>Ga0210040_10004663_pt1 | contig 17768 bp, 14 predicted proteins | sample CryGeyCG12114_NA_FD_185462 | JGI IMG/M metagenome (GOLD analysis project Ga0210040, IMG submission 185462) | Groundwater microbial communities from aquifer - Crystal Geyser CG19_WC_8/21/14_NA (SPAdes) (version 2) | ecosystem: Environmental > Aquatic > Deep subsurface > Groundwater | place: USA... | reverse complement strand
CCGCGGGAAGTGACTTGCCGAGCAGCCCGGGCAGTCGCGCTGCCAGCCGCCCTTGGCGCTCACCGTCGCATGGCCGCAATTGGCGCAGAAGCGGTGCCGCGCGTGCCAGTCCACCACGCTGCGCGCCCCGCCGTAGAGCGCGAGGTCGCCCGCCGGCAGCCGGGCGATCGCGCTCCAGGTCTCGCGCCGGGTGAAGGCCAGGTCCGGATCGCCCTCCTGCGGCACGGCCACGAAGGCGGCGCGCCCGTCCTTGAGGCCGAGGAACACCAGCTCCGCCCCCGCCGGCGCCTCCGCGATCGGCCGCCACGCCAGCCGGCCCGCCTCGTCGAGCAGCGGCACCAGCCCGTCCAGCGCCAGCAGCAGCGCGTCGCCCGCGAGTGCCTCGCGCAATGTCGCTGGATCGCAGCGGATATGGTCCGCACGATCGAGCGGTTGGCCCGAAAAGGCGATGGGGTCGCTCATCATGGTCGCCCGAGATCCTCTGCCACGCTCGCCCGGAACTCGTCCGAAATCGGGTAGGCATTGGAGGGCATGTATTGCGTGAACAGCGAGTATCGCAGCCCGGTCTTGAGGTTGACCAGCCCCGCTGTTCCCGCAGCGCCGAACCAGCCATACACGCCGTCCTCCGCACCGCGCCCGACCAGTCCGCCCGCCCCGTATCCCGTATCGGGCGCGAAGCCACCATCGGCGGCCAGCGTGTCCGGCAGCAGGTCCGATGTGCCGAGCCGCACCGCCGCCTCGCTCATCACCCTCATGCCGTCGATCATGCCACCTCCGGCGAGCATCCGCAGAAAGCGGTCGTAATCGCGCGGGCTCGAGACCAGCCCGGCGCCGCCGAAGGGGAATGGCGGCTCGTCCAGGAACACCGAGTTCTCCGGCAGGTCGATCGGCAACAGCACATCGCGCATCAACAGGTAATTGGCGGTGAGGCGCTCAATCGCGCTGCGGGGCACCTTGAACCAGGTGCTGCCCATCCCGCACGGCTCGAGGATCCGCTGGTGCACAAAGGAGTCGAACGGCATCCCCGCCACCACCTCGATGATCCTTCCCATCAGATCGAGCCCGACCGAATAGCTCCACCGCGTGCCCGGCTGATAGACCAGCGGCATCGTCGCCAGCCGGTCCGCAAAGGCCTCGAGGCTCTCGGCCGGCGTGCCGCGGAAGGCGCCGGGCGTCTCCAACCGGCTGACGAGGCCCGGCACCAGCCCCGCCTCGCGATAGGCCTCGCTGAGCGGCCCCTCCTGCACGATGCCGTAGCCGAGCCCGGCGGTGTGCGTGAGCAGGTGGCGGATCGTGATCGGCCGCACCGCTGGCTCCAGATTGTCCGCCGTCAGCGGCCCGTCATAGAGTTTCTGCACCCGCATCTCGGCAAAGGCCGGCAGGATTTCCGCAATCGGCTGGTCGAGCGCGATCTTGCCCTCGTCCACCAGCATCATCGCCGCCATGCCGGTGATCGGCTTGGTCATCGAGTAGATGCGGTAGAGGCTGTCGCCATCCGACTCGCGAAAGGAGGTGAAGCTGTCGCGCCCGCGGGCGATGATCTGCGGCTCCTCCTGCCCGCGCCCCAGTGCCGCGACCATGTTGGCGACCTTGCGGTCCGCCACATAGCGTTCGATCAAGCGAGTGACCGCAGGCCAGCTCCTCGTCTCCTGCGCCAGCGCCACGAGCGGCAGCCCGAGCGCCGCGCCTGCACCGAGCGCGGCTCCGCCCTGCAGCAACCTGCGGCGAGAGAGCGCGGCGTCCTGCAACTGGCTGATTGGCATCATCGCGGTCCGCTCCCGAACACCTCTTCTCAGACAGAGCCTAGGTTCAGACCTCACACAAGTCATCGCCAATTCCCGTCATTCCGGACTTGATCCGGGATCCCGCTTTTTCCTCCGCCGAACAGGGAGCGGGACCCCGGCTCAAGGCGAGGGTGACGAAAGCAAACGAATCATCGAAAGTGACAGCGGAGCGGCAGGCGGCAAGCTTGCATACCAGCGGTGTCCTATATAAATAAGACACCATGCTCAACCTGCTCTCGATCATCACCGGCATCGTGGCGCTGCTGCTGGCCATTCCCTCGACCATTCCGTTCCTCGGCTGGGGCAACTGGTTCGTCCTGCCGATCGCGATCGTCGGCGTGGGTCTGGGTATGCTGTCGCGCTCGAATGGCGGGCGCAATTTCTGCCTGGTCGTGCTCGCCATCGCTGTGATCCGGCTGATGCTCGGCGGCGGGATCATCTGATCGGCGGCTGAGCGCCAGCTCCGCCGCCATCGCGAACAGCTTCGGCAGACCGGCGGCAGCAAGATCGTCGGTCGCGAACCACTCGCCCTCCGGCAGCGTGCGCGGCAGCTGCCCGCGATGCCCGAGCACCGCCAGCTCCAGCGCGAAATGGGTGAATCCGTGCCGCACGGTGCCGAGCCTCTCCCACTCGCCCGCGAACGGCGGCTCCCGTGACCCGTCCGCCCGCACCGTCCAGCCATCATCCGGCAGCGCGCGCATTCCTCCGAGCGTGCCCTTGCCCGGCCGGGTGACGAGCAGCACCTTGCCCCCTCGCTCGATCCAGTAGCCGGCGCCCTGCCGCTCCGGGCGGGCACGCTGGGGCGCCTTCACCGGTAGCTCCTCCTGCCGCCCCTGCGCCCGGGCCTCGCACAGCTCCGCCAGCGGACACAGCAGGCATTTGGGCTTGCGCGTCAGGCAGATCGTCGCGCCAAGGTCCATCATCGCTTGCGCGAAATCGCCTGCCCGGTCCTCCGGCGTGATTTGCCCGGCCGCCGCCCGGATCGCCTTGCGGGCACCCGGCAGCGGCTCATCAATTGCGAACAGCCGCGCCACTACCCGCTCGACATTGGCGTCCACCACCACCGCCCGCCGGCCGAAGGCGATCGCGGTGACAGCAGCGGCGGTATAGTCGCCCAGCCCCGGCAGCGCCCGCAGCTCCGCCTCCGTGTCGGGGAACCCGCCCCGCTTCGCCACGGCCCTTGCGCACAGGATCAGATTGCGCGCCCGCGAGTAATAGCCAAGCCCCGCCCACTCGGCCATCACGTCAGCCTCGGGCGCCGCTGCCAGCGCCGCCACGTGCGGCCAGCGCGCGAGGAAACGGACATAGCGCGGCGCGACCGCTGCAACCGTTGTCTGCTGCAACATTACCTCGGACAACCAAACCCGGTACGGATCCGCCGGCTCGCCGGAGCCCGGCGGAACGCGCCACGGGAGCTCTCTTGCATGGCGGTTGTACCAGCCAAGCAAAGCGGTTGCGGCCCTGTTCTCCATCGCTTGCGTATGGCATGCAAGCCGGGAGCATGGAACGCAAAGTCAGCCCGAAACAGGGGAAGAGCCCGAAGCCCTACGAACGCCCTCGCGGCGGGCCGGCCAAGCCCGTGGCGGAGCTGGTGCCGCAGATCGGCCGCGCCGCCTTCCGCCGTTTCGGCTTCGTGCAGTCGAGCGTCGTCACCCGCTGGCCGGAGATCGTCGGCGAGCGTCACGCCAAGGTGTGCAACCCCGAATCGATCCGCTTTCCCCCCGGCGAGAAGAGCGACGGCATCCTCCAGCTGGTCGTGCTGCCGGCCCATGCGCCGCTGATCCAGCACGTGATTCCGGAGATCATGGAGCGGGTGAACCGCTTCTTCGGCTACCGTGCTGTCGCCCGGGTGAAGCTGCGGCAAGGCGCGGTTCAGCCGCCCTCGGCGAGACCAGCGCGCGCGGAATCCGCGTCACCGCCCTCGCTCAAGCCCATTCCGCTGGAACTGGGCGACAGCTTGCGCGATGTCGGTGACCCGGAGTTGCGCGCGGTGCTCGAATCGCTGGCCCGCAGCCTCGGCAACAAGGAGGATCGTTAGCGCATGACTTTCTGGCGCATCGCCCGCAGCGTTGTTTTCGCTGCCGCGGCTTTGGTCGCGACTGGCCAAGCGACTGGGCAGGCGACCGGGCAGGCCGAGAACCGGGCGAGCAGTCGCAACTGGGCCTCCACCGTCTCGGAGACCGAAGGCGGGCACCTGATCGGCAACCCCCAGGCGAAGGTGAAGCTGACCGAATATATCAGCTACACCTGCCCCCATTGCGCTCAATTCGCGCGTGACGGAGAGCCGGCGCTGAAGCTCGGCTACATCGCCAAAGGGCAGGTGAACCTCGAAATCCGCCACCTGCTGCGCGATCCGGTGGACCTCACCGTGGCGATGCTGGCCAATTGCGGCCCGGCCTCGAAATTCCCGCAGAACCATGCCGCCTTCATGCTCGGCCAGAACGACTGGATCGCGCCGATGAGCGAAGCCACTGCCGCACAGCGCCAGCGCTGGACCACCGGCGACATGGCCGCCCGCCGCCGCGCGATCGCCGCGGACCTAGGCTTCTACCCGATCATGGAACGACGCGGCTACAGCCGGGCGGAGGCCGACCGCTGCCTCGCCGACGAAGCAACGGCCGAGCGGATGGCCGAAACCGCCACTGCCGACTGGAAGAAGCCCGGCATCAGCGGCACCCCGGCCTTTGCAATCGATGGAGCCGTTCTTACCGGCACGCACAGCTGGTCCATGCTTCAACCCCAGCTCGCGGCGCGATTCTAGCGCTCTCCATTGTGCGAAGGGATGCCCGGAGCAGCGCAGCTGTGAAAAAGCGCTTCCCTGCGCTTCCTCCGCATGCCCCGTCTCGCCTACTTCCGCTGAAACGAAGGAATTGCCGATGATTGCTCGCCGCCTTGCCCCCCGCCTCAAACCCCACGTCGCCATCGCGGCGCTGGCTCCTCTGGCGCTCGCGCTCGCAGCCTGCGGCGACACGGAGGGGGAAGCGGGCACACCCAGTGGAGAGCCGATTGCCCAGGTCGCCGCCCCGGCCGGCCAAAGCTGGGTCGACACCGCTGCGGTGACTCCCGAGGGCGGCTATGTCGTCGGCAATCCGGACGCGCCGCTGAAGCTGGTCGAATATGCCAGCCACACCTGCTCTCACTGCGCCACCTTCTCGCAAGAGGCCTCGGGCCCGATGGAGGAATATCTCGCCACCGGCCGGGTCAGCTACGAGATCCGCAACCAGATCCATGATGCGATCGACCTGACCATGGCCATGCTGGTGCGTTGCGGCAGCCCGGAGAGCTTCCACCCGCTGGCAAGCCAGGTGTGGGCGAACTTCGACCAGGTGATCAGCACCGTGCAGGGCAACGGCGCGGCGCTCGAGCAAGCCACCCAGGCACCGCCGGCACAGCGCTACCAGGCTATTGCCGAGGCGTCCGGCCTGCTGGACTTCTTCGCCGAACGCGGGATCAGCCGCGACCAGGCGATGCAGTGCCTGAGCGATCCCGCCGCGGCGGACCGGATCGTCGAGAACTCGACCACCCAGTCCGACGAGCTCGGCGTCACCGGCACGCCGACCTTCTTCCTCAACGGCAGCAAGATCGACGGCACCAACTGGGCCAGTGTCGAGGCCGCGCTGCAGCAGGCAGGCGCGCGGTAGGCTTAAGATGAACTGCCGGCCGCGATGCTGATCCGCAAGCTTAAGCTCAGCGGGTTCAAGAGCTTCGTCGAGCCGGCGGAACTGCGCATCGAGGCGGGGCTGACGGGCGTCGTCGGCCCCAATGGCTGCGGCAAGTCCAACCTGCTGGAGGCGATCCGCTGGGTGATGGGCGAGAACTCGCCCAAATCGCTGCGATCGGGCGGGATGGATGATGTCATCTTCGCCGGCACGACGAGGCGCCCGCCGCGCGACTTTGCCGAGGTCGTGCTCACCGCAGCCGATTCCACGGGCGAGGAACTGGTGGTCACTCGCCGGATCGAGCGGGGAGCCGGCAGCGCCTACCGCGTCAACGGGCGGGACGTGCGCGCGAAAGACGTGGCGCTGGTGTTCGCCGATGCCGCAACGGGCGCGCACTCGCCGGCGCTCGTCAGCCAGGGCCGCATCGCCGCTGTCATCGCCGCCAAGCCGGCCGAGCGGCGCGCGATGCTGGAAGAGGCAGCAGGCATCGCCGGCCTCCACGTCCGCCGCCGCGATGCCGAGGGCAAGCTGCGGCAGACCGAGGCCAATCTTGCTCGGCTCTCGGAACTGATGGCCGGGCTCGACAGCCGCATTGCCGCCCTTCGCAAGCAGGCGCGGCAGGCGGAGAAATATCGCACGCTGAGCGATTCGATCCGCACTTCGGAGGCGCGGCTCGTCTTCGCCCGTTGGCGTGATGCCGCTGCGGCCGCCGATGCAGCTCGCGCCGAAGCCAAGGGCGCCGAGGCCCGGGTTGAGGCAGCGCAGGCCGCCACTGCGGAGGCGCAGACAGCTCAGCGACAGGCGGCGGAGCGCCTCGCCAGCGCGCGCGAGCAGGTCGCTGACCGGCGCGACGATGCCTCCGCACACGAGCATCGCATGGCCGCGCTGACGAGCCAGCTTGAGGCGGCGGAGCAGCGACTCGCCGATCTCGACCGGCAGCATCGGCGGCTGGAGGAGGATCGCGGCGAGGCCGACCGCCTCACCACCGCCGCTGCGGACGCGCTGTGCCAGTTGGAGGCGGATCTCGCCGCAGGCCAGCAAGCGCTCGCGCAGGATGAGGAGCGCCGCCCTGCCTTCGTCCGCTCCGCCGAGGACGCCGAACGAAGCGCCCGCGCCGCCGAGCTGGCACTGGCACAGGCGACGGCCGACCATGCCGGCATTGAGGCCGAGTGGCGCGTCGCCGATGCCGCCCTCGCGCAGGCACAGGCGCTGGTTGCCCGGCTGGGCGGGGAGGAGCGGCAGCTCGCCGGCCGCCGCGCTGCGCTCGAGCGAGAGGGCGATCCGGAGGCAGCGGTGCACGAAGCGGCCGAGAAGGCCGACGCGGCGGCGACCGAGCTCGCCCGTTTGCGTGCCGCGCTGACGGATCAGCAGTCGCGCAAGGAAACGCTGGCCGCCGCGCGGGACGAGGCCGGCAGCCGCGTCGCCACCGCCCGTGCAGAGCTGGCGGGAATCCAGCGCGAATGGCAGGCGCTGCAGCGCGACCGTGCTGCGCGCGAGAAGCAGGCGAAGAACCGCTCCGGCCTGCCGACCGCGCTCGACCGGGTGGCTGCCGAGAAGGGCTATGAGCGCGCGCTGGCCGCCGTGCTGGGTCGGGACGCCAAGGCGCTGCTCGGTGCGCCCGAGGGAGATGGCGAGGGGCGCTACTGGACGGGCGCCGAACCGCCTCCGCCAGTGCCCGGGAGCCTCGCCCAGCATGTGCGCGAGTGCCCACCGCAACTCGCCGCCCGGCTGGCGCTGGTCCATGTCGCGCCTGAGGATGACGGGCGCGCTCTCCACCCCGGCGAGTGGCTGGTGACGACCGCGGGCCACCTGCGCCGCTGGGATGGCTTCGTTGCGCGCGGCGAAGGGGCAGCCGAAGCCGCGCGGCTGGAGGCCGAGAACCGCTTCACGGAACTTGACGCCGTCCTGCCCACCTTGCGGAGTGCCGCTCGGGAGGCGGAGCGGGCCCAGGCCGACGTGGCCGGGGCACTCGGCACCTTGCAGCGGGAACTGGTCGCCGCCGAGCGCGCAGTCACCGCGGCGGCCGAGCGCGAACGCTCCGCGCTACGCAGCCGCGACCAGGCAGAGGCCGCTCGGGACCGGGCGGAGGCGCGGGCGCAGGAGCTCTCCCACGCTTCCGAGGCGCTCGCCCGGCGCGGCGAACAGGCGGATGCCGAGCTTGGCCAGGCGAAGGAGCGGCGGGGCGCCTTGCCCGATCCCGCCAGCGGCCGCGAAGCGCTTGCTGCCGCGAAGAGCGCGAACGAGACGGCGCGCACCGCCATGCAAGCCGCCGCCGCCGCCCTCGCCGCGCATGACCAGGCGCTGGCCGTCGGTCGCGAGCGGGTGGCCGCCGGACGTGCCGACATCCGCGGCTGGCAGGCGCGCGCCGGCGATGCCGCGCGCCGCCTCGCGGAGGCTGGCCGTCGCTTCGAGGAGATCGCCGAGGAGCGCGCGGTGATCGCCGCCAAACCAGCTTCTCTCCGGCGCGAGATCGAGACGGGCGCTGCGCTTCGCGAGCGGCTGGAGGCCCAGCTGGCCACCGCCGAGGCCGCCTTCGCCGCTGCCGGCACGAATGCCGCCGCGACCGAGGCTGCCCTCGCCGCCACCAATGAGCAGCTCACCGCCGCGCGCGAAGCCCGCGCCGGCGCCGCCGCCCGCGCGGAGGCCGCCGACACGCGCCGCGTCGAGGTGGCGCGCCAGTCCGGCGAGCGCTTCCACTGCCCCCCACCCCTGCTTCCCGATCGCCTCACCTTCGCTGCCGCCGATGTCGCCACGAGCGAGCAGGAAGCCGCCACGCTCGAAAGGCTCTCTGCGGAGCGTGAGCGAATCGGCCCGGTCAACCTGGTCGCCGCCGACGAGCTGGCGGAAGCCGAGCAGCACCAGGGCACCAGCGCCGCCGAGCAGGCCGAGCTGGCCGAAGCGGTCAATCGCCTGCGCGGCTCGATCGGCAGCCTCAACCGCGAGGGACGCGAACGGTTGCGCAGCGCCTTCACCGCCGTCGACGGGCACTTCCGCCGCCTGTTCACGCGCCTGTTCGAGGGCGGGCAGGCGCATCTGGCGCTGGTCGACTCGGATGACCCGCTAGAGGCCGGGCTGGAGATCTACGCCCAGCCGCCGGGCAAGCGCCTGCAATCCCTCACGTTGCTGTCCGGCGGCGAGCAGGCACTCACCGCCGTGGCGCTGATCTTCGCGCTGTTCCTGACCAATCCCGCACCGATCTGCGTGCTCGACGAGGTTGATGCCCCGCTGGACGATGCGAATATCGACCGCTTTTGCGACCTGCTGGAAACGATGGTTCGCGAGACGCAGACCCGCTACCTGATCGTCACCCACAATGCCGTGACGATGAGCCGGATGCACCGCCTGTTCGGGGTGACAATGGTCGAGAAGGGCGTCAGCCGTCTCGTCAGTGTGGATCTCGGCGGCGCGGAAGAGCTGCTGGCGGCGGCGGAGTAGCGGCGACTCCCGCCAGAAGCTTCAGGCCCCTCGCTTCAGGTTGGAAGTTTCAGGCGAACAGCGCGAACAATCCGACGACCGAAAGCCAGGGCAAGGTGCCGGCCGCAGCGAGCACCAGCAGGCGGGTGGTTAGCGACCACCTCTCGCCCGGCGCCGCCTCGTTGGACAGGTCCCAGATCGGGTCTGTCGGATCGTTCGAGGGCGCAGCCGACGTCCTGGCGAGCTCCACCTGCATCTGCCGGGGTTCGCTCTTCAGGCGAGCGGCGCTGATCTCCGACCGGGTGAGCGGCTGGGAGAAGCTGCAGCCGACCATCCAGCCATTGGTCCAGACAACACGGGCAGTCCTGCTGCCCGCCTGGGGCAGCTCGAAGTCGAGCAATTCGGGAACATCCACGCCTTCCGGGAACTCGGCGAGGAAGCCGGTAGCCGAAAGATTGGTGATCTCGGCCGGGATGATGTCCTGCGCGCCGGCGCGCCGCAGGGTGACGCCGAGGCAGAGTTCACTACGCTCGCCCGTCCGCCGGTCCAGGTCAGTGGCCGGGGCGCGCAGGGGAACACTCGCCATCCTCAATCTCCTCGACCGGTGAATCCCGATCAGCAAGGAGGAGGTTTAAAGAGCCGCGGTAAACGAAAGGTTAGGAGGGGCGGCTCTGCGTGAGCCTAAAAGCTTTCCTCGTACACGCGGCTGATATCGCCGCCCCAGCGGCCGTGGAACTTGTCCAGCAGGCGCTGCGCCGGCACCTTCCCGCTGGCGACGATCTCCTCCAGCGGCTCAAGGAAGCCCGCCTCACTGTCGCCGCCGGCACTGAGCCGCCCGCGCGCCGCGAGCCCGGCATGGGCGATCGCCAGCACCTCGCGCCCGAGATCGCGCAGCGTTCCGCCGCCGGGCACCCGCGCATCGAGCGCCTGCCGCGGCACGGCATCGCGCAGCGCCTCGCGCTCCTCCATGCTCCAGTGCTTGACGAGGTCCCACGCGGCATCGAGCGCCGTATCATCATAGAGCAGCCCGACCCACAGGGCCGGCAGCGCGCAGATGCGGTTCCAGGGGCCGCCATCGGCGCCGCGCATTTCGAGGAAGCTCTTCATCCGCACTTCCGGGAAGGCGGTGGAGAGGTGATCCCACCAATCGCTCGGCCGGGGCAGCTCGCCCGGCAGCGCGGGGAGGCGACCCTCAAGGAAATCGCGGAAGCTCTGCCCGGCCGCGTCGATATATCGGCCGTCCCGGAAGACGAAGTACATCGGCACATCGAGCATGTAGTCGACGTACCGCTCGTAGCCGAAGCCCTCGTCGAACACGAAAGGCAGCATGCCGGTGCGGTGCGGATCGGTGTCCGACCAGATGTGGCTGCGATAGGAGAGGAAGCCGTTCGGCTTTCCCTCGGTGAAGGGCGAGTTGGCGAACAGCGCGGTGGCCAGCGGCTGCAGCGCCAGGCCGACACGGAACTTCTTCACCATGTCGGCTTCGGAGCCGTAGTCGAGGTTCACCTGGATCGTGCAGGTGCGCAGCATCATGTCGAGGCCGAGCGAACCGACGCGCGGCATGTGCCGCAGCATGATCTCGTAGCGCCCCTTGGGCATGATCGGCAGCTCGCCACGCGTCTTGTCGGGCCACATGCCGAGGCCGAGGAAGCCGACACCCAGCCGCTCGCCGACCTTCTTCACTTGGTCGAGATGACGGCCGGTTTCGGCGCAGGTCTGGTGCAGCGTCTCCAGCGGCGCGCCCGACAGCTCGAGCTGACCGGCGGGCTCCAGGCTGACGGCGCCGTCCTCGCCGCTGAGCGCAATGACGCGGTTGACGCCATCGGCGCCCTCCTCCTCCACCGGCTCCCAGCCGAACTCGCGCAATTCCAGCAGGATGTCGCGGACACCGCCGGGCTCCGAGTAAGCCGGCGCTGCGTGATTGTCGCGGCGATAGACGAGCTTTTCGTGCTCGGTGCCGATCCGCCAGTCGGCGCGGGGCTTCTCGCCCTGCTGCATCGGCGCAACGAGATCGTCCCGCCGCTCGATCAGGGGTTCCTCGACAGCGGTCGCCTTGCGCGTGCTCATGGCAGCGCCGCTAGCGGCATCACTTGGAGCGCGCCAGCGCTAAAAGTGCGACGGCCGGTCTCCGGTCCAGTCGCCGACAGTCCCCATCCACAGCGCAGTGGCGGCGATGGCGGCGGTCTCGCCTCGCAGGATCCGCGGACCCAGGGTGATAGCGCGAGCTTGCGGGAGGGCGCGGACGGCGGCGCGCTCGGCATCGTCGAAGCCACCTTCAGGGCCGACCAGCAGCGCTGCCGGGCCCCGATGCGCGGCGAAGGCGGCAGCGGCGGGTTCCCCTCCCTGCTCGTCGGCGAAGAACAGGGCGCGGGTCTCCGGCCAGTCGCGCAACAGGGGATCGAGCTTTACCGGCTCCGACAGCTCAGGCAGCGCGGTGCGCGCGCATTGCTCGGCCGCTTCGGTGACGATGGTGCGTGCCCGCTCCGGGTTGAGCCGGTCGGCGACGCAGCGGCGGGCGAGGACGGGGACAATCCGGCGCACGCCGAGCTCGCTCGCCTTTTCCAGCACGAGGTCGAAGCGATCCTTCTTCAGCAGCGCCGCACAGAGCCAGAGATCGGGCACCTGCTCGCGCTCGCTCAGACGCTCCACCAGCCGCAGCGAGAGGTCACGCTTGGCCGTGCCGGAGACTTCGGCGGCCCACTCGCCGGTCCGGTTGTCGCACAGGATGACGAGGTCGCCTTCGCCCACCCGCATCACCCGCAGCAGGTAGTGCGCCTGCGGGCCTTCGAGGGTCAGCTCCTCGCTCTCCGCCAGTGGCCCATCGACGAACAGGCGCGGCGCGCTGCGCGGAGGCCAAGCCGGAACTTTCGGGTGGTGCGTGGCAGGCATGTCGCTAGTGCTGCTCAGCGGGCGATGGTGCGCAGGACGGTCTGCCACTGGCGTACCCCGGGGTCGAGCGTCGCCAGCGGGAGGCGCTCGTTCAGGCCGTGGGCGAACTCGTCCTCCGGCTTGATGAAGGCCGCCGAAATGCCCAGCGCCGGGATGCCGAGCGCGCGGAAGTGCATCGAGTCGGTCGCGCCCGCGCTCATCCCCGGCACGATGGTCAGCCCAGGCGCACGCTCCGTGATGGCCGCCTCGATCGCCGCCATGATCTCCGGCTGCAGCGGCGATTCCAGCGATTCGATCGTGCCGTTGTCGATGAACTCGATGGTGTTGGCAGGGTTGGCGACCAGCTCCGTCAGCTTTGCCTGCACCTCGGCGCGCGGAGTGCCGGGGAAGATACGGCAGTTGACGTTGGCGCTCGCCGATTGCGGCAGCGCGTTGGGGGCATGGCCGCCCTGCACCATCGTCGGCACGCAGGTCGTGCGCACCACGCCGACATATTCCGGCCGCGCAGACAGGGCCTCCGCGGCGGCCGTGTCGGTCGGGTCGGCGGCATAGGCGCGCATGAATGCGGCAATTTCCGGCTCGGCATTGGCGGCGCTGCCTTCGAGATAGGCCTTGGTCAGCGGGCTGAGCTGAGGGGGAAAGCGGTACTGCGCCACCGCCAGGATCGCCGCGCTCAGATCGGCGATGGGGTTCGTGTCGTCCGGCCGGCTAGAGTGCCCGCCGGCATCGGTCAGCGTCAGGCGATAGTCCGCATAGGTCTTTTCGCCCGCCTGCACCGTGTAGACGAAGGGCTCACCGTTCTCGGCCAGCTCGCCACCGCCGGCGTCGGCGTTGAGCACCAGGGCAGCGTTCTTCAGCGCCTGCGCCGCGGCGGCGGTGGTTGCCATCTGCGTCTCCTCGTCGCCGGTAAACACCAGCACGATGTCACGCGAGGGCTGCCAGCCTTCGCGCATCAGTCCCAGCGCTGCGGCGGTGACCATCGCCAGGTCGCCCTTGTTGTCGATGGCCCCGCGGCCGAAGATGAAGCCGTCCTCCACCACTGCGGTGAAGGGGTCGCGCTCCCAGTCCTCGGGCTTGGCCTCGACGACATCCATGTGGGCGAGCACCACGATCGGCTTGGCGCTTGCGTCGCGGCCGGGGTAGCGGGCGGTGAGGTAGCCGGTCTCCCCCATCGGCACGAAGCGGACGTCCGTGGCCGCAAAGCCCGCCTCCACCAGGCGCCGCGTCAGCTTCTCGGCCATGACGGGCACTTGCCCGCGACCCTCCACCGTCGGCACCTCGATCGCCTCGCGCAGAATGGCGAGCGCCTCCTGCCCAGCCGCGCTGGCCGGCTGTTCCTGCGCGTGGAGCGGTGCGGCGGCGAATCCGACAGCGGCGGCGAGGCAGGGGGCGAGAAAGCGCATGGGATCTCCGGACAGCGGAAAGGAGCGCCTTCTCTTTGCGCCTTGTGCAGCGCAGCGCAAGCGGCCCTGCCTCTTCCGCCCGTGTCCGCCTGTGGCTAGGGCAGACGCAATGGCTGACACGATCACCCCCGATAGCGAGCACAAGAGCGTTTCGGGCGGCCTCGTCGGCCTGCTGCCATCGCGAGTTCGCGACTACGCCTTGCTCGCTCGGTTCGATCGGCCGATCGGCTGGTGGCTGCTGTTCTGGCCCTGCGCCTGGGGCGTGTGGCTGACCGGCGCGGGATTGCAATGGCAGCTTGTCCTATGGCTGCTGGTGGGCTCGATCGCGATGCGCGGGGCGGGCTGCGTCTACAACGACATCGTCGATGCCGATCTCGACCGGCGGGTTGCGCGGACGGCGCAGCGGCCTGTGGCGAGCGGGCGGGTGAGCGTGAAGGCGGCGTGGCTGTGGCTGCTGGCGCTGTGCTGCGTCGGGCTGATCGTGCTGTTCCAGCTAAGGTGGCAGGCGCAGCTGGTGGCGCTCGGCAGCCTGATCCTGGTTGCCGCCTACCCGTTCATGAAGCGCATCACCTGGTGGCCGCAGGCATGGCTGGGCCTCGTCTTCACCTGGGGGGCGCCGGTCGGCTGGGTCGCGCTGCGCTCTGACCGCTGGGAAGTGCTGGCCGCGCTCTACGCCGGCTGCCTGTTCTGGTGCATGGCATACGACACGATTTATGCGCTGCAGGACAGGGAGGACGATGCGCTGGTCGGCATCCGCTCCAGCGCACTCCGGCTCGGGCGCCATGTGCGCGGCGGGGTCGCGCTGTTCTACGGGCTGGCGCTGGCGCTGTGGGCGCTGGCCTTCTGGCTGCTGCGGGGGGACGCGCTGGCGGTGCTGGCACTGTTGCCCGCGGCGCTGCATTTCGGCTGGCAGGTGGCGACGCTGGACCCGGCCGACCCGGCGAACCCGCTCGCCCGCTTTCGCTCGAACCGCTTCGCCGGGCTGCTGGTTGCCGGGGCCTGCTTCGTCGTGGGGAACGCCTGAGGCGCGCTGCCTCCGCTCAGGTCAGCGCCAGGCGGTGATCACGCCGCTGTCGTCGAGGATGTAGAGCGTTCCGTTCGCCACGATCGGCGGGAGGGAGACGGCGCTGTCGAGTTCGGTGAAATCCGCCACCTCTCCAGTTGCTGCGTCGACCGATTGCACCACCCCGCGAGAGCTGGCGATCCACAGCCGATTGTTGGCCAGCACCGGCCCGGTCCAGAAGATCGGGTTGTCGCGTTTGTTCGGATTGCGCCATTGCGGCAGCTGGGTGATCCACTTCACCCGGCCCGTGTTGCGCGCGATCGCGAGCAGGCGAGAATCGTCCGTCAGCGTGAAGATCCACTCGCCCGCGATGGCCGGGGTGGAGATGCCGGCAAGGCTCAGCTCCCATACGCGCTGGCCGGTGACCAGCTCGTAGGCCGCCATGCGCCCGCCCTGGCCTAGCGCGTAGACGCGGCCCTGGTCGATGATCGGATCCGCATCGACGTCCGTCAGCGCACCGACTTCGGTGGAGATGGAGGTGCGCGCCAACGCGTCCGACCACAGGTTGCGGCCGTTCTCGTAGCGATAAGCGACGATTTCGCCCGAGGAATAGCCGGCGATGACGGTGCCCTGCCCGGCGGCGGGAGCCGCGACGCCGAACACGCCGGTCTGGCCGCTGGCAGCCGCGTCCTGCCAGACCAGCGAGCCGTCTGTCATGCTGAGCGCGTGGATCTGGTTGTCCTGCGTCATCACATAGACCGAGTTGAACGCCACCGTCGGCGCTCCGCGCAGCGGGCCGCCGGGGCGCACGCGCCACACCTCCGCACCGGTCTCCGCATTGAGCGCGACGACGTCGCCCGCGCCGGTCGCGGCATAGACCCGCTTGTCGAAATAGCTCGCCCCGCCCCCGAACACCGCGTCCTGCAGGTTTTCCGCGACCTCGATCACGTGAGACCAGCGGCTGGCGCCGGTCGCCGCGTCGAAGGCATGGACCACGCCGCGCGTATCCATCGCGTAGAGCATCCCGCCGCCGACGACCGGCGCCGCGGCGAGACGGCGGCGCTTGTCGGTGCCGGGAATGGTGGCGGTCCACGCACGAGTCGGTGCGGCGCCGAGAGCGGAATGGCCGGACGCCTTGGCGGCGTTTCCGCCTGCCTGCGGCCATTCCGCATTGGTCTGCGCCGGCGGCAGCACGATCGGGGTGTCGGCCAGCGCCGGGTCCACCGCCACCTCAGAGCTGATGCGCGAGAGGATCGGCGTGCGGTTGCCCACTGTGGGCGTTGCCGGCTTGTCGTCGCCGCCGCCGAGGACGCCGCAGGCGGCGAGTGCCGCGCACAGCGGCAGGGCGAGCAGCAGGCGGGAACGGCGGGCGCGATGCATGTTCATGTCAGATCCGTTCATTGCGCCGCCGAAGCAGGCACGGGCGCGGGCGTGGCGCCCTGCTGCTGCTCCATCTCCGCCAGCGCCGCATCGACATCCTCGATCGCGTCGTAGCCGAGCAGTCCGGCGAGCTGGCGGGTGCGCGACCGCAGGGTCTCGGGCACGCCATCGTCCTTGGCGATCGAAGCCAGAAGCGGACCGGCGAGATCCTCCCGCCCCTGCTTCAGATAAGCCATCGCGACCAGTTCGCCCGCGCTGCCGAACCAGGGATTGCCGGGCACGGCGATGGGCTTCAGCCGGTCGATCACCGCCTGGGGCTGCACGTCCTCGAACTGCGCGGCGGCCAGCCGGATCGCGGCGAGTTGGCGATAGGGCTCGGGAGCGTCGTCATTGTCAGCGACGGCCTGGAAGATCTTCACCGCTTCATCGCGCCGGTTGTCGCGAAGGGCGATGCCCGCGCGGGCAAGGCCGGCGGCGACAGAGGCGGCATCGCCGTCGCCGGTGGCAAGCGGGGCCAGCTCCCGATCGGCGAGCGGCAGGGCGCCGCCCTCCAGCTCGTCAAAGGCGGTGACGAGCTGCTCGGAGCGGGTCTCCAGCTGGTTCTCCTGCCGGTCGCGCCAGAACAGCCAGGCACCGAAGGCGAGCAGCAGGACGATCAGCGCCGCGCCGATCATCAGGCCGTAGCGCTTCGCCGCACCTTCCAGCTGGTCGCGGCGGACGGCCTCGTCCACCTCGCGCATCAGCACGTCCTGCTCGGCGGCCTTGCGCACGGCGAGCTTGCCGTTTGGGGTGGGGGTCGTGTCGGGAGTGAGGGCCAAGGGGTCTACCTGAGGGGTCTGGGTCTGTTGCTGCCACGCATCAGGCCGGGCTGTTTAGCGGATGACCGCGCCGATGCAATTGCCGAATGCCCCCTCTCCCACAGCGGGGTGAACGGTGAATGAAGCGGGCCGGCGGCGCCATGCTCAGCGCGGGCCGATCAGGGTGCGATAGAGGGCGCGGGTCCGCTCGATCATCTGCTTTTCGTCGAACTTGGCGCGGGCGAGCGTGCGGTTGGCTTCGCCGATGCGGCGGCGCAGCGCCTTGTCCCCGGCTAGGCGGACGATCGCGGCGGTCAGTTCCGCGTCATCGCCGGGAGCGGAGAGAAAGGGGCCGTTCTCGCTCGGCACCAGCGCCGCAGCCTCGCTGTCGCGCGGGGCGGCGACAAACAGGCCGGCGGCCATCGCCTCCAGGGTTCCGGTCGCGGTTTGGGGCGAGGCGAACAGGTCGAACAGGCCGATCAGCCGGGCTCGGTCGGCGGGCGGGCTGACGGGATGAACGCGATCCTCGATCCCGCTCCGTGCTGCCTCGGCCAAGATCGCCTCGTGGGAGTGCTCCTCGGCTGCGACGACCAGCTGCCATTCCACCGGAAGAGACGTGATTGCGCGGATCAGCGGACCTAGCGCTCCGGGCGTTGATGCGACGGTGCCGAGCCACAGCTCTTCGCGCCGCTTGATGAGGCCGGGCACCGCATCGCGTTTCGGTGAGGTGGCGAAGGCGGCGGTGTTGATGCCGTCGGGGATCAGCCGCACGCGGTGGCGGGGCTGCTGCCACTTCTCGAGCGCGACCTGCTCCATCGCCCGGCTCGGCACCACCAGCGCGGCGGTTCGACCCAGCGCGATGCGGCGGGAGAAGGTGGAGCGGTGGAGTTCGCTCGGCCCCTCGTGGTGCACCAGCGGTGCCAGCCTGTAGACATCGGCGAACAGGGTGTGGGCGAGTGCCGCGTCGAGAGCGCCTGCGCCATAGGTGCATAGGAGATCGTAGCCGGCCATCGCCTCTGCCAGCCGCTTCAACCTGCCGGGCCAGGGTGAGCCTGCCAAGTCAGGAAAGGACGGGCCCGAGAGATGGGGCGGGAGCGGGCCTGCTACCGGCCCCTCCACCACCAGGGCATGATTTGCATCGCGGTCGAGTGCGCGGATCAGCCGGATGCATCGCGCTTGCATCCCGCTTGCATCGAGCGTGGAACAGCAATGCAAGATCGTCGGAACTGCCTTCTCGGAGCCCCTCATACCCGCTCCCTCCACCTCGAAGCGAAAAGGGTGTTAAGTTGATCGTTCAACCTCGAACTATTGCGAATGGCATGCGTATCGAGGGCGGAACTGCGATGCATCACCCAGAGCCACGCTTGCTTCGGCCGCGTCACGCCACCCGCTCCAGCAACCTGGCGATGGCCGCCTGCGCCTCCGGCTCCTCCAGCGTC
>Ga0210040_10004662_pt1 | contig 17770 bp, 10 predicted proteins | sample CryGeyCG12114_NA_FD_185462 | JGI IMG/M metagenome (GOLD analysis project Ga0210040, IMG submission 185462) | Groundwater microbial communities from aquifer - Crystal Geyser CG19_WC_8/21/14_NA (SPAdes) (version 2) | ecosystem: Environmental > Aquatic > Deep subsurface > Groundwater | place: USA... | reverse complement strand
CGCCCCAGCCCTTCTCGCGGGTGCGGGTAACCAGATCCTGCGCGATCCGGCGCGTTTCATCGCCACGCGGCGTCGGCAGGACGGCGAATACCGGGCTGGTGATCGACACCCCGGCCCCGTTGAGCGGCCCGGTGCCGATGAGCTCCGCGCAGCAATCGTCCTTGTTCTTGTGGTAATCGCCGATCACCAGCACGCGCAGCCCGTTGTCGGGCCGGTAGAGCAGCTGGCCGCGCACGCCGAGATGCTTGTAACCATTGACCCGCTCGTCGGTGGTGACGTTGCGGATGTTGCCGTCATATTTGCCGTAGAACGCGGTGACGCGGCTCAGCAGGTCCTTGGCCAGCGGCAGGTTGGCCACCGCCCGGACCCGCATTTCGTTCCGGGTGAAATAGCTCGCCTCGATGCTGCCGCCGGGGCGGCTGGTCGGCTGTTTAGTGGTGATGTTGATCACGCCGGCCGACGCATTCTTGCCGAACAGCGTGCCCTGCGGCCCGCGAAGGACTTCCAGTTGGTCGACGTCGATCAAATCGGAAAAAGCTTCGCCGGAGCGCGCGAACACCACGCCGTCCACCACCGTCGAGACGGACGGCTCGCCGGCGATTGAGAAGGTGGCGGTGCCGACGCCGCGCAGGAAGATGGTCTGGTTGAGCGTCGTGCCCGATTTCAGGAAGTTGAGCGCCGGAACCAGCTGGGTCGCGCTTTCGATGCTCGGGCGGGCGGCGGTCTCCAGGGCCGTGCCGCTGACCACCGAAACGGCGATCGGGATGTCCTGCAGGCGCTCACTACGCTTCTGCGCGGTGACCACGATCTCGGCCGGGGCGACACGGTTCGGAGTGGACTGCTCCTCGCTGGTCGGAGCGAGGTCGGTCGATTGCGCCTGGTTGCCGCTCGTCTGGGTCCCGGGCTCGACCACGACCTGTGCCCAGGCCGGCGTGGCAAGGCCAACGGTGGACAGGATCGAACCGACCAGTAGCTGCTTCTTCATGGTAACCCCCTCCAACCTGCCGCGCAGGCCCTCTGCGTAAGCGTGCCCGCGAGCCGCTCTCCACGTCGGAGGTTGATAGACGTGGCCGGTTTATGTCAAGCGTTGTCATATGACAGGGACGGACACGATCGGCGGGTTGCACTGGCGCGAGCACGACGGGCGGCTGACGCTGATGCTCGCTGAGCAGGTCCTCCTCGACAGTGGCCGCGGCCCACTTGCGACGGTTGGACGCGGTCAGTCGGCCGTTGCGATGTACCGCGGCAACTTCGACATCAGCGACTCGCCCGTGGACGTCAGCGAATTGACGGCCGCCCAGTTGAACGGCGAGCGAGTCCTGCTGTCGGCCGACCACGGAAGCGAGCCGCTGCTAGAACTCACCCTGGCTGGTCACCCGCAAGCCGATGGCGTGCTGCAACTGCGGACACTCGCACCCGGCCTCGATCGCGTCCGCCTGCGGCTGGCCGGCACGGACGGCGAGTCCTTCTGGGGAGGCGGCGAGCAGATGAGCTACCTCCGGCTTAACGGCCGTCGCTTCCCGATGTGGACCAGCGAGCCGGGCGTCGGGCGTGACAAGAGCGATCCGTTTACGCAGGCGATGGATGGGGCCGGCAACGCCGGCGGCGACTACTGGACCACCAATTATCCGCAGCCGACCTTCCTGTCATCGCGGGGCTATGCCGTTCACGCCGACGTCAGCAGTTATAGCGTGCTCGACTTCTCCGATCCTTCAGGACCGGCACTGGAGTTGTGGCAGGGTGAGGCCGCAGTCGAGTTCACCGGCGCTGCCAACCCGATCCAACTGGTCGGCCGCCTATCGACTCGCTTCGGCCGGCAGCCCGCCCTGCCCGATTGGGCGATCGGCGGCGCGATCGTCGGCCTCAAGGAAGGGCTGCGCAGCTTCGAACGGCTGGAGCCCATACTTGCTGCGGGCGCGGCGGTGAGCGCGCTGTGGTGCGAGGATTGGGCCGGCATCCGCGAGACCAGCTTCGGGCGCCGGCTGTTCTGGGACTGGAGGTGGAACGCCGCGCGCTACCCCGACCTGCCCGGCCGCATTGCCCAACTCAAGGCCCGGGGCATCCGCTTCATGGCCTACGCCAACCCTTACCTTGCGGTGGACGGGACCTTGTACCGGGAGGCCGTGGCTGCGGGTCACCTCGCTCTCGCTCCGGACTCCGACGAGCCCTTTGCGGTCGACTTCGGCGAGTTCGACGCCGGCGTGGTCGATTTCACCCGTGCAGAGAGCCGCGAGTGGTTCGCCGACCGAGTGCTCGGCCGCGAGCTGCTCGACATCGGTGTCGACGGCTGGATGGCCGACTTCGGCGAATATCTCCCGACCGATGTGCGCCTCGCGAGCGGTGATGATCCGATGCACGCGCACAACCGCTGGCCGGTGCTTTGGGCGGAGGTCAACGACCAGGCTCTCCGCTCACGCGGCCGGCGCGGCGATGCGCTGTTCTTCATGCGCGCCGGCTATTCGGGTGTGCAGGCGCATTGCCCCTTGCTGTGGGCTGGCGACCAGAGCGTGGACTTCTCACGCCACGACGGCATCAACACGGTGATCACGGCGGCGCTGTCGGCCGGGCTGGTCGGCAATGCCTACAGCCACTCCGATTGCGGCGGCTACACGTCGCTGGGCGGCAAGGTGCGCACGGCCGAGCTCATCATGCGTTGGTGCGAAATGGCCGCGTTCGCGCCGGTGATGCGCACCCACGAGGGCAATCGGCCGGACGACAATCTGCAGGTCGACTCGACCGACGAACTGCTCGCCTGCTTCGCTGGGTGGAGCCGGGTTCATGCGACGCTCGCGTCCTACGTCCGCCACCTGTGCGACGAGGCGGTAGCGACCGGCCTGCCGACGCAGCGGCCCCTGTTCCTGCACTACCCCGATGATCCGGAATGCGCCGCGATTCAGGACCAGTATCTGTACGGCGCCGACCTGCTAGTTGCGCCGGTGGTGCAGGAAGGCGCCAGCGAGCGACGCCTCTACCTGCCGGCGGGCGAATGGTTGCACGTGGCTGGATCACCGCCGAAGCCCCGCTCGGCTCGCCGCCCGTCTACTATCGGCGGGGCAGCGCCTTCGCCGCGCTGTTCGCCTCCCTGCCCGCCGCGCTCGCGGGCACGGCATGAGCGAGCGCTCCAATATTCGCGACGTTGCCGCGCGCGCCGGCGTGTCGGTGAAGACCGTCAGCCGCGTGCTCAACCACCACCCTTACGTGCGCGAGGCGACCCGGCAGAAGATCGACGACGCAATGCGCGCACTCGACTTCAAGCCCAGCATCGCCGCGCGGATCCTGTCGGGCGCCAAGTCCAACCAGTTGGCGCTGATCTACGACAACCACAGCCCCTACTACATGCACCAAGTGCAGACCGGCTGCTGGCAGCGGTGCCACGAAGAAGGCGTCCGGCTGCTCGCCCAGCCGGTCGTGGTGACCGACTCCGACGTCGGCGAGCAGGTCCGCGGCTTGATCGGCGAAACGCATGTGGACGGCGTGATCCTGTCCTCGCCCGTGACCGACTGCGACCCGGTCCTGCGCGCGCTCGAAGCGCTCGGGACGCCCTTCGTGCGGATCAGCCCGGGGACCAACCACGCGCTGAGCAGTTCGGTGTTCATGGACGATGGGCAGGCCGCGGACGATATTACGACCTACCTCATCAACCGCGGTCACCGCCGCATCGCCTTCATCAAGGGCCACCCCAACCACATGGCCTCCGACGACCGGCTGTTCGGATATCGCCGGGCGCTCGACCGAGCCGGTATCCGCTTCGAGCCGCAACTGATTGCGGAAGGATCGTTCGACTTTGATAGCGGCTGTGCAGCCGCGAACGTGTTCTGCAGCCTGCCTCAGCCCCCGACAGCGGTCTTCGCCAGCAATGACGACATGGCGGCCGGAGTCCTGGCCGTTGCGCACAGGCGCAGGATCGAGGTTCCCACCGAGCTGTCCGTCGTCGGGTTCGACGACACTACCATGGCACGGTCTGTCTGGCCGCCGCTCACCACCGTCCACCAACCCATGTTCGACCTCGCCTATACCGCCGCCAGCCTGCTGCTGTCGGGCGAGTTCGAACATCGCCGCCTCGATCATCGACTGGTGGAGCGCGCATCCGTCGCGCCGCCCCGCCCGCGTCAGGAGAATAGATGAGCCAGCTTGCACCCCCGCCCGAACAGCTTCCGCTCGGCCGTGACGGCCCGCCCGTCTCGCCCATCGCCTGGGGCATGTGGCGCCTGGCGGGGTCGCGCGAGGAGGCAGCGACCCTGGTTGCTGCTGCGCTCGACGCCGGCTTCAACCTGCTCGACACGGCGGACATCTACGGCTTCGATGGGAGCAGCGGGTTCGGCGATGCCGAGACACTGCTCGGGGAAGTGCTGGCCGCCGACGCGGGCCTGCGCACTCGGATGGTGCTCGCGACCAAGGGCGGCATCCGCCCGCCCCTGCCCTACGACCAGAGCCCGGCCTACCTCGCCGAGGCGATCGACGCCTCGCTACGCCGCCTGCAGGTCGACCGGGTGGAGCTCTACCAGATCCACCGCCCCGACATCCTGGCCCACCCGCAGGAAGTCGCGCGGGCGCTGGAGCAGGCCGTCTCGAGCGGCAAGGTTGGGCAGGTCGGTGTCTCCAACTTCACCGTCGCTCAGATTGACACGCTGCAGCACTTCCTCTCCGTCACGCTCGCCACGACTCAGCCTGAGATCTCGCCGCTGCGGATCGACTGCTTCGAGAACGGCGAGCTCGACCAGGCCATGCGGCTCGGCCTGCGCCCGCTGGCGTGGTCACCGCTCGGCGGCGGCCGCCTGGCCGAACCGCAGGAGGAGCGCGACCACGCCGTTTGCGCGGCCCTTGATGCAATTGCGACAGATCAGGGCGTCAGCCGCACGGTCGCGGCATACAGCTGGCTGATGGCGCATCCGGCCGGGATCATCCCCATCGTCGGCAGCCAACGGCCCGAGCGGATCGCCGAAGCAGCGGCGGCTCGTTCCGTCCGCTGGACGCGCGAGCAATGGTATGCGGTGCTTGTCGCCGCCAGAGGAGAGCGCTTGCCATGAGTGATGCCCAGGGTCCGTGCGAGATCAGCTGGTTCTCGGCGTTGTGTGACGATGACTATGACTTCCTCGGCGTGCCCGATGAGAAGCTGCGCTCCAGCTGGGAGCATTGCCGCAACATCGTCCTGGCGGCCGAAGACGGCGGCTTCGACAACATCCTGCTGCCATCCGGCTACCAACTCGGCATCGACACCACCGTGTTCGCCGCCGCTATCGCGCCTTACCTGCGCCGCCTCAAGCTGCTGTGGGCGTGCCGCATGGGCGAGGATTGGCCACCGCAGCTTGCCCGCCGCATCGCCACGCTCGATCGCATTCTGGGCTGGAACACCGATCGGACCGGCGGGCGGCTGACGGTCAACGTGATCGCTTCCGACCTGCCAGGGGAGAAACTGCCGTCGGCGCCGCGTTACCAGCGGGCGACGGAGGTCATGCAGATCCTCAAGACTCTGCTCTCGGGTCAGCACCTCAGCCACCAGGGCGAGTTCTACAATCTCGAACTCGATCCCATGCGAATCGGCACCCTGTCGGGCAAGCCGCCCCTGCTCTACTTCGGCGGCCTCAGCCATGAGGCGCGCGAAGCGGCGGCGATCGGCTGCGACGTCTACCTGATGTGGCCCGACACCATGCCCAAGGTGCGCGAGACCATCGCCGACCTGACGCAGCGCGCCACCAACCACGGCCGCACGCTGCGCTTCGGCTACCGCGTCCATGTTATCGTCCGCGAGACCGAAACCGAGGCCCGCGGCTATGCCGACCGGCTGCTGTCCAAGCTGGACGCAGCCACCGGCGATGCGATCCGCAACCAGTCGCTCGACGCGCAGAACTATGGTGTCCAGCGCCAGGCCGAGCTGCGCGGCGCGGCCGACGGCGAAGGCTTCGTCGAAGACAACCTGTGGACCGGCATCGGGCGCGCCCGCTCCGGCTGCGGCTCGGCGATCGTCGGCGACCCCGACCAGGTACTCGCCAAGCTTCAGGCCTATCGCGAGGCGGGCATCGATGCCTTTATCCTGTCCGGCTACCCACACATCGCCGAGGCCGACCTGTTCGCGCGCTACGTCCTGCCCAGGATCGAGCACGCACCGTTCTGACGCGTCGCTCAGCGCTGGCGGGCGTAGCCGAGCGTACTCTCTCCGGCGACGCCAAGTGGCGAACTTTTAGGTCGAAGCGAGTTCCAGTTCGCGCAGGCTGCGACCACGGGTCTCCCGGCCCGACCACGCCAGCAGCAGCGCGGATGCTGCCACTGGGACCGCCACTGCCAGTGCCGCTCCGCCCAGCGTCGGCAGCAAGCCCAGAAACGCCAGACCCTGCACCGCCACCCCGCCGAACTTGCTGCTGCCCGCAATCAGGCCGGTCGCCCGGCCGCGGGTGCCGAGCGGATAATTTTCGGCTGCGTAAGGCAGCAGCACGGCAATCACGCCGTTGGCGCCGACGATCAGCATGGCGACCACTGCCACCAGCAGGGGCTGCCACCGGAGCAGGTCCGCTGGCAGCACGGCGCCGATGAGGCCGACCAGCGTCATGGCGATGGTCCCGACCAGCGTCCACTTGCTGCTCCAACGGCTGTACAGCCAGGCGCAGACGGCCACCGTCGGCAAGGCGATCAGCGAGGAGCGGGCCAGGATACCGCTTGCCAACTCGCTGCTGAAGCCGCGCTCTTGCAGGTCGCTTGGAAGCCACAGCAGTAGCCCGAAATTCACGAAGCTCCAGGCCAAGGCGGTGATGACCAGTGCGGCCGTGAGCGACCGCTGCCCGTGGATCGGGGTGGCGGCCTCCTGCTGCGGAGTCTCGCGGGTGCGGCGGACGATGCCGAACCGCTTGAAGGAGCGTTCCAGTTCTGCGGTTTTTCCCTGCTCGGCCAGGAAGCGCGGGCTTTCGGGAATGAAGCGAGCCAGCGCCAGCAGCGCTAGACCGGTCGGAAAACCCTGCAGCCACAAGAAGCGCCAGCCAAACTGGGGTTCAAAGGCGTGGGCCGTCGCGCTGGCGGCAAGGTAGCCGCCGACCAGCCCGCTGCCGCCGACCAGCACCAGCACCCAACTGCGGTGCTGCGGCGGCATGATCTCTGCCAGAAGTGTGTAAGCGACGGGAAGCATGCCGCCGGCCGACGCGCCCATCAGGAAGCACATCAGCAAGTTGAGCTCGAACGAGGGCATGGCGCCGCAGATCGAGGTGGATACGAACAGGATGGTGGACAGCATGATCGACACGCGCCGGCCGTAGACGTCGGCCAGCCAGCCCCACACGAAGGAGCCGACCGTGGTGCCGATCAGGGCAGTGAACGGCAGCAGCGCCGCGATCGATCGGGGAATGCCATACTCGCGCGAAAGGCCCGGCAGGACGAAGCCCAGGGTCGCCGGCTTCATGACGTCGATGATGAGGGCAAAGGTGAGCACCAGCAAGGTAGCCGCGTGCCATCGATTGAGCGGAGTCTGGTCGCCGGCTTCGTATTGGGTGCCAGTCTGCGCATCGTGCCGTGCCGTGCGGCGAGGTAGCGCGCCGACGATCGCTGCCGGAACACCCAGTCCGATCAGCGCCATTCCCCAGATCATCGGCGGATCGGCGCCCATGCCGGACAGGTGATTGCCCATTCGATGCGCCTCGGCCAGCATTGGAAGGTGCAGCAGCACGCCCGCGGCAATCGCCGCGCACCCGAGCCAGAACAGCCACTCTCGCCGATACACTGCAACCCAGTCCTTGTTAAAAGGCGCAGCGATCCTGCGGAACGGCGGCGCTCGCTACTCGAACGTCCGACACCGCTACTGTCAATCGCCCCGCCGTGGAGAGCGTCAATGGCGTCGTTATGCGGCTCATGTCCACCCCGCCACGCACGAAGCAACGCAGCGGAACGGTGAGCGTCTGCCACCTCCCCTTGCCCGCAGCCCGCAACGCGCCGGTAACAGGCACGGCGAACCGTTCAACGCCGAGTGTCACCGGAGCGGACGGTCCGGCATCGACGCGATACTCCATGATCAGGCTTAATTCGGCGTTTGCCTGACGCGAGATGTCGAGCGGCTTGGTCGTGGCGAGCCGCAGCGATTGCGGGCCAGCGCCGGTGAAGGTCACCAGCCTGGCGTCCTCCTGCGCGCGGCGGTCGATCGCACGGATGGCTGCCCCATCGGCTGCGAAATCCCAGCCCGCCGGAAGCCTCCCGCGCGCGAAGAACAGTCCATCGCTGCCGTCCGCCAACGAGGCGGGCCGATCCTCCGGCAACAGCGGGAGATCCTGCCTCTGAGCGTAACGCAGGCCGAAACCGTAGGCGAACAGCGGGTCGTAATTGGGATCGCCGCGATTGAGCGGAGTCTGGTCGGCGCGCTTGGGCCAGCTGAACGAGAGCGTGCCCTTGAAGTCGTGGCGGATGCCGCCGGCCGGGTCGCGGAACAGCACGTCGGCAACGCCGCCGCCTTCGCTGCCCGGCAGGAAGGCGGCAACAAAGGCGGTGGACGCGTTCAGCTCCGGGTTCACCCACAGCGGCCGGCCGGACAGGAACACGGACACGGTCGGGATGCCGGCGGACTGCAGCCGCTTAAGCAGGTCGAGGCTTTTCTTGTCGGCCGGGCTGAACTCCAGGGTCGAACGGTCGCCGACCATCTCGGCATACGGCTCCTCGCCGAACACCACGACCGCCACGTCCGGCTTGCGCGTGTACCGGCCATCAACGCTCAGCGTGGCTCGGCCGCCACCCGCCTTTATTGTCTCGGCAATGCCAGCGTAGATCGATTGGGCATGCGGGAAATCGCGGTTGGTCAGCCCGCTACCCTGCCAGGTGATGGTCCAGCCGCCCGCCTGCTGGGCAAGGTTGTCGGCACCGTCACCGGCGACAAGCACGTTTGCTTTGGGCGAGAGCGGCAGCAGGCCGCCGTTGTTCTTGAGCAGGACCAGTGACTCGCGGACCGCGTCCCGGGCCACCGCCCGGTGCTCGGCGCCACCGAGCAGGTCGAAGCGGCCGGCGAGCGGACGGGTCGACGGCGCGCCCTTGTCGAACAGGCCGGCGCGCAGCTTGACCCGGAGGATCCGGCGCACGGCCTCATCGATCCGGGCAGATGGGATCTCACCGGAGCGAGCCTGCGCCAGCGTGCTGTCGTACAGGCCCTTCCAGCTGTCGGGGGCCATGAAGATGTCGAGGCCCGCATTGATCGATTGCGGGCAGCTCGTGTTGGTGCAGCCCGGCACCTGCCCGTGCGCGTTCCAGTCGCCAACCAGCAGGCCGTCGAAGCCCAGCTGCTCGCGCAGCACGCCGGTCAGCAGGTCGCGGGAGCCATGGACCTTCTCGTCGCGGACGCTCGAGAAGGACGCCATCACCGCCTGCACCCCGGCGCCGATGGCGGCGGGGTAACCGGCCCCGTGGATGTCGCGCAGCTGCTCAGGCGTGGACGGATTGTCGCCCTGGTCCTTGCCGCCGGCCGTGCCGCCGTCGCCCACGAAATGCTTGGCGGTCGCGATGACGTGGCCGGCGCCGAGGAAGTCCGGTGTGCCGGCGCGGCCCTGCAGCCCTTCCACGATGCTGCCTGCATAGGAGCGGACGACCTCCGGGTCCTCCGAAAAGCCTTCGTAGCTTCGCCCCCAGCGGTCGTCGCGGGGGACGGCCAGCGTCGGCGAGAAGTCCCAGTCGATCCCGGTGATCACCATTTCACGGGCGGTGACTTCGCCGATGCGCCGGATGAGGTCGGGATCGCGCGTCGCACCCAGTCCGATGTTCTGTGGGAAGATAGTCGCGCCGACCACGTTGGCATGGCCATGGACGGCATCGATGCCCCACATCAGCGGGATCCGCTCGCCGGCCCAGGTCGCGCTGTTGGCAGCGTTCCAGTAGGTATCGGCCAGCTTGAGCCAGTCGGCCGCCGGCGCCTTCTCATTGCCGCCCGGCGAGCTGTTGCCGCCGGCCAGGATCGAGCCGAACTTGTACTTGCGGACGTCATCGGGAGTGATGCTCGCGATGTCAGGCTGGATCAGCTGGGCGACCTTTTCCTCCAGCGACATGCGCGCGATAATGCCGTCGATGCGCCGTTCCCGGGCAGGATCGAGCCCCACCGGGCTGGCCGCCCGTGGCCAGTCCTGTGGCGAGGCGGCCGGTGTCGGAGCGGGCGCGCTCGCTTGCTCTGCAACGATCGGCAGCGGCCGCTCCATTGGGACGGCGCAAGCGGTCAGGGCCAGAACGGAAGCGCACCCAAGTGCGCGACCTGCCGCCCGAGACGATGATCCGAACGTCACAGTGAGTTTCTCCTCGCACAGCCTGGCGCGACAGCGCACGGCTTCCATTTGCCTCGACAGATGATAACGTTCTCAGCGGGCGCGGCAAGCGCGGAGGCTGGTGCCGGTCGCGGCTCGGCGAACAAGAGCCAGGCTGCGATCGCGCCAGCCGTTCAGTCGTTGGAGGAACTACGGGCATGCCGGAGATCGGTCAGACACCTCATCTGCATCGACGACTGTTCCTGCAACGCTTGGGGGCGAGCCTGGCGGGCGTCGCGGCATGGGCGCGGAGCGCCGGCGCCGCTCCGCTTCGCCGGCGAACTGATCCCGATCTCGGCCCCAACGTGGTGATCGTCGATCCATCCCAGCCCCCCGCGGTTGTCCAGGCCCGGCTGGATGCGATCTTCGCCAAGCAGGAACGCGCGCACTTCACCGATGCCCGCTATGCCGTGCTGTTCAAGCCCGGGCGCTACGCGGTGGATTGCAACGTCGGATTCTTCACCCAGGTGGCCGGCCTGGGAGCAATGCCGGGCGAGGTGGAGATCGACGGGCACGTCCATGCCGAAGCCGACTGGGCGAAGGGAATGGCGCTGGTGAATTTCTGGCGCGGTGTCGAGAACATGACCGTCCGGCCACTTGATGGTGCGGACCGCTGGGCGGTGTCGCAGGCAGCGCCGTACCGCCGCATGCATCTGCTCGGTGACCTGGCGCTGGACGACGGCGGCTGGTCCAGCGGCGGCTTCATCGCGGACAGCCGCGTCGACGGCGCGATCCGCTCCGGCAGTCAGCAGCAATGGTTCACCCGCAGCAGCGCAATCGGCAAGTGGGTCGGGTCCAATTGGAACATGATGTTCATGGGAGTGGCGGGCGCGCCCCCGACCAGCTTCCCCCAGCCGCCGTTCACCACCCTGACCTCAGTGCCGCGCGTCGGCGAGAAGCCGTTCCTTCATGTCGACCAAGCCGGTGAGTGGCGGGTGTTCGTGCCGGCAGTGCGCCGGCAGACAGCGGGTGTCAGCTGGGCTCGTGGGCTGCCGCCCGGACGCTCCCTTCCGTTGTCGAGCTTCTTCATCGCCCGGCCGGGCATGAGTGCAGCGCAGATCAATGCGGCTCTTGCGCGTGGTCGGCACCTCCTCCTGACGCCCGGGGTCTATCCTTTGTCCGAGCCGCTGCGGATCGACCGAGCCGACACTGTCGTGCTCGGCCTGGGGCTGGCGACTCTGGTCGCTTCGGCGGGCAATGCCGTGTTGACGGTCGCCGATGTGCCGGGCGTGCGCGTGGCCGGCCTGCTGCTGGATGCGGGAACAGTCAATTCGCCGGTGCTGATGGAGGTCGGCGCGCGCGATGCCGTGCGCGATCACGGAGCAAATCCGACGGTGCTTTCCGACCTGTTCTTCCGGGTTGGCGGGGCCCGGGTCGGGAAGGCGACCACCTGCCTGGAGATCAACAGCCATTCCGTCATCGCCGATCACCTGTGGATCTGGCGGGCGGACCATGGCGATCGAGACAGCGGGCGGGAACATACCGGCTGGACCGAAAGCACGGGAGATCACGGCCTCGTCGTCAACGGTGACGACGTCACCATCTATGGCCTGTTCGTCGAGCACTTCCAGAAGTACCAGACCCTCTGGAACGGCGAGCGCGGACAGACATTCTTCTATCAGAACGAATTGCCCTACGATCCGCCGAGCCAGGCCGAATATATGGCCGGCACGACGCGCGGCTGGGCGGCTTACAAGGTGGCCGATCATGTGAGCCAGCACCGGGCGGTGGCGATGGGCATCTACGCCAACTTCACCGCCGATTCGAGCATTGTGCTGGAAAGTGCCGTGGAGGCGCCGCGCAAGCCGGGCGTCCGTTTTGAAAACGTCACCACCATCTCACTGGGGGGCGGCAAAGGCACGGTAGGGCACCTGGTGAACGATGCCGGCCAAGCGGCCCGTCCGGGTGCCATCCGCCAGACACTCGTCCGCTATCCACAACCCTGACCCAAACAGCTTACGAAGGTCGATCCATGCTCCTGCTGCTCCTTGCTCAAACAACCGGTCTTGGCGCCAACAATTATGCGGCCGAGGGACCGATGACCGCGCCCTCGACCAGGCCGAGCTTCGCCGATGAGTTCAGCGGATCGCGCATCGACCGCACCAAGTGGCGGTTCGATACATCGCGCAATGCCGCGGGGTGGTACAATCACGAACGGCAATATTATTCCGCCAACCGATCACAAAATGCCCGCATCGAACAGGGTGCGCTGGTGATCGAGGCTCGTCGCGAGGCCCTCACCAGGAAGCGCTTCAGCGACTGGGGCGGACAATCCTACACCTCGGCCAAACTGATCTCCCGCAAGCCGTACGGCTACGGCTTCTACGAAGTGCGCGCCAAGCTGCCGTGCGGTCGCGGCGCATGGCCGGCGATCTGGCTGCTTCCGTCCAGCGGCCAGTGGCCCGCGCAAGGTGAGATCGACGTCATGGAGATGGTTGGCTGGGATCCCAATGTGGTTCATGCCACGCTGCACAGCGAGGCCTTCAACCATGCCAAGGGCACTCAGCGCGGCGCCGACGTCCGGGTGCCGACCAGCTGCAGCGCCTTTCACCGCTACCAACTCAGCTGGCGTCCCGATTCTATCACCATTGGTGTGGACGACCGTGCCTACATGCGGGTCGCGAACGACCAACCGGGCGGTGCGGCCGCCTGGCCCTTCACCCGCCCGTTCGAGCTGATCCTCAACCTCGCCGTGGGCGGCGATTGGGGCGGGCAGAAAGGCATCGACGACAGCGCCTTTCCGCAGCGGATGGATGTGGATTATGTTCGCTACTGGCAGCGGCGCGATTAAGGCTTCATCGTCGCCGCATCGACCACCGCCGTGGCAGTCAGCGAACGATCACCCGCATCGCGCGCCACGGCAACCCGGTAGCGCCCACCCGCGATGCGCCACCCGGGAAGCCCTGTGTCATAGTCGGCGAGGATGCGCGGTTCGGCCGTCAGCGTGATCCGGCGCGACTCGCCCGGCTTCAGCGTAAGCCGCTGGAACGCCGCGAGTCGCATCGGTGTCTTGGAACCCTCGCGCGCCACGTAGACCTGCGGGACGTCGGCGCCTGCCAGGCGACCAGTGTTGACCACCTCGAACGACACACGCAGCCCGCTCCCGCCACTGACCTGCAGGTTCCGGTAGGTGAATTGGGTGTAGCTCAGACCATGGCCGAACGGGAACAATGGACGTTGAGCGGTTCGCTCGTACCAACGGTAGCCGACATCAGCGCCTTCGGCATAGTCGACCGGAAAGCTGGGCAGCTGGTACTGCGAAGCGTTGGCCGGATTGGCCGCGGCCTGCGCCTCCAGCGAAGTTAAGCGATCAAGCCCGACCGGCGTCTGTCGAACCATTTGGGCCGCGCTGGCAGGAAAGCTGATCGGCAGCCGGCCCGAGGGGTTCACGCGTCCCGTCAGGATGTTGGCGAGGGCCTCTCCCCCACGCTGGCCTGGATACCAGGCCTGCACCACGGCGGGCACCGCTTCGATCCAGGGCATCAGCACCGGACCGCCGGTCTCCAGCACTGCCACCGTCCGCGGCTGGGCGGCGGCAACGGCCGCGATCAGCGCATCCTGTCCGTCCGGCAAGGAGGTGTTCGCAACGTCCTGAGCCTCGGTGGTCCACTGGGTGGCAAAGACGATCGCGAGATCGGCGCCGCGCGCCGCCTGGGCCGCAGCGGCGACGTTGTTGCCATCGACGTAAGTAACGATTGCCCGCGGCAGGGCAGCCCGCAGCGCTCGCAGCGGCGAGGACGCATGGTAGGTGACCCGCGCGAACGATGCCGCCGCTCCGGACGTCAGCGGGACCTCGACCGGCGCTCCGCCGACCGAGCGCACCTGGCTCGACCCTCCGCCCGACAAGACGCCGACATCGGCATGGCCGCCGATCAGAACGATGCGGCGAACGGACGTCGCCAGCGGCAGCAGCCCGCCGCTATTCTTGAGGAGAACGATACCTGCTTCCGCAGCGCGCTGTGCAACGACCGCATGCCGGGCATACGGAATGGCTTGCGCTTTCGCAGGCACGGGCTTGTCGAGGACGCCGGCAGAGATGAGCCCGGTAAGGTAGCGCGCGACCATGTCGTCGAGCCGGCCCGCTGATACTTTGCCCGCCTGCACGTCCGCCTTTAGCGCACCGCTGAAGTAAATCGCCTTGTCCAGTTCCTGCCCAGACTGTTGGTCGAGGCCGGCGTTGGCCGCCTTGGCAGTCGAATGCACGCCGCCCCAATCACTCATCACCCAGCCGGGATAGCTCCAATCACGCTTGAGCACGTCATTGAGCAGGAGGGAATTCTCGCAAGCCCAGTCGCCGTTGACCTTGTTGTAGGCACACATGACCGAGCCTGGCCGTCCCCGCTCGATCGCGATCTGGAAAGCGAGCAGGTCGCTCATCCGCAGGGCCGCTTCGCCGATCCGCGCGTCCACGACCATGCGGCCCGTTTCCTGCGCGTTCAGGGCAAAATGCTTCACCGTCGAGACGATGTTGTTGGACTGGACTCCCGCGATGTGCGCGCCGGCCATCTCGCCCGCCAGCAGCGGATCCTCGCCCAGATACTCGAAATTGCGGCCGTTCCACGGATCGCGGGTCAGGTTGACCCCGCCCGCAAGCATGACGTTGAACCGCTTGGCGCGCGCCTCGGAGCCGATCATGGCCCCGCCGACCCGGGCGATCTCCGGGTCGAAGGTCGCCGCCGTTGCCAGCCCGGAGGGAAGCGCGGTGGCGACGTCGCCCTTGCGCTGCTCGACCTGGTTGGCAACGCCCAGGCTCGCATCCGTTTCGCGCACGATCGGAATGCCGAGCCGCGGAATGCCATCGACGTGCCCGGCAGACGGGATCAGCTCATTGCGGGTCTTCCCCGCCGCCATTGGCGGAAACAGTCCGTGAACCAGTGCGATCTTTTCGTCGAGCGTCATCCGCGCGACAAGCGCTTCAGCGCGGTTGCGCGCGGTTAGGCTGACTGCCGCGGCGGTCTGTGGCCGGGCGGACACGACCCCCGATTGCGCAGCGACCAGCGCCAGATAAGCAGCTGCATGCAGCGTTCGAACAAAGACCCGATTCGACACGCTTTTTCCCCCTTAGGATCTACTCTGCAAAGCAAGCGCGCTTGCTGAGAACGTTATCAGCCGGACCTTAGGGCGATTGAATTAGGCTTGACAACCTTCGAGAAAACAAGGGAGTGAACGTTCACAACAAGCGGACCTGCGTTCGGGCGTCCGCCTCAGGGGGAGAGACTTATGAACGTTCCGATTGTTCGCTCACCGATGCGTTGGCTGGTGGGCGTTTCTGCATTGACGCTTCTAGCGATGCCGGTCAGCGCCGCGGCGCAGGACACCGGCACCACCGCCGAGCCCACGCCCCCGGACGCGGCAACGACCGTCGGCCAGCCGGGCAGTTCAGACACCCGCGATCAGCCTGCGCCGACGTCGGAAACTGAGGCGACCGACATCGTCGTCACCGGCATCCGCGCGAGCTTGCGCGAGGCGGTCAACATCAAACGCAACGGCCAAGGCGTCGTTGACGCGATCTCGGCCGAGGACATCGGCAAGTTCCCGGACACCAACCTCGCCGAGTCGCTGCAACGCATCACCGGCGTGTCGATCGACCGGTCGAACGGCGAAGGCTCCACTGTCACCGTGCGCGGCTTCGGGCCGGAGTACAATCTGGTGCTCTTGAACGGCCGGCAGATGCCGACGGCGACGCTGGGCGATGGTGCCAGCGCGCCTGCATCCCGTTCGTTCGACTTCGCCAACCTGGCCTCGGAAGGCATTGCGGCCGTGGAGGTCTACAAGACCGGCCGCGCGGCAGTCCCGTCGGGCGGCATCGGCTCGACCATCAACATCCGCACCCCGCGCCCGCTTGATCGTCCCGGCATGCGCGGCAGCGTGGCCGTCAAGGGCGTGCTCGACAGCTCGAGCAACGAACTTGCCGGAGTGACCCCCGAGGTCTCGGGAATTTTCTCCGACACCTTCGCCGACGGCCGCCTGGGCCTGCTGGTGTCCGGCTCGTACCAGCGCCGGAAGGGCAGCGCGAACAGCGCCAGCGTCGGGTTCCGCGACGGTTTCCTGGGCAGCGAGAACAATTGGGGCACCCTGCCCCAGACCGGCACTCCCGGGGGCCAGAACGTCATCAACCGGCCCGGGCCGAACGACGTGTACGAGATTCCGCAAAGCGCTGCTTACGACCTGATCGACATCGACCGGCGGCGCCTGAACGGACAGCTGGTCCTGCAATTTCGTCCTGTCGACAACCTCACCGCAACGCTGGACTACACCTTTTCGCGCAACAAGGTCGAAGTGCGCGACAGCAGCGTCGGCATCTGGTTTAACTTCGGCGACACGTCGAGCGAGTGGACCGACGGCCCGAATGCCGGACCGGTGTTCTACACCGAGCGGTTCGCGCCTGGTAAGGACCTGTCCTACAGCGGCGCGCTGACTGCTAATGAATCGAAGAACAAGTCGCTCGGCGGCAACCTGACCTGGGATGCGCTGTCGAACTTCCGGCTATCGCTCGACGCCCACCATTCGACCGCCGAGTCCGGGCCGACCAACAAGTACGGGACCAGCACGTCGGTCGGAAACGCCATCTTCGGCGTCCAGAGCCAGACGATCGATTTCACCAACGATCTGCCGGTCCTGTCCGTGGCGATGTACCCCGGGATCGATCCGTTCAACCGGGCACTCATCACGCCGACCGGCAACTCGTTCCGCAATGCCTTCTTCAGCGACCGGATCAACCAGGTCCAGCTGAATGGCCGGTACGATCACGACGGCGACTTCCTGGACAGCATCGACGCCGGTTTCTCCTTTGTCGACAACAAGGTCCGCTCGGCCTACGGCTTCATCCAGAACGACACGTGGGGCGGCATCGGCCCAGCGTCCGACATTCCGGACGACCTGTTCGAACTGGCCCCGATCCCGCGCGCCTTCGCGGGCGTGTCCGGCGCCAATTCGCCCAACATCATCCCAGCGCTCTACCGCTTCAACTTCGAGACGCTGGCCGACCTGCTGGAGGCGCGGTACCAGGTTTGCAGCAATCCGCAGACGGGATCGGCTGAGCCGGGCACTTGCCTGGCCGACTTCACCGTGGACCGCCGGATCCGCGAGAAGACCATCTCGCCCTTCGTCCAGGCGAACCTGAAGTTCGACCTGGTCGGGCGGCCGGCGCACGTCATCGCCGGCGTCCGGTACGATCGCACCAAGATCGACTCGGCGGCACTGGTGCCGATCCCGACCGGGACGCGCTGGGTGTCCGCGAACGAGTTCAGCGTGGTCTATTCAGGCAACAGCGACTTCACCAGCTTCAAGGGCGAGTACCACAACTGGCTGCCGGCAATCGACTTCGACATGGAGCCGGTCCGCAACGTCAAGCTGCGTGCGTCGTACAGCCACACCATCACCCGGGCAGATTACGGCCGGCTTCAGGGCGGCCTGGAGATCGCGTCCAATCCGCGCATCGGCGGCGGTACGGGCAGCCTGGGCAACCCGGGACTGCTGCCGTTCAAGTCCAAGAACATCGACCTGTCGGCGGAGTGGTACTA
>Ga0210040_10004661_pt1 | contig 17770 bp, 27 predicted proteins | sample CryGeyCG12114_NA_FD_185462 | JGI IMG/M metagenome (GOLD analysis project Ga0210040, IMG submission 185462) | Groundwater microbial communities from aquifer - Crystal Geyser CG19_WC_8/21/14_NA (SPAdes) (version 2) | ecosystem: Environmental > Aquatic > Deep subsurface > Groundwater | place: USA... | reverse complement strand
GACAGGTCCGCGCCGCTAGACGACGGGCCCGGTCGCGGGTGTCCCTTGGGCGGCCCTAGGTCCCACAGCGCCCCCTCAGCGCCGATGCGGTCTGTTGGTCGTCCGGCTCGTCGTTGGCCCTATGACAGATCCGGTTCGTCGGCGCTCCGGTAGCTGGCCGCGAGGTGGCGGGCGGTGCGCGCGCTGTCGCGGTCGCTCGCGGCGGCCGCCCGATCAGTGGCGGCAGCGGCACGGTTGTCGGACGCCGCGGCGCGGTCGGCGGCTGCCCCGGACAACAACTGGTCAGCGTGTTGCAGGTCGACGCGGAGGGAAGCGCGCTGGATGCCGGCAGCGATGACGTCCGCGAACTGGACGTCCAGCAGCTTGAGCACTTGGCGGAGTAGCTCGAGCAGGGGTTCCTCCGCTCCGGAGTCGATAGCGGCTTGGATGGCTTCGACCGCCTGGTGCACGTGGACGTGCTGGTCGGCTTCGCCACCGTCCAAGGCGTTCAGTCGCCGAGTGATTTCTCGGATCCGCTGGTAGGCCTGGTCTTCGCGGGCAAGAGCGTCATCGGTGAGGCGATCGGCGGCGTCATCGCGGGCCCGGGCGTCGGCGTCTCGGTCCGCCGCCCGTTGGTCGGCGGCTGTGGCGCGGGCGTCGCGCTCGTCCGCACTCACCCACTGTGACCGTGCGTGGCGTTCCCGCGCCCAGTGATCGTTCGAGCTGTCGCCCTGAGTGAGTCGCTGGTCGTCCGCTCCGGGTTCGTGCACGTACCCCTCCGTCGTCGTCCGGGCGCCAGTCAGTCTTGACGCTGACCGAGGTCCCCCGTGTAGATCACTTGCTCGGCTAGGTCCCGGAGCTTGACGTTGCGCTGCTGGCTGACCTGCCGCAGTCGGTCGAAGGCCTGCTCTTCCGTGAGCCGGGCCCGTGCCATCAGGATGCCCATGGCCATGCCGATCCGCCGGTTGGTCACCAGAGCCTGCCGCAGGTTCTCGATCTGCGAGTCTGCGGCGGCAAGATCGCTGCGCGCTTCAGACAGATCAGCAGAATCGTCACCCCCGGACACCTTGCCGACCCTATGACGACGCTGTCTCCCGGGGCCTCCTCGACGGTCAACACCACGACGCGCGCCCTCGACCGTGCCGCCGACGGCTGGCACGAAGCCCCTCCGTGCCATCGGCCACGTTGCGGGCGGTCGCTGGCAGAGCGAAGATGGAGTCAGGCACCGGGAGCGGAGCGCTCCTCCCGTGTTCGCCGAGGCTCCACAGGTCAAGCTGGCGGCCCGTGGAGCCGACCCTTGGCGCTCGGCTGAGTTCCGCCCTACCGCTCAGGCGAGGCGCCCCCTACCGGTCGCCAGTGTTGCGCGACCGGCGTAGCACCCAGACGAAGAACCAGGCGAACAACGTCGCCTCGACAAGGTGGAAGACAACGCGGACCGGGTCAATCGGTAGATCGCGCAGTTCACCCACGGCGACGACAAAGAGCACCCAGGCCGTCCCGACCGGAAGAGCCCATCGGCTTCGCGTGGACTGGCCCATGGGAAGTGATCATTCCGCACCGGGATCCTGAGCGCCCCCTACGGGCCAGTAGCCCAAGCAGCAGCGGTGAACGGTGCGTAGGCTGCCGCGGGTGACGGGGGTCGCGATCAAGACGTTGTCGCAGTCCGAGAAGGTCATCCGCGGCGGGTGGGGTGATGGGCAGGTCTCGGTCGAAGCGACCGTGCCTCTGGCTCCCGAACCGGTGGACGGCTGGTTGGTGGGCGCTCTACCCATGGCGATGCGGATTGGCGGGCAGCTGACCGCGGACGCCCCTGTTGACCCGGTGCTGCGGGACAACGTTGAGCGGGCTGCGGCGCTCCTTCACAGCTGGTACCCGCGGCTCACCGTGCCGGACATCCAGGTCGCCAGTCGACCCGGCAACGCGACGCCGGCCGCCGGCGTCGGCTGCTTCTTCAGCGGCGGCGTCGACTCGTTCTACAGCGCCCTCAAGAACCGGGACCGCATCACGCACCTGATCTTCGTCATCGGGTTCGACATCGACGTGGACAACACTGAACTGGCCAGCGAAGCGCTCGCCGGCGCGCGCCAAGCGGCGACCACCCTCGGCCTCCCCCTGGTCGAAGTGCACACCGACGTCCGCCATCTCGTCAACCAGCACGTCGACTGGGGAACCGAGGCCCACGGCGCTGCACTGGCCATGATCGGGCACATGCTCGCCCCCGCGCTCGGCCGGGTCATCATCCCGGCCTCGTACCACGTCGAGCACCTGTTCCCATGGGGTAGCCACCCCCAGCTCGACCCGCTGTGGAACAGCAGCAAGGTGACGTTCGAGCACCACGGCCACCACGCCACCCGGCCGGAGAAGGTCGCCTTCATCGCCGAGCAGCCCGCCGCGATGGAGCACCTGAGGGTGTGCTGGGAGAACCCCGGCAACGCCTACAACTGCGGACGCTGCGAGAAGTGCATCCGCACCATGATCAACCTGCACGTGGTCGGGGCGGCCGGGCGATGCACCACGCTGCCCTCTGTGCTCGACGCCGGCGCCGTCCAGAGACTCCGACTGTCACACGGCGGCCAGGTCTTCGCTCACGAGAACCTCGCCATGATGAAGGCGAACAAGGTGCGCGACCCTCAGCTGCGACGCGCACTACGCCGCGCCGTCATCCTCGGCGGTGCGCGGTCAGCAGCCCGCCAAGCCAGAGGAGTTCTACGTGGCCCTCGTCCGTGACCGCACACCTCGCGATCCCGTGCTCCGCGCCTTTGCCCCGGCCGGCGTGCAGGTAGCGCGACGAGCTGCTGACTACGCCGGCGAAGGCACCGTCACCGAGCGCCTGGAACGAGCGAGATGGTTCGCGGGTACCTGGGCCCAGCAAGAGGGCCAGCCACACCTGGGCTACCAGATCGCCGCGCGCATCAGCGCCGAGCTGGACAGGCTGGGCGTCTAGGCGACGGTGACCGCTGCGACGCCGGTCTTCTTGACGAAGAGCTGACCGGCGGCGGTGTAGCGCACCAGGTTGCGCTGCCCGGCGTCGGTGATCGACGGGGCGCCGGCTGCGTCGATCATCTCGATGTCGCAGTCGGTCGCGTTCGCGCCGGTGCCACCGCCGATGAACGCGTGGATGCTGCGGAACAGGTTGAAGGACCCGGGCCCGACGACGCGGACGTAGATGCCTGCGGCACCGGAGATCGGGCGGATGACGGCCCGGCCGATCTGGTTGCGGTAGCACTCGCCTTCCCAGTCGATCACCGCCGAGGTGACGTAGCGGGTGCGGGCGACGACCGAGCCGACGATGTTGCCGACGCACGAGCCGCCGTCGGTGCCGATGCCGCCCACGGCCATCCGGACACCGTCGGCGAAGACCTCGCCGACCTGGTTGTACTGCGAGTTGTGGAAGTAGACCGCGCCGGTGGTCGGAGAGGTGCCGCCCGGGATGCCGGTGGAGTGCTCGGCGATGACCCGGCCGACGACGTTCCCGAGCGAGGGGGTGGTGCCCGAGCCGATCGGGTACCGGGACAGCTGGAGGGCGTTCCGCTTGCAGTCGACGCCGTGGACGCTGTCGATGACGTTGTCAGTGCATCCGCCGAGCAGGACGCCGTCGTAGTCGACGTCGTGGGCGTAGATCCGGCCGATGTGGCTGCGGGTCATCCGCTGGATGCGCAGGCCGGAGCCCGATCCGGCGGTCACTCCGTCGTTGCGCCCGCCTGTCACCTCGAGCTGGTCGAACTCGCAGGCGACGAGGTTGTCCATCTCGACGACGGAGAACTGGCCGCTGCTGGCGGACGGGCCGTTCGCGTCGAGCTTGAGGTGGTGCAGCCGGATGCCGTTGTTCCCGGCCGCGGTGTCGCTGTTGGTGAAGATCGCGGCGGTTGGGCTCGGGCCGTTCTTGATGATGCTGGTCGCGCCGGCGCCGTAGACCTCCACGCCGGATGGGATGGGGATGGCGGCCCCGTCCTTCCGGAAGGTGCCTTTGGGGACGAACACCGGCAGACCGCTGGTGGCGGCGAGGGTGATGGCCGCCACGATGGCGGCGCGCGAGTCGGTCGCCCCGGTGGGGTCAGCGCCCTTTCCGACGATGCTGATCGCTGGCACGAAGGCCGCCCTTAGTGCCGTCGCGGTGGGCCCGGTGGTCTTGGCGACCTCAGCGGCGATGGCGGCCGGCAACACCGTCGGCAGGTCCGCGTCGAGGACGTACGGCGACTCGTAGTTCGGGGTCGCCGGGTTGATCACGTAGCCCAAGGCGACCAGCTGCGTCTGCTGCGTCGACGTGACCGTCACCTGCCCGGTGCGCCCGCCGATGAACGCCAGCTGCAGCCGGCCGATCCGCTCGTTCGCGGTCAACCCCGGGATGGGGTGCCCGACGGTGACAACAGGCACGAAGGCTCCTAGAGCTTGAGGGACGCGAGGATCAGGACAGGGAGAGCGCGGCGACCTGGACGACGATGTTGGAGACCACGGAGATGCCGGTGTTCCGCAGCGTGACGGTGCAACCGGACCGGGTCTTGTTCGTCACCGGGTACACGGGAGTGATGGAGCCGACCTGGAGGGTGGCGTTGGTGTCCACACTGATCAGGGCCGTGTAGTTGGTGTCCGGCATGTCGGCCGCGAACTTGACTGCTGCGGTCTGCGTGCCGGCGCCGAGGACACTGGACACGGTGACCTGCCCAGTGGTGCCGCGCAGGGCTCTTGCTTCGAGCACAGCGACCCGTGACACAGCGGCCATCAGGTCGGTGCGGAGCGCACTTTCGGCCTGGGTGGCGCGACTGACTTCCGCGGCCAGGTTGCTGATCTGTGTGGTCAGCAGCCGCTGCTGTGCGTCGACGTTGGCGAGCGCCGTAGCGACGTTGATGTTGGTGGCGTCGACGCGGGTGTTGAGCGCGGAGTCGGCCTGTTTTCGTGCCGCCGTCTCATCGGCGTCGGCTTGCTGCAGGACGGCGTGTGTCGCTTCGGCTGCTGGCACTGCGGCTCCGAGGGTGGCGGCCAGGTCAGCGAGGGCGGACGTGAGCATCGACAGGTCGTCCATCTGGACGGTCTGGTCCAAGATGCGCCTATCCGCTGCCCTGAACGATCGCCTCAGTGCCTCGTGAGCCTCGTCGGGCAGGGGTGTGGTCATCGACGGCAGGTAGTTGGGGACGGTCACGGCAGGGTCGCCCTCACCCGCTCGTACTCGGCCTGGGTGGAGGCCGCTAGTGCTTCGTCGACGGGGGTGGCGGCGATCGCCTGGTAGGCGGCCCGGGCGGCGTCGATGAGTGCCTGTGACCGCGGCTGGTACACGTAGGCGCCGCTGAACTGCTTGATCGCGGCAGCGCGGCGGAGGGCGAGTTCGTAGGTGGGATCGGTGGCCGCGGCCTGAGCTTCGGTGTTGGCCATGTCAGGCTTCGTGGTCGGGTACGCCGGGCGTCTGCTTGCCGGCGGGCCGTACCTTCGCCCGGGTCGCTTCGCCCTGGATGAGGGGCAGCACGAAGGCGAGGACGGGGATGAGCACCTCGCTGGCGCCGGGCAGGTCGAACGGCAGGGTCAGGCCGAGAGCGGCGGCGAGGCCGACGACGGCGGTGACGACGGCGCGGATACGGGCGGGCTCGGTGTAATCAGTCCAGCGGGCCACAAGTAGCTCCTTGAGTCGTCCGGGTCAGGGTGTGTGCGGGAGGGCGTCGAGTTGCTGCTTGATCGCCCTGAACTGGCTGCCGAGCTCATCCATGGCAGCGCGGAGCCGGGTCACTTCGGTCTGCAGCTCGTCGCGCTGATGAGTGACCCGCTTGACGTCGGCCTCGAGCGCCTTCAGTCGCCGTTCGTAGGAGGCGCGTTCAGCAGCGTTCGCCTTCTCCAGGAAGACGATCTGTGCGTCCGCGGCGCCGAGGGTCTTCTCCACCAGCGTGGGAGCGACCGACCCCTCTGCTACATCTGCATCGGCGGCGTCTTTCCGGTGGCCTCGCAACCAGTCGACCGCCAGCTTGGCCAGCACCCCGACGAGCGTCAGAACACTGCCACCCGTCAGGATGTCTCGGATCACTGGCGCCGCTTTCTGGACAGACGGGCACCCGCCGCAACGAGGAGCCGCACCAGTGAGCACAGTGCGATGAATGCCACGAGCACGACGGTGGCGTAGCCGCTGGGTCCGAGGACGTAGGCGACGGCAACCGCATAGACGATGGCGCCGCCGATGATCAGCCAGTGCCCGGCGCGCTCGATCTCACGGCTGCTACGCCAGTAGCCCGTCAGCCCCGCCAAGCCACCCAGGAGCCACGTGGTGCCCCACACGTACACCGACCACGCGGGAAGCAGTGCATTGAGGGAACTGGGCCGGACGGCGACGATGGCAGTGAGGCCGATGAGGGCGCACGCCGCTTTGATCGCCACCCGTTCGGGGGCGACGAGGATCGCCGTTGGGATGCGGTGCAGTAGCCAGATGACGGCCTGTTCGCGTCGGGTCACGACGTCCCCCTCGCCGCGGCCGGTCAGGCCTTGGCGTACTCGACGTTGCCGCTGAGGGGGCCGTCGTACTGGCTGATGACGATGGCGTTGTCGCCGGGGGACAGGGGCAGCGTCCCGAACCGGCCCAGGGCGAACACCGTGGTCTCCTTGCCACCGAACGCCGGCCGCCACGTGTCGGTGTCCCCGTTGTGGATCATCACGCGGGCGTTGACGGGGCCACCCGCCTCCCCGCCCCGGTCGGTGCCCATCGTCAGCCACGCGGGACCCCACTTGGCGGCCCCGGAGGGCTTGCCGAACGCACCGACGGGCGGGATCACCACCGTGACGGGACCGGAGCCGGGTGCGACCTGGAACGGGAAGGCCTGAGGCATGTCGTCGTCCTCTTCCTGGGGGGTGGGCGCGATAGGGGCGCCGCCGACTGCGGCGGCCATCATCAGGTCGCCGGGGTAGTGGGGGGTCGGGTCGGTGTGCGTGGTCCCACCGAGGACCCGGTGGATGTCGTTGTGGAAGCAGATGCCGCCGGGGATGCCGCGGGCGGCGTCGCGGATCTGCTGGTCGGTGGCCCAGCGCAGCGGGATGCCGCGGGTGTCGCACAGTTCACGGACCAGGGCGCCGACGCGCTTGTGCTGGGCGAGCCCGTCCGGGGTCGTCCAGTCGGCGCGGGAGAACCGGGCGTAGCCGGCCTGCTCGACGTTGAGGGTGAACCCGTTGGCCTTGGGTCCGACCGCGTAGGAGACGACGTTGTCCGACAGCATCCGGATCGTCTCGACCGGGTCGACCATGAAGTGCGCGGAGGTGGTCGCGGACTTGCCGAACCAGTTGACGGCGATGCTGTTCGCGTAGCCCGCCTTGAGCGGGGTCTCAGCGGAGTGGACGACGATGAGGGTGGGCTTTGCCATCTTGCCGCCGTGAGAGACGGCCTGAACGAACCGGTCGACGACAGTCATGAAGCGCCTCCGAGCCAATAGACGGCGGCAGTGTTGATCAGAAGATGGATCACGTTGTCGGCGACGATGAGCAGCCAGACGGCCATCCACGGAGGAACGTCGTCCGCGTATCCGGTAGCCGTATGCGCGGGCCGAAAGGCGCGCGGGGCAAACTGGTTCTTCAGCCAGACGACGTGCTTAGCGAGTCGGTACCTGTCGATTACGGCATGGGTGCCACCGATGACCAGCAGCGCCGGCCATGACTGGGTCACGAATGCATACGCGACGGTGTACGTCGCCGCGTGAGCAAGAGCGGGACCCCATCGCTTGACCTTCTCGCTGGCCTGATGGTGGGTCTGAAACAGATAGTCCCCGACAAGGTGAGCGAGCAGAATGCCCAATCCCGTCACTCGTCGCCCTCCACGTGAGCCACGACGCGCGCCCACACCTCATCGGGCACAAGGTGACCGGGATCGTCTTCGGGCTCGTCAGCGGTCGGCTGAGCCGTTTCGGGCCACGCCGTCGCGTAGTCCTCGATCGGGTACTCGGGCACGGGCACCTCCGGGCATGAGAAAGGCCCCACCGGACGGCGGGGCCTGCGTGGAGCGGGATCGGTCAGACGTTGTTGGTGTTGTAGACCGCGGTGAAGGTGTGGAAGGCGTTGGCGGCGATCGTCACGCCCGGGGTCACCGTGATCGTGCCGTTGGGCAGGACGTCGAACCGACACGACTGCAACGCCGGCGTCGCACCGATCTCCACCGCCCCGTGCACCATCACCTGCTTCAGCGGCCGGAACGCAGCCGGGACGTTGGTGGAGATGTTGACCGGCACCGACCCGTACTGGTTGGCGTTCACGACGACGCCGTAGACGACGCACAGGTAATTGATGCGGGAGCCCTGCAGCGCCGCGTAGCCGCCGGCCAGGTTCGTCCAGCCCGACGCCAGCGGGATCGACACCGCCGACCCGTTGAGGTAGTTGTCTATGTCCGTGGCGAGGTTCTGCCAGTACTGCGCTAGGTTCGTGTTGTCGCTGCCCTGCGGGTAGCGGAAGCCCTTCGGTGTGGTGGGCACGTGGTCCTCCTAGGGCTGGCCGATGATGCGGCCGTCGATGAGCAGCTGGCTGCTGGCGGTGTAGGTGCACTTGACGCGATGCCCGGCCACCGGCGTGTACGACGCCTGATAGCCCTCGACGACGACCGGGTTGCCGCGGAGCAGCACGGTGACCCGCGCGTTGCCGTCCCCGGCGGCGCCCGGTTCCACCAGTGACACGGTGGCCAGCACCGTGGTGGTGGGGATCGCGGCGCTGATCCGGTCGCCTTGCGCGTCGGCGGACTGCCGCTGCGCGCGCTGCACTCTTCGGCGTGGATCGTCGGTCACGAGTAGTCATCCGCCCGGGTCGATCGGCCGTCGATGGTCTGCGCCTGCCCCACAACCAGCGGGTGGGTGACGGTGTCTGCGATGTGCCGCTCGAGCACCCGCGGGATGTCGTACCGCTCCTTCGCGGGGAGCACGTCGAGCACGTCAAACGCGTCGACCGCAGGGTTCGGCACCTGACCGAGGGATACCTGCGAGGCGAGGCCGACGGCGCGGGCCAGGATCGCGGCGCCAGCTGCCCGAGCCCCGTCAACGCTGAGCGGCAGCGGGGTGTCGTAGAAGTAGGGGACGATCCCGAACGGGCCGACGTTCGCCCCGGACGGCGGGTCGGTGCCGGCGTAGGTGCGGGAGGTCGGGTCGTCGTCCCACACGTATTGGGTGGGGAACGCGTCGCCGGTGGTAGCTGAGGAGCTGACGACGACCACGTTGTAGGACTTGGTGCGGTCCCGTGACCGGTCCAGGCTGGTCAGGACACCGGCGGTGGAGGAGTCGACCAGCCAGTCGGCGGACGCGCCGATGGTGGGCAGGTCGGCGATGGTGGCGACGCCGTTGCGGTCGAAGTACACCCAGGCGCCGATGGACTCGGCGAGGTCAGTGATGGCCTTGGCACGGTCCTTGTCCCAGGTCAGGGAGCCGCAGAGCGCCCGGGACGTGGCGAGGACGTTGACCGGCTCGCCGGCGCCGAGCGCATCGCGGATCAGGCCCACGATGACGTTGGTGACCAGGTCTCCGACGAGGGGGCCGGTGGGCCACAGGAATCGGGCGCGGGCGATCTTCGCCCATTTGTCGGGGGCGGTCAGGGACAGCCCGCCGCCGCCTTCCGCGAAGGTCTCCCGGTCGACGTCGAACACACCCATCGGGATGTCTACGACGGTCCGGTTCGTGTACTGGACGTGCGCGGTGGTGGTCAGCAAGGTTCCAGCGGGCTCGAGCTTGTCGAACAGGCCGGGGGTGGGGGCGAGTTCGAGGTCCAGCACCCGTCGGACACCCGGCTTGGTGGTGTCGGTGACGGCCCCGCCGGTGGGCTGCAGCGCCTCGCAGCCGGGCACCACCACCCCGGCGCGGGTAGCGGTGACCGTGTAGCCGATGATCAGACTGTTGCGGATGGCCTGCCGGTACGGGTCAGCGACCGGGTAGGCCATCACGCCCCCTCGCGGTCACGGGCCGGCCAGGAGAGCGTTCAGCGTCGAGTAGGCGGCGGCGAGGCTGTTGAGCGTCGGGTAGTCCAGCAGGTCCAGCAGGGTGCGCTGCGCCTGGGAACCACCGACCGGCCGATCCACGACCAGCACCGGTAGATCCCAAGTGCGGCGCTGCTCGGAGCCGTACGGGGCGAACCTCGCCTCGGTGCTGTCTCCGACGGACACGTATTCGGCGGTGACACCCCACCCCTTGGTGGCGGGCACGTTGAGTAGCAGCACGGAGGCGTCGTCGAGGAGGTTGTCGATCGCTGCCCGGGCGGAGTCGGTGTTGGTCCGGATGGTGAGCGTGTACGCGGCGCTCTTGCGCTGCCCGTCGGTTTGCACCACCGGACCGCGGCGACCCATCGGGAAGTGCACGCCGCGCTGCGCCTTCCGAACCCGCTCATTGATTGCGATCACGCGGATCGGCTGTGACAGTGCCGGCACACCGGGGTGGACTAGCCACACGTCGGCGACACCGACGGCAACCTGCGCTGAGGACAGCGTGGGCGACTCGATCGTCGAGTACGACACCGGGGCCCCGTAAGGCATCTCGTAGTCGTACAGGAGCCCAGTTCCCGAGGTGAGGGTGAGCGGATTCCCGTCGTAGGTGCGCACGGGCACCGTCGACCCGTCCGGGTTCAGCCGGGTTGGGGTGACCGCGGTGACAGCCGGGGTGCCGGTGTCGGTGATGTTCAGCCGGACCCGTGGGGGCACGTTGCCCGGTTCGGGTGTTGCAGTCACGGTGACGCTGCTCACGGGTTGTACCTCCCGCGGTCAGTGCCGCCGTACAGGGCGTCGATGGCGACAGATTGCGCCTCCACCCGGGCCATGCCCCGCCACTCCTGCCCGTCGAGGTAGATGTGCACGGGCCCGGAGGTGACGTGGATCGGTGCTGTAGCCCTTCCGTTGGTCGCGCCGCCGGGCAGGAGGATCTGCGCGGTGCCGGCGTTCACGGCCGCCATCGCGGCGTCGCCGTACTTGGCCGCCGAACGGGCCTTGATGACCCATTCGTCGTCGGACAGGGCCAGCGGGAGCCCGCTGAACGTCTGCGCCGAGATGCTGTCCGACGTGGGAGTGCCCGGCCCGGACAGTTCACCGCCACCGGAGAACCCGCGCGCCCGCACGCCCGCCTTACCGCCAACAGCAGCGCGCCCCATGCCCTGGACACCGGGCTCCTGCACGGTCGCGGATCGGGTGGTGATGGTGACCGTGCGGTCATGCAGGCCGTTGATCAGCGCCTGCACAGCAGCGATCTGCCGCTGCGCGTCCGCGGTGTCTGCGGTGACGTACACCCGCCCATTGGGCAGGGTGACCACCGTGTACCCCAGGGCCTGCAGGCGGGCCTGCTGCTCGGCCGTGGGGGCGTCGATGATGACGCCCTTGTAGCCGGGCACCTCCGTGACCGCCATGCCGAGGTCGCGGATGCGGTCCCGGGTGGCGTTCGCAGCCACACCGGTCTCGCCGAGTGACACGCCCGACGCCTCGAGCATATTGATCTGCTGCTGCAGCGCGCCGGCCATCTCCGGGCCCGCCGCGTCCCGCAGCCGGTACAGCTCTTGCAGCGTGTTGGTCTGGATGAGGCGGCCGTACTCGTCGGTGTCTGTGGCCAGGCCGGACAGGTCGGCCTGCTGTCGCCCGTACGCCTCGGCGGTGGCGTAGGCCTGCTCGGCGAGGGCGAGCTGCGCCCGCTGCACATCCTCCGACGAGGTGCGGGTGTCGGCGTTGGAGTCGTTGACGTGGGCCTGGGCGTCGGCCAGAGCGGCCTGGGCGTCCTCGAGCTGGTTGAGGGAGTCCTGGTAGGCGAACGACGAGTCGATCGCGGCCATCGCCTGGTTCGCCTGCTCCACCATCGCGGCAGTGACACCGCGCTGCGCCATCTCCAGTGCGCTGGCCGCGTCCTCCTGTGCCCTCTGCGCAGCGGTGAGGGCTTCAGCGGCGGAGGCGGCCTGCGGGGAGCTCTGCCCGTAGGTGGAGACGGCGTCGGCGAGCTCGCTGGTGCGCAGCTTCACTATCTGCGCGGCCTGCTCGCCGTCGTTCATCCCTGCGAACAGCTCACGGGACGCCGTGCGCGCCTCATGGGTGTTCGAGGTGAAGAGCCCCACCGCGGCCGACAACAGCGGGAAGCCCTGCAGCAGCTTCCCCGTGACGTCGTTGGCGGCGGCCTGACTCAAGGCGTCCTGTGACGCCTGCCCCCCGTCGAGGATGGCCTGACCGAACTCCTTGGCCTGCTGCTTGCCGTGCTGGTAGGCGAGGGCGACCGCGGCGATGCTCATGCCGAGCGGCCCGGCGATCGAGGCGACCTTGCCCATGTTCCCTGCGAGGGACCCGGTCACCCCGGACAGGGCGCCACCGGCGGCAGCGTTGGCTGCCAGCCGGGTAGACAGACTGCCGAACATGGCCGTGACGCCGTTGCCCACCTTAAGCGCGCCGAGGCCCATGGCGATGACCGGCAGCAGTGGACCCAGGTCCTCAGCGGCGTCGGCGACCGCGGCCATGGCTGTCGCCAGCGGGGGGAGGACGACAGCGGCGAGTTCCGCGCCCTGACCGAGTAGCTCACCCAGGACCGGCAGCGCCGAACCCAGGATGTCGCCGAGTGCGGCGAAAGCCTGCCCGGCGGCCGGGGAGTGCTCGGAGATGATCGAGAAGAAGTTGGACAGGCCGGTGCCGGTGGACCCGAGCAGTGAGGCGAGGCCGCGCATGACGGGGTCGGAGGACTGCACCGCGTCCAGCAGGCCGGGCATCGCGTTCTCCGACAGCGCGATGATGCCGTCGGTCACGGACGCGATGGCGGGGGCCGAGCCCTCGAACGCCTGCTGCAGCTGGGGTCGCAGGCCGGTGAACGCGGCGCCGATGCGGTCGGCGGCGGAGATCAACGGCGCCTGCAGTGCCTGCGCGTCGTCGATGGCGGAGGACTTGATGTTGTCCCACAGGCCGACCCACGCGGACTGCACGGCGGGGGCCTGTGCGGCGGCGGCGATGCCGACACCGGCGAACAGGGTGGTGGCGCCCGCGATGAGTACAGGCGCACCGGCGGCGAGCGCGGCGGAGATGCCGGCGACGATCAGCGGGGAGTTGCGGATCAGCCCGGCGTTGATTCCCTGCGCGAGCTTGCCGCCGGCGGCCTGGCCGCCCTTGTCGAACTCGCGGCTGACCTTCCCGACCTCCCGCTCAGCGGTCGCGCCCAGACCCGACATCTCGGCTTTGGCCTCGGCCATGCCGGCGCGGAACTGGTTGTTCTCCAGCTCGAGGGCGATGGACAGTTCGCCGAGGTCGAGGGCCACAAGCACCCCCCGGGGTCAGGTCGGTTGCGGTGGCGGCGGTGGGGTGCGGGCGACGACGAGCGTGCGAAAGGTGCGGGTGTCCGCCGTCAGGAGCCCGAGGATCCGGTTACGCAGCCACGGCCACGGTCGGGCGGCGAGCAACTGGTCGTCCCAGATGTCGACGCCGCGGTCTTGCAGGTCGGCGTCGATCAGCGCCCAATGCCCGAACAGGTCACCCCAGGTGGGGCCGACGGGGGCCGGTGGCGGGTCGTACCAGCGGGCTAGGCCGGTGGTGGGGTCGACGGGTCCTCGGGCGGTGTAACCGAACTCGTCGGGTCCGCCGTCTGGGCTTTTCCCGGGGCCGCACCCAGGGTCACCCAGTACTTCTCGGAGGCGGCGTCGCCGCGGGTCCACCGGATCCAGGCGGTCATGCCGGCGTGCTTGATGACCGGCCATGGCACGTCGGCGTCGAGCATCTCGTCGTAGGCCGGGCCCAGGGCCAGCTGGTAGACGGTGCGTTCCTTCTCGTCGGACAGGATGACGGTGTTCGCCGCGCCCAACGTGCTGCTTGTGAGGGTGAGCGTCGCCGCCCCATCCATCAGCGCCTGCAGGTACACCCCGTCACGGCCGTTGGGCGCCGGCACCCGATACGACCGGCCCTGGATGGGCAAGTCGAAGCCGGGGGAGATGAACGCCGCGAGGTCCTCGAAGGGCATCAGGCGTCGGGGTGGCTGATCTGGGCGAGCGCACCCTGACCCTGGAAGGTGATGGCCGCCGTCGAGCGGGCGGCCATGTCGCCGCCGCCGTTGGCCCACTGCACGCCAGCCCGGCCGGAGTACGCCTCCTCGCGGGGACCGTTGTCCTCCATCTCGTACATGCGGATGAAGATGGAGTTAGCGGGGCCGGTCTTGCCGATCGCGGCGGCGCGGCACAGTTCCTGGCCGGGGTCGTAGGCGGTGGGTGCGGCGGCGGTGGGGCCGCGGCGGACGGTGACGGTGCCGCCCCAGCCGAACGCGGTCTTCACCTGGGAGCGGGCGCCGCCGCCGTCGAAGTCGGAGTCGTCGGTCCAGGTGGCGTCGTCGAGGTTGATGCCGTTCTCGGTGACGCCCATGAGCGGCGTCCACGTGGTGCCGTCGGGGGAGACGTCCAGCCACCACTTGCGGTTCGTGGTGGACGGGGCCAGCTCGGTGCGGACGGGCAGGGTCACGGGGTCTCCTCAGAGCCGGTGTGGGGTGGGGCGGTGCAGCGGGAACTCGTAGTTCGAGGTGTGGGAGTGCCGGCCGTTGCCATCGACACCCAGGTAGGCGTAGGAGCGGCGCCAGCAGCCGGCGACGGTGATGCCGCCGATGGTCTGGCGGGGCAGGTTGTGCAGGGCGTCGAACAGGGCGTCCTGCAGGTCTTCGGAGGCGCGCATGTCGCCACGTGGCCCGCGGGTACGTAGCTGCACCCGGTAGGTGGACTCGGCCTGCGTGGGGTCGTCGTCCTGCCCGTACTTGGCGGCGACGATGACCCGGTCGGGCTTGTCGGGGACCCCGCCGAACACCCACGCGGTGTCGGCTGGCTGGTAGGCGCCGTCGGCCCGGTACTTCCCGACAGCCTGGGAGTCGAGGAAGACGGCTAGGCCGGTGAGGAAGTCGACGGTGGCGCCCACCTGCTACTCGGCGGGAGCGTCGGGGGTGGCGTCGTCGTCCGGGGTGTCGGCGCCGCGGCCGGGCCGGTCGTCCTCGACGAGAAACCCCTGGGCGACGAGCGAAGCGCGGACCTTGCCGTCGATGTCCTTCGCCTTGGCGTGGGTAACGCCGGCGAGGAAGTGCAGCCCGTAGGAGCCGACCTGCACGTGTCCGCTGTAGCCCTTGACCGGATGGGTGATCTTCACGGTGCTCCTCAGGTGAGTGCGCGGCGGATCCGGGCGGCGACGAGTTCGGTCATCGCAGCCATCTCTTCGTGAGCGGGCTCTTCGAGGTACTTCGCGGTGCGCCCCGGGTCGTGCTGGAGATCCAGCACCTCGTGCTGGTACACGGCGTAGGGGGTGTCGAAGGAGACGACGCCGCGCAGCGCTTCCCGATCGGGGCTCCACGTGCCCGAGAGCTCGAGGATCCCTTCCTCATGCGGGGCGCGGGATCGGGAGACGCCGACGAGGTGTTCTCCGGCGTCGTTCAGCCCGTCGGCTGCTGCTTCGTGGATGCGGGCGTCGACGATGTCGCCGTTCCATTCCAGGCGGGCGCTCACGTCAGGGTCACCTCGAGGTGCTCGGGGAGGTCTAACCCGGGGGCGGTGTGCCGGTTCTGCCCGATCACCGTCGCGGTGCGGTAGCTCAGGTCGACTTCGGTGCCGGGCTGCAGGGCGTCGGCGTTGTCGATGGACGTGTAGAACGTCGACTCCGACACGGTCTCCTCACCGCTGCTGGAGCGGACCAGCCGGCGCGTGTCGTCCAGGAAGCCGTGCAGGGTCGCGGGTGTGCCGGCGACCGGTCCCCACGCACCTGTGCCGCCCTCAGGGGTGGCGGTGACGGTGTGCACGAACCAGTCGGTGAGCTCGTCAGCCACGGAGCCACACCTGGCCGGTAAGCAGCCCCGCGGCGGCGAGGATCTGCTGCGCATCGGGGGCGAGTTCCACGGCAGCCTGCTGCCGGGCTGCGGCGTACGTGGCCCGATCCTGCGACGATCCGCGGTCGTACTCGATGGTCGCCGTGGCCAGCGTCTTCCGGACCACCTTGTTCGTCTGCGGCTCGTCGGCGGCGCCCTTGATCGGGTCGATGCCGAGAGCTGCCCACGTGGCGGCCTGCGCGCACACGGCGTCGGCAAGGACCTGCGCGGTGCCCTCGTCGCGGGGTGACCCGTCGTCGAGGGTCGGGTACACGGCGGTGAGCAACTCGCGGTCGACCAGCAGCGACGCGGACCGCAGCAACTGCGCGGCGTTGCCGGGCGACGCGGTGCCGGTCCACTCAGCGAGCTGGGCGGAGGTGGCGTACACGCGCACGGTCAACCTCCGGGGGTGTGGTGGCGGGGCGCAGGACGTGTCGATGGCACCGGCGGAAAGGACCCCCTGTGACACCGGCCGACAGCCTTACGGGCTAGGTACCAGCGCGCGGGGGACCCGAGGGACGCCCCGCCACCAAGACGTGCACCGGCCGGGAGGTGCGGCGGACACTCCCGGCCGGTCGCCTCGGTTAGACCGTCTTGGTCTGACCGGTGTCCAGGTTGTGCTCCACGGTGACGAGCTTCCCGTCGGGGCCGCTGACCTGGTACCGCTCGACGCGGTCCTTCGGCTTGTCGACCGCTGGCACCTCGGCCTCCGTGAGGGGCAGCACCGCGTTCACGGTGCCGAAGCCAGCCGCGGCGGCGGCCCCCTTGTCGGGGTTGTCGATCGACGTGACCCGCTCGCTCGGGTCGGTGGTGTCGAACGGGGCGTCGCCGGGCTTGACCTCCGACGGCACCGTGACGGACTCGGTGGTCGTGGTGCCGTTGGTCCCAGCGGGGCCGGGCTGGGTTTTGTCGCGTGCAGCCATCGTGATGCTCCTCAGTCAGCTTCGGTCGGTGGTCAGGAGGCGAGGACGCCGCGGAGGCGGGCAGCGGCGCGGCCACCGAACGTCGCCAGGCCGCAGTACCAGTCGATGCGGGTGCGGTAGACCGGCTTGGAGTCGATCTCGCCCAGGTCGTAGGCGGCCGGCAGCAGCAGCCCGTTGGAGGCCAGGCCGGTGACGCCCTGGTCGCCCTCGTCCTGACCGAACTTGACCGCGTACATGGACGAGGCGGTGCCGGTGGCGGTGCCCTGCGTCTCGGTCTGCGGGATGATGTCGGCGCCGGCTGCGGTCTGTCCCGGGTCGAGGACCGGGATGCCGTTGTAGGTGAGAACCCGCTTGCCGGTGAGGTCCTCGCGGATGAAGTCCGCGCCGCCCAGCCGCCGCAGCGACGAGGTGATGCGGGCCAGGACGGCGGCGTTGGCGTAGATGGCGCCGTTCTGCGCGTTGATGCCGGGGACGGCGGCCAGGAGCCGGTCCACGGCGTCGAGGAAGTCGTGGCCGCCGGACACGACACCGAGGCCGTTGGTGGCGGCGTCGATGACCTGGGCGCCGGTGAGCCGCTTCTTCAGCCCGTCGAACGCCTTCGTGTCCACGGTGACGTCACCGTTGAAGAAGGTGTCCTGGTACTTGTAGGCGACGGCCTTGACCTTCATCGCCGTCTGCACGGCACGCTGGTCGTTGAGGTTGCCGCGGGTGGCGACGATGAACTTGTCGACGTCCGCGTCGCCACCCAGGATCACCAGGGACTCGGTGGCCTGGACGACGGTGCCGGTGGACTCGGTGTAGGCCTCGTTGACGGCGCGGAAGGCGACGCCGGGCAGGGCCGACTCCCGGTTGTAGGCGTAGGCGTTGCCGTCGATCCCCATGAGGGGGATGCGGTCGAGGACCGGGGACGCCTGGACGAAGGTCTCGATGACGCCGCGCTGCAGGCTGTTCTGCGAGAGGGGGGCGGCTTCGGCGAGGGTGACTGCCATGACGGGTGCTCCTGTGGGTGGTCGTGCCCGTCAGATGACGGGGCGGGTCAGGCGGGGGTGGCTTCGTAGGCCGCGCGGATGCGGTCCACGCCGGGCCGCGCCGAGGCGGCCGGGTCGTGCAGTT
>Ga0210040_10004660_pt1 | contig 17771 bp, 19 predicted proteins | sample CryGeyCG12114_NA_FD_185462 | JGI IMG/M metagenome (GOLD analysis project Ga0210040, IMG submission 185462) | Groundwater microbial communities from aquifer - Crystal Geyser CG19_WC_8/21/14_NA (SPAdes) (version 2) | ecosystem: Environmental > Aquatic > Deep subsurface > Groundwater | place: USA... | reverse complement strand
AGGGAGGTCAGCACCGAGTCCTCGACCTGGGTGGCCTGGGCGAACGTCGCCTGGATGTCCGCCAGCGCCTCCTCGGCCCGCGCGGGGTGCTCCAGCGCCAGGTAGGCGTCCAGGTCGGTGCCGAAGTCGGTGCGGGCGGCCTTCACCCGGTCCAGGGCGGTGCTGATCTCGGTGGGGGTGTCGGCCAGGACGGCGTCCCGCTGTGCCACGGCGACGTTCTGCAGATCGTTGATCAGGGCGGAGATCCCGTCGATCCCCCGGACGTCCTCCTCGTACATCCGCTGGCTCGCCGCCGCCTCGCTGGCCAGGGCCTGCAGCCCCGTGACGCCGATGACGGCGGCAACCACCGAGGCCGCACCGACCGCGGTGAGCACCTTCACGGCCACCGGCCGGTCACCCCACCAGGCCCGTCGGCGCGCAGGCGCATCCGCGGCGGCGCCGGGCGGGGTGGGCGGCATGGGGTACTCCTCGGCACAGAACTGTCCTGATCACAGGTTCATCACCTGGATCGTCCAGTCCACCCCGGATCTTGAGCGGGACCGCGGAACTCGCGCCGCCCACGCCCCAGGCGTCACTCCCGTGCCGTTACGGGGTCCTCCCTCAGTCGCGCGGGTCCTGCGGCCGGCCGGCCGGGAGTTCGTGCTCGACCGGCAGCGGGGCCACCGTGTTGGGCTCCGGTCGGACCGGGGCGGTCGGCTCGACGACCAGGGAGAAGCCCTCACCGTGCCGGGTGATCCCGTCGACGACGGCCTGCTCGACCGCCTCGCTGGCGTAGGCGCGGCGCAGCACCATCGGGTCCGAGCGCAGGTCCTTGGCCAGCGCCACGGCCATGCCCACCATCACCAGGGCGAAGGGCAGCGCGGCGATGATCGTCAGGTTCTGCAGCCCGGTCAGCGCGTCGTCCCCGCCGACCAGCAGCATGATCGCGGCGACTGCGCCCATGACGACGCCCCAGAAGACGACGGTCCGCCGGCTCGGGTGCAGGGTGCCGCGCTCGGACAGCGAGCCCATGACGATCGAGGCGGCGTCCGCGCCGGAGACGAAGAAGACGGCCACCAGCACCATGACCAGCACCGTCATCACCGTCGCCAGCGGGTACTGCTCGAGGACGCCGAACAGCTGCCCCTCCGACGTCGACTGCCCGGCGACGTCGGCGCCGCCCTGCTGGGCGACGATCCCGGCCCCGCCGAACACCGCGAACCAGACCAGGCTGACCACGCTGGGCACCAGGAGCACGCCGGTGACGAACTGGCGGATGGTGCGGCCGCGGCTGATCCGGGCGATGAACAGCCCGACGAACGGCGTCCAGCTGATCCACCAGGCCCAGTAGAAGACCGTCCAGCCGCGCAGCCACTCGGCCATCGCGTCGCCGCCCGAGGCCTCGGTGCGGCCCACCATCGTGCCCAGGTCGGAGAAGTAGGCGCCGATCGCCTCGGGCAGCAGGTTGAGGATGAAGACCGTCGGCCCGGCGACGAGCACGAACAGCGCGAGCACCAGCGCCAGCACCATGTTGGTGTTGGACAGCCACTGGATGCCCTGGGCGACGCCGGACACCGCGGAGGCGACGAACGCGGCGGTGAGCACGGCGATGACGGCGACCAGCACGCCGTTGCCGACGCTGCCGGCCCACCCGAGGATCTCCATGCCACTGCCGATCTGCAGCGCGCCGAGCCCGAGCGAGGCGGCCGACCCGAAGAGCGTGGCGAAGATGGCCAGCACGTCGATGACCTTGCCGGCCGGGCCCTCGGCGCGGCGGCGCCCGATGAGCGGGGCGAAGGCTGCGCTGATCAGCTGCCGGCGACCGCGGCGGAACGTGCCGTAGGCGATCGCCAGCCCGACGACGGCGTAGATGGCCCACGGGTGCAGCGTCCAGTGGAACAGCGTGGTGGCCATCGCCGTGCGGATCGCCTCGGGCGTCTCGCCCGCCACGGTGCCCGGCGGCGGGGTGACGTAGTGCGACAGCGGCTCGCTGACGCCGTAGAACATCAGGCCGATGCCCATCCCGGCGCTGAACATCATGGCGACCCAGGAGATGGTGCGGAACTCCGGTGCCTCGCCGTCGCGGCCCAGCGGGATCCGGCCGTAGCGACTGGCGGCCAGCCACAGCACGTAGAGCACGAAGCCCGAGGCCAGCAGGACGAACAGCCAGCCCAGGTTGGTCTCGATCCAGGTCAGCGCGCTGCCGCTGGCGCTGCCCAGGCCGCCCGGCGCCAGGAGGCCCCAGGCGACGAAGCCCAGCGCGAGCACCGCGGCGACCCCGAAGACGGCGGTGTCCAGCCGGCCGGAGCCCTCCGCCGCCCCGGCCGGTGGCTCAGCGAGCGCGGGGTGGCCGCCGCCGGCCCCGCGGTGACGCTCGGTGAGCGGATCAGGGCGACCGCGACGACGTGGTGCAGCGGGTGTGCTCACAGTGGATGCGGCGCCCGGGTGCGGGCGCCCCCCCTCTCGATCAGGTGTGCCGCGAACGGGGGGCCGTTCCGCGTCCTGCGGTGGCCCTCCCCGATCATCCACCGTGCGCCTCAGGTCGCGGCACCGCAAACCGAAGATCATCACAACTTGGTCACTGTGGGTGACAGTGCACCGCGACCCCGGCGCGCACCGCTCCGATCGGTCGGCCACACTGGGGGACGATGGACGTGCTCGCAGCAGGTGAGATCACCGACGCCCTCTACTGGCTCCGCGGTCCCGCACTGAACGCGCTGTTGATCATCCTGGGCGCGGTGCTGCTCGCCCGGCTGGTGAGCTGGGCCGGGCGCCGGATCACCGACCGGATCGACGCCACCGCCACGGGGTCCGATGCGCTCGTCCGGTCCGAGGCGGCCAAGCACCGGCACTCGCTGACCCAGGTGCTGACCTGGGCGGCGATCGTGCTGATCTGGTCGGTGACGATCATCTACGTGCTGGACACCCTCGGTGTCCCGGTCACCGGGCTGGTCGCCCCGGCCACGGTCCTCGGTGTGGGCCTGGGCTTCGGCGCCCAGCGGATCGTCGGCGACGTGCTGGCCGGCTTCTTCCTGATCACCGAGCGCCAGTACGGCTTCGGCGACGTCGTCGCCATCCAGGTGGTCGGCGGCGGCGACCCGGCCGAGGGCACGGTCGAGGACGTCAACCTGCGGATCACCCGGTTGCGCTCGGTGAACGGCGAGGTGGTGATCGTGCCGAACGGGCAGATCGTCAAGGTCGTCAACCTCTCCCGCGACTGGGCCCGCGCCGTGGTCGACGTCCCCGTGCCGGCCGGTACCGACGTCAACCGGGTCCAGGAGGTGCTGCGCGAGGTGGGCACGCGCGCCTTCGCCGACGAGCGGCTGCACCGGCTGCTCCTCGACGAACCCAGCGTGATGGGCGTGGAGAGCCTGGCGCTGGACGAGGTGAACCTGCGGATCGTGGCCCGCACGCTGCCGGGCAAGCAGTTCGAGGTCGGCCGCGACCTGCGCGCCCGGGTGGCGCTGGCGCTGTCCCGGGAGGGCGTCTCGCTGCGCGCCTCGACGTCGCAGGACGACGACGTGCAGGACGAGGCGCTGGCCGAAGACCGGGCCCGCAGTGGAGGCCGGGCATGAGCCGGCCCTCGGACGACGTCCCGACCACGGTCATCCCGGCGCAGACCGCCGAGCAGCCGGCCGTCGTCATCGCGGCGGCCGGCCAGCGGACCCGGCTGTGGCAGCGGAAGGTCCCCGCCCGGATCGGCCGGGCGCGCACCTCCACCGTGGTCATCGGCTCCCTGTTCCTGCTGCTCGGCGGGCTCAACGTGGTGCTGCCGGAGGAGGCGGCCACGTCACCGGTCGTGCTGCCCGACGGCCGGACCATCCAGGTCCGGAACTCCGACCTGCCCGACGACTACGTCCCGCCGTCAACGGCACCGTCGAGCACCGCGCCGGCACCCGCCACGACCAGTGCCCCGGCCACGAGCACGGCGCCGCGGTCGACCTCGCGCAGCACGACGTCCACGCCGCAGGACACCGACGAGGACGAGAGCCCCGCGCCGGAGACGACGGAGGAGGAGCCGAGCGACGAGGAGCCGAGCACCTCCAGCGCGCCGACGACCTCCCGGGCACCGACCACCTCCCGGGCCCCGACCACGACCGCGCCGCGCACGACGGACGCCCCGTCGAGCTGACTCAGAACGAGGTGACGACCGCGATGCCCGACTCCCGGCCGACAGCGATCAGCGCCGCACCGGCGTCGTCCAGCCCCAGCTCCCGGGTGACCAGCAGCTCAGGTCGCAGCCGGCCGGCGGCGATCAGCGAGAGCATCGCCGGGTAGTCGGCCGCGGCCATCCCGTGGCTGCCCAGCACGGCGAGCTCCCCGGCGATGACCAGGTCCATCGGGACCACCGGCCGGCCGACCGCCGGGGGCAGCAGCCCCACCTGCACGTGCCGCCCGCGCCGGCGCAGGCTGCGGATGGAGTTCTGGCAGGTCGGCGCGGACCCCAGGGCGTCGAGCGAGACGTGCGCGCCGCCGCCGGTGAGCTCGGCGACGGCGGCCGGCACGTCGGTCGAGGAACCGTCGACGACGTGCTCCGCACCGCAGGCCGCCGCCAGCTCGAGCGCACCGGGGGTGACGTCGACGGCCACCACCCGGGCCTCGGCGGCGACGGCCACCTGCACGGCCGACAGCCCGACCCCGCCGCAGCCGTGCACCGCCACCCACTCCCCCGGCCGCACCCGCCCGACGCCGGTGACCGCCCGGAACGCGGTGGCGAACCGGCAGCCCAGGCTGGCGGCGGTGCTGAACGGCAGCGCCGCGGGCAACGCGACCAGGTTGACGTCGGCGGCGTCCAGCGCGACCAGCTCGGCGAGCGAGCCCCAGTGGGTGAAGCCCGGCTGGGTCTGGGCCAGGCAGACCTGCCCGTCGCCGTCCCGGCACGGGCCGCAGCGTCCGCAGGCGCAGACGAACGGCACGGTCACCCGGTCGCCGACCGACCAGTTCCGCACCCGCTCCCCCACCGCGGCGACCGTGCCGGCCAGCTCGTGCCCGGGGACGTGCGGCAGCACGACGTCCGGGTCGTGACCGGACCAGCCGTGCCAGTCGCTGCGGCAGATGCCGCTGGCCCCGACCTGCACCACCACGCCGTCGGGCGCCGGGGACGGCTCGGGCACCGACCGGACCGTCAGCGGACCACCGAACTCCTCGAACACCAGGGCGCGCACCAGGCAGAGGCTGCCACGATGGGGCGTGCAGTCGAGCGGCTACTGGGCCTTCCTCGCCGTCGCCGGAGTGCTGGTCCTGGTGCCGGGGGCGGACACCGCCGTGCTGGTGCGCAACACCCTGGCCGGCGGCCGGGCCCGTGGGCTGTGGTGCGCCGCCGGTGTCGCCACGTCCAACGTCGTCCAGGGGAGTGCGGCGGCGGCCGGGCTCGGCGCGCTGGTGCTGCGGGTCGAGCCGCTGTTCCAGGCGGTCCGCTGGGCCGGCATCGGCTACCTCACGTTCCTGGCCGTCCAGGCGGTGCGCTCGGCGGTGCGCGGGGAGTACCCGCCGCTGGAGGGCGGCCCGGCCGCCGGTGCCGTGGCGTGGGCCGGCTGGCGGCAGGGCTTCCTGTCCAACATCACCAACCCGAAGGTCCTGGTCTTCTACCTGGCCGTGCTGCCCCAGTTCCTCTCCCCCGGCGTGGGCGTCGGGGGACTCGCCGGCTACGCGCTGAGCCACGCCGCGCTGGGCCTGGTCTGGTGCGTCGTGCTGGTGCTCGCGATGGCGAGGGCGCGGCGGGTGCTGGCCCGCCGCCGGGTGCGTCGCGCTCTCGACGCAGCCACGGGCGTGGCGCTGCTCGGCTTCGGCGCCCGGCTGGCCACCGAGCGCGCCTGACCCACCCCGCCCGTCCCCGGGCCGGCAGCGCCCCGCGGCCCGCATCCGGCGCCGGAGCAGACTGAGCCCATGGACGACCTCGACGCCCTCCGGCTGGCCTGTGACCGCGCACTGGGCGGGCACGGCCCGGTCCGCGCCGCCGACCTGCTCGCGACCATCCCGGCGGACACCGCGGTCGACCGGTACGGCGACGGCGGCGTGGTGTCCGAGCTGGAGACCGAGGTCGCGGGGCTGCTCGGGCAGCCGGCCGCGGTGTACCTGCCCAGCGGCACGATGGCCCAGCAGGTGGCGTTGCGGGTGCACGCCGACCGGCGGGCCCGCCGGACGGTGCTGTTCCACCCGCAGAGCCACCTGGACGTGCACGAGGGCCGGGCGCTGGAGCGGCTGCAGGGCCTGGTCGGCCGCCCGGCCGGGGACCGGGACCGGCTGCTGGTGCGCGCCGACCTGGACGCCGTCGCCGAGTTCCCGGCCGCGCTGCTCGTCGAGCTGCCGCAGCGCGACCTCGGTGGTCAGCTGCCCGCGTGGGACGACCTGGTCGCACAGGTCGCCTGGGCGCGCGAGCGGGGTGCGGCCGCACACCTGGACGGGGCGCGGATCTGGGAGGCATCGGCCGGGTACGGGCGGTCGCCGGGCGAGATCGCCGGCCTGTTCGACACCACCTACGTCAGCTTCTACAAGGGGATCGGCGCCCTCGCCGGGTGCGCCCTGGCCGGTCCGGCCGACGTGGTCGCCGAAGTGCGCGAGTGGCGGCGGCGGATGGGCGGCACCCTGTTCGGCATGTGGCCGGGCGCGGCCTCGGCGCTGAGCTGCCTGCGCCGCCGGCTGCCGCTGTTCCCGGCGTACCTGGAGCGGGCCCGCGAGATCGCCGGCCTGGTGCGAGACGTCCCCGGCGTCACCGTCGTCCCCGATCCGCCGCAGGCGCCGATGCTGCACCTGCTGCTGCAGACCTCCGCGGAGGCGTTCGCCGACGCCGCCCGCCGGCTGGCCGAGGACGGGTTGTGGACCTGGCAGCGGGCCAGCCCGACCGCCGACCCCGGGGTCGTCCGGGTCGAGCTCTCCGTCGGGGACGCCACCCTGGCGCTCGCCCCCGCCGAGATCCGGAGTGCGATCGCGGCCCTCGCCCAGGGCTGACCGGCAGCCGATCGGGATCGTGACCGCCGCCCTCGCCGCGGCGACCACCTGTGCGCGTCCGGCGACGCCGTCCTAAACTCGCAGCTGGCTCACGAGAGGCAGCGACAAGCACCTGGCTGGCTGCCCGGCAACCTCAACTCCGTCTGAGGTGCTCCAGGGGAAGAGCCGGCCGTCGCGGCGCCCGCCGCGAGGGCAAGGACGGAGCTCCCGTACGCCGCGGGAACTCCCGCGAGTGACAGGAGACGGCGCATGAGCGACCCCCAGAGCTGGAGCTTCGAGACCCGGCAGATCCACGCCGGCACCAGCCCCGACCCGACGACCGGGGCCCGGGCCCTGCCGATCTACGCCACGACCGCCTACCAGTTCCGGGACAGCCAGCACGCCGCGGACCTGTTCGCGCTGGCCGAGATGGGCAACATCTACACCCGGATCATGAACCCGACGCAGGACGCGCTGGAGCAGCGCGTGGCCTCGCTGGAGGGTGGCGTCGCGGCCCTCGCGGTCGCCAGTGGCCAGTCGGCCACGACGCTGGCGATCCTGAACCTCGCCGAGGCCGGCGACCACGTCGTCGCCTCCGCCTCGCTCTACGGCGGCACCTACAACCTGCTGCACCACTCGCTGGCCAAGATGGGCATCACCGTCTCCTTCGTCGAGGACCCCGACGACCCGGAGAACTGGCAGTCGCTGGTGCAGGAGAACACCCGGGCCTTCTACGCCGAGAGCATCGGCAACCCCAAGGGCGACCTGCTCGACATCGAGGGCGTCTCGGCCGTGGCGCACCGCAACGGCGTCCCGCTGATCGTGGACAACACGATCGCCACCCCGTTCCTCATCCGGCCCTTCGAGTTCGGCGCCGACGTCGTCGTCCACTCCGCCACCAAGTACCTGGGCGGGCACGGCACCGTCATCGCCGGGATCATCGTCGACGGCGGGACGTTCGACTGGACCGGCGGGCGGCACCCGATGTTCACCACGCCCGACCCCACCTACAACGGCGTGGTCTACGCCGACCTGGGTGCCCCCGCGTTCGCCCTCAAGGCCCGCGTGCAGTTGCTGCGCGACCTCGGCCCGGCGGTCTCCCCCTTCAACGCCTGGCTGGTCGTGCAGGGCATCGAGACGCTGTCGCTGCGCATGGAGCGGCACGTGCAGAACACGCTGCGGGTGGCGCAGTTCCTCGAGGCCCACGACGCCGTGGAGCGGGTGAACTACCCGGGGCTGGAGTCCTCCCCCTGGCACGCCGCCCAGCAGAAGTACGCCCCCCAGGGCGCCGGCGCCGTGCTCACCTTCGAGCTGCACGGCGGGCGCGAGGCCGGCAAGGCCTTCGTCGAGGCCCTGGAGCTGCACAGCCACGTGGCCAACATCGGCGACGTCCGCAGCCTGGTCATCCACCCGGCGTCCACCACGCACTCGCAGCTGACCCCCGAGGAGCAGCAGACCACCGGGGTCACCCCGGGCCTGGTGCGGCTGGCCGTCGGACTCGAGGGGATCGAGGACATCCTGGCCGACCTCGAGGCCGGGTTCCGGGCTGCCAAGGCCTGAGTGACGGGGAGTCCTGAGGTGGGCGGGGTCCGGGAGGCGGTCGCCGCCTCCCGGACCGGCGGCTGGCTCGCCGGCGATCCGCCGGGCCGGCGTCGGTTCGTCCAGCTGGACGGACCGGTCCGGCTCGAGCGCGGCGGCTCGCTGCCCGGCGTCCGGGTGGCCTACGAGACCTGGGGGACGCTGGCGCCGGGCGCCGGGAACGCAGTGCTGGTCGAGCACGCGCTCACCGGCGACAGCCACGTCGTCGGCCCGGCCGGTCCCGGGCACGCCACCGCCGGCTGGTGGCCGTCGCTGGTGGGCCCCGGCGCGCCGCTGGACACCGACGAGCTGTTCGTCGTCTGCGCGAACGTGCTCGGCGGGTGCCAGGGCACGACCGGCCCGTCCTCGTCGGCACCGGACGGCGCAGCGTGGGGCTCCCGGTTCCCCGAGGTGACCGTCGCCGACCAGGTCGCCGTGGAGGCCCGGCTCGCCGACGCCCTCGGCATCGGCAGCTGGCGGGCGGTGCTCGGCGGCTCGATGGGCGGCATGCGGGCGCTGGAGTGGGCGGTCTCCCGACCCGAGCGGGTCGGCGGCCTGTTCTTCCTGGCGTCGGCCGCCGTCGCGGGCGCGGACCAGATCGGCACCCAGACCACGCAGCAGGCGGCGATCCGGTCCGATCCCGCGTGGGCCGGCGGTGACTACGCGCCCGGCCCCGGGCCGGTCGCCGGGCTGGGCATCGCCCGGCGCATCGCGCACCTGACCTACCGCAGCGGGGTGGAGCTGGAGGCCCGGTTCGGCTCCACCGTGCAGGACGACGGCCGGTTCGCCGTCGCCTCCTACCTCGAGCACCACGCCGACAAGCTCGCCGCCCGGTTCGACGCGGGCAGCTACGTGGTGCTCACCGAGGCGATGAACAGCTGGGACGTCGGCCGCGGGCGCGGCGGCGTGGCAGCGGCCCTGGCCCGGGTCACCGCGCGCTCCGTCGTCGCCGGCGTGGACTCCGACCGGCTCTACCCGCCGGCCCAGCAGCAGCTGGTGGCCGACCGGCTCGGCGTCCCGCTGCGGGTGATCCCCTCTCCCTACGGCCACGACGGCTTCCTGGTGGAGACCGTGGCGGTCGGCGCGCTGGTCCGCGAGCTGCTCGCCGGCTGAGCCCGTCCCGGTGGGTGGGCCTCGCGTGGCGGGGGTCCGAGGGGTCGCCTACCGTCGGACGCACGCGGTGCTCCATCCAGTCGTAGCGCGGTCCCCCGTCGTCGCCGGTTCCCGGCACTTCCCGGCACCACCCGGAGCAGCCCCGGGACCGCCAGAGAGAACAGATGTCTGCATCGATCCTGGAGGGCTCCACGCCTCCCCCCGCCCGGGCGCCCCGCTCCGAGCGCCCCCGCGACCGCCAGATCAGCGTCTACGCCGAGCTCTCCCAGCAGGTCAAGGACGCCGGGCTGCTGAACCGCCGCCGCCCGTACTACGTCGTCTCGATCGTGCTCACCGTCGCCGCCTTCGCCGGCGTGTGGGTGGCCATCGCCGCACTCGGCGACTCCTGGTGGCAGCTGGCCCTGGCCGTCGTGCTCTCCCTGGTCTGCACCCAGTTCGGGTTCCTGGGCCACGACACGGCGCACCGGCAGGCCTTCGGCTCGCACCGGGTCAACGAGTGGTCGGCCCGGGTGCTGTCCTGCGGCTTCGCCGGCATCGGCTACGGCTGGTGGATGCAGAAGCACAACCGGCACCACAACGCCCCGAACCAGATGGGCAAGGACCCGGACATCGTCTCCGAGGTCCTGGCCTTCACCCCGGACGACGCCGCCGAGCGCACCACCGGCGCGCGCGGCTGGTTCACCCGGCACCAGGGCTGGGCGTTCTTCCCGCTGCTCTGCTTCGAGGGTGCCGCGCTGCACGCCAACAGCGTCGCCACGCTGCTCCGGGACAAGGCGATGCCGCACCGCCGGCTCGAGGTCGCGATCATCGCCGCCCGGCTCGGGCTCTTCGTCGCGGCGGTCTTCCTGATCATGCCGCCGGTGCTGGCCGTGGCCTTCATCCTGGTCCAGCAGGCAGTGTTCGGCCTGCTGCTGGGCGGGTCGTTCGCGCCCAACCACAAGGGCATGCCGATCGTCCCGAAGAACGCCAAGGTCGACTTCCTGCGTCGTCAGGTGCTCATGTCGCGCAACATCCGGGGCGGCCTGCTGACCGACTTCATGATGGGCGGCCTGAACTACCAGATCGAGCACCACCTCTTCCCGAGCATGCCGCGGCCGAACCTGCGCAAGGCCCAGCCGATGGTGCGCGAGCACTGCGCCAAGCACGGGATCAGCTACACCGAGACGTCGCTGGTCGGCTCCTACCGGATGGTGATCCGCTACCTGAACCGGGTGGGCCTGGGCGAGCGCGACCCCTTCGTCTGCCCGCTGGTGCAGTCCGTCCGCAACTGAGGAAGGACCCCGCTGCAGGCGGGGCCGACGACCAGGGCCCGGCCACTCCCGCGAGGGAGTGACCGGGCCCTGGTCGTGCGCGCATCAGCTGGTGGGCGGCTGCCCGCCACCGAAGCCGCCGAAGCCGCCCTCGGTCACCGCGGTGGCCGCGATGACGCCGTCGGTCTCGGTGCCCTGCACGCTCACCGTGTCCCCGTCCGCCAGCGCGCCGGAGGTGACCCCGGTGGCGCTGACCGTGACGGTCGTGTCGCTGCCGATGGTCACCTGCACGGTGCTGCCGTCGTCGGTGGTCAGCGTGAAGCCGGTGTCGGTCAGCGCGCTCACCGTCCCCGACGTGGCGTCGCCGCCGGGGAACCCGCCCATCCCCCCGGCCGGCCCGCCGGCGACCGTGCCGCCCTCGGCGGTGGCTGCGTAGCCGCTGCCGCCGGGGAACGAGCCGCCCGGGCCCGCAGCGGCCGCGGTGTCCGAACCGCCGAACGCACCGCGGATGAGCACGCCGGCGAGCACACCGACCGCCAGGACGGCCAGCACCCCCAGGGCGATCGTCACCTTCCCGACGCCGCGCCCCGCGGAGGGCTCCCTGAGCGTGGCGTCCGGATCGGGCCCGCGGGCGGGCATCGGCTGGTCGAGTGGACTGGTCATGGAGGTGCCTCTCTGGGAAGGGTCACTCGTGCCGGAGCGCGAGCACGGGACGGAGTCCGGCGGCCCGGTGGGCCGGGAAGCCGCCGAAGAAGACGCCGATGCCGACCGAGACGGCCAGGGCGAGCCCCACCGTCGAGGGGACGACGACCGGGTCGACACCGCTGATGTCGAAGGAGCAGGCCACCAGGGCGACGGCGACACCGAGCAGGCCGCCGAGCAGGCTCAGCGCGGTGGCCTCGGCCAGGAACTGGCCCAGCACGGCCCACCGGGTGGCCCCCAGCGCCTTCCGGATGCCGATCTCCCGGGTCCGCTCGGTGACGGTGACCAGCATGATGTTGGTGACGCCGATGCCGCCGACCAGCAGGCTGATCCCGGCGACGGCCGCCAGCAGCGTGGTGAAGGTGTCCGCCGTCTCGGCCTGGGTCTCCAGCAGCTCGGCCTGGTCGCTGATCGTGTAGCTCGCGGTGCCGCTGCTGTCGGTGCCCAGCAGGGCGTCGAGCACCACGGTGGCGTCGGCCTGGGCGCCGTCGACGGTGTCCGCACCGGTCGCCTGCAGCACGATCGTGGAGACCCCGCCGTAGCCGGTGAAGGAGTCCTGCACCCGGGTCAGCGGGGCGATCACCGCGGAGTTGGTGCTGGCGCCCCCGACGGTGTCCTGGGTCTGCAGCACCCCGGTCACGGTGAACGGCGTCGTCCCGATGGTGATGCTCTGGCCGACGGCGTCCTCGCTGCCGAAGAGCGTGTCGGCCAGGTCCGCCCCGATCACCGCCACCCGGCGCGAGGCGTCGTAGTCGGACTGGCTGAACGCGGTGCCCTGCGCCACGTCGCTGCCGGTCACCGCGAAGTAGTCGGTCGTCGTGCCCAGCACGGTCGAGGTCGCCGACGCCTCCCCCGCGCTGACCGTCGCCGAGCTGCTGACCTCTGGCACCACGGCGGCGATGTCGTCGGAGGCGTCCGGGTCGGCCAGCGCGTCGACGACGTCCAGCGTGAGGTCCTGCGACGTGGTGGTCGAGCCCCGTCCGTTGGCGCTGGAGGAGGTGACGGTGAGCGTGTTGGCGCCCAGCGAGCTGATGCTCTCGGTGATGGAGTTCGCCGACCCCTGGCCGACCGCGGTCAGCGTGATCACCGCCGCGACGCCGATCAGCACCCCGAGCAGGGTCAGCACCGACCGCAGCCAGTTGGCGGTGATGCCGCGGAGCGCGGACCGCAGCACCTCCCAGACGCTCATCGGGCGGCCTGCTGACGCAGCAGCGCAGGCGGCAGGTCGCCGACCCGGACCGAGCGGACGTCGGAGGCGACCAGCCCGTCGCGCATCCGGACGACCCGCTTGGCCCGGGCCGCCACCTCGTCCTCGTGGGTGATCACCACGATCGTCCGCCCGGCGGCGGAGAGCTGGTCGAAGACGGTGAGGACGTCGTCGGTGGAGACGCTGTCCAGGTTGCCGGTGGGCTCGTCGGCGAGCACCAGCGCCGGCGAGGTGACCAGTGCCCGGGCGACGGCGACGCGCTGCTGCTGGCCGCCGGACAGCTCGTTGGGGCGGTGCCCGGCGCGGTCGGCCAGCCCGACCATCGCCAGCGCGGCGTCCACCCGCTCCCGACGGGCCCGCCGGGCCACCCCGGCGTAGACCATCGGCAGCTCGACGTTGGCCGCCGCGTCCATCCGCGGGATCAGGTTGAACGACTGGAAGACGAAGCCGATCTTGCGGTTGCGGACCAGCGACAGCGCGCTCTCCCGCAGGCCCGCCACGTCGACGCCGTCCAGCAGGTACCGGCCGGCGGTGGGCACGTCCAGGCAGCCGAGCAGGTTCATCAGCGTCGACTTGCCCGACCCGGACGGGCCCATCACGGCGACGTAGTCACCGCGCTGCACGGTCAGCGAGACGCCGCGCAGCGCGTGCACGGCGGTGTCGCCCTCGCCGTAGACCTGCTCGATGTCGCGCAGGTCGAGCACGGGGTGGTCCGGTCGTGCCGCCGGCTGCGGCAGGGTCGCGGCGTGCACGTCAGTTCCCGCCCGGCCCGCCGCCGGCGAAGCCGCCGGCCGGCGCCCCGCCGCCGCCGAAGCCGGTCATGCCGCCGGTGCCCTCGGTGGTGCCGCTGTCGATCGCGGTGTCCACGCTGATCAGCACCTGGTCGCCCTCGGCCAGGCCGGAGGTGATCTCGGTGCTGGTGTCGCCCTGCACGCCGATCTCGACCGCGGTGACGGCCTGGCTGTCGTCGTCGCCGAGCACCGTCACCGTGTAGGTGCCGTCGCCGGCGTCGGTGACCGCCGCGCTGGGCACGCTGAGGACGTCGGTGGCCGAGGCCGTGGTGACGGTGAGCTCGGCGGTCTGGCCGAGCCGGATGCCGTCGGGCAGCGAGTCCAGGGTGATCGTCGCGCCGTAGGTCACCACGCTGTTGGTGGTGGTCGCCGTCGGGGAGACCGCGGTGACCGTCGCCGTCCCGGTGACGCCGTCGACCGCCGGGAAGGTCACCGTCACCACCTGGCCGACCGCGATGGTGGCGATGTCGGCCTCGGCGAAGCTCGCTGCGACGACGTAGGAGCTGGTGTCGGCGATGGTGACGAACGCCGAGCTGGCCGTCGTGCCGGTCGAGCCGCTCGTGCTCCCGCCGGCCGAGCCCGACGACGATCCCGCGGACCCGCCGACCGTGCCGGTGACCGCGGTGACCAGGCCGCTGATCGGCGCGGTCAGGGTGGTCCGGGTCAGGGCCTCCTGGGCGTCGGAGAGGGTGCTCTGCGCCTGGTCGAGCTGGTCCTCGGCCTGGTCGACGGCGCTCTGCGCGGAGTCCACGCTCATCGTGCCCGAGCTGCTCGCCCCGCCCTGGGCCGTGGTGCCGGTCGTGGTGCTCGACGTGGTCCCGGCGTCCTCCGCGTCCTCGGCGTCGGCCAGGTCGGACTCTGCGTCGCTGACGTCGTCCTCGGCGTTGGCGACGGCGGTCTGGGCGTCGTCCACGGCGTCCTGGGCATCGGTGCTGTCCAGCGTGCCCAGCTGCTGGCCGGCGACGACGGTCTGACCGACCGCGACGTCGACGGTGGCGATGGTGCCGCTGGTCTGGAAGCTCGCGTCCACCGACTGGGCCGCGGCGACCTGGCCGGAGGCGGCGACCGTGGCGCTCACGGTGCCGATCGAGGCGGTGCCGGACCGCACGGTGGTGCCGGCGGCGGCCGCGTCGTCACCGGAGTCGGTGAGGAGCAGCACCGCGGTGACGATCACGGCCAGCACCACCACGCCCAGCGTGGTGTTCAGGAGGAGGGTTCGACGGCTTCTGCGCACCGGGGCACCGTGCTGAGCGCGAGTGTGCCGACGCCCAGGCCGACGTGTGAGTCAGCTGTCCCCTCGGCTGCGACCGGGTCACAGCCGTGGTGCCCGTCACCGCGGAGGCCGGTCCGCCTCAGCTGGTCAGGACCACCAGCAGGGCGACGACCAGCAGGAAGGCGCCCACCGCGACCAGCCCCGCGACGTGCCCCCGCCGGTAGCGGGCGCCGTCCAGGGCCAGGTCGGCGGTGGCCCGGGGGTCCGCCACGACGTCGGCGGCCAGCAGGGGCAGCTCCAGCCGCAGCCGCCGGACCAGCGCATCGTCATCGGCGGGCGCCGGCTCCACGGTCGTCCGGAGCCGCGCCAGACCCACCTCGGTCGAGCCGGCCACGTCGGCCACCCCACCGCCGAGCGCGTCCGCGGTGGCCGCCTCGGACAACCCGTCGCCGTACCGGAGCACCAGGGCCGCCCGCGGCCGGGGCGGCAGGCCGGCGAGGGCGGCGAGCAGGCCGCCGCGCGGCGGCGCCTCGCCGGGTGGGGGGCCGAAGCCGGGCAGGCCTGCGGTCCCGGCCAGCAGCGGGCTGTCGGCGAGCAGGTCACCCAGCCGGATCCGGGCGCGCCAGCCGACGTGCGCGGCCACCAGTTCCCGCCGGGCCGCCGCGGTCGCCTCCTCCCGGTCGGCGAACGAGCGCCAACGCCGGTGGACGGCGACCAGCGCGATCTGCAGCAGGTCGTGCGCGGCGCCCCGCCCGCCGGTCAGCAGGTACGCCGTCCGCAGCAGCGCCGTCGACCGCTCCGCCGCGAACGCCGCGAAGTCGCGGTCGGCCGGGCCGCCGGTCACGGGGCCGCCGGCTCCGGCCAGCCGGCCAGCGAGCCGATCCACGCCAGCGCCAGCCAGGCGCCGCTGAGCGTGCCGGTCTGCGACCCGTCGGTGAGCGTCAGCGTCCACGCGGAGTCCGCCTGCCGCCCGGGTCGCACCGGCACCGCCTCGACGATCCGGAGCGCCTCGACCGGCACCCGGGACGGCGGCCGGCCGGACGGCGTCGTCCAGACCTCCCGCCGGGTGGCGCGGACCTGCTCGGCCGTCGACGCCGCGGGCCACCGCAGCTCGACCGGGCCGAGGTCGAGGTAGCTCTCCGGGTCGGCGGGGACGTCCCACGTCGGCCGGCGGGCGCCCATGCCCGCGTCGGCACCCAGGGTGACGACCGTGGACACGAGGTGGAACAGGCTCCCGAGCGCGTGACCGGCCCGCCCGCCGGCGGTCTCGTCGTCCACCCGCCAGTCGACCAGCCGGCGGAGGTCCTGCTCGCTCACCGCGAGCGCTGCACCCGGCGGACGGCGCGGTGGGCGTCCAGGCGGTCGGTGTAGCTCTGCGCGTTGAGCCGGATCGCCGTCCGGTCGTCCTCGGTGGTCTCCCGGCGCACCTTGGCCGGGACGCCGGCGACCAGCGAGTTCGGCGGGATCTCCGCGCCCTGCATGACCACCGCGCCGGCGGCGATGATCGAGCCGGAGCCGATGTGCGCGCCGTTGAGCACGGTGCTGCCCATGCCGACCAGCACGTCGTCGTCCACCCGGGCGCCGTGCAGCACCACGTTGTGCCCGACGGTGACGCCGCGGCCGATGACAAGCGGGTGTCCGGGGTCGCTGTGCAGCGTGGAGCCGTCCTGCACGTTGGAGTCCGCGCCGATCTCGATGACCTCCGAGTCGGCGCGGGCGATCGCGCCGTACCAGATGCTCGAGCGCGGGCCCATGGTCACCTTGCCGACGACGACCGCCGTCGGCGCGACGAACGCCTGCTCGTCGATCTCCGGTGCGCCGAAGTCGAGCTCTCCGATGTAGCTGTCAGCCACGCTGCTGCACTCCCCGCCTCGGCCGCGGGCGGTTCCCCCGGCGCCGTTGGCAGCTTGTCACGAGCCCTCCCGTGCCCCCCACTCGGCGAGGAAGGCGTCCGGGCCCAGCTCGGCCAGCTGCCGCTGCACCAGGCCGAGCATGTCGCCGGGCACGTTCGGGTCACCGGCGGACACCCGCAGCACCTCGGCACCGTCGGTGCGGCGGGTGACGACGACGTCGTGCAGCGACGGCCCCGGGAACAGTCCCCAGGCCAGCTCGGCGGCGAACGCGGCCAGCAGTCGCGCGCTGCGCAGCACCCGTCCGCCGGGGCGCGGCTGCAGCGTCGCCTCGTACCGGTCTCCGGCGCGGACGGCGGGCTCTTCCTGGGACGTCGACCCGGTCACGCCGGCCAGCCTGCCCGATCACCCGTCGGGGGTGAAGACGTCCTCGATGCGGCACCCGAACAGCGCGGCGATCCGGAAGGCCAGCGGCAGGCTGGGGTCGAACCGGCCCTTCTCCAGGGAGATCACCGTCTGCCGGGAGACGCCGAGCTCGTCGGCCAGCTGCCCCTGCGACCAGCCGCGCTGGTGACGCCGTTCGGCGAGGTCGTTGCGCACTCAGGCGGCCCGCCGGCGCAGCACGCTCAGCCGGACGCCCACGTCGAGGAAGGCGAACAGGATCACCGCCGCCAGCGCGGTCGACGCGCTCAGCTCCAGGTCGGCGACGGCCAGGGCGAAGGACCCCACCCCGGCCACCGTGATCAGGTCCAGGAAGGACGCCGAGGCGCTGCGCTGCCACCAGTCGTGCTCGACGGTCTCCTCCGCGTGCACCGGCGGCGCCCCGCCTGCCACCCCGGAGACGAACACCAGCCAGCCCAGCCCGTAGGAGGGGCCGATCGTGCAGGCCGTGAAGACGACGGCCCGCACCCAGAACTCGTCGGGCGCGGAGGCCCCGGCCACCAGCCCGATCGCGGCTGCGACCAGCAACCCGGTCACCCCAGCGGCGACGTGACGGACGACCATGACGCGCTCCCATGACACGTGAACGTGACAGTGGGGCGCAACTCACCAGCCGGCAGAGCGGGTGTCAGGCACCCTTTACGCGTCGGGTCAGAGATCGACCTCCGCCAACACCCGGGGGATCTCCGGCGGCAGCTCACGGGCCAGGAAGCCCAACCG
>Ga0210040_10004659_pt1 | contig 17773 bp, 18 predicted proteins | sample CryGeyCG12114_NA_FD_185462 | JGI IMG/M metagenome (GOLD analysis project Ga0210040, IMG submission 185462) | Groundwater microbial communities from aquifer - Crystal Geyser CG19_WC_8/21/14_NA (SPAdes) (version 2) | ecosystem: Environmental > Aquatic > Deep subsurface > Groundwater | place: USA... | reverse complement strand
CCCAGGCGGAGCGCGTGCCGCCGTAGATCTCCCCGCTGGGGAAGACGTAGCCCCGGCGCTTGCAGAGGCTGACGACGGTCTCGATGCGGCTGGTGCTCTGGGCCACGGGGGTTCCCTCTCCGGCTGGGCTGTCGGCGGACGCGCCAGGTTACCCAGCGACCCGCCGTTTTGACGCCGGGGCACCGCGACGTGAGAATGGTTGTCGTGACCAACCCTCGACCGCTCTCCACCGGCGCCCTCGCCGTCGCCACCTGCCTCGCGCTGAGCGCCTGCGGATCCTCGGACGCGCCGGGCGCCGGCGCCGCGGGGAGCAGCAGCGACGCCGCACGCGTGCAGGTCGTCGCCTCCTTCTACCCGCTGCAGTTCGTCACCGAGCGCGTCGCCGGGGACCTCGCGGCGGTGACGAACCTGACGCCGCCGGGCGCCGAGCCGCACGACCTGGAGCTCGCCGCCTCCGACGTCGCCGCCCTGTCCGACGCCGACCTGGTCGTCTACGAGTCGGGCCTGCAGGCGGCCGTGGACGACGCCCTCGCCAGCAGCGACGCCCCCACCTACGACGTGAGCGAGGACGCCGACCTCGACCTCACGTACGCGGAGGAGCACGGCGAGGAGCACGCGGAGGAGCACGCGGGCGAGGAGCACGCCGAGGGCGAGGAGCACGCGCACGAGGGCACCGACCCGCACTTCTGGCTCGACCCGCTGCGCCTGGCCGCCGTGGGCGACGCCGTGGCCGAGCACCTGTCCGACGCCGACCCTGACAACGCCGGGGCCTACGCCGACGGCGCGGCGTCGCTGCGCAGCGACCTGGAGGCCCTGGACGCCGAGATGACCCGCGGCCTGGCCGACTGCGCGAGCACGGACCTCGTCACCAGCCACGAGGCCTTCGGGTACCTGGCCGAGCGCTACGGGCTGACCCAGGTGGGCATCTCCGGGCTCAGCCCCGACGACGAGCCGACCCCCGCCCGCCTGGCCGAGGTCGCCGACTTCGTCACCGAGCACCAGGTGCGCACGATCTACTTCGAGACGCTCGTCAGCCCCGACCTCGCCGAGACCGTGGCCGCCGAGACCGGCGCCACCACCGCGGTGCTGGACCCCATCGAGGGGCTGACCGACGACTCCGCCGGCAGCGACTACCTCGAGGTCATGCGCGCCAACCTGGCCGCGCTGGCTGAGGGGCAGGGCTGCTCGTGACCGCACCGCACGCCGCTCCGCCGGTCCTGGCCTACCGCGGCGCGAGCATCGGCTACGGCGCGACGGAGGTCGTGCACGGCGTCGACCTGGAGGTCGCGAGCGGCGACTGCGTGGCCCTCCTGGGCCCCAACGGCTCGGGCAAGACGACGCTCGTGCGCGCCGCGCTGGGGCTGGCCACGCTCACCGCCGGCTCCCTGGAGGTCCTGGGGACGCCGGTCGGCGACCTCACCCGCCGCGCGGCGATCGGCTACGTGCCCCAGCGCCACACCGTGGCCACCTCGGTGCCGGCCACCGTGGCGGAGGTGGTCGGCGTGGGCCGCCTGGCCCGCACCGACCCGGTGCGCCGCCTGCTCCCCGCCGGGCGCCGCCGCGACCGCACCGCGGTGGCCGAGGCGCTGGACGCCGTCGGGCTGGCCGACCGGGCGCGCTCGAGCGTCGGCGAGCTGTCCGGCGGGCAGCAGCGGCGGGTGCTCATCGCCCGGGCGCTGGCCTCCGAGCCCGAGCTCATGCTCCTCGACGAGCCGACGGCCGGCGTGGACGAGGCCAGCCAGCACGCGCTGGTGGAGGTCCTGGCCGCGCTGGTCGGCCGGGGCGTGTCGATGGTGATCGTCACGCACGAGCTGGCGGCGGTGCGGGGCGTCGTCGACCGCGCCGTGCGCCTGGTGGACGGCCGGGTGCGTGAGGACGCCCGCCTGCGCGAGCCCGGCGACCACGGGCAGCCGCGGGTGCACGCCCACCACCCCGACGAGGACCACTCCTGCGACCACCACGACGGGGCGGACGCCGTCCGCGAGCCGGCGCCCTTCCTCACCTCGCCGTGGGGCGCGCAGAGCGGAGCGCGCTGAGGTGGCCCTCGACATCCTCGACTACGACTTCATGCGCCGGGCCCTGCTCGCGGCGGCCATGGTCGGGCTCGCCGCCCCCGTGGTCGGCGCGTTCATCGTCCAGCGCAGCCTGTCCCTCATCGGCGACGGGCTGGGCCACGTGGCCCTGGCCGGGGTGGCCGCGGGCCTGCTCAGCGGCCGCAGCCCGGTCTGGACGGCGCTGGTCGCCGCGGTGCTGGCCGCGGTGGTGATCGAGCTCGTGCGCTGGCGCGGGCGCACCAGCGGCGACGTGGTCCTCGCGGTCGTCTTCTACGGGGGCATCGCCGGGGGCGTGGTGCTGATCAGCCAGGCGCCCTCGGGCAGCGCGGCGAACCTCAACACCTACCTGTTCGGCGCGATCACGACCACGAGCGCCGCCGACGTGCGGACGTTCGCGGTGCTGGCCGCCGTCCTGCTCGCCGCCGTCCTCCTGCTGCGGCCGTGGTTCTTCGCCGTCAGCAACGACGAGGAGTTCGCCCGCGCCGTCCGGCTGCCGGCCCTGGCGCTGAACTGCCTGCTCGCCTCGCTGACGGCCGTGACGGTGGTGCTGTCGATGCGCACGGTCGGGCTGCTGCTGATCAGCGCGCTGATGGTGGTGCCGGTGGCGACCGCGCAGCGCCTGTGCCGCAGCTTCACCACGACGCTGCTCACCGCCTGCACCGTCGGCCTGGCGTGCAGCGTGGCCGGGGTCACGACGTCGTTCTACGTCGACACCCCCTCCGGCGGTACGATCGTGCTGATGGCGCTGGCCGCCTTCCTGGTCGCCGTGCTGGCCACCGCCCCCGTCGCGATGGCGCGCCGCCGCCGGTCGGCTGCACCCCCGCTCACCCCCGGCCTGCAGGAGCTGCGCCCATGACCGCCCCGACCCGCCGCACCGGCCCGCAGCGCTCGGCCGTGGCCACCCTCCTCGGTGAGCAGGAGTCCTTCCGCACCGCCCAGGAGCTCTACGCCCAGCTGCGCGAGCAGGGCAACACCATCGGCCTGGCCACGGTCTACCGCGCGCTGCAGACCCTGGTCGAGGACGGCGAGGTCGACGTCCTGCGCAGCGACGACGGCGAGGCCGCCTACCGCCGCTGCAGCACCGGGCACCACCACCACCTGGTGTGCCGCTCGTGCGGGCGCACCGTGGAGGTCGAGGGCCAGGACGTCGAGCGCTGGGCGCGCGCCGTCGCCGACGCCCACGGCTTCTCCCAGGTCGAGCACCTGGTCGAGGTCTTCGGCACCTGCGCGGCGTGCGCGGCGGGCCGCGCGGGCTGACCCGCCAGGGGCCCGCGGCACCCCGCTGTTGCGGGGCGGTCGGACCCCGGGACTACGGTCGGGCGAGCACATGCGCCGCGGCGGACCGCCGCGGCCACGACACGAGGGAGCGAGGACGCACATGGACGCGATGAACCGCAGTGAGCTGACCGGGACGCTGGCCGACCGGGCCGGGGTCTCCCGTGCCCAGGCCGGGGCCGTGCTGGACGCGCTGGAGGCCGTCCTCGGCGAGGAGCTGAAGGCGGGGCGCAAGATCTCCCTGTCCGGCTTCCTCACCGCCGAGACCGTCGAGCGCGCCGCCCGCACGGGCCGCAACCCGCGCACCGGCGAGGAGCTCCAGATCGCCGCGAGCACCGGCGTGAAGCTGACCCCCGGCAGCCGCCTGAAGGCCGCCGTCACCAGCTGACCAGCACCACCACGTCGTGATCATGGGATCTCGCCACCCCACCGGGGTGGCGGGGTCCCATGATCACGTGGGGGGTGGCTCGGCGGCCCGGTCGACGGCGGCGCCGTAGCGGCGGTCGCGGCGGGCGTACAGGTCGATGGCGCGCCACAGCGTGCGGCGGTCGACGTCGGGCCAGGCGTCCTCGAGGAACACCATCTCGGCGTAGGCGGACTGCCACAGCAGGAAGTTCGACGTCCGCTGCTCCCCGCCGGTGCGCAGGAACAGGTCGACGTCGGGCAGGTCGGGCTCGTCCAGGTGCCGCGCGATGGTGCGCTCGTCGATGCGGGCCGGGTCCAGGCGGCCGGCTGCGGCCTCCGCGGCGATGGCCCGGGCGGCGTCCACGAGCTCCGCGCGCCCCCCGTAGTTGACGCACATCGTCAGCGTGCAGACGGTGTTGTGCTCGGTGAGGCGCTCGGCCTCCTCCAGCTCGGCCACGACGCTGCGCCACAGCCGCGGACGCCGCCCGGCCCAGCGCACCCGCACGCCCCAGGAGTGCATCTCGTCGCGGCGGCGGCGGATGACGTCGCGGTTGAAGCCCATGAGGAAGCGCACCTCCTCGGGCGAGCGCTTCCAGTTCTCGGTGGAGAACGCGTAGGCCGACACGTGCGTGACGCCGACCTCGATCGCGCCGGCGACGACGTCGAGCAGCGCGGCCTCCCCCGCCTCGTGCCCGGCGGTGCGCGGCAGGCCGCGGGCGTTGGCCCAGCGGCCGTTGCCGTCCATCACCACCGCCACGTGCCGGGGCACGAGCTCCGGCGGCAGGGACGGCGGCCGCGCGCCGCTGGGGTGCGGGGGCGGGGGCTGCACCTGGTGCGCCGCGGCCGCCGCCGCCGCCGCCGCTGCCGCTCCTCGACCGCGCAGACCCCTCATGCCCGCTCCACCATGCTCAGGGAGCGCACGCCGCGCTCGAGGTGCCACTGCAGGTACGCCGCGACCAGGCCGCTGCCCTCGCGCTGCTGGCGCGCCTCGGCGGCGTCCGCGCGCTCCCAGTCGCCGGTCAGCAGCGCCGACAGCAGCGCCATCGTCCGCGGGTCGGGCGCCGCCGCACCGGGCGGGCGGCACAGCGGGCAGACGGCGCCGCCGGCGGCGACCGCGAAGGCGCGGTGCGGGCCGGGCGAGCCGCAGCGCGCGCAGTCGTGCAGGCTCGCGGCCCACCCGGCGACGGCCATCGAGCGCAGCAGGTAGGCGTCGAGCACCAGCGACGGCTCGTGGGTGCCGGTGACCAGGGTGCGCAGGGCGCCGACGAGCAGGAGGAACTGCTGCGTCGCCGGCTCGCGCTCGACCTCGGTCAGGCGCTCGGCCGTCTCCGCCATCGCGGTCGCGGCGACGTAGCGCCCGTAGTCGGCGGCCAGGGAGCTGGCGTAGGGGGCGAGGACCTCCACCTGCTGGACGACGTCCAGGGAGCGGCCCACGTGCAGCTGGACGTCGACCAGCATGGCCGGCTCCAGGCGCGCCCCGAACCGGCTGGAGGTGCGGCGCACGCCCTTGGCCACGGCCCGCACCCGGCCGTGGTGGCGGGTCAGCAGGGTGATGATGCGGTCGGCCTCGCCGAGCTTCTGCGTGCGCAGGACGACGGCTTCGTCGCGGTAGAGGCGCACCTGCTCATCGTCCTACACGCCACCGACAGCGGTGACCACCCGGTCGCGGCCGGCGCGCTTGGCCGCGAGCAGGGCGGCGTCGGCGGCGGCCAGGACGGCGGCCGCGGGCAGGGAGGGCGCCATCCCGACCGAGACGGTCACCGCCAGCCCCTCGGCCAGCTCCCCCCACGCGTGCCCGGCCACGGCGGTGCGGATCCGCTCGGCCACGGGCTCGGCCACGGCCGCGTCCCCCGCGGTGAGGATGACGAACTCGTCGCCGCCGTAGCGGGCGACCAGGTCATCACTGCGGCAGGCCGCGGCCACGATGGAGGCGACCTGGCGCAGGACGGCGTCCCCGACGCCGTGGGACCAGCGGTCGTTGACGGCCTTGAAGGAGTCGACGTCGACGAAGCAGGCCCCGACGCTGCGCCCCTCGCGCACGGCGGCCGACAGTGCCGCGTCCAGCGCCCGGCGGTTCGCCAGGCCGGTCAGCGGGTCCTGCAGGGCCGCGGCGCTCATCCGGTCGCTCTCGCCGGTCAGCTGGTGCACGCGGCGGCGGGCCCACAGGTCGGCGGCGAAGGAGCGGCTCTGACCGAGCTCGCGGGCCACCAGCGTGCGCACGAGCCCGCGCCAGCGCTCCAGCGCCGGGTGGTCGCCCAGGTCGGCGACCTCGACCTCGGCCAGGGCCACCTCGGCGGTGGCGGCCCACACCGGGCGCCCCCCGCGCGCAGCTCCGGCGCGGGCGCCCTCCAGGTGGGCGCGGGCGGTCTCCAGGTCGCCGGCCTGGGCGCGCTCGCGGCCGCGGTAGAGCTGCACGAGGTCCCGCTCGAGCCCGCGCGGGGGCAGCCAGGCCTCCAGGTCGGCCCCGGCCACCGCCGCGCGGGCAGCGTCGGGCAGGCCCAGACCGGACAGGGCCAGCGCCTCGACCAGCCGCGAGCGCACCGCGTCGCCGAGCGCACCGCGCTCCAGCGCCGCCCGGCGCCAGCGCAGGGCGGTGCTGGCGGCAGCCCCGTGGTGGCGGGCGGCGGCGCTGGGCGCGCCCGCCAGCTCGTGGGCGGCGGCCCAGGCCAGGTGGAGCAGCGCCACCGCCGGCAGCACGCGCAGGTCGTGGGCGGTGGAGGCGCGCACGACGCGCTCGAGGGTCTCCAGGGCGGTGTCGTAGGCCCCGGCGGCCTCCATCGCCAGGCCCACCGCGACGGCGGCCGCCGCGTGGTCGCGGCCGTGGGAGGGGTGGTGCTCGAGCAGCTCCGCGGCCTCGGCCAGGTGCTCCACCGCGGGGCCCGAGCGGCCCAGGCCCAGGCAGCACCGCGCGGACAGCGCCAGCGCCCTGGCCCGCCACAGCGGCTCCACCGCCGGGTCGAGGTCGTCCGCCAGCGCGGTGACGACCTCCAGCGCCTCCACGTCGCGGCCGAGGTCGCGCAGGGCGCTGGCACCGACGAAGCGCAGCTGGCGCCCCGTGGTCCGGTCCCCGGCGCGCTCGACCCAGCCCGCGTGGGCGTGCAGGAGGCGGACCGCCGCGGCCAGCTCGGCGTCCAGGAGGTGGCGGTGCTGCTCGCGCGCGACCCGGTCGAAGGGACCGGCGTCGGCGACGGGGACGAGGTCGCCTCCGCTCACGCCCGCCCCCCTCCGCCTGGGGGCCGCGCGCTCGCGCCGGCCCCGTCCGGTGCCCACTGTGGGACACCGGACGCGGCGGCGCGTGACGCGCTAGCCCTGTCGGGTGACGCGTGAGGCGCGGTTCACAGCGGAGACGACGGCCTTGAGGGAGGCCACGACGATGTTGGCGTCGATCCCCACGCCCCACAGGACGCGGTCGCCCACCTCGCACTCCACGTAGGCGGCCGCGTCGGCGTCGCCGCCGGCGCCGAGCGCGTGCTCGGCGTAGTCGAGCACGCGCACCTGGACCCCGACCTGGGACAGGGCGGCCACGAACGCCGCGATGGGGCCGTTGCCCAGCCCCTCCAGGGTCCGGGCGACGCCGTCGGCGACGAGGTCGACCGACAGCGCGTCGGCGCCCTCGACCTGGCTGGCCGAGCGCAGCCCCAGCAGGGTGAACCGACCCCAGGCGCGGGCCGGGTCGCTCGCGGGCAGGTACTCGTCGGCGAAGACCTCCCACAGCTGCGCCGCGGAGACCTCCCCGCCCGCCTCGTCGGTGCGCCGCTGCACGACCTGGCTGAACTCGATCTGCAGCCGCCGCGGCAGGTCCAGGGAGTGCTCGGTGCGCATGAGGTAGGCGACGCCGCCCTTGCCGGACTGGCTGTTGACCCGGATCACGGCCTCGTAGGAGCGCCCCACGTCGCGCGGGTCGATCGGCAGGTACGGCACGGCCCACTCGGCCTGCTCGACCGGGACGCCGGCCGCGGCCGCGCGGGCCTCCAGGGCGTCGAAGCCCTTCTTGATGGCGTCCTGGTGGGAGCCGGAGAAGGCGGTGTAGACGAGGTCGCCGCCGTAGGGCGAGCGCTCGTGCACGGCGATCTGGTTGCAGTACTCCACCGTGCGGCGCACGCCGTCGAGGTCGCTGAAGTCCAGCTCCGGGTCGACGCCCTGCGTCAGCAGGTTGAGGCCCAGGGTCACCAGGTCGACGTTGCCGGTGCGCTCGCCGTTGCCGAACAGGCAGCCCTCGACCCGGTCGGCGCCGGCCATCAGGCCCAGCTCCGCGGCGGCCACGGCGGTGCCGCGGTCGTTGTGGGGGTGCAGGGACAGCAGGACGTCGGAGCGGGAGTCCAGGTGCCGGCCCATCCACTCGATGGAGTCGGCGTAGACGTTCGGGGTGGCCATCTCCACCGTCGCCGGCAGGTTGATGATCACCTTGCGGTCGGGCGAGGGCTCGAGGACCCCGAGCACCTCGTTGCAGATCCGCGCCGCGAACTCCAGCTCGGTGCCGGTGTAGGACTCCGGGCTGTACTCGTAGTACACGTCCGTGCCCGGGGCCAGCTGCTCGTGCTTGCGGCACAGGCGGGCGCCGGTCAGCGCGAGGTCGACGACGCCGTCGGTGTCGAGGCCGAACACGACGTCGCGCTGGAGCACCGAGGTGGAGTTGTACAGGTGCACGATCGCCTGGCGGGCGCCGCGCAGCGACTCGTAGGTGCGCTCGATGAGGTGCTCGCGGGCCTGGGTCAGCACCTGGATCGTCACGTCGTCGGGGATCCGGTCGCCCTCGACGAGCTGGCGCACGAAGTCGAAGTCGGCCTGGCTGGCGGAGGGGAACCCGACCTCGATCTCCTTGTAGCCCATGGCCACCAGGAGCTCGAACATCCGCATCTTGCGGTCGGGGCTCATCGGGTCGATGAGGGCCTGGTTGCCGTCGCGCAGGTCGACCGCGCACCAGCGGGGCGCCACCTCGATCCGGCGCGTCGGCCAGGTGCGGTCGGGCAGGTCCAGGGCGAACTGCTCGGCGTAGGAGCGGTAGCGGTGCGCCGGCATCGCGGAGGGCTTCTGGGTGTTGCGCATGGGTCACGACCTCGGGGAGAGCGGCTGGGCGGCCGGCAGCAGCGGAACCCCGCGACGAGGGAGCCGACCTGGGCTACAGGACCTCGTCGCGGCAGCCGAGGAGCAGCAGCGCGCGCACGCGGCGACGGTATCGCACGCCCACCGGGGGCCACCACCGCGCGGCGCGGCGCCCGCCCGGGCCGCGCGCCGACGTCCTCAGAAGCCCAGGCGGGCGAGCTGGCGCGGGTCGCGCTGCCAGTCCTTGGCGACCTTGACCCGCAGGTCCAGGTGGATGCGGGTGCCCAGCATCGCCTCGATGCTCGTGCGCGCGGCCGTGCCGACCTCGCGCAGCCGGGCCCCGCCGCGGCCGATGATGATGCCCTTCTGGCTGTCCCGCTCGACGTAGAGCAGCACCGAGACGTCGAGGAAGCCGTCCTCGCGGCCCTCGCGCGCCGCCATCTCCTCGACCACCACGGCCAGGCTGTGCGGCAGCTCGTCGCGCACGCCCTCCAGCGCGGCCTCGCGGACCAGCTCGGCGACCATCACGGCCTCCGGCTCGTCCGTCAGCTCCCCCGCCGGGTACAGCGGCGGCCCGGGCGGCAGGTGCCCGGCCAGGACGTCGGCCACGACGTCGACCTGGTAGCCGTCGACGGCGGAGACGGGCACGACGTCGGCCCAGGGCCGGCGCCCGTCGGACCCGTCGCCGCCGAGCGCCGTGACCTCCATCAGCCGCTCGGCCAGGCGGCCGCGGTCGACGGTGTCGGCCTTGGTGACCACCGCGACCACCGGCGTGCGGCGCAGCTGCGCGAGCTGGGCGGCGATCCAGCGGTCGCCGGGCCCGGCGCGCTCGTCGGCGGGCAGGCAGAACGCCACCACGTCGACCTCGGACAGCGTGGACAGCACCACGTCGTTCAGGCGCTGCCCCAGCAGGGTGCGCGGGCGGTGCAGCCCGGGGGTGTCCACGAGCACGAGCTGCGCCTCGGGCCGGTGCACGATGCCCCGCACGGTGTGCCGGGTGGTCTGCGGGCGCGAGGAGGTGATGGCGACCTTCTGGCCGACCAGGGCGTTCGTCAGGGTCGACTTGCCGGCGTTGGGGCGCCCGACCAGGCAGGCGAAGCCCGAGCGGTGCTCGGCGGGGGGTGCTGCGCTCACGACCTGCTCCGCTCGACGGAGGAGGTCGCGTCGGCGTCCTCCTCGGGGTCGTAGCGGTGCGCCCCGGAGTGCTCGGGCTCCGAGCGGCGCACCACCACGGTGGTGATCCGGTTGCCCTCGACGGCGTCGGCGAGCAGGTGCAGGCCCGCGACGTCGGCCGAGGCGCCGGCGTCCGGGACGGTGCCCAGCGCCTTGGCGAGCAGGCCGCCGACGGAGTCGACCTCGTCGTCCTCCACGGTGAGGCCGAACAGCGCGCCGAGGTCGTCCACGTGCAGGCGCGAGGTGACCCGGTAGACCTCGTCGCCCAGGGGCACGACCTCCGGCGGCTCGCGGTCGTACTCGTCGGCGATGTCGCCGACGATCTCCTCCAGGAGGTCCTCGAGGGTCACCAGGCCGGCCACGCCGCCGTACTCGTCCACGACGACCGCCAGGTGCAGGGAGTCGTGCTGCATGTCGCGCAGGAGCGCGTCGATGCGCTTGCTCTCGGGCACGAACACCGCGGGGCGGACGAGGTCGCGGGCGCGGGCCGAGCCGGCGCGGCGGTCGTGCAGCGCGCGGGCGACGTCCTTGAAGAACAGGACGCCGACGACGTCGTCCACGGACTCCCCCACGACCGGGACCCGGGAGTGGCCCGAGGACAGGAAGGCCGCCATCGCCTGCGGGACGGTGGCGTCGGCGGGCAGCGTCTCCATGTCGGTGCGGGGGGACATCACCTCGCGGACCAGGGTGTCGCCGAGCTCGAAGACGGAGTGGATCATCTCCCGCTCCCCGGCCTCGATGATCGAGGACTCGCTGGCCCGGTCGACCAGCTCGCGCAGCTCGCCCTCGCTGGAGAACGGGCCGTCGCGGAAGCCGCGGCCGGGGGTGATCGCGTTGGCGACCACCACGAGCACCCGGGCCAGCGGGCCCACCGCGCGGGTCAGCACCCGCACGCGCGGGGCGGTGCGCAGGGCGACGCTCTCCGCGTGCTGGCGCCCCACCGTGCGCGGGCTCACCCCGAGCAGCACGAAGGAGACGCCCCCCATCGCCAGGGCGGCCAGCAGCGCGCCGGCCCACCAGCGGTCGGTCAGCGTGGTGACGGCCACCGCCACGGCCACCGTCGCGGCGGCCTCCAGCGTGACCCGCACCAGGGTGGTGGCGCTCAGGGCGGGCGCCGGGTCGGCGACGAGGTGCTGGACGGCCTCGGCGCCGCGACGGCCGTCGGCGACCAGGCGGGCGGCCTCGGCGCGGGTCAGGCGTCCGACGGCGGCCTCGGCGGCGGCCAGGGTGGCGCCCACGACGACGAGCACGAGCGCGCCGACGAGCAGCCAGACGGCGACGGACAGCGGGGCGCCGGTCACGAGGCCCGCGCCAGGAAGGTGAGGAGCAGCTGGCGCTGCAGGGCGAACATCTCGCGCTCCTCGTCCGGCTCGGCGTGGTCGTAGCCGAGCAGGTGGAGGATTCCGTGCGTCACCAGGAGCAGCACCTCCTCCTCCACCGCGTGGCCGGCCGACGCCGCCTGGCGGGCCGCGACCTCCGGGCACACCACGACGTCGCCGAGCAGGCCCGGAGGGCTGGTGCGGGTCTCGGTGCCCGGCCGCAGCTCGTCCATCGGGAAGCTCATGACGTCGGTCGGGCCGGGCTCGTCCATCCACTGCACGTGCAGGCGCGTCATGGCCTCGACGTCGACCATCAGCACCGACAGCTCCGCGAGGGGGTGGACGTGCATCGCGTCCATCACCCAGCGGCCCAGCTCGGCGACCTCGCGCTCGTCGACGGCCGCGCCGGACTCGTTGACCACCTCGACGCTCACCGGGCGGCCGCCGGCGGGAGCGCGCTCGCGCGGGCGGTCACCGGCGGCGGGCGGGCGCCGGCGCGGCGTGCCCGGACGACGCGGAGCCCGCGCCGTGCTGGGCGTCCCAGCGGCCGTAGGCCTCCACGATCTCGCTGACCAGCCGGTGGCGGACCACGTCGGTGGTGGTCAGGGTGGAGAAGTGGACGTCCTCCACGCCGTCGAGGATGCCCTGCACGACCCGCAGCCCGGACGTCGTGCCGGTCGGCAGGTCGACCTGGGTGACGTCGCCGGTCACGACCATCTTGGAGCCGAAGCCCAGGCGGGTGAGGAACATCTTCATCTGCTCGGCGGAGGTGTTCTGCGCCTCGTCGAGGATGATGAAGGAGTCGTTCAGCGTGCGCCCGCGCATGTAGGCCAGCGGCGCGACCTCGATCGTGCCCGAGGCCATCAGCCGCGGGATCGACTCGGGGTCGACCATGTCGTGCAGCGCGTCGTACAGCGGCCGCAGGAAGGGGTCGATCTTGTCGGTGAGGCTGCCCGGCAGGAAGCCCAGCCGCTCGCCGGCCTCGACCGCGGGGCGGGTCAGGATGATCCGGTTGACCTGCTTGGCCTGCAGGGCCTGCACCGCCTTGGCCATCGCCAGGTAGGTCTTGCCGGTGCCGGCGGGGCCGATGCCGAAGACGACGGTGTTGGTGTCGATCGCCTCGACGTACCGCTTCTGGCCGACCGTCTTGGGGCGGATGCTCTTCCCGCGCCCGGACAGGATGTTCATGGTCAGGACGTCGGCCGGGCGCTCGGTGGTCTGCTGGCGCAGCATGCCGATGGAGCGCTCCACGGCGTCGGCGCTGAGGGACTGGCCGGCGGTGACGACGGCGAGCAGCTCGTCGAAGAGCCGCTCGACCAGGGCCGTGTCGGCGGGCTCCGCGGTGATCGTGAGCTCGTTGCCGCGCACGTGGAGGTCCGCGCGGGGGAAGGAGCGCTCGACGGCGCGCAGGAGCTCGTCCTGCGTGCCGAGCAGGGACACCATGGGCACCCCGGACGGGATGACGATCTTGTGCTGCACCACCGGGGGGTTCACGGCGGCGGGGGCGGGCTGTGCTGGCTGGTCGGCCATGGGACGGGCGGACGCCCTGGTCTCCTGCTGTCCGGGCCCCGGGACCGGAGCCGCTCCCCCTCATCGTACCGCCGGGAGCGCTGCGCGCCCGTGGTCAGCCCGTGGTCAGCCCGTGGTCAGCCCGTGGTCAGCCGGGGGGCCAGCCCATCGGCCGCCCGCCGAGCACGTGGGCGTGCACGTGGAAGACCGACTGCCCGGCCTCCTCGCCGGTGTTCCACACCAGCCGGTGCTGGCCCCCGCACTCGGCGGCGGCCACCTCCCCGGCCGCGCGCACGACCTCGGCCAGCAGCTCGGCGTCCTGGGCCAGGGCCACGACGTCGCGGTGGTGGTCGACCGGGACGACGAGCACGTGCACCGGCGCCTGCGGGTCGAGGTCGCGGAAGGCGACCACCCGCTCGGTGCGCGCCACGACGTCCGCCGGGAGCGCCCCGGAGGCGATCCGGCAGAACAGGCACTCGGGGTCGCTGGCCACGGCAGCAGGCTAGCGGCGCCCCCTCCCCCGCGCGGCAGCAGCGCCCGGGCGGGGCCCTGGAGTAGACAGGACCGCGAGCGGCGCCACCAGGGCGCCCGGCACCTCGGAGGCAGCGATGGCGGCGACGGCGCAGTGGTGGGCGCGCAGCAGCGGGGTCCTCGTGGTGGCGGTGCTGGTGGCCGCCTGCGGGCAGGGCGGCGCGGCGCCGGGCGCGTCCGGCGGCGGGCCGACGTCCGCGGAGACGGCGAGCGCGGAGGGCGGCGGGGGGACGCCGACGGGCGAGGGGACGACGGCCGGCGCGGGGACCCTGACCGGCGTGCCGGTCTACTGGGTCGGCACCGCGGGCACCGCCCCGCGGCTGTACCGGGAGTTCCGCGACGTCCCCGCCCTGGACGGCCCCGACCCCGCGGCGGCCAGGGCCGCCTCCGCGGTCGCGGCGATGACGCGCGAGGCGCCCCTGGACCCCGACCACACCACCCCGTGGGCCCCGGCCTCGCGGGTCGCGGTGACCCGGGACGGCGACGCGCTGGCCGTCGACCTGTCCGCCGACGCCCTGGCGGGCACCGGCGTCGGCTCGGAGGTGGCGGCCCTGGCCGTGCAGCAGCTCGTCCACACCGCGACCGCCGCGGCGCAGACCACGGGTCCCGTGACGATCACCGTCGACGGCGCCGCGGCCGACGCCTGGGGCGCGGTGCGCCTCGGCGAGCCGGTGCAGCGGGCGGCGCCGGCCGACGTCCAGGCGCCGGTGTGGATCGTCGAGCCCCAGCAGGGCACCCACCTCGTGCCGGGGGTGGTGGGCATCACCGGCGTCGGGACGGCGTTCGAGGGCACGCTGCTGTGGGAGGTCACCGGCCCCGGCGGGGAGTCCTTCGGCGACGGCTTCACGAACGCCGGCGCCAACGGCACCTTCGGCGAGTTCTCGGTCGGCCTGGCCGACCTCCCCAGCGGGGGCCCCTACACGGTCAGCGTCTGGGCCCCCGACGAGTCCGGCGGGGAGTCGGGCCTCGGGCCGCGCCCCTTCCTGGACACCGAGCAGTTCTGGATCGACTGAGCGGCGGCCGGCCCGGCCTCAGCGGCCGGCGAACCCCCGCTTGAGGCGGGAGAAGACCCCGGTGTGCCCGGAGGCGAGGCGGCCGTCGGGACGCTCCTCCCCGCGCAGCGCCGCGAGCTCGCGCAGGAGCCGCTCCTGCTCGTCGTCCAGGCGGGTGGGGACCTGCACGTCGACGTGGATGTGCAGGTCGCCGCGGCCACCGGAGCGCAGGTGGGTCACCCCGAGGCCGCGCATGGTGATGACCTCCGAGGGCTGCGTGCCCGCGGCCACCTCGACGTCGCGCTCGCCGTCGAGGGTGTCGAGCTCCAGCACGGTGCCCAGCGCGGCGGCCGTCATCGGCACCGCGAGGGTGCAGTGCAGGTCGTCGCCGCGGCGGGTGAACAGCTCGTGCGGGCGCTGGACGACCTCGACGTACAGGTCGCCGGCCGGGCCGCCGCCGGGGCCGACCTCGCCCTGCGCGGCCAGCTGGATGCGGGTGCCGGTGTCCACGCCCGCGGGGACCTTGATGGTCAGGCTGCGGCGCTGGCGCACGCGGCCCTCCCCCGCGCACTCGGTGCACGGGGACGGCAGCACGGTGCCGTAGCCGTGGCAGGTCGGGCAGGGGGCGCTGGTGGCCACCTGGCCGAGCAGGGTGCGGGCGGTGCGCTGGACCTGGCCGCGGCCGTGGCAGACGTCGCAGGTCTGCGGGTGGGTGCCGGGCTGGGCGCAGCTGCCGTCGCACAGCGGGCACACCACGGCGGTGTCGATGGTGATCTCGCGCTCGCCGCCGAAGACCGCCTCGGCCAGGTCGACCTCCAGGCGGATCAGCGCGTCGGCGCCGGGCTGGGTGCGCGAGACGGGCCCGCGGGCACCGCCCCCGCCGAAGATCGTGTCGAAGATGTCGCCGAACCCGCCGAAGCCCTGGCCGAAGCCGGCTCCCCCGCCGCCCGAGCCGCCGGAGCCGCCGAGGTCGTAGGCCCGGCGCTTGTCCGGGTTGCTGAGCACCTCGTAGGCCGCCGAGACGTCCTTGAACCGCTCGCCCTCGCCGGGGTTGACGTCGGGGTGCAGCTGGCGGGCCAGCTTGCGGTAGGCCTTCTTGATGTCGTCGGTGCTGGCGTCGCGGGCGACGCCGAGCGCCGCGTAGTGGTCGCTCACGGGCGGAGGGCGCTCCTGTCGGCGGTTCGAGGGAGGTGGGTCACTGGGCCAGCACCTTGGTCAGGTACCGCGCCACGGCGCGCACCGCGGAGATGGTGGTCGGGTAGTCCATCCTCGTCGGTCCGAGGATGCCCAGACGGGCGACGGCCTCGCCACCCGGGCCGTAGCCGCTGCTGACGACGGAGGCCTCGCTCAGCCCGGAGTGGAGGATCTCGCGGCCGATGCGCACCGACACCCCGCTGCTGGGGTCGTCGGCCATCTCCGAGAGCAGGCGCAGCAGCACCACCTGCTCCTCGATCGCCTCCAGCACCGGGCCGAGGGAGGCCGCGAACCCGCTGCCGGCGCGCGCGAGGTTCGCGGTGCCGGCCATGACGATCCGCTCCTCGCGGGTGCTGTCCAGGCTGGAGCGCAGCGCGGTCACCACAGCGGCCACGACGGGCGCGTCCTCGGGGCGGAACGCCCCCGCCAGCGCGGCCAGCGCGCCTGCGGCCTCCTCCGGACGGCGTCCGGCCGCGGCCGCGTTGAGGCGCCCGCGCAGCTCGGCCACCAGCTCCGGCGCGAGGTCGGCGGGGCTCTCGGCCGGCACGTCGACCATGCGCTGCTCGACCCGGCCGGTGTCGGTGATCAGCACCAGCAGCAGGCGGCGCGGGGTGAGCGGGACCAGCTCCACGTGCCGCACCGACGAGCGCGACAGCGACGGGTACTGCACGACGGCGACCTGGTGGGTCAGCTGGGCGAGCAGCCGGACGGTGCGCTCCAGGACGTCGTCCAGGTCGGCCGCCTCGCCCAGCAGCCGCTCGATCGCCCGGCGCTCGGCCGGGGACAGCGGCTTGACGCCGGAGAGGCGGTCGACGAAGACCCGGTAGCCCTTGTCGGTGGGCACCCGGCCGGCGCTGGTGTGGGGCTGGGCGATCAGCCCCTCGTCCTCCAGCGCGGCCATGTCGTTGCGGATGGTGGCCGGCGACACGCCCAGGGCGTGGCGGTCCACGAGCGCCTTGGAGCCCACGGGCTCGCGGGTGGCGACGTAGTCCTCCACGATCGCCCGCAGCACGGCCAGGCGCCGGTCGTCGGTCATCGCGGCCTCCCCGTCCTCGCCCTGGTCCGCGAGCGCCGGCACCACCCGGGGCCCTGGCACTCGCGCTCGCTGAGTGCCAATCCTACGCCGCCCCCGCGCCGGCGCGGGTAGCGTCGGGCGGTGGCCCCAGCACGCTCGACCCCCCCGCCCCGACCGCTGTACGGCGGGTGGGGCGGCGACGCCCTGCGCAGCACCCCACCGGTCCACCACCGCAGGCGCCCGACCACCACCGACGCGCCGGCCGAGCGCGGCCTCGTCGTCGAGGACGTGGAGACCGGCTGGGTCGGCGCCGTGGTGCGCGTGGAGAAGGTCGGCGGCGTGCACGTCGTCGTGCTGGAGGACCGCCGCGGGCGCACGCGCAGCTTCCCCCTCGGCCCGGGCTTCCTCCTGGACGGAGCCCCGGTGCGCCTGACCGCTCCCCCCGTCGCGCCCGCGGGCAGGACCTCGGCGGCCCGCGGCCCGCTGGCGCCCGGGCGCACCGCCAGCGGCTCGGTCGCGGTGGCCGGACAGCGGGCGCGGGTGGCGCGCGGGTCGCGCATCTGGGTGGAGGGCAAGCACGACGCCGAGCTGGTCGAGAAGGTCTGGGGCGACGACCTGCGCGTGGAGGGCGTCGTCGTGGAGGGCCTGGAGGGCGTGGACCACCTGGCCGCGGCGGTCGCGGACTTCTCCCCCGGCCCCGGCCGGCGGGTCGGCGTCCTGGTCGACCACCTGATCACCGGGACCAAGGAGGCGCGCCTGGTCGCCGACGCCCTGCGCGCGGTGCCGGGGGCCGCCCCGCACGTGCTCGTGGTCGGCCACCCCTACGTCGACGTGTGGCAGGCCGTGCGACCGCGCCGCCTGGGGCTGGCGGCGTGGCCGGTCGTCCCGCGCGGGCGGCCGTGGAAGGAGGGGATCCTCGACGCCCTCGGCTGGCCGCACGCCACCACGGCCGACGTCGCGCGCGGCTGGAAGCGGATCCTCGCCAGCGTCGACACCATCGCCGACCTGGAGCCGGACCTGTCCGGCCGGGTGGAGCAGCTGATCGACTTCGTCACCGAGGACCCGCTGGACCGGTGACGTGCTGGACCCGGCCCCCGCCCCCGCGGGAGACTGGGGGCGGCGCGGCAGGCCGCCGCGCCGTGGAGGAGGAGTCGTGTCCGAGCAGAGCCCGGGGAACCAGCCCCCCTACGGGCAGCAGCCCCCGTCCTACGGCCAGCAGCCGCCCGCCCACGGGCAGCAGCCCCCGTCGTACGGGCAGCAGCC
>Ga0210040_10004658_pt1 | contig 17774 bp, 11 predicted proteins | sample CryGeyCG12114_NA_FD_185462 | JGI IMG/M metagenome (GOLD analysis project Ga0210040, IMG submission 185462) | Groundwater microbial communities from aquifer - Crystal Geyser CG19_WC_8/21/14_NA (SPAdes) (version 2) | ecosystem: Environmental > Aquatic > Deep subsurface > Groundwater | place: USA... | reverse complement strand
ATATTTCCTTCTTGACTTATTTTTTTTCTAAGCTTCCTAACTTTGGGAGCCTGGATATCGTTTTGTTCACTATCGTTAAACTTTGTTTGTTTGTTTAAACGGTTTGTCTCACCGCTCATGCCGAAAATTTATCATTGAATAATAAGTAACCCAACGCTCACTTTTTCCTTTTTTTTTCTATAAAAATATATGCAATGCCTTGTGTATCAATATGATGCAGTATAATCTGAAACTAATCTCGCTCAGCTCTCGCTTGAATATACAAAGTCTGTGTGTGCCTCACACGCAATTGATCGCTATCTCTAACCGCATTAAAATACTGCACCCTCAACATTTTTGCAAAAAATACATTTTTTCAGTTAAAAAAAGTAAAGGGATCAGTGATAAAGTTCACCGCCCATGAAATTAGCGTGCAAAAATATGCAAGAATTTTCTCACGAATAACTTGACCGTCTTTCATGAGTTTTTGCCTCAGCATTCGCATTTGCTGTTCTTTACATATGGGCTCGTGGTATTTCATTTTTAGCCTAGCATTAGTCATTTTCCAATAGAAAATTTCATAGAATACAAAGCGGAGCGCAAATTTCCGTGAGATAAATGCTTCAAAGATTAAGGTTTGTTTCTTTGTTTCAAAAAAGTTGTTGTTGTTGTTGGCCGATGTTGATTACACATACCTGATAGAAATTTTTTATCACAAAAATAGAATTGTGCGCTGCCACTTACGATATCTAAAAAGCCTAAAATAATCAGAATAATCTGAGGGCCTTCTCAACATAAGTAAACTAAGAATTCCTGAAGCTAAATGGACACACCTGCTGCTACTAGGTAAGTATCAATTGCAAAATACAAAATAAGCCCACATGAAAAAAAATATGACTTCCTTAATATATGAATCCGAATGTGTGAATTATAGCATTTCGGTATCATCACAAACCGAGGAAAAAATAATTTTACGAACTGGTGTTGTGATTAAACTTAATGAAACAAAACTAAAGGTGATGATTTTTTTATTCCCAAGATAAACAATTAAACGTAACGAAAGTGAACTTATGATATTTTTCATGTATTTTTAATGCAGGGTGGGGATCAAATTTGTGAACTTCCTGTTTCAACAAGTTTACTGGACATTCCAGTTGAGGTATGAAAAAGAATAACAATACCGAAGTCAAGCGACTTAAAAATCATCCAAACGACCAATGAGGTTTCTTATTTGTTATCATTGTTCCAGATGCGGATAAAAATATTTGAATAGCTACCTGTACCTTCCCAGTTGGCACTCCGACGGATTTGCAAGCAAGTGAAGTCAGGAATTGACAATCTAGTTGGTTTAAAAATATATTTGTCTATCTACAATCTATTTCTATATCTATTTACAATCCACAAGAAGATTCGGACTGGAAATTTTTTTTTGAACTCAAAATTTCTTAATTTGGACCATCTGGCATTATATAACCTAAAGATTCAAAAGGATATATAGCTGGCCAAAGTTTTGCTTGCTTTTTCATCGTTAAACTCCTTACGGGAATTAAGTTTAAGGCTTGACCAGACCTGAGCTCAGGGGTAATTTCTAGGGTGGTATATCGGGAGAAATGTTAGGAAGTGATTTTTTTCAGGTCAATTGTTCGTGAGAGAGCAAAGCCCTGCTCTCCCACAGGGCTGTGAACAGGAAGTTCACAAATTTGATCCCCACCCTGCATTAAAAATACATGAAAAATATCATAAGTTCACTTTCGTTACGTTTAATCGTTTATCTTGGGAATAAAAAAACCATCACCTTTAGTTTTGTTTCATTAAGTTTAATGAATACCCTCCTTCCTCTTCATGTTAACAAAGTTTCAAATCCTCGCATCGATACTATCCCAAATTTACATCTACATATTTCTTCACATATGTGGAAAATTTTGATTTTTTTATACATTGTGAGTTTGAATCTGACCCCAAGACTTCAACATTTCGCTTCAATCACTCAGTGCAAGTCACTAAAGTTCAGTTTTATCATCTTTTTTTGTGGAAAAACGTCGTTATTTTCACGATTCGGTTGTCATTATGTAGAAATGACGTTTGATGTTCGATCAGTTGAAATACAAACATAGTTTTATAGATTCAAGACCAGCACAAAGTTACGAAAAGGTGGAAAGTTGGCTAGGTTTCGTAGATCTTTTAAATCCTAATCCCACATAGCAGTTTTCTGGGCGAACCAATACTCGGGCAGAACAACTCCCAAATCTTAGTTCACCTTATACCAACTCCACCTGAGCAGAATTTTTTTCGAATTTACAAACGCTGCGCCTAAAGATAATTATGGTATCTGTATCGGATCGGAGGTTTACTATCCGATCTAAAATCCGACAATTTTACTAAAATTTCGTTATTAAATAATCGGATTTTACACTGATCTGATTCAATAAGGATCCAATAAGAAATTTTAAAATTCTTACATTGGGTCAATGTTTGATTTTAACTCCATACGAGGAGAAATCGAACTTTTGTATTGCGCGTGAAAACTTCTCTACCGAACTTACTTCGAAATATTCATATTGTACTACGGAAGCCCATTGTATTTTAGCTCACTCAAGACTCACTCTTACAAGCAAAATTTTCAATGATCCACAAATTTTTTGACGTAATGGCAATTTTCTAGAAGTTGATGAACTAAAATAGTAAAACCAACTCGCTATATTATTGAGTTGTTTATCACATTCTAGAAATTTGCCGTAGGTCCAAGACTGTGTGGATAATTGAAAATTTTGCTGGTAAGAGTGAGTCTGGCTTGAAGCCAGTGAGCCCGACTATTCAAAATAATTTCTTAAACAGACTAATTGTACAGAATCGGTTATTGACTTTAAAAAGCTGGTTAAAAAAGCCTCTGCAATAATGCTTCTCCCATTTTCCATATTCAGGTTTACATGGTGCCAAAAGTGACCAACAAATAATGAAGCATAGTGTGAGTAGTGTGTTCTTATTTATTTTCACAAACAGTAACTTGATAAAATTTTTAATTCTATGGCCCAAAAATTTTTAATGCAGAATTGCTCGTTAATCACTGTGAATATGAAAACTCCTTACAGAAAATAAATGATGATTATCCGAAACATGATTATGAGATCTGAAATCTATAGAAAACTAAGCCTTGAACAATATTCCCAGTCCTGAAGTAATAAACTGTTGTATTGACACAGACGGACAATCGAAATATACCTGTCGGTTCAACTCCAATTTTCGATGACAATCTCTTGCTTTGCCTCATACAACCTGATTTTTTTAAATACTAAAAGTCTCAAATTAACTCTAATCAGACGTTAATCTTCGTGAAAATTCAAATTTTCTAAACAAATTTTTTGAACTAAACTGCAAAATTGATTAAAATCTTTGACATCTAAAGTTGTATGTTTCCCCTTAAATCAACAAACTCTTTCAAAAACACAAGTATCATTTTAAAATGAACACTTTTTAAAAATTTGTCAGCACAGTAGCTAGCAAAAAGTATTCATTGTCAAATAACTTTAAACTAAAATAGCTCTGTTTTAATTTTGAAATTCCGTGCACACTAAATTAGGCCGATAAATGTACAATTTCTTCATTCAAATATGCGCTTGCAATGCAAAGCGCATATTTTCCTCTGTATGTAGCAAAGTTTATCGAATATTCTTATCGGATCCCTATCGTATCGGATTGGGGGTCAGAAGATTGCAATGAATTAGTTTTTCATATCTCGGATCGGATTGGAGCTTGTCTTTCCTAAAAACCACACTATACAGACTTGTCCATCCTTAAAATCACACGAAAAAGGCTTTTGCACCCTGAAAACCATACTATACAGGCTAGTCCACCCTAGAAACCATAATATACAGGCATTGCCACTCTTGAAATCACAGCATGCAGGCTTGTCCACCCTAAAAATTAGAATATACAGGCTTGTCCACCCTGAAAATCATATTTTACAGGCTTGTCCACCCTGAAAACCATACTATACAGGCTTGTTCACCCTGAAAACCATACTATACAGGCTTGTCCACCCTACATATCACACTTTACAGGTTAGTCCACCCTGAAAACAACACTATACAGGAATTTCCACCTAAAACCCACACTATACATGAATTTCTACCCTAAAAACCACACTTTACATGAGTGTCCACCCAAAAAACCACACTATACATGAGTGTTCACACTAAAAAATATACTATACATGGGTTTCCACCCTGAATAGCAGACTATACAGGCTACTCCACCCTAAAAAATATACTGTAAAGGTTAGTCCACCCTGAAAACCATACTAAACAGGCTTGTCAACCCTAAAAAATATACTGTAAAGGTTAGTCCACCCTGAAAACCATACTAAACAGGCTTGTCAACCCTAAAAAATATACTGTAAAGGTTGGTCCACCCTGAAAACCATACTACACACGCTTGCCCACCCTAAATACCACACTTTTGAAGTCTACCCTGAAAACCACCCTATACAGGGATTTCCACCCTAAAAACCACACTATACATGAATGTCCACCCTGAAAACCACACTATACATGAGTGTCCACCCTAAAAACCACACTATACATAGATTTCCACCCTGAAAACCACACTTTACATGAGTGTCCACCCTAAAAACGACACTATACATGAATGTCCACCCTAAAGACCACACTATACATGAATTTCCACCCTAAAAACCAAACTATACATGAGTGTCAACCCTGAAAACCACACTATACATAGATTTCCACCCTGAAAACCACACTATACATGAGTGTCCACCCTAAAAACGACACTATACATGAATGTCCACCCTAAAGACCACACTATACATGAGTTTCCACCTTAAAAGCCACACTATACATGAGTGTCAACCCTAAAAACCACACTATACATAGATTTCCACCCTGAAAACCACACTATACATGAGTGTCCACCCTGAAAACGACACTATACATGAATGTCTACCCTAAGGACCACACTATACATGAGTTTCCACCCTAAAAACCACACTATACATGAGTGTCAACCCTGAAAACCACACTATACATGAATGTTCACCCTAAAGACCACACTATACATGAGTTTCCACCCTAAAAGCCACACTATACATGAGTGTCAACCCTGAAAACCATACTAAACAGGCTTGTCAACCCTAAAAAATATACTGTAAAGGTTAGTCCACCCTGAAAACCATACTATACAGGCTTGTCCACCCTAAATACCACACTTTACAGGTTAGTACACCCTGAAAACCACACTATACAGTAATTTACACCCTAAAAACCACACAATACATGAATGTTCGCCCTAACAACCACACTATACATGAGTGTCCACCCTAAAAACCACACTATACAAGAGTGTCCACCCTGAAAACTATAATATACAGTCTTGCCCACCCTAAAAACCGCACTATACAGGCTTGTCCACCCTAAAATAATTCAGGTAAAATTTTTGTTCGAGCCCGGTCCATCGGCCGGGCCTGTTTTATCTAGTGCATTTTCCGATCGTAATTTTGGGGAGTGATTTTCCAGAGCGATTTTAGGGTAGTTATATCCACCCTATCCACTCCCCTAGCTCAGGTCTGTCTTGACTAAGCCTAAATCGTGCGGCAGCTAAAAGAAATTACAATTTCTCGAATCTAAAAACGTTCAATTTGACATACAATCATCGCACGGGTAAAAGTTTCAATTTTAAGAGACCAAACGGGAACAGCAATCGCTCATATCTGAAATCTTTCAGACAAATGAGTTGCCCTAAGTTAAAATACCTACGACCCACGAGTGCATTTGTACACACAATATCTTGATCCACAAACTAAGTTTCTATTATGGTACTTAGAGCTTCTTGAGAAATTTGCCAGCACGCTCAAGTATTAAAAAATCTCAGTGGTTTATTGGCCAAGCAGTCTGACTAATGATAAGTACTTTGATACAGTGACGATTAATGAGAAAGCTCTCAGAATTGGATCTGAGTTTAGGAACTTGAAAGAATTAGATGTTGATTTTTTTGGTGGATTGATTACCATTAACGATGAGCGATCGTGACCGATAAAGGGCTGGATGAATTTGTTTTACGGAATGCGAGCAAGTTTAGTAAGTCTGAAGATATTATTGTGCCAGGGCAGCCAAGCGTTGTGCAATCAATATGAACTTCTGACAAAAAACTCTTTTCCGCATCTCAAAGTGTTGAATCTGGTTAGGAACTATTTCCAGTTGAATTGGAAGATGATTACTCAAATATCTGATCATTTGGAAACTCTTGAACTGCAGTTTCGTGACGGTGATTTTAACAAGAAAGTAAAATTTTTTGACCAAATAATATTGAGTTTGAAAAAAAATGCTCTGTGGGATTTTGCTAGAACTGTGAAGGATTGGAATTTTTTGATAAAATTAATTTCCACAAGAAAATCATCAACAGTTGAATATGATTTCTTGATAAATTTTAAAATAGCGGACTATCTGGGAGATTTTTTGACACGGCCGAATTTCATCTGGAAAGGAATCAAATATAACAATCAAGACGAGTTGAGTGTGACTGCACTGTGCCTAGCGTTTGATATTTCGTGGAAGAAATTGTATAGACTTGAACCTTGTTCTTAAATGAATCTAAAATATATTCGTTCCATTAATGAAATGAATCGAAAATTTATTTTTCTTTCTCTTTCCAAAGTTTTGAATTAAACTTTATTTATTGATTTTGAAAATAATAGTGATAAGAGCTTTCTTTAAACGTAAACCATAAATTGCTATTAAGTTTCAATGTTTTAGCTTTTTTTTCATTATTGCTTTTGTTTTATTATTGTTTCATGAAATCATTTTGAATGGAAAATTTCAAATTTCTTGCTCTTCTTGCATGGCTGACCCTGAGAAAAGAAACTTAGGCAGAGCCTTTAACGAATATAGCATTCAAGCCAGGAAAAGTTGTACCAGTACGGCTGTGCTGCTGAAAACATTTAAAAACCAATTGATAAGACAACTGCGTATGGACATACACACAGGCAAATTTTATGCATGATATACTAACCTTAGGAAATTGATTAGATAATATATCATTTTTAAAAACCAAACGATAATCGTTGGCCTACACAGCATTCGAAAGACCGAATATATTTTTCAATCAAGGATAGTCGAAGCATGAAAAGTATGAAAAAATCTTAAAATTGCCTACAAGCTTTTCGAGCAAAAAATATTCGTCATTCGTAAAAGTTGTTTGTGCTGCTGTTAGGAAACAGTGGTCACTCGACTTTCTGACTGGGTTTTAAAATGGAACTTTTGCAACGGATAAATTAACAAAGCTAATTAATGGCTCTGCTTCCGGCATTTTGGAAAATCTTGATTCATCGACTTTCTCACACTGATTGAAAATCAGATATTATGTATGTACATAAAAACTAACATTATATTTAAACCACCAACTATTATTCAAAACTAAAAATAATAATATACTTGAGCATGGTCGCATGATCACAACGAATATAATAAACAATAATTTTAGATTTCAGGCGACTCAGGTTTAGATGGGCATTTTGAAAGCCATGTTTCAATTGTCCCGCGCCAATCAGAATTCTGCAAAAAAAGTTAATTTTGATTCTTTCTTCCTTGAACCTTGATGAAAAATATCCTAGTGGTTAAAAAAACAAAGTTTCACGCACCTCTGGGATGACTTTTAAGATATCTGTAAAGTTTGTTCCAGTCGGCATCTACGCAAAAAAAGTTTGTGTTCAATCCCCGACGGTTTTTATCTAATAAACAAGATTACGGAGTTTCCAAAATAGAACATGTGAGTATTAAAAGAGGAGAAAAAAGCAATTGACTTTACGTGTAATTCAAATTGCACGACTGCCATTTTGCAATTGTATTCTTAAAATATTACAATCAACAATCTATGACCCTCACTCGCTCATTCCTTTGTCTTTAATTCACTTCAAAAATGTGCAAGCGTTTTAGTTTACTACCATATGGCTATAGTTCTTACTCCTTTTGAGTAACAATAGGGGTATACCCGATGCCATATAAAGTCGTACATTTCTACGTGCGTAAATCTCCCAGCCAATCAGGTCAGTAAGGAGAAGTAGGAAGTCTGCTCTGATTGGCTGATAGATTTACGCACGTAGAAATGTACGACTTAACACGGCATCGGGTGTACCCTTAATGATTCTTTGATCATATGAATTAGGGCAAGACAAGCTTACGTGATTGTTTTTGTAATGAAGATGCATGAGATCTTCGCTTTTGCAGTCAGTGTCACAGTAATAACAAAAAAAACGCGGAGGTTCAGGTTCAAAGGGTTCAAATTCTGGCCACATATCTCCAAGCAATTCATTATGATATATATAATCCGCATAGTCACTTGGATTTGAAACATCGGATCCCAGTTTGGGTCCTAGTGTTTTCCACGAAATAGTGGACGTAGATTCATTAATCTTGTTCGTCGGGGATAAACTCAAGCTCAAATTTCCGCTCCCTGCTTTCATTCTTTCTCTACAAACAAAAATTTTTAAGACTCAAGATTTTTATTCATTCGATTTTTATATCTTTCGTAGTTGAGTCGGAAAATTTATTCAGAATAAAAAACAAGAAGAAAAGTTTTTTTGTTGAATTTATTTTAAGGATGCAGGCAAAGGCAACTTCAATTTTTTCTTTATCATAATCATCTTTCTTCATCGTAATAAAGTTTTGTAATACTTGTCGAAAATTATCGCCGTCCTCAAAGCGTTTCTTAATTTTTTTTATTCACACTTGATAAAGGTAGTAGATTTCGCAGAAAAATTTAGCTATAAATGGGAAAAGATGAAAAATGGCTGTCATTTTACAAACCGTGAGCTCATTGAGAAAGTGGTTAAATTTGGTCATTTTTTAATTGTTGTTCACATTGAAACCTACTGAGCAAATTTATTTTATAATACGCCATATTGCTGTTAATTTGGTGTAAAACTATATAATATTGACGTTATTTAGTTTACAATTAACAAGAAAAAATATCCCTGATAACAAGTTTTCTACATGAATATTTTTTGCTTTTTTTGAAACTGATCATGTTGAATTGTCTTGAAATTGTTATCATTTTTTTAATTTTGAGTTTGTTTCCCAATAGCGTGAATTAAACGACCTGATGCGCTCATTCTGTACGTACAAGATGTAATAACCGTTATTTTAATAAACAAAAACTACACGTAAGACATAACTGAGCGATTTTGAAAATTAATTTTCTGGGCAGTTTAAAATAACGACAAGTTTTCAAAATTACATTCAAACTGACCACGTTTTGAACAAATTTTTTGTTTTCCAACACCTTTTCTCCAAATTGGAAACCATGTACCTTTTTACACGATTTATTCGAAATGCGAGTTTGGAAACCAGGCTTTTTCTTCTTTTTTAGCTTTTTGTGTTCTTTTTCTCCCAACCTACACAAAAAGCCGAATACTCCTTCTTCATGCACGTTTTCTTTCCCGTACGTTCCACCAAAGAAATATGTCTGGCTTCAATGTCGACTATAATCTACTACCTGGCGAAATAAAAGTTTCAAAAACTCAAATATTTATACACTTTGTTTACGACACGAGAACGAAAACAATTAAAAAATTGTCGAAATGTCAATCTAAAACTAAAGCCAATCGAAAAAAGTTAAACAACATATCCTCTTTCAAAATTAAAAACAAACAGTTCAAACCTCAGCGCCCCCATATTCAATAATAGAGACGACAGAGGAGTGTGACAAATTGAAAAGGAAACAGCTATCTGAAGTTTTAGTGCATAAATGATTCGAATCAGAGTTAGGAAGTATAAATTCTTATATTGCATGGCAGACAAGTCCTACATTTTTGCAATAAAAAATTGAAAGTAGATATGCTTAGTTCAATTTCAAACTTGAAAGCTTCTTTCCGTTCAGTATAGATAGAACTACTTGTGTGTGTGCATTATTACAAATTAAGCTATTTTTATTGAAATTAACTAGCAAACTAGCAATAATCAATTTTGCTTGTCTTAAGTTCTCTTAGAACGTCGCCTATCATTCGGAATGGGCTGCAGCAGTTTGATCGATAGTACTAAAGACATTTTTTCACAAAATTAAAGTTAACGTACAAGAAATCACGTAGTTAACATAAAGGAGAAAATTTTTATATCCTAAAGAACAATTTTCAAAATTACATATACTTATAATTCGTTTGAATGAACTTCAGAGAAAGTTGGAAACAATTTTAGATGCATGCGTCACGTCAGAAAATGTAGCAGGTTTAAATTTGTATTTGTTGAAGTAAGAATAAATCTGGCCAGAGGGCCTAGCTATTTTTTGCCAAACTCCCCGGACTACAAAACATCACTTTCTGTAATTAATCATTTAAAACCGCTGCTCCTCGCATGCATTATATGACCTTCAGTGCGGTATGGTGTCCAACACTGGTATCATTAGCTAACGAAAGCAAGCATCTATTTAAAGAAGCCGGCACTTCTGGCATCTTCATCGAAAAGCAGATGTTATTTGTTTCGAACTGTGGTTATTTTGTATTTTTTGTTTATGTGGGCATTCGTTGTCTATTGACTTTTGCTTCCATTGTGCAACATTAGTGTTTTTTGTCAATGCATGTTTTGGTTAATCACTAGTTCATTGTGTGGATTTCCTACTGTCCTAAGCAATTTACATGAGTTGTGTGTGTTAGTAGTCAGATAGCTAACTATGCTGCAGCTGCAATGAGTGTAGTTGCATGGACACTGCATTTGCATGATGCAGGTCCGTAAGAAAAGCGGAGCGTCATTTTTCGCCCTTGTGTTGTGTTTGTGATGCACTTAGGTATTTAGTTTACCGAATCTGCGGATTCTCTTCACTCCACTTGTAGGTTCTGATCACACAACTTCTCCTTTTTGTCTTAGCTGGATTTTTTGATTGTTTTTTGAATATCATTTTATAAGTTTTGTCCTTTTGACTTATTTTAACGCTCCTTGACCATTTTTACCTTAAAACTGTTGTTTTAACTCTATTTAGGAGTTTTTATTAACTGTTATTTGGTTTTATTTATATATTTTATATTTGTTGACTTGTTTTTTCAAGTTTATAACAGTTTTATGGTTAACAGAGTTTGTTTTGTATTTAAATCAGTTCATTTGCTCATATCTACAAGATTTAGATTTATCTGTGTGTTTGAGATTTATCTGTGTGTTTTTATTTTGTCCATTGAGAGTCTCATATTTGTTTTACTGTAATAAAATCAGTTTTAAATGAGCAAACCTATTCTCCTGAGCAATACTTTTTTTCCTCACTCTTGTTCACCCCAGCAGTAGCCAAATTTAACATCTCTGCGTCCATCCCAGTCATAGTTCACCAATCGCCCTTAAACTTCATACTCAGTGATTGCATTTCTTATTTACCATCATTAAAACCTCGCACACTTTCAAACGATAATAAATTTTAAAAAATCACAGATTGTCTGACGGAAAACAGGTTTCAAGATTGTGATAAAACAGCCAGCAGCAAATTTTTTCTACTATTGCACATTTTTCCTATTACACATTCGAAAAATTCGTAGAACGTCTGTCAAACAAACTGTAGATCATTCAAACTTTGGTATGTTTTAATTTTACTCGTCTATAGACCGAAAAATTTGGCTTTCTATTCGACATAGCTTAAAAACTGATAAAAGAAAATACTTGTGTTGAATTTGTGTGTTTATTTATTTTCTTGTTTTAGAATTTTTCATCGCATAATAAAAAATATTTTCGTAGATCTTGGACTATTCATTTGTTTTACTGTTGTTTTTTATGTTTATACGAATGGGACGTGAGAGAAGATAGAGTTTTGAACCATCTGGGCTCTGTGATACAGTAAGGGCACCGATATTCCAGGTTTGAGCAAGTTTTTTCGTGGTTAACAAACCGATCACTCCGAACTTGTTGATCACAAAACCGGCAAATATATTCTTGAATTTAAAAACAAAAACATTTAAAAAAATTGTCTTATATTAACACTTGAATCATTGTTATCTTGAGACTCACTCTGAATTCCTCTGAATTTTTCCCCTAAAATTTTATTTTGTCTCTTCATTTTTCTCTTTTTGGGTCTCACGGTCAAATGTTCGTCACCTCTCATACTAGCAGGTATCTTGTCCCAAGTTTCTTTGCGCCTTCCTCCAGTTTTTTTTAAAATGATTGGTGATTTCTTATTGCTCACTGACACGCCTCTAAATTTAGGATTCTTTGATTTCGAACTTGCAGTACTTCCTGAATTGATCGACGAATCAGAACTTGTTACGTTTTTCTCTCTGTTTTTTTTTAATTTTTTCTTTGTATCTTTTGAAGATGACTCGCTTGACGAAGAAAAGATGCGCTTCCTTTTTTTAGTAAGCTTTTGTCCCTTCGATCCAAGTTTATTCACCTTTGATAAACATTTCGATGAAAATTTTTTTTTCGGTCTTTTTGATTTTACGGTATTGATTGTTGAAGATCCGCCTGAAGAACTTGACGTCCGGTTTTTTTTCGGCCTACTATCTCTGCTTGAATTAGTTGAAGAACTTGATTCAGAAATACGTTTTATTTTCTTTTTTCTTGATTTCACTACGTCCAATATTGATGATGATCCACTTGATGAAGTAGAGGTCCGCTTTTTTTGTTTAGCCGTGTTTTTAGTTTCTTTCGCTGATCTTGTGACACTGCTTGATTTTGAAGAACTTGACGTCCGGTTTTTTTTTGACCTACTATCTCTGCTTGAATAATTTGAAGAACTTGATTCAGAAATACGTTTTATTTTCTTTTTTCTTGATTTCACTGCGTCCAATATTGATGATGATCCACTTGATGAAGTAGACGTCCGCTTTTTTCGTTTAGCTGTGTTTTTAGTTTCTTTCGCTGATCCTGTGGCACTGCTTGATTTTGAAGAACTTGAGTCCGAAATGGATGTAGATTTTTTTCTTTTGTTACTTGAAGATGCCGAGTCGCTTGAAGAACTGACTGCCCGCTTCTTTCTCTCACTCCCCTTAATTCTTTTAGACGAAAAAAATGCTTCATATCTATTCCTCCTGGCATTCTCATACAGTCTCCGCATCTCTTCATATAAAAATTCATCAATATCCGTCGGAAACCCAAGATGCTCGCACCTCAAAATGTTCAGAAATTATATTAACTAGTTTGAGAGTTAAAACTGGTTTATTTTTATGATAAATTCTTCAACAAAGATCACCTTTTACCGCAAGGTTTCCAGCTCAGTACCGGCAAGTCTAAGGATTTTATTCCCGTTAAAAAATTAACTGCACTATTCAAGCACAAACCCAAGTTAATAATCTGATGATAACAATTTGAAAAAGTGACAATTATATCCCCTGGTTTCTGAATGTATTTTGCGTATCGAATGCCTAAGTTAACCAACGTTTCCTCAACAATATAGTCCATTTTAAGTTTTATGGGCTGTTGACAGTTCTTAAAAACTCTTCTTTCAGAGGCATGTGCCTTTTGAAGATAGCTGTTCAACTTATGTCTGTCTGCTGTGGCCAAAAAAAACCTATAGTTTGTTGAAAACACATGTCTTTATAAGCATTTTTTTCCCAATTATGGTAGTTTTTTAATGTGTCTTATTTTATCCTTCCTGAAAATAAACCAATTCGAACTAATTTTTTACCACAATTTTCCGTCACCAACGCAGTCCATCATGTAATTCAAACTACAAATGTCTTGGTCCTCTTTATGCATAGGAGTCACTGTTCCATGCACTCCTATAAAAACTTCAGGCGTGGTTATTCCTGGAACCTCCGCAATTTTTCCACCGGTAATGTTTTCAATTGCTTCGACTGTAACAGAAGTTTATAAAGAGAAAAAGCACTTTGCTAGTCCGGGAATTCATTTCAAAACTCACCATAATGACCCAAGATGTTACATCGACTGAATTTGTACAAAGAAAACTCTCCAGAAGCGATCAACTCATCTTTCCCGTATTCCAATGCAGTTGAATACAATTTTGGAATAATCAATTCATTTTCGAGCTCACGTTGGTTGTATGTGTCAAGTTCTTCATATTGTCTTGAATTATATATGAAAACCATGAAGACAACATATGATAAGAAACCGCGAGAAACATACTAAGTAAATAAATATTGTGGAAACTAGTAAAACATAACACATAAACTAATAAACTAACTAAATATTATGGATTTGTAGTATTATTCTCGATGTCTTTGAAAAATGTTATGACCTCAGTCGGCTAGGAAAAATATTTTTCAACTCACCTGTATATTTGGCCATAGGTCAAAGGTTCATACGGTATTTCAGGTGCACTCACTCTCTGCCAAAAATTTGAACCGTCAAATTTCCGCGGACGAAATTGAAAGGCTTGTGGCTCATTAACAACAATACTTTCCCATCTGTTTCGATTAATCTCATGGTTTCGGATATTGAACACAAGAAATTTACACAATCCTTGAGCGGAGAATGTTGACTGTTTCTTGGTGCTAAGTTTAATGTGATCCATAAAGTCAACATTTTTAGTAAGGTCGGCAATATTATCTATAAATATTGGATCATCTACAGGTATTTCGCACATTATGAGGTTTCTGCAATAATACTAATAAAATCTTAATTTTTCAAAGAATTAGCTGTCATTGAGTGCTGTTTTTGTGTGAGTGTTGAAGCCGATAATTTCTCTCCAAGTCATGTTTTCGTTGTTTACTCATCAAAAAAATTGGAACCAAACTTTGGTTCCCATGGTTGAATAGCCTGGACTAGATAGCTTATTTAATCATCCTGTCTGTCTGCGTGTCACCTCAACTAAATAAAATTATAATTGGATCCAATCAAACGAATCCGATATCTGATCCGATATTCCGACACATGCTGGATTGGTGTCAGTGGGCTGGAAATTCTGTATTGAGCTGCCATGCAAAGCATCTCTTGCCCCAAAATATTCAAATACGCTATTCAAAAGAACTTTGATCCAAAAATTGTCTTTCTTCTTGATTCGCGTGATTTGTCCCATTGTAGTGTCATTAGAAGTCTATTTTTACCGCTTTTTGAAAACATGCTAACTTTATGCTTGAATTTTTTTGAAAAACGGACCCGAAATAAAATTCGAATAAGTTTTTCACACTTGCAGCCAACAAATACCATTCCACCGTAAGTGAAAAAAAGTGTTAACAATGCAATATTTGAGAAAAAAAATTACTCACGACAAAATTACTCATTGTCGATGTCGAATTTAAATTTTTCATCTTTTATAATATCTCTTATTGCAAACAAATAAAGCTTCGGCAAAGAACCTTTTTCAGTAGAATTACTTTTACAAATCGGGCATTTTCTAAAGTCATTTATCAAATGTCCGATGGTACCTCCAGTCATAGCATTAACACTGGAAAATTTCCGATCAAAATCATTCGAAAAAAAAACTAGAATATGTAATTGGAATAAAAGCTTGACAGTTAAAAAAAGGAACGATCATTTACTCACATTTTTTCTGAATACTAAAATCCAGGGAATGTCTATTAGACACTGTGTCAGTTTAAAACTTTCACTTTCTCCTACATATTCTAATAACCTCTCCTTGTTACTGCAAAAAAACATTCCTCTTGAATTTCCCCGGCAGCCACGACGCTTGTTTTTTTTATCGATATAAAATTTCATCTTATGCAACATAAGCTTTTTCTCACAGTTCGTTCGTGGATCAAGCAAAAACAATTTTTTTTTTCAAAATTTGTGTAATTTGTCATGCATGCGTATTGTTTCGAACTATGGTTATTTTTTTCATTTAATTATTGTGTGCATTTGTCGTCTATTGACTTTTGCTTTTATTTTGCGACTTATTTGTGTTTTTGCCAATGCTTGTTTTGGTTAATCACAAGTTCATTGTGTGAATTTACTACTATTATGTCCTAAGCTATTAACCTGAGTTGTGTGTGTTAGTAGTCAGATCGATGCCTATGCTGCAGCTGCAATCAGCAAGTGAAATGAGTTTAGTTGCATGGACACTGCATTTGCATGGTGCAGGTCTGTAAGAAATAGGGAGGGTTATTTATTGCCTTTATGTTGTGTTTGTGATGCACTTGGGTATAGGTTACTGAATCTGCGAATTATCTTCACTCGAATTCTAGGTCCTGATCCCAAAACTTCTCCTTTTTGTCTTAGCTGGATTTTCTGATTGTTTTTTGACCATAATTTTATAGTTTTTCACCTTTTGACTTATTCCAACGCTTCTTGACCATTTTTACATTATAACTGTTGTAGTAACTTTATTTAAGAGTTTTTATTCCCTGTTATTTGGTTTTATTAATTGATTTTACGATTGGTTGACTTGTTAATTTAAGTTTATAACAGTTTTATGATGAGTTCGTTTTGTATTTTAGTCAGTTCATTTGCTCTTATTTGCAAGATTTAGATTTATCTATGTGTTTTTTAAATATTTGCAAGATTTAGATTTATCTATGTGTTTTTAATATATTTGCAAGATTTAGATTTATCTGTGTGTTTTTATTATATTTGCAAGATTGCGTCGAAAAAAAGCACTTCGGTCATAAAATGCACTGAAATGCAGTGAAAAGTTTTTTTTGGCTATAGAAGTTAACCTAAATGAACGCAATAAAAAAAAAAATTTTTAAGTTTGCAAAGAAACGTTTTTTGCGAATAATTCAAACAATTAGAACTTCTTGCTTGAATAGTAGTCATGAAGTTTGAAATTTTTGTTTGTCTCAACAATTCAATGCAAAAAAAACGCAGTGATCACTGAACGATCTAATTCAAAATTTGTAATGCCCTGTAAGCGACTATGAGGATGGTAAATTGAGAAATAAACTCTCTGAGTGTGGAGTAGAGGATTGAAAAAAAATATAATTAGGTTAGACGGAGAAGATGCTAATTTGTATATGCCGGACTGATGCTATGCAATAGTAAGAAAATGCAGAGCTCAAACGTGACGGTTCACATATAGTCGTGAGTATTATTACATGAAAACAGAAAATGGCACGATCAAATCACATAGACAATGAAAGAAGTGCTTTAGTAAATAACTGGGTTATTAACTAAGTGCATCACAAACACAACACCTTACAAAAACAACGTTTTCAAGCTTCCTTTTTCATATGCACAGCAGCTTCCTATTTCTAATGGACCTGCATCATGCAAATGCAGAGTGCATGCAACACACTCATTTTACCTGCTTAGCACAGCTGCAGCATGAGTAGCGATCTGACTAGTAACACACCCAACTCATATGAATAGCAAAAGGCTCAATTGTATTGACAAAACACAAATTAGTTGCTTAATGAAAGCAAAAGTTATTAAAAGCAAATGCATACATAACAATGATTGAAAAATAAGCGCAGTTCAAAACACCCATCGTAATAAATTAACATATATCTTCCAATTGACAAACACCTTCCTGTTGGATCCAAGCTTAAATTTTTCTTTCAGTTAATCAAATGTTGAAAGTTGAAATATCGAATAAGATGATCAAACTACTTGCAAACACCGCTTTTGAAGGGTGATAAATATGTGGTTTTGTTTAAAACAGAAAGAATTCAGTGTGTGCATTATTGGATATGAAAATACATCTCCGTTTTTATTACAGACCATAGAGATAGATATACTATATACTGCTTACCTGTGCATGAGCGGTGAGTAAATTTAGTGAATCTCAACAAAGACGCACGCAGTCTCGTTTACTTAGCACGTTCCCACTTTCAAACATTATTTTTTACATTTTTTTTTATTTTTCACAGTAATCACATCATTAAAAACATAAATGATAGGTAAAATATAAACATATATTAGTTTTCAAATTTTCCACGTTTTTTTTTTTTTGAAATTGTTCGTTTTTTAACCAGTTTAATG
>Ga0210040_10004657_pt1 | contig 17777 bp, 14 predicted proteins | sample CryGeyCG12114_NA_FD_185462 | JGI IMG/M metagenome (GOLD analysis project Ga0210040, IMG submission 185462) | Groundwater microbial communities from aquifer - Crystal Geyser CG19_WC_8/21/14_NA (SPAdes) (version 2) | ecosystem: Environmental > Aquatic > Deep subsurface > Groundwater | place: USA... | reverse complement strand
TAACCTACGCTTCGTATTCAAAATGACAAAGGACACTAACTAACACTACATAAAGTGTACATAAAACATGCATGGGAGACACATTAACTGGAAAGGGACGCAGGGAAAAAATTAATCCTTTCCAATATTTCCACACGAGTACACTGGGAGCCCAGTGACAGAATATTTCTTATTCCTTTCACACTGTGAGTCAAAAGAGTTAATAATTTTAGGGGTCCTTCCCATCCCAATGACGACACTTGTACACCATTGTGCTCTCTCAAGTTAACATAAGATCCAGATAGTCATCATCACACCACTAGCATGTAATGCACTGACTGGGGACATAGGGAATTCTCTGGGCACAGCTAGGGCAATCAACATTCCACATTCCTGGGACACATGGAACAAGCAATAGCCACCTTGACGAAAGCTCATCCCTTTGTCTCCTTGAGCCAAGTGTTCGAGTGTAAACATTTTTGACATGCCAGTCCATATTTGAGAAGTGAGTCCTTTTTTCAAAAAGTTAATGTAATTTATGTAAATTGTTAGTGTCTACAAAAACTCTATCGCACGCATTAAACTCTATAGTGTTTCATCTCATACAGTGAGTAACAGCTCCCTCCTATAGAAAATTTTTCGCGATTTTTGCTCAATAGATTCTTTAGATGTGATTTTGCAATTACTTCAGTCCACCGACTTATGTACATCACATTTGTTTAGCCTGTCTGTCTGTCTGTCAGTGCTGCGGATATACATAGTTAGTAGTACAAAGAACAAAGTAAGGATGTAATAAAGAGTGCATATTTTTCAATAGCGTACAATGGAGAGGTACATAAATAATTAGGACGGGAAAGTATAATGACGAGTGGTTCTCTCTCTCTCTCTTTTGATCACGAATCGGTGCATCCATCCGTAAGAAACAACCGTAGAATAATCAATCACAAGAAGAGAACAACTTTCTGTGGTTCTTTAGCGTCATGTATAAGATACACACTGTTAGTTAGTAAGTTAGTAAGTAATGGATAGAAAAAGAAGAGCAACTAATGATTACCGAATGGCTGTACACTTGAATGAAAGCAAATTCCTGCATGATATTTTCATGGCAATAGAAAGGGATTTTTTTAGAATTTTCTTTAGCCACGGCAACGGCATTGAAAATGCAATTTTTCACTCATAAAGTAGTGATGGCATGGCCAAAGTATGAGAATGGTTAGTAGTGATAACGATATGGAATAATACATATTATTTACTAAATAGTAAAGTATGGATCACTGTCGTTGGCGACAATTGGGTCCATACGGCTAATCATATTTATAGGGTAAAAAAGAGAATCCTTTACATCATTACCCTTTCCCTATAATAATGCTCAAGGGTTGGCTCCATATCAGATTGGATTTTTCTTCGCATGGAAATTACGATAGCACAAATTTTTCACGATCCATTTCCTCTGTTGTTGAACGAAATGAGTGCGACTAGGGTGTTCTCCACACTATAACGTTTATACGAACGGCTATGAGGAACATTTATGCGAAATGAAACGGGTGTTTATGACGCACACATGAGCCAATGGGTCCATGATTCTTTACGTATGATAGATGTTCGCTCCATTCATTCATCAGGGCTCATATATAGCATTTCGTTTACATCATGTTTGGAATAAAAATCATAATCTATTAGTTTGTTCAGTGGTTTTTGGAAACAGGGCTTCATGCTCATGCGAAAATATCATAAAATAACGCACTGTAATGTAACAGCTCTGTGATTTCATATTACTGAATTTGAATGTTGAGGTTAGGTTCCATTCCATTCCATTGCCTTATTATTATGAAGCCAGGCTCTTTCATTTCGTGCAACGTAATAGCATGTGAGAATTGCATTGCAATATATTTATGTATATGTATAGATCGATAGAAGTCTATTTGAATGAAGCATGTGGTGAATATAATTAGTAAGGCAATCGATCATGATATGAAAATAATAATCATCGTCCTCCCCCAAACTCATCATGTGTTCATTATGAAAGGCTTTATTGGTCATCGTTTGACGGTTTCATTTATAAAACAATAATACATTATGAGACATAGTATAATGATGGTAACTAACTATACCTACAACTGCTGTTTTTACTATAGATCAGGAATCTCAGATTTATAACTTTCCACTCAACAACAACAGTACGCTAACTAGTTATTCGCACTTTAATCTCAATGTATAAGACTCTGGTCTCTTTCTAGTCCATGATTTATGAAAATGTAGTTGCCTCGCTCCTACAAATTATATTGCAGACACATTTAAACTCTTTGGAAATTTCTTTTAGTTAGTTACTATATGGTACTATTAAAAGGTCGCAAACTCACTTTCAAAGCATTTTTGTATAGCTAAGGGAAGTAAGTCATCGTTTTTAAATAAAGTTGGGAAAATTGTACAAGCAACTTTTAGTAAGCCTTCTAACATCTACACTAATCATACAAATAATTTAACACTTCCAAAAAAGGAAGCTAATTAGAAAGTTAATTTCACGCCAAAAATCCTCATCAATATACCTTACATAAAAACTTTTTGAGCACATCAGTTTGAAACCAGAGGTCAGAGTAATTAAATCATCGCATGTATATATTACTATAGAAGGAGAGTAGTTCATAATTTATACGCAGAAAGACAGCACGTACTTTATAGAAGAAGAGTGGAAAATAACATTAGGATTAACTTATAACAACTTAAAAATAAACACAAGATGAGGCAAACCATTTTTGAGACTACTTTATCACACTAAATACATATGAGTCAAATGATTTGAGTCAAAAGGAACAGAGCAAAATAACTTTGTGTACCTGAAGGATTATTATACATTAAAATTAATTTCGGCATGACTGGAGATGACTAAAAACGTGACATGGGTGATGGGCTCAAGAAAAGCGGACGAGTGCTGATGCATTGTCACTCACACAAAAAAAAAATGACTACAGATAAATAGTTGTTTTTATACTTATGGAACTTGCACTCTTCATAAAGCTAGCTCACTTTAGTTAGTTACTTAGGAACAAACAAAATATGGACTAAAAAGATAAAGATATTCAAGAATTCTCACCTACCATCCATTTCTTATGCCAGTTAGTATTAGATACTGTTGATCAACGATAATACAAATTTCATCGCAACCAATTCTGTTATATCAACGAGGTCACATATTGGTTACAATAAAAATGCGGCGAACAAGCAGACTTTTAAAATGAGCAAAACCTTTCACAAATAATGAAATCACACTTTGTACGAATAAATAATTAATACCTAAACATGCACTAGTTAGGATCTATAAAATATCTCGAATCAAAGAAATTTTCATAGACAGTAGTTACAATTATTGTTAAAGCGTAGCATTTACTTTGAACAATTGTTGACTGCAGGAATAAACATCCTTCAAACAATGAGCAAAAGCATGCAGATTAGATTTCAGGACGAGACGAGTAATTTAGTTAGTTAGTAACATAGTGAGTAAATCATTTCATGCACTGGCTAACCAACTGAGCTATTTGGGAAAATATTATGAGTTTTTTTAAGCTAACACAAACTGGAAGCTACCTTAGGTTAAACTTACGCTAAGTTTAGTAAAATGTTAACTTTTTCAGCAACTAACTTTCCAACATTCTTCCGGCATCAATAATAAATCTCTTGTTACGCTACGCAAATGGACCCTAATCACAACATAGGAGCACCTTTAAACAAGTTAGGCCTACATCAATCTTCTTTTAATTTCCCTCGTGTCTTCAGTCAACGACTTTACAAGGTTTCTTCTACCAAGATCTCCTGTCTCACTGAATTGGACAGCCTAAAACCACATGGAGAGTCAAAAGCTCCCCGTTTGGGAGGTGTTGACTCGACTGCCATTGAAAGTCGTACCGGTGAACCGTTCAAACTGAGAGTGGTTCAAATGAAACCGTGCCGGATACACAAACATCGCCATGTAATTCAGAGTTTCTTTTTTGAGCCGATGAATACACTAGTTTACTTACATATAAACTTTAAATTTGGTATGCTAGGTTACTCAATACACACAGACGAAAATCGTACACTGCTCAATGACGGATTAATCCTTCTAGTGTATCATGCTAATTTCTACTTCTATGGTTTCAACTTTACCAAATTACATAAAGCTAGTTAGCCCTTGCAAACATAACAACAACGGTTAATAAATCAAAAACTGTCCAATCCCGATTCTAATGCTCTCAATGGGAAACTTCATGACACGCTGGTTCCTAGAATTGAAGAACAGCTTATACATTATATACGTAACACATATACTTTGTAGGAAATCCTATCATGCTAACTCTTACAGGGGCTCTTAGGTATAATTTGAGTGGACCACAAACGAGGATTTTTTAGGCTAAATGACTAAAAGTTAAAAAATGGCAAAAAACTGCTTTTGTCATTCATTTATAAGCATTATGCAACACTATTCGATGAGCATTCAGATTCCATATTTACGTTGTGTTCTCTCTAGACCATACTCAACTGGCATTTATCTCCAACCTCCACAGAGTAAAAAGAGCTATATATTCAGGATACAAAATTACAGCTGTTTAGCTTTATAAAGTGATCATTATATTCATAGTGGTTATTATCATGCAATGACACGTGACGTGCTAGTTAGTTCGATGAGTAATTTTGTGACAAGTATAATTTTTTGAACAACAATCATCAGTACATATAACATTAGTTCATATACTGAGCCTTTTCATGTTTCAATTTTCAGACAAAAAAGATAGCAATTTCAATATTGGTTCTTGAAGAGAACTATTCTCTTTGAGCAACAAGAGTTTCTGTAATTTCACAACCGTTACAACAACGTATTTTAAAATCTCATAGCTTGGGTCCTTCAATAATAATAAGGAAATACACGATATCACCATGGAAATGCCAACTGTTTGGTCAGCTATAGCCTCATACTCGCACTCTACACTTCTGTACAACATTTCATTAGGAAAAACACTATAGTCCTTTTATATACGTAAAAACCAGCATGTAACAAATGCAAGGTGTATGCATTCAGCCTATGTTCCATTCTCTTGCTCAGCATACAGCCTGCAAATACTTATAAATACGATCAACATTGCTAATTTCTACTATGTACTGGCTAAACCTCAAACTAAACGTATTTTATCATCATTATCAATAAATTTGACTCTATAATTCATCACTGTAAGACGAATTTTTGTTCACTTGAATATATACTCTCGGAGCTCTATTATGAGTACCCATAGCATCAGCTATTTCGTGTACGATATAATCAAAGAAATCGCAGCCCTGCCACAAATTATGCTATCTCTATCTTTGTTAACTAAATACTACCACTACCGCTGCTAACTTTAATAGTAACGTTACACAGACCGGTATAAACTCAACGACATTATTGCACGAACTTAATTAAAATGCTCCATTAGGAAATATTCCATTTGATGACTAAAACAAAAAAAATCATGATAATCGTCATGACCCTGTAACTACAATGTTAGCCAACAAACCAACTGTGGGGCAATGGCAGCCTTGCAAAAAAAGAATAAAAATCTATCGTTTTCCGTACAAAATCAAAGACCAAAAAAATAATAACTTTCGATATAAAGAACGAAGCGCATGCATTTAAAAAAATCTTCTTTGGTAAGATGCGACAGAGCTTTAAGAATACTTTAACTATTATAAATGATAGTAAATAAATAAATGCTGCTCAGCAGTATATATCAGGAATGTGAACTTTTCATTCACTGGTTTGAAAACAAGCACCGATGACTTGAATTTTTAACTCATATGAATCTGACAATGTAAGTGAACAAATCTTTGTATACTAACAATTACAAACCTCTATAGCAATTAGCATTGGAATAAAATTAAGTGACTAAAAATATTGCTCCACCGTAGTGGAGGGATCATGCAAAGGTCACAGGTCAACAGGCTGCGATAGAAAGCTAAATGACGAAAAAAGTCAAAGTTCATCTTCCGAGACTATAGGAGCACGGGCATTGATTGGCGCCTTATTATGGTTGCCACCACCACTACTACTACTAATATGATGATGATTATTGTTATAATTCTTGGAGGAGGTACAGCTAAAAGATTCAGCACGTGGAAGTCCATACGCAGACGAGGGTGATGGCGACTTACTTTGGTAGTGTTGAATCTGGGGAGAGTTGGAAGCCGATTTAGTTAAGGGTACCACGGGTGATGGAATCTCAGTTACCGAATGTGAACGAAAATGATTAGCAGCGACAACGTTATCGTGGCATTTGTCCCGCTTCAAGTTGGTGGGGGCACAGCCATTGGTGGTGGTACTCAGTTGGTTTGCTGACTTGGATCTCATGTGTCCCTTGTAGTCACGACTTTGCTTTGAACTGGACAACGCTAATTGGTAGGCAACTTCAAAGGCTTGGCCTAAGGTCAGAATTGCTTCTGTAGCAACCTCCTGTGTATGCATGTAAATATGATTGCTTGTTAGTATTACTGCTGCATTTGTATTATCCAGAGAAGAACACGTTAACGGTATAAAACACGACAACACGAGTGTTTGGTATTATGTATTGTTATTGTATACCAATATTGCAAGTTTTGTTTACTGTGTCTGAAACATGATTATAGAGAAAAGCAATCGGACATGGTACAAAGAGATAAAAAAAACGGAGCAAAAATAAGCAAACTAAAAAAATCATAGTTTTTTGTAGTAACAGTCAGAATAGTATGAGGAAAAACAAACAAAACGTTCACTTTGTAGTCTTCACTTCTTTTGTAACATTGTAAGCGTACTATGAATATGAATTGCCATCTCTACTATAGAACATGTAATACTATAATACAAAGTAAAAAGAAAGAAATTCAAAAACGCACCACAGAATCGAGACAGAAGACGTGACAGGAATGTTTCCTTTTGTTTAGGTCAGCCGCTTGAGTCACCAGTGCCAAATGTCTCAAATCATCAGAGGCTTGACAAGTGCACTGAATGCTCCCAATGTCATGTTCTCCCACTAAGCTCTACAGACACAAAGGGGAATTTTTCATCAAATTTCGTGTCTTGTTGTGTGTTTAAAATACGGTACAATGTAAGCGTATTTAGCGAATTAAGAGGAGAGAAAAAACGCGCAAATGAGTGTTTGGTAACTTAATTAAATATAAATGCATGAAATGACGGCATTCACTGTTGACCTCCATCGCAATGACTATTATGAATGAAATGCATTTTGGACTACCATAAGACCAGATTCCAGTAAAAAAATGTAAAACCCAAGAATTCTTACCTTGGTTTTCGAGTTGTACCAGCTGACCACTGTAGCAGACACAATGAGAGTCACATCATAGTGATAAAGCGACTGTTCTCTAAAACCAGTATTCATTTTTCCTCCTACAGTTTCGCCAGCTCGGATTCGCTGTATGGCCTTCTGGATGGAGTCTGTGGTGGAAAATTCCCGAACTGAACTACTTCCAACATACTATAAATGACAACGAGACAAAAAATGAAGTTATAATCAAATGAAGCTAAAAACAATTGCTAAAAAGTCAGTTTGGAAAATATTCACCAGAGCTTTATATGTGACACTGCCATCAATGAGAGTTTCGGGAGCATGTCGCCAAGCCGTTTTGATGGCCGGGGAAACCCCCGATACAAGATCCTGGGGTTCTCTTAAAGGAAGTGACCCATCCGAAGTAGCAGCATCATCTGGTCCACTTTCTGAATCATCCACATAAGGCGAAGAGAAGTTAAACGGGATTCCAGCAGCTTTAGCCGAAGCAGCCAAAAGGCGTCTCCGGTGTCCAACTGGTTCAATTTCTAGCACCGTAGTCAGCTCATCATTCCAGAGATTCAAAAGCTTCTCTGGATCTTGGTACAAATTCTTGCGAAATGTGACCACATACTGATCCAAATGAAGCTCTTGAAGCCACTTATCTACAGAGCTGGGAGTCCCATTTCGTTCAAGTGCAGAGGGCCAAGTAACATCTAACTTTATTGCGTTCCCAGCTACCAGTTTTCGATGCTGAGCACTGAGCATTCCTATTTCTAGCAAAGAGTGCTCATCCAATATGCTTCCACCCTTTAAAATACAAGCAAATGAGGGCATACTTAAAGTTCCTTGTACTTATCTTATGCAGCTCATGCTCAACATTAAAACGGCAATTGAAAATTACCAAAAAGTTTATATCATCAAAGCCATTTTTGACAAGCAATTCGTCATATTCTTCCATGCCCATGGATGCCAACCACCGATACAAAGCACAACTGGATTTTCTAATATCTTTTTTTTGGTTTCCTTCGCCTAAAGTGCAATGCAATCAACTTTGTTATGATACATGAATCGTAATCGTGTGACAGCAATATACATAAGCATAATGTTCTAATGCATGAAACCAACCCATTTGTGTGCTCAACGTATCCATGAATTTAGTGATATTATCCCATTCCTTGTCCAAGTCAAATGGACTCAAAACAGACATCGAAGTAGACTTTGGAGTAGTTTTCTTCCCACTTGGTTTCGGTTTATTGCCCATACCCTGGTCACAGGACACACCTTGACGCTGAAGAACTTTGGGTTTGGCTGCAATCACTGGTTTAGGTAGAATCACCGGCTTAGGTGCAATAGCAGGCTTTGGTCCTTTTGGCATAGGTCGTTTAGGCACAACACACTCATTTTTCTCTTTGTTATCCTACATGAAATATATATTGCACATCATGAGATACTAAAGATATCATGAAAACACCTAACTATACTAAAGTGTCAGAGCGTAGAACTGCCAAAAAAGCTAACCTCATAAGCACCAGTTCGGTTGTCCCTGTCACTACAGTAGCCTGTGATGACTACAGGTGAAGAGCTCCGCTTGTTGGGATCCAGTTCTCTAGCCTTGGCTTGACATGGTGACAGGCCCCGATGAGCCTTGTGCTTATTCTGATGCCTAATGACAGGAACAAATTCCTTACCTCCAAGCTGAGTTTTCACCCTATACTTGGACTCATCGTACTCTTTGTGTCCATTGAGGAATGCTTCATCATCATCTGTTTTGTAACCAGAGCTGGAAATGTTTCCATCATCATACTGGTGCGGAGGAGCTGGGAAATCTATCGAGTCAGTGGAGTGACTGGACTCAAACACACGAATCCCTTTCCTACGTTTTTCGGCGTACATACCCTCGTCCAGGGATTTATTGCGTCCCATTTGCGACAACAAGGTCAGGTCACCATTCTCTCCAACAAGGTCAGGCATGCCTGGATGTGGTGGAGAGGCTGAAAGATTACGTCTAGGAGGCTTCTTAGGAGGCGCTGAAGCCGCCTGTACAAATATCATAAACACTAACATGGTGAAGAGAAACATTGCAGCATAGAAAGATATACAGGACTTCGAGATCAAACCTTATCAAAATCAGGTCCCTTGGTTAAATGAATGTCCATTGAACGTCTCATTTTGCCACGAGTGAAAGCATTTGGAGAGCGATTGGGTGAGTAGGAACGTCTACTTTTGCCGGATTCCACATCACTGTGGGAATGATAATCATATCTGCAAACGCAAATGGCAGACAGTATTGATGTATAGTAGCCAGTATGTCCGTTGAAAAATAATAATGCTTTATAAAATGATGCTGTAGTAACTAATTCACACGACATGCAAATATGTGAATAACTAGCTTAATGAAATGGTGAAGCTCGTTTACGGCCAAATTGACCCTAATAAGGCTAAAAAATCCAGCATGAAATCTTTATACTGAATCCGAATAATTAGCTACCAATGTAGCCAATGTTCCTAACTACTTTCACAGCATGGAAAATAAATCGGAAATTTAACATGGCCAACACGGGCACAAAAAAAAACGAAAAAGTGGTGTTCTCAATTTTGAAATGTTCACGTGTTGATTTCCAAAATGGGCTTTCAAAATGTATTCTCGATTTAGGATCGAAATTTCAGTTTGCGCGAAACGCTTCAATCGAAATGTTGAGAGCTAATAATGTTGAATTCTTAATAAAGATTTTATGGAGAATTTTTTGAGCCTTATTGCAAGCTAATTAGGCGCAAACAATGTTCACCGCTCCATTGTTAGTAAGATAGAAAGCAGAATGCATGTGTTACGTGAAACTAAGCGGGATACTATGAGACCCAACGTTTGGCTGAATTTTTGCAAAAGACGCTGGACACTCCCAAGACTTACATATGACTCGATGGGGATTTGCTATCAATGCTGCCGGGAATGCTATCATGTGGTGAGCACATGGGTGAGCTCCCCTTCCCCGATTGCTTGTGAGTTTTCTTCAACGCCCCTATTAAATTAGTCAAGTTAATCATCATGCACCTCACACCCACATAACCACACTATGATTAGTTAAACACTACAAAACTCTCTAGGTAATAAGTTTCTTATGCCTGTAGGAAAACAACTAACAATCTATCATTTACAGAGTACTTAACAAGTCCAAATCCAAAAGTGAGTTCAAGTTTTATCAATCCACTTCACACTAATTACTAACTAACTGACTAACGGGTAGATAAGAGCCAAAATAGTGCTAGTACGTAGATTTAAGTTAAGCATTAAATGAATGGTTCCAACCTCTTATCAAGTCGGCGATTTCTTGGGCAACCGGAGTTTTCAAACCAACCTCATTGAGACGATCAACAGCTGTTCGTTTGTTACTGTCAGTGACACACACGTCGACGCCCGCATCGAGTAGTGACTTGACCACGCACACTTTCCCACTCAGCGCGGCCTCATGGAGAGCCGTCCCAAGCGTGGTTCTCGCATTCACAAGAAATCCTGCTTTCACTAACACTTCCACCACATTCCTAATGGTAAGTATAAAAGTCAACATGATCAGTCAATGTCAATAAGACTGTTTCTCTTTCCAGTCCGCTTTCCCCTTTGAGCCCGCATCCCAGCTAATAAGATTATTTTTCATTAGGTGCTAACTATAAACAGGACAATACATAATTTTACACTACTAAAGGGATGCAAATTCTAATCAAGTTAAAACCAACATATACAGTTAGTATATCTATGTATTATGCATACTAACTGTATCAAGGCATGTTTGTATGAATTTTCAATGCATTAATGCATGAATTTTTAGCAAACATATTGGCATTAAAAAGTGCAGTCAGTCACTAACTACTACTAAAAGAAGTATAGCCAGAGCATCACATACTAACAATTTCTACTACACCTACATATTCTTGATGTTTGGCCAGTTAGTTTTGCTGGCGAAGTATGAATGATGGAATTTAAAAAATCCACTGTAATACACAAAGTATTATTGTGTAAGAATTAACTATGACCACATTCCATATTTATGTACTTGACATAACAAACTGTGCCCGCATGTCCATATATATCCGTAACCTGTACAATAGACTATGTGTAGCTAACAACAATCATGACAGTATTAAAAAGAAGACGGAATTTACTTGTGCCCATTTCTGGAGGCGAGATGAAGAGGTGTGTGAGGGAAAAGGTTTGAATGTCTGGAAGACGAGTTGGGAATCATGTATGGGGCCAGTAGTTGAGGATGAGATTTCAGGAGCAGTTGAACCGTCTCCAATCTACAAATGAACGCAAAACAATAAGACACTGTGATTATTACAATGTTCTCGGGGTAACGGACTTATGACGAGTAATCAGTTGATGACGTGTTGTGACCCAAGCGGTGAAAAACAAAAGTGTGGTGGAGGCAAGTAAGGAAAGTAAGTAACAGGAGGGAGGAGAGGAATTATCGTGCACAGGTATGGGTTCAAAAACTTGAAAAGAAAACATCACACAGTGTCAATTAAGATGACGGGGATGAAGTGCCAAGGACAGCATTTGTGACGTTACATACCTCCCATATTGCGCTGCTAGATCTAAAGAGGTTTCTTGTCTTGAATTGGTTATGACAGGGTCTGCATGATGCTCTAGTAGCAATTTGACCACCTCCACGTGACCGTATTGAGAAGCCATATGAAGTGCTGTCTCCAGAGATTGGTTCTGTACAAAAAAATACAAAATACTTACTCTTGTGTACGGAAATATTTGTTCCAGTTCAGCCCCTTGTAGCTTTAAATTGCAACAAGCTAAGCAAGCAGAATTCACAAAGAAAACAATATTGCATATTTCAAAGAGACGGTAAAAAATAAGCAATGATCAGGGATGATGACACAATAATCACCATGTACACGCAAGTATGATGCATAAAAAAGGAATGGAACATATATAATGGTTGATAAAATATGACTGGATTGTGGATGACTTTATCATCAAATTGTACATTGTATCCAGTGCAGACCACCCGTGGCATAAAACTCTAATTTGTTATGACGGTCTACATGTATGTTTATGATATGTGACAAGTGACAATGGTATACATGACCAACAACTACCAGGGTGGTGATCACTGATCAGTCCTATGGGGTTCCATTTCCTTTCATTCCAAGCTAATCAAGTTAAGGACAGTATGCATGTAACATGAACACATCATTCAGTCAGCCAATTGTGTCCCCTCAACACAAGGAGACATACAAATGGTACGAATATTTCCCTTGCCATCATCATTAGCCAGCTAGGCACAGTCATAAGATAATTAAATTACATCGCTATAAATAACAAAAAAGGCCCTAGGGTAACAAAGTGGTTCTGGTTAAGTAACAACGTTGCCCATCATACGTTACCTAATTTTATGTACCATTACAAGTATAGTTACACTGTGAGTTTCAGTTCACTTAACTAACTGTAGTTTATTAAGAAGCAACTCAGTCAGTACCATTTAAAAAAGAGCTTCAATAAATGAATTAACTCACAATCGGCACAAAATATTTAGCTAAAATTCTAAACCACCACTGAAAGAAAAAAAATTCCAAACAGGACTCCCTGTAAAGCATAAACACAAAATATTGAACGCTGTTCTATTCACTTGTAATTTCTGAGTCGACAAATATTATGATGAGAACCGTATAAACAAAGTTCCATAAGCCACACATTTTTCACTCGAACCCAAAGGTTGAAAAAGAAGCCGACATTTGCTCTATCAGATTGACCTAGCCCGTTGGATTGCGAGCCCAGTGTAAACAAAGACATGGATATAATATAGTCCCTCTCTCCCTCACTTCATCTTCTTGTTCGCCACACAATACAACTGGAGATTAAGATCATATCCCAAAGGGAAAACCAAGGTACATATTACATATTAAAAAAAGGTAGGAAAAGAAAAAATAATAACTTGTTCCACTAATGCAAACAGCAAGGACTTTTATGCTCAAAATTGACGTCTACAAGAAACAAGGAGTATCATAGGCTTTCACACAAGCATATACATATTATATAGGCTTATTCACTAACTAACTACAGTGCTCTCTTAAGAATTATACACACGGCTTTACTTGTGAATAGTCTATAGTGTGGAAGTTGAGGTTCATACATAGGAGAATGACAGGCGAAACATCAACAATGCGAAAGCCATGCGCTCGAGTGAAGATTACCAACCAAGCTCCCCGCCAGCCTTATTTGTAGGTGAAGGCAGGAGACACAGAGAGAGAAGTACGGGATACAGTATTAATGAACTAGGAAAGAAACATAGACCATATCTATACGCTTTTTTCTTGGGGTACACATCATGTCATAATAATAAATACAACAACAACAAATGTTTCCCAAATATTATGCATCTCACAGACGAGCATATTATGCATGAGAGAGGATTCAGATGGTGAGAGAGGCACAAGGCTTCACTTCTTATGCGGGTTTTCCACTTCAACAAAAGAGTGCTAATCCCATGCACTTCACTTTCTGTCTGTGTGTGTGTGTTGTATGTACGTGGAGTAGTATAAGTGAAACTTGAAGGACTACAATGAAAGAATGACGATGGATTGCAAAATATTTTCATACAACAAGAGTGATCTGAAAACAGAACAAAACAACAACAGCTTCCCCCTTATTCTTACTCCTTGATGGTTTCTTTCACGTATAAAAACATTCTACGTCCCTATAGTAGAGGAATTATTATAATACAACATGGAAAATATGATGAGAGCTCAATAGGATTTCTTTTAGTCCAGTTATTCTCTACGTTTCAATTTCTTTTCTTATTGTAAATAAATATTAGTTTCTTTTCACAGGGTGTAGCATATCAGCATTCAGCATGGTGACGAAGCAGAACATCTAGTGGTGACAAAGTGATCGCTCTTCGTCGGCTTATGATACTCACATCAATGGTTATACAAAATATACAATGTTATGATCACTTCAAGCATATAGTGCAGTACGGGCTTAAGAAAGTAAACATGTGTGTTGGCAATTTATTTTAGTAACGTGTAGCACATAGTGACTGGCACTTGAAAAATCAATCAATCTATGACAAGATGGGTATAAGATGAAAACAGCTATACCTGGACAACTTGTAACTACTATACAAAAAATTAAAACTTTTTATAAAGCTCTTGTTGTAAATTTCTCAAAGTTGGAATTTAATATCCGAGAATTCATAGGAACAACAAAAATCATAATTACTATAGTTAAGGGCAAACTATCCTTTTGACTGACTAGTGTATAAAACATTCTGAAATTATTAAAAGCCGGATAGGCAGCTGTAGAGAATGCAGGGACGGTAAGAATCTTAGCAACTGAGTATCCTGGAGAGTCAACAAAAATTGTTGAGGCATGAAAAAACAATAAGAATAGTACAGCAGACCTCCTGCTGTGATTATATTGAAATCATCACCTAATTGGCAATCACCGCAGATGCGCCAACTCACTTTTTTTCATCTATCAAAAGCGGTACTTTTTTTCTAGCCTCATGGGTTTAAAATACAGTCATGTAGCAAGCGACACTCCGGTAGATTACATGTTTGACAATAAACAGAACTGTTTGTCAAAGAGAGACTGTACTGCATAGCATTGTTTTTGGAGATTGTTACAGCGGGTAAAATCGAGTAAGAGAAAAAATACAAAAGAGAACACATTATTAACAAACTCTTCATTTGAAAGCTCTCGTTTCCAAGCTGGCAGCTCAAAACCCTATTGTTTCACTAGAATGTTTGTCAGTCGTGCAAAATGTATTCCGCATCCTTGAATCTGATCGCTTTTCATGATTTTGCAAGATCCCTGAATTCAGTTCAAGCGAGAAAGCTACCGATCCTGAATGTATAGATCTGGGGATAGTCAATTGTATTTCCATGTACTTCATTGATGATTAAATAAAATGCTTTGAATACTACTGAGCCCCAATCCAGCATTTTTCCTTGAGAAATTATTTGGTTACCCGACAAAAGTGAAAATTTAAACAGCGGGCACAGTTGTGAAAAAAACCTACCAAACCAATGTATTCTTGTCTTCCGTTAGGCATGAAAAAAACTACACAACAGAATTAATCTGTGTGCATCACCAGTAACCGAAAAACAATGGTATGTAATGTAGGTACCAATAAATACTTATAATTAAATACAACCCCCTTGTTGTAAATTACCATGACCAAGCACGGAATTTTCGACCCTTGGGCCTGACAATTCAATGCAAACTCTTTATGCAATTGACTGGTGATAGTTAGGTTTTGCCACAAATCAAATGGATTGTATGCAGCTATTTTCCAATAAACACAAATTTCCTTAGCAGTTACAACAGATTCACTATTTGAATTCAACTGGTACTGTTATCATCATTGATAGAATGCCGAAATTACACGGGCAATGAGGCATGCAATCCCTTTGTAAATATTTGAGGTAATTTTTCAAATAATTTAATTATTCAAAACTGCAATGCAAAAACTAACTAGAAACTAAACGCATGTAAAATATAAAACAATTTCACATGTCTTTTAGCATCACAAAACTACAGAGTTTTTTTACTATACACTATACCCCGTGTATTATAAAGTATATTATCTAACAACTAACACTGACATGGGAAAAATTTACTCACTGATAGTACTGTAATCATGAAAACTGTCACTTAATTTCTAGTGCGTCCAATTGGCAATTAAAATTACACTCATTCAGTCGCACCCAAGGAGACCCAATAAAGTGCGTATATAGTCAACGTATCACTATAAGCCATAACCCCCATTCCCATCCAGTATATTTCTCATCTCACTAAATGTGCAATCGAGCAGCAAAGGACTAAGCAGCGCATTCTCATTACAAAAGCTTGAGCTCAATCCGTATGAATGTGGAAAGCATAATTGAGGACAATCAAGTGGAAAACTAGCTTTACTCGTAACTAGCATAAATAAAATCAAATATCAGGCTAAGGACGATCCGCTTACTCATTCAATCAGCTCAAATGACTTTGCCGAAGGATGTTCACGCATTTTCCACGTCATTGATGGTCCTATTGTCCAATGTACTTACTTAATAATAGCAACAAGCTGTTACCATCTGCGTAAACATGCATTAACTATCCAATGTACATGAAAAAATATGGTTCGGCAGAAAGCGAATATTGACAGTTTTTTGACAAAAAATAAAATATTTGCAAAATAATATCCAATGCTCGACATGTCACCAATAGTGCAATCGTAGAGTAAAAAAGATGAACAGTCATCCAAAGCACTCTTTGCTAGCTTTAGCAGTAGACACGAGACACCGATGTGTCATGAATCATGTTTTGCTTTTTCACTGTATCATAAACTTAAAAATTATAGTGAATCATAAAGTGAACGATTCATAAGCTATTAGCAGATAAACTCAACAATAGAACAATAACAATACCACAATAACTAAACTGAAAAAAATGAACACACACATAAACTAAACTTGCTAAATACTCGCCATAGATTTTGATTTTCGTAGCACGAACAAAAACAATGATAACAATTCTTTTTCGGATAGGTTTATCAGGAATTTGATAGGTATGAAGTTCCTGTTTACACGTAGCAGAATATAAAGCTGATGCTGATGAATTGATAATGGCGAGCAAGTCCATATGATCATCACAAAAAAATCATCTAAACTGAATATTGTTGGATTAAAATACAAGAAGCAGCGACAAGTAATAATATGAAATTGATGAAATCATTAGACTACCTGGAGGTTGACATTTGGAGGAGCCATTTCGTGCTGTAAAAGAAGACGCACGATATCCTCGTTGCCACTCCATGCTGCCAAATGTAACGGAGATGATCCTTTCAAATCAACTATGTTTGTGGAGGCCTCATGAGCCAACAGTAGTTCTACAATCTCTCTGGAAAAATATGAGTCACAAATCAGTCGATTGATAAACGGCGATACAGACTGTTTGCACAAACAGGTCATTGAAAGAAATCTACTCATTCATTGATGACCAAAACAAGTGCTCTGATAGATAAAAAATGAGTATGCAGTAACTAAAATATGCAACTTTTCATTAGCTTTGAATAGTGTCGTGCATTTTTTTTCAGACTGGAGGATGTTAAGAACAGCCTTTCAACAAAGATACAAGATTAGTCGTTAAGGTAAGGCAAATTTCAAATTAGGGAGTGAGAATAAAAAATTCATACTTGTGTTTGTTGAGGGCTGCATGATGCAGGGCAGAGAACCCAGTGGCGTCTTGAGCATTGGCACCCGGTCCTCTTCTTAAACTACGTACAGAAAAACACAGGTTGAATTTAACATGGTTTTTTGTTTCCGCTAAAATATTGTTTTATATTAGTCATGATCAAACAGTAATGTGGCCGAAACGTTTAGGAAGAGAGCTAAGCCTATGCCGACTATGCCCTCGTATACGTAACCACCTGTTCTGTGTACGCAGGCGTAAATATTATCCTTAAATTATTATTGGGGAAATCTAGAATTCAATCGTTCACTATAAATTATGTTTTATCTTTACGAATAGTGCCAACAAGC
>Ga0210040_10004656_pt1 | contig 17778 bp, 15 predicted proteins | sample CryGeyCG12114_NA_FD_185462 | JGI IMG/M metagenome (GOLD analysis project Ga0210040, IMG submission 185462) | Groundwater microbial communities from aquifer - Crystal Geyser CG19_WC_8/21/14_NA (SPAdes) (version 2) | ecosystem: Environmental > Aquatic > Deep subsurface > Groundwater | place: USA... | reverse complement strand
CCGCCACGACGGCCGCGCCGGCCGCGATGCCGGCGGTCGCGCGCCGCACCGCGCGCGCGGCGGCCTCCGGCAGCACGCCGGCGCTCTCGAGGAAGCGCTCGGCGGCCCGGCGCCGCCCGGCCCGTCCCCGCAGCAGCGAGGCGGCGTCCTGGACAGCTCGGACGCCCAGGACGCGCCCGACGGCGATCCTCCGGTCGACGGTGGCCAGCACGGCCGCCGCGGCCGCCACCCGGGCCAGCGCGGCGAAGACCACGGCACCGCCGAGCCACCGCCAGCCGACGTCCTCGATCGTCTCCAGGACCGCGGGTCCGGACTCCACCAGGAGGAGGCCGAGGACGACGGCGGTGCCGGTCGCGACCGCGACCACCGCTGCCCGACCGGGGCGCGGCCACGCGGGACGGGCCGGATCGGGCAGGCCCAGCCGGGCACGCACCGCGTCGGCGAGTCCGGCCAGCCGCTCGGGCCGACCGCGCAGCCGGTCACGGGTCTCCGCGGACAGCGTCAGCGGAGCAAGGGCGGGCAGCGCGTCGGCGACCGGTGCGGCGTCCAGCACGGTCACGGCGGCATCGACCACGGCGGGCGGGTCGAGGTGGACGGCGAGGGAGGCGAGCAGCTCGGCGACGTCGTCGGCCAGCGCGTCCCCCGAGGCGCCGGTCCTCGCGTTGCCGAAGTCCACGAGCCACGGTCGACCGTCGGGATCGATCAGGACGCTGGAGGCCACGAGGTCGTGGTGGGCGACGCGGGCCGCGTGCAGCAGGGCCACCTGCTCCCACACCCTGCGCAGGAGGGCCGGGCTCACCTCCGCGGGCTCCAGGGTGTCCAGCGGTCGGCCCGTCACGTGCTCCTGGACGACGACGGCGTGCCGGTCGCTACCCGTGGCCACGACCACCTCCGGCACGCGCACCCCCCGGGCGCGCGCGGTCATGGCGGCCACGGCCTCGTGCTCGGCCTGATGGCCGAGGGGCGCAAGTGCGTCGTCGTCCTTGGTGTCCCGGACGGAGAGCAGCCGCCACAGGCGGTGCAGCCAGTCCCGCTCCGCGCGGTCGGGCTCGAGGTACTTCACGTACAGCAGGTGTCCGTCGGGGGCGACGCCGAGGAAGGGGTGGGAGCTGCGTGCCCGGACCGGCGCGGGCCGCACCCGCGTGCCGGCGAGACCCACCGCGGCGAGCAGCCGCTCGACCCGGGCGGGCAGCACCGTCCGGCGCGGGATGCCGAACAAGAGGTGCACGGCGGAGCCGATGGCCCAGCCGAGCGCCAGGCCCCCCAGGATGTCCAGGGGGAGGTGGGCGCCGATGTAGACACGCGCCAGCGCCACGCCCCAGGCGAGTGCCCAGGCGACCCGACGGCCCCGGCGGGTCAGGTAGGGGGCGACCGCGGTGGCCAGGGCCGCCGCGACGGCGGAGTGCCCGGACACGAAGCCGATGCCGCCGATCGTCCCCTCGTGCAGCACCGCGCCGACCGGCAGACCGCCCGGTCGCTCGCGCCCGACGATCGACTTGACCAGGTCGGCGGCCACGTAGGCCAGCAGCCCGGAGACGAGAAGGTCCCGGGCGGCGCGGAACCGGCCGAGCAGCGCGGCGACGGCCGCCAGCGCCGGGACGGCAACGACGTTGCCGAGCTGCATCACCGCCCACACGGCCGGCAGCACCAGGCCCGGGAGGTCGTTCAGGAGCCGGAACGCGTCGCGCTCGACGGCCGAGAGCTCACCCTGCTGGGTCAGGAGGAAACCGATGCCGAGGACGATGAGGCCCAGGCCCGCGCGGACCAGGTCCGTGGGGAGCCGGACGACGGGGGGCTGCCCGACCGCCACGGGTAGCGGGAGGTCGGCCGTCGGCACATCGGCGGCGAGGCGGGTGGTCACGTTCCCCAGTGCAGCGGTCGGGGCAGCGGTGCGGCTGCTGACCACCGGCCCCTCGCGCAGGGACGGAGGTCCCTACGAGCCGGCCGGCCGGTCGAACAAGATCGTCAGCATGTCGCCCGTCGCACCCGCCCTGATGGACCAGCCGACCTCGCGTCGCCAGGCGCCGTGCCTGGTCGTCCCGGTCACCACGGGCTCCGACCGGTTAACTGCACTGGAGTGGGCCCTGCGGGAGGCAGCCCGCCGCCAGGCGACGGTGCTGGCCGTGGCGCTGGTGGACAGCGGCGTGACCGACCGGTGGCGGACCGCTGCGCTGGCCTCGCTCGATGCCGTCGTGCTGCAGGCGGTGGGCGCGACCGGGGTCCACGGCCGAGCCCGAACGGCACTCATGGACCCGCTGGTCTACCAGGCCCTGGCCGGTACCGCCCGCGGCGGTGACCTCGTCGTCGTGCGTCCCGAGGGCAAGACCCTCCTCCGGCCGGCGACCCCGCGCCTCTCCGGGGGCCGTCCTTCAGCCCGCACGCGGTGAGACCGGGGACCTCAGTCCTGGCAGCAGGGGTCCGCCGACTCGGGTGCGAGGAGGTCCGCCGACCCGAGCATGGAGGGGTGGCCGACCTGATCCCCGCGGTGTCCGGGGGCGGAACCCGGCGGCCGTCGTGGCCCGACGGCGGTGACGGCCGCCGTCCCTCGGGCCGGGACCGGTTCCTCCGCCGCTCCGTCCCGTCGCGGGTCTGGGCGTGGGGCGCGGCCATGGCCGCCGCCACGCTGCTGCTCGTGCTCTGGTCCGGCCGCCCAGGAGGTCTGCCCCCGCTCGACCGGGCCATCACCGACGTGCTGGTGCCCGACGGTGAGCGGCCGGACCTGGCCGCCGACCTGGCCCGGTTCGGAGCGCAGCTCGGTTACCGGGCGCTGTGGGTTCCCACGGCCCTCGTGCTGGTCTGGGCGGCGCGGTGGCGCCACCTGCTGGTCTACCTCGGCACCGTCTCCGTGGTGGCTGCCCTGGCGCAGGTGGCGGCCGGGGAGGCCGTGTTGGTACGCGCCGTCCGGGAGGAGCTGACGGGTTCCGAGGACGCCTTCGCCCTGTCGGCCTGGCCCGACCTCGTCCTCGCCACCGTCGCGGTCTCGACCCTGCACGTCCTCACCCCGTCCGGGCCGGCCCGCCGGTGGGGGTGGACGGCCGTCGTCCTCCTGCTCGGCGCCTGCATCGCGCCCCGCATCGCGCTCGGCCTGGACGACGCATCCACCGCCGTCGCCAGCGCCGTACTGGGGGCCGGCGCCGCCGTCGTCGCCTTCTCCACGCTGGCCTCGGAGGACGCCTTTCCCGTCACCTACCGCCGGCGGGTCAAGGCTCACCTGGACCTGGACCTGCAGCGCACCCAGCGCATCCGTGCCGCCGTCCGGGACCAGCTGGGACTCGAGCTGACCCTGATCGAGCCGTACCGCCTCGACGGCTCGGCCGGCTCGACGCCGTGCCGCCTGCACGTCGCCGGCGGCCCCGACGACGTGCTCTTCGGCAAGCTCTACTCCCGCACGCACCTGCGGTCGGACCGCTGGTACAAGTGGTTCCGCGTGCTGCGCTACGGGCGCCTCGAGGACGAGGCGCCGTTCTCCTCGGTGCGCCGGCTCGTGGAGCACGAGGACTACATGCTGCGGCTGCTGCGCGACGGTGGCGTGCGCGTGCCCGCGCCGGTCGGGGTGGTCGAGGTGCTGCCGGGAGAGGAGTACCTGCTCGTCACCGAACTAGTCCCGGGAGCGGTCGAGATCCTGGACTCCGGCATGAGCGACGCGGTCGTCGACGACGCCCTGCACCAGGTGCGGCAGCTGTGGGCGGCCGGCGCAGCCCATCGGGACGTCAAGCCGTCCAACGTGCTCGCCCAGGGCGATCGCGTCGTGCTGGTCGACGTGTCCTTCGGCGAGCTGCGGCCCTCCCGCTGGCGGCAGGCCGTGGACCTGGCGAACATGCTCCTCGTGTGCGCCCTGGTAGCCGGCCCCGAGCGGATGCTCGATCGGGCCGGGGGCAGTTTCACGCCCGAGGAGCTCGCCGAGGCGTTCGCCACGACGAGCTCCCTGACCGTGCCGCGGCAGCTCCGCGGGCTGCTGGAGTCCGCCGGGACCGACCTGGTCGCCGAGTTCCGCTGCCGGCTGCCCGGCCACCCGCGGATCCGCGTGCAGCGCTGGAGCGCTCGCCGATTCCTGCTCGCGGTCGGCACGGTCGGGGGAGTGCTGCTCGCAGCCTGGGTGGTCGCCCTGAACCTGCAGGCCGGAGGCTTGCTGTGACGGCGGACCCGGACGCACTCGCCCCGGGGAGACAGGTCACGCCGCCGACCGGCCTCACCGGGGCCGAGGTGACCGAGCGGGTGGCAGCGGGCGCGGTCAACGCGACGGCGGCACGGACCAGCCGGACGCTGGGGGAGATCCTGCGGGCCAACGTGTTCACGTTCTTCAACGGCCTGCTCGCCGCGCTGTGGGTCGTGGCGGTGCTGGCGGGGCGCTGGCAGAACGCCCTCTTCGGCGGCGTCCTCGTGGCCAACTCGGCCATCGGCATCATCCAGGAACTGCGGGCCAAGCGGACGCTGGACCGCCTCGCCGTCCTGAGTGCGCCGCGGGCGCGGCCGATCCGCGACGGCCGCGAGGGGGAGGTGGCGGTCGAGGCCGTCGTCCTGGACGACCTGCTGGTGGTGCAGGCCGGTGACCAGGTCCCGGTCGACGGCGTCCTGCGCGGGGGCACGGGGTTGTCGGTGGACGAGTCGCTGCTGACCGGCGAGGCCGACGCCGTCGCCAAGGTCTCCAGTGACCCCCTGCTGTCGGGATCGGTCGTCCTCGCCGGCAGCGGGCGGATGCAGGCCACCGCGGTGGGGGAGGAGGCCTACGCCGCACGGTTGGCCGCCGAGGCCCGGGCCTTCACCCGCACCCGCTCGGAGCTGCAGGCCGGCACGAACCGGATCCTGCGGTGGATCGCGGTGGGGCTGCTGGTGGTCGGCCCCCTGGTGCTGTGGAGCCAGTTCCGGACCGAGGAAAACGAGGACTGGCGGGATGCGGTCACCGGCACCGTCGGGGCGTTGGTCGGCATGGTCCCGGAAGGGCTGGTCCTGCTCACCACCCTCGCGTTCATGGTGGCCACCGTCGGGCTGGCCCGGCGGCAGGTGCTGGTGCAGGAACTACCCGCGGTGGAGGGGCTCGCGCGCGTCGACGTCGTCTGCCTGGACAAGACCGGCACCCTCACCCACGGCGACGTCGCCTTCGAGTCCCTGATCCCGCTCGCCGAGGACGCCGCAACCGCCCCGGCGCTGGCTCTGCTCGCCGCGGCCGACGGTGCCAACGCCACGGCGCGGGCCCTGGCCGCGGCCTTCCCGGCACCGGGCGGCGAGCGGGCGACCGGAGGCGTGCCGTTCTCGTCCGCCCGCAAGTGGTCCGCCGTCCGCACCGCGGGCGACGTCAGCTGGGTCCTCGGGGCGCCGGAGATGGTGCTGCCGACGCCGGGCAGCTCCGCGCAGCACGACGCGCGAGCCGGTGCCGACGCACTGGCGGCCCAGGGCCGCCGCGTGCTGCTGCTCGCCCGGTCCGCCCGGCCGTGGTCCGGCGACGCAGCCGAGCCCGAGCTGCCCGATGCTCTCGAACCGGTCGCCCTGGTGGTGCTCGCCGAGCGGATCCGCTCCGACGCCGCCGAGGTGCTGCGGTACTTCACCGAGCAGGGCGTCGCCCTCAAGGTCATCTCCGGGGACAACCCGCGCACGGTCGGAGCGGTTGCCGCCGCCGTGGGGGTGCCCGGGGTGACGGGCGCCGACGACGCCGTCGACGGCCGGACGCTGCCGGAGGACGAGGCAGAGCTGGGCGCCGTCCTGGAGACGGCGAGCGTCTTCGGCCGCGTCACCCCGCACCAGAAGCGCGCCATGGTGCGGGCTCTGCAGGCCCGGGGCCACGTCGTCGCCATGACGGGGGACGGGGTCAACGACGCACTGGCGCTCAAGGACGCCGACATCGGGGTGGCGATGGGCAACGGCGCCCCGGCGACACGGGCGGTCGCCCAGCTGGTGCTGCTGGACGGGCGTTTCGCGCACCTCCCGCACGCCGTCGCGGAGGGCCGCCGGGTGATCGCCAACATCGAGCGGGCGGCGAACCTCTTCCTCGTCAAGAACGTCTACAGCCTGGTGCTGGCGCTGGTCACCGTGGCGACCCTCGTCGCCTACCCGCTGGCACCGGTGCAACTGACGCTCATCTCCATGCTCACCATCGGCGTGCCCGGCTTCGTCCTCGCCCTGGCGCCCAACCGCCGCCGGTACGTGCCGGGCTTCGTCCGGCGGGTGCTGCACTTCTCCGTGCCGACCGGCGTGGTGATCGGCGTCGCCACCTTCGGCGGGTACGCGGCCACCCGGTGGCTCGATCCCGGGGGAGGGGTCGCCGCGGCGCGGACGACCGCGACCGTCGTGGTCCTCGTCATCGCGCTCTGGACCCTCGTCGTACTGGCTCGCCCGCTCACCGCCGGCAAGGCGGCCCTGCTGGCCGGCATGGCCGGGCTCGCCGCGCTCGCGGTCGCGCTCCCCGGGTTCCGCGAGGACGTCCTGCTCCTGCAGCCGACCGCGCCGGCGCTGTTGCTGGCGGCCGGGCTCGGCGCCGGAGGCGCGTTGCTCGTCGAGGTCGCCGCCCGGTCCGTGACGGCGCGGGAGGCACGGACGGAGGGGCTTCCGGCCCGGCGCCGGCGGACCTCCGACCCCAAGCGAGGCGCCGGTCCGGCTCCTAGCGTCGATCGTGACAACGAACCGGGAGAAGCCATGACAGACCTCCGCTCCGCCCCCACGCCCACCTCCACCGCGCCGGGGCGCGTCCTCGTCCACCTGCTCGGCATCCTGGGCAACGGGCTGGTGCTGCTGGCCGTCCACGCCTGGCCCGGGTGGGACGTCGTGCCGTTCCTGACCGGCGAGACCCCCCGGGTGCTCGGGGTGCTCGGCGCCGCCCTCGTCGCCGGGATCGTCGTCCACCTCGTGCAGCTGGCCCGCGGGCCGGACTGGTGGACCCCCGCGGGTCTGACCGTCACCTCGGCCTTTGGCGTGATTGTGAACGCCTGGGCGTTCCAGGTTTTCCCGTTCGACCTCGGCGAAGGCTGGGAGGCCGTCGTCCGCGTCCTCCTGGTGGTCGGCGTGGTCGGCTCCGCCGTCGGTGCCGTGGCAGCCCTGGCGTCGGTGGTCCGCATGCGTGCGGCGGCCAGGGAGTGGTGATGTGGCGCCGGCGGGAGGAGCCCCCGCAGCACAGGTCTCGTCCTGGGTGCTTGTGGACCAGGCAGGGGACGGACGACCCGGCGGGCGGGGCCGTCCGGCCGCAGCCGACGGAGGCCGGCCGGGCCACCGTCGAGGGCAGTCCGAGACGAGGAGCCGATGATGGCCCGAACGAATCTCACCGCCCTGCTCCTGCTCACCGGTCTGCTGACCGGCTGTGGCGACACCGGACACGACGGGCCGGCGCAGCCCAGCGCCTCGCAGTCCTCGCCGTCGCCGTCCCCTTCGCCGTCGGAGGAAGGCGGGGGCGGTGCCGGAGACGGCACCAGCTCGCCGCAGCCACCCTTCCCGGCGGACACGCGACCGGACACCCAGCAGGCCTCCGCCGACGCGTCCGGGAGCGTCACCGAGATCCGCCTCGGCCGGCACCAGGGGTACGACCGGGTGGTGTTCGAGTTCGACGGGGCCGGGACACCTGGTTGGGACGTCCGGTACACCGACGCGCCGTCGCGGCAGGGGAGCGGTGAGGCCGTCGACCTGGCGGGTGATGCGGCGCTCCAGGTGACGATCACCGGTGTCGGCTACCCGCCGGACACCGGGATCGCCGAGTACTCGGGCCCGCAGCGCGTGTCCGGCGCCGGGACGGAGGTCGTCGCCGAGGTCTTCTTCGACGGGACGTTCGAGGGCATCACGACGGCCCTGGTCGGCACGGAGGCGGAAACGGCCTTCCGGGTCTACCTGCTGGAGCGACCGACGCGGGTCGTCCTCGACGTCGCCGACGGATCCTGACCGGACCGGTCACCCCGCCGCGGGCAGGCGGGTCAGCGGTCAGCGGTCAGCGGGTCAACGGGTCCAGAATCTCGGGGAGGTGCCGCAGCAGGGCCAGGTGGCCCTCTCCCGGCCAGACGACGAGGCGGGCGTGGGACAGGTGTTCGGCCAACCACCGGCCGTGGGCGAGCGGGACGGTCGAGTCCTGCTCGCCGTACCAGAGGTGGACGGGGCAGTGCACGGCGGCGAGGTCGACGTCCCAGGGGCCCAGCCAGGCGACGTTGTCCCACCCGCCGCCTACGGCTCCCTGCCGCAGCCCCTCGCTCAGCATCGTGAACAGGTGGTGCCGCAGAGCCGGGTCCTGCAGGACGCCAGCATCCGTCCCTCCGAACAGCGCCTCCATGCCCGCCATGAAGGTCTGCTCGTCGTCCTTGAAGGCGACCATCATCTCGGAGCCGACGCTGAACCGGGCCGCGGCGCGGTCGGCTCGTCCGGGGAGCAGCGCGAGCGCCTCGAGATCGCTGTCCTCGAGCTGCGCGAGGGCACCGGGGACCTGTTGGAAGGGACCCGGTCCGGAGGCGACGCCCACCGTCGTGACCCGGTCGCCGAGCACCGCCGCGGTGGCCAGGGCGAAAGGACCGCCACCAGACCACCCCAGGGCGCTCATCCGGTCCAGACCGAGGGCATCGGCCACGGCCCGGGCGTCCTCCGCCACGGCGGTCAGCCCGAAGGGAGCCGGGTCGGACCGCCCATACCCGGGCCGGTCGAAGCTGATCACCCGGACACCAAGATCCCGGGCGATGCCGTCGCCGAAAGCCAGGTCGAGCCGGGATCCCGGGGTGCCGTGGAAGTACAAGACAGGACGGCCGTCAGGGGCTCCGGTCTCGCGCACGCCCACGGTCCGGCCTCCGACACGGATCTCGTGGTCTTCCACCGGGCGACCCTAGCCGGGCCGTGCAGACGTCCTGTGAACGCACGACGTCCGGCCCGGGTCAGCGCGGCGCAGAAGATGACGATCCAACGCACGACAGGCCGCCGACGAGGAACGCGGCGACCGAGACCACCCGGACGGTGGTGGGGGCGGGAGGGTCGGCGTCGACATGGCGATCTCCTTGTCGGTGGAGGAGCGGACGTGCCGGTCAGTGGGCCTCGGAGGGGGAGCGCGACACGGGCCGGCCCTGTCGCCACGGGCGCCGTCGTGGCCAGCCAGACCGTGCGCTCCTGGTCGTCGAACGGAGTACGGCAACTCCTGATCGGCGTACTCGCGGCGTCATCGACCTACGCGCTCGATTCGGTGGTCGGTCCCGGGCTCGGATGTCGGGACGGCCGGAGGAAGCGTCCGGATGGGTTGGTCTCCTGCGTGGTCTGGTGGAGGGGGGCACTGCCCGATGCGGGCTCCGGTCCGGTGCGAGGGCCGCTGGCGAGGCACGTCCAGCTGGACGAGGCGATCCCTCGCTCGGGCGTACGCCGGTGCTAGCGGGGACGGACTTCCCCCGCGAGCATGGACAGCGCTGACGCGACTCTGGAACATGACCCCATGACCACCCCGCCGGCGTCTCCCGCAACGGTCTGGCTCCTGTCCCAGCTGGACCGCCGCTGCACCGAGACCGCGCGGACTCTGCTGCGCAGCATGGTCGAGGACCTCTCACTGGCCACGTTCGAAGCGGTGACCCTGCGGGTGCTCACCGAGGACCGCCAGTGGCTTCTGCCAGTAGCCGCCTACCACCCCGACGCCATGATGCGCGAGCGGATGACCGAGGTCATGGCATCGACGGCGCAGGCCGCCAACAGCGGCCTGTGGGAGCGGGTCATCGCCGAAGGCCGACCGGCACGCTGGCACATACCGCCCGGGAACGTCCCGCCGGACGCATCCCCGAAGCAGGCCGAGTTCCTGCGCCGGTGGCCGCTCCGGGCCGTCATCGGGGTCCCGCTCGTCGCACACGACCGAGCCGAGCTCATCGGCGGTGTGTCGCTCCTCCGCTACGTGCGCGACGTGCCGTTCACCGACGCCGACGAGGCCTTGCTCGTGGAGTTCGCTCGACGCGCGGAGTTGGCCCTCAACTTCTGCGAGGTCGTCTCCTCTCTCAGCGGCACCCACCTGCCGGAGCCGGACTGACGGTTCCCTTCGCCACGCTGCGCGGCCGCGGGAGGACAGCGCGAGACCTTCTGGCCTGGGCCGGCGCTTCACCGCGTGGGGATGAGATGGCCCTCGAAGTATCGAACGGGTATCACGAGGCAATTCCGACCCCGGGCGTGGAGCGCCCCCGTGTCTCTGACCTGCAGGTACACGGGGGCGCTGTGGTGTCCGAGGGGGGACTTGAACCCCCACGCCCGATAAAGGGCACTAGCACCTCAAGCTAGCGCGTCTGCCATTCCGCCACCCGGACGAGTGCGGACAGAAGACTACCGGAGCCGATCCGTGGTCCGGCGTACCCCCCACCGGTCAGGTTGCGGCGACCGACACCCGGTCCCGGCCGGCGCGCTTGGCCTCGTAGAGCGCCGCATCGGCTGCCGTGTAGAGGCCGCGCCGATCGGTCGAGTGCCGGGGGAGGTGCGCCACCCCGATGCTGATCGACAGCGCCAGCAGGGTCCCGTCCGCCAGGGTCATCGGCGTCGAGCGCACCGCCTTGAGCAGGTCCCGGGCCCGGTGCACCGCCACGCCGCGGGCGCAGCCCGGCATGAGGATCGCCAGCTCGTCGCCGCCCAGCCGCGACAGGACGGCGTCCTCGGCCCGCACGCGTACCCCCAGCACGCTCGCGAGGTGCACCAGCACGTCGTCGCCGACGGGGTGCCCGTGCGTGTCGTTGATGGTCTTGAAGGAGTCCACGTCGATGAGCACGAGCGCCGTCCCGCCGGGCACCGGCCGGTCCAGCGCCGTCTCCAGGGCGCCGTCGAAGGCGCGGCGGGTGGCCAGCCCGGTGAGGGCATCGACCGTCAACTGCTGCTGCAGCGCCGCCACCAGCCTCTCCTGCACCCCGATGCTGCGCACGAGGAGCACGGCCGTGATCGCCAGCACCACACCGAAGAACACCAGATCGGTGAGTGCAGCGGCCGCGGGCAGGAGCAGGAACAGCGACACGCCGTCGGCGAGCAGGGCCGTGCCGGTCACCAGTACCACCCCGGCAACCCTCAGGTGCGAGGCCGCCCACAGCACCGGGAGCGCGTAGAACGCCTGTGCGCCCGCGGAGGCGTCCCGCGTGAGCAGGTTCAGCATGCAGATGAGCCCGATTCCTGCGAGCGCGACCAGTGCGGGCACGACGTAGCGGTCGAGCAGCCGCGGGGGCACCGACCGGAGGAGGCAGGCCGCGCCGGCCACCGCGAGGGCGGTGAGCGAGACCTCCCGCAGCGGCCAGCTCTCGGCATTGCCCCGGGCGAGTCCGAGGGGGAGCAGCAGGATCAGCACGACGGCGCTGGCGGAGAGGATCAGGAAAAGGCTGTGCGCCGCCGCCTGCGGATTGCGCGCCCGGAGCGCTGTGACCAGACCCATGACATCTTCCTCGTCCGGATCGAACGGGCGGTTCAGTTCCGGTTCACCCGGTAGGGGGAGACCGGGGCGGTGGCACGATCGGCGCATGACCGAGGACGCGGCGATACCGCTGACCCGAGCCCAGGACGAGGTCGCCGAGCTGCTCTCGGACCTGATCCGCATCGACACGACCAACACCGGGAGCACCGCCACGAGCGCGGGGGAGCGGGCCGCCGCCGAGTGGGTCGCCGGCAAGCTGGACGAGGTCGGCGTCGACTCGGTCATCCACGAGTCGGAGCGGGGCCGGGCCAGCCTGGTCGCCCGCATCCCGGGCGCCGACCGCAGCCGCCCCGCGCTGCTGGTGCACGGGCACCTCGACGTCGTTCCCGCCGATCCGGCCGAGTGGAGCGTGCATCCCTTCTCCGGCGAGGAGCGCGACGGCTACATCTGGGGCCGCGGCGCGGTGGACATGAAGGACATGGACGCGATGGTGCTGGCGCTGGTCCGTGACTGGGCGCGCACCGGCGTCCGACCCGATCGCGACATCGTGCTGGCCTTCGTCGCCGACGAGGAGGCCGGCGGCAAGCTCGGCGCCCACTACCTCGTCGACGAGCACCCCGACCTGCTCGAGGGCTGCACCGAGGCGATCAGCGAGGTGGGCGGCTTCAGCATCACCGTCCGCGACGACCTGCGCCTCTACCTCGTGCAGACCGCCGAGAAGGGCCTGGCCTGGATGCGGCTCACCGCCTCGGGCCGGCCCGGGCACGGCTCGTTCGTGCACGACGACAACGCCGTCACCCGGCTGTGCGAGGCGGTCGCGCGGATCGGCAGCCACCGCTTCCCGCTCACCCTCACCCCGCCGATGCGGCAGTTCCTCGCCGCGGTCGAGGACGCCTACGGCGTCGAGATCGACCCGGCCGAGCCCGAGCTCGCCCTGGCCCGGCTGGGCAGCATCAGCCGGATGATCGGCGCGGCTCTCCGCAACACCGTCAACCCCACGATGCTCGACGCCGGCTACAAGGCCAACGTCATCCCGGGCACCGCGAGCGCCACCGTCGACGGCCGCTTCCTCTACGGGCAGGAGGAGGAGTTCGAGCGCCAGCTCGCCGCGCTCATCGGTGAGGGCGTGCAGCGCGAGTGGCTCGTGCACGACCAGGCCGTGGAGACGACGTTCGACGGCCCGCTGGTCGACCAGATGGTCACCGCTCTCAAGGCAGAGGACGACGGCGCGCGCCCGGTGCCCTTCACCATGAGCGGCGGCACCGACGCCAAGAGCTTCCAGCGCCTCGGTATGCGCTGCTTCGGGTTCTCGCCGCTGCGGCTGCCCGCCGACCTGGACTTCGCCTCGCTCTTCCACGGCATCGACGAGCGGGTGCCGGTGGAGTCGCTGCGCTTCGGCGTCCGGGTGCTCGACCGCTTCCTCCGCTCGGCATGATGGGGGCGTGACCTCCACCACGCCTGCCCCGAAGCCCGGTTCCGTCGCACTCGTCACGGGGGGCACCGGTGGCTTCGGCCGCGCCCTCGCGACCAAGCTGAAGGCCCTCGACGTCACCGTCGTCCTCGCCGACCTCGACAGCGAGCGCAACCGGCAGGTGGCCGACGAGCTCGGCTGCCCGTTCGTGGTCCTCGACGTCTCCGACCGCGCGGCCAACGCCGCCGTCGTCGCGCAGGTCGAGGCCGAGCACGGGCGCCTGGATGCCGCCTTCCTCAACGCCGGCATCGCCGGCAGGTCCCGACAGGCCCTCGACGTCGACGAGTTCCTGAAGGTCGTCGAGATCGACCTGTTCGGCGTCGTCTACGGCACCGAGGCCGCGCTGCCGGCGCTGCGCCGGGCCGGTGGCGGCTCGATCGTCGTGACCGCCTCGCTCGCCGGTCTCGCGCCGCTGGCCACCGATCCCGGCTACAGCGTGGCCAAGGGCGGCGCCATCACCTTCGTCCGCTCCATGGCCGCGCGGGTGATCAGCGAGGACATCACCATGACCGCGATCTGCCCCGGGTTCGCCGACACCGCGATCATCGACGGCATCCGCCAGACGTTCATCGACAACAACTTCCCGATCCTCTCCGCGGCGGAGGTCGCTGACGCGATGATCGCCGCGTGGACCTCGGGCGAGTCCGGTGCCGCCTACATCGTCCAGCCCGGCATCGGCGCGGTGCCCTACAAGTTCAAGGGCGTGCCTGCGGCCAAGACGGCCACCGGTGAGACCGCCGGCGTCCCCGGCGCGCTGCGCCCGGGCTCGGCGACCTGATCAGTTCGTGCCGTCGGCGTCCTGCTGCGAGCAGGCGAACAGGAACGCCGGCGGCACGTTCCACGGCGTGATCCGCCAGCGCACCGACCGGAACCGGCGGCGGAGCTCGCCCATCAGCAGCGGCGAGTACTGGATGAGCACCATGACACCCTGCGGCGTCAGCAGCCCGGGGAGCGCGTCCAGGATCCGCTGCCGCAGCTTGCCGTCCAGCGAGGTGAAGGGGATGGCCGAGACGAGCACGTCGGCCCGTTGCCCGTCCAGGTAGGCGGCGACGTTCTCGGCCGAGTCCGTGACGACCTGGAGCCGGGCGTCACCGGCGTAGCGCTTCTCGAGCAGCGCGGACAGCTTCGCGTCGATCTCCACGGCCACCAGCCGGGCGCCCGGCCGCAGCCGCGCCAGGATCTCGCCGGTCTGCGAGCCGGTGCCGGCCCCGAGCTCCACGACGAGGTCGGCAGCGGGGACGTCGGCCAGGTCGAGCATGTCGCGCACCGCCGTGCGGGACGTGGGCAGCACCGCGCCCATCTGGCGCGGGTGCGCGACGAAGGCGGCGAAGAACCGCAGCGGGTCCGTCAGGTGCTGTCTCATGCGGTCCTCACCGTTCGGGCCGGGCGTCGTCCGCAGCACCCTGTCACGCCGCCGGGAGCGCAGCGAGCGCAGCCCGGGGGCACGTGACGGCCGTCACGTCCCGTCTGGCAGGGTCGGGGCATGCGCGCATGGCGGGTCCACGAGCTCGGCGACCCCGCAGAGGTTCTGAGCTTCGACCAGGTCGACCTCCCGACCCCCGGTGAGGGGCAGGTGCTGGTCAAGGTGCGAGCCGCGGCCCTGAATTTCCCGGACATCCTCATGGCCCAGGGGCTGTACCAGGAGAAGCCGCCGCTGCCGTACACGCCGGGCGTCGAGCTCTGCGGCGAGATCGTGGAGACCGGGCAGCGGGTCGTCGGCTCGCCCGCGGGCGGCCCCGGCGCCTTCGCCGAGTACGCGGTGATGGACGCCGCCGCTGCCTACCCCGCCCCCGACGGGCTCTCCGACGAGAAGGCCGCGTCGCTGTACCTGACGTACTCGACGGGGCACGTCGGCCTCCACCGCCGCGCGAACCTGCGGGCGGGGGAGTGGCTCCTGGTGCACGCCGGCGCCGGCGGCGTGGGATCGGCGGCCATCCAGCTCGGCAAGGCGGCCGGTGCCCGCGTGATCGCCACGGCCGGCGGTCCGCGCAAGACCGGGATCTGCCGCGAGCTGGGTGCCGACCACGTCATCGACTACACCGCCGAGGACTTCGTGCCCGTGGTCAAGGAGATCACCGGCGGGCACGGCGCCGACGTCGTCTACGACCCGGTGGGCGGCGAGGTGTTCGACAAGTCTCGGCGGTGCATCGCGTTCGAGGGCCGCCTGCTGGTCGTCGGCTTCACCAGCGGCGTGCACCCGTCGGCACCGGCGAACCACGTGCTGGTGAAGAACTACAGCGTGGTCGGGCTGCACTGGGGGCTCTACCGCAAGCACGACCCGGGGCTGTTCCCGCAGGTCCACGAGGAGCTCGTCCGGCTGGTCGACGCGGAACTCATCGACCCGCTGATCGGCGACGTGCTCCCGCTGGACCAGGCGCCCCAGGCGCTGGCCCGGCTGGGCGACCGCGGCACCGTCGGCAAGGTCGTCCTCGTCCCGTAGCCCGTCCGGTCCCGCCTACGCTGGACCGGCCATGACCTCCCGCCCGCTGCCGATCGTGCCGGCGCGGGACGGGCTCTCGGCCGACTGCTCCCGGTGCGCCGGGCTGTGCTGCGTCGCGCCGGCCTTCGCCGCGTCGGCCGACTTCGCGTTCGACAAGCCCGCGGGCACCCCGTGCCGCCACCTGCAGGGCGACTTCGGCTGCGGCATCCACGACCGGCTCCGACCCGAGGGCTTCCCCGGGTGCACCGTCTTCGACTGCTTCGGCGCCGGCCAGCGGATCACCCAGCAGACCTTCGGCGGGCGGACCTGGCGGGAGACGCCGGAGCTCGCGGCGGCACAGTTCGCGGTGCTGCCGGTGATGCGCCAGCTGCACGAGATCCTCTGGTACCTGGCCGAGGCCGCGACGCTGCCGGCCGCGGCCGAGCTGCACCCGGCGGTGGAGCAGGCCCGCGACGCGACCGAGCGGCTGGCCGGTGCGGACGCCGGATCGCTGCGTGCCCTTGACGTCGGGGCGCACCGCGCCGGGGTGGGGGCGCTGCTGCAGCGGGTGAGCGACGCCGTCCGCACCCCCGCCGGCCCCGACCGCCGCGGCGCGGACCTCATGGGCCGCGACCTGCGCCGCACGCGGCTCCGCGGGGCGAGCCTGCGCGGCGCCTACCTCATCGGCGCCGACCTGCGCGGCGTCGACCTCGGCCGGGCGGACCTCCTGGGCGCCGACCTGCGCGCGGCCGACGTCCGCGGTGCCGACCTGTCGGGCTGCCTGTTCGTCACCCGGCCGCAGCTCGAGGCCGCCCGGGGCGACGCCGCGACGGTGCTTCCGCCGGGACTGCCGCGCCCCGGGCACTGGCAGCAGGACCCGGCTGGCGGACGGCCGGCTAGATGACCGGGCCGGGCAGGTAGGACAGCCGCGCGCGGCGCCGCAGGACGACCTTGCGGGTGCCGTCGGCGTGCAGCTGCAGCCGCGCCAGCTCCCAGCCGCCGACGTCGGACTGAAGACTCAGCATGGTCGCCGCCGCGGACCGGGACGTGCCCGGGGGGATCCGCAGCGGCGCGAACTCGTACTCCGCGGTCGCCTCCATCGGCACGATTGTGCCTGCCCGTCGCCCGATGGTCACTCCGTCGTTCCCCGGCTCACTCCGCCACCGGGCCGGACCGTCGTCCGGACGGCAGGATGGGACCGACCCGACCGCACGACAGACGGAGGACGACGTGACCGATCCCGGCGCCGCGAACGAAGCAGACCTCGCCGAGCAGGAGGACCTCGTCGACGGCACCGCCATGGGGCTGGCGGGTGCGGTGGCCGGACCCGAGGACGGCGTCCCCGAGGCCGACGCGCTCGACCAGCAGGTCGAGGTCCCGGTCGACGAGGACGACGCCCGCGGCTGAGACGTCGCCGGCCGGGATCAGGGGTCGATGAGCTGCAGCTCGCCCGTGGCCCGGCTGGCGACGAACACCCGTCCGCTGTCCGGATCGACGGCCACGGTGTTGGGCTGGCGCACCGTCGCGAAGCGCGCCACCTCGGTGAGCTGCTCGCCGGCCGTGGACAGCCCGACCACCTCGTTCCGCGCGGTCAGCGTCACCCACAGCACCTGGGCGGCGTCGTCGTGGGCGACGCCGTACGGCGTCCCGGGCAGGTCGTAGGTGCCCGCCAGGCGGAGCGGATCGGCGTCGAACACCAGGATCGCGTCGCCGCGGGTGTCGGCGACCAGGAACCGGTCGCGGACGTCGGTGACCAGGTGCGTGGGCCCCTCGCCGGCGTCCAGCACCGCTCCGAGCTCCCCGGCCACCACGTCGTAGGTGGAGAGCGTGAAGTCGGCGACGTCCACCACGCCGGCGAGCGGGCCGACGGCGGCGATGCCACCGGGCTGGCTCTGGCTGTCGAAGGTCTGCACCACCTCGTCGCCCTCGATCACCGACAGCGTGCCGCCCAGCTCGTCGGCGACCAGGATCCGGCCGCCCTCGACCTGCGCCGCGTCGTGCGGGTACTCGCCCACGTCGACCTCGGTGGTGCCGCCGTCGGGCAGCGAGACCAGCACGAGCGTGTCCGAGTCCTCCGCCGGCACGAGCACCGGCCCACCCGGCGCGGCCAGCTGCAGGTGCCGGGCGTGACCGGGCAGCGGCACCTCGCGCTCGATGCGGCCGGTCGCGCCGTCGATCAGCAGCAGGCGGTTCTCCTTCCGCACGGTGGCGACGAGGAGGTCGGTGACCGGGTCGAAGGCCAGTCCCTCGGTCTGCGGCTCCAGCTCGACGACGCGTCCGGCGGGCTCGCTGTCCGTCTCCGGTGAGTCGCCGGGCTCGGCGGCACCGAGTTCCTCCGGCGCGGGGGGCTCGTCGGTTCCCGCGCACCCGGTCAGGGCGGCGGTGACGCAGACGGTGAGCAGCGCGGCGGCGGTCCTGCGTCGTCGCATGCCGACGATGGTCGTCGGCGCAGGCGGATCCTGCCGGGCGGGACGGCCGGGAGCCGGTCCTCCGATCGGATGACCTGCGGCTTCTCGCGCGGTCGGCTGCCCCCTCGCCCGCCAGGATCGAGCCGTGACCGCGGGCGTGACCATCGTGCTGATCCTG
>Ga0210040_10004655_pt1 | contig 17778 bp, 14 predicted proteins | sample CryGeyCG12114_NA_FD_185462 | JGI IMG/M metagenome (GOLD analysis project Ga0210040, IMG submission 185462) | Groundwater microbial communities from aquifer - Crystal Geyser CG19_WC_8/21/14_NA (SPAdes) (version 2) | ecosystem: Environmental > Aquatic > Deep subsurface > Groundwater | place: USA... | reverse complement strand
TCTAACTGTCTAACCACATTTTCTACCCTTCTTAGGAGGCTTAGGAGTCAGTTATGACTGCGTAGAGTTGATTCACTGGTTACTCAGCAGATTTACGTTTATCGGACCTGAAAAGATAAACTCAATTCCGCTACTGCCGCAAACTATGTTGATGGCGTCCTGGATCTGGATCATCAACCTGACCCTGATTAGTAAACCAAATATATCTCGATCTCTCTGCACATCGCAACGTGTATATAAAAACAAGAGAAAATTTCGAAAACCTCTTGGTCATGTTGATAAGGACAATAAAGAGGCAGAAGCAGGGAACTTGATTTTTACGTAAGGATTCCCGACAATAAATAATAACATAATATAATAATTTCTTGTGAGCACAAGTCCAGGCAGTCAGAGACACTTCCTATTATAGTACTGAATGTTTTTCGTCAGTTTAAATTTAGTTGTAACTAATGCATTATATTTCTAATGGAAAATGCTGAAATTATTACTCTCAATAGTCTCAAATAGTGCAACTATTCCGAGTTTCATTGAACTTGAATCAATCATTGCATTTAATCGTAGAGAGGTGATGGGGGAAATTCTAATGACGAAGGGCCGAAAAAAGATTGCCCTTGAAGGAAGCCGATTGATTTCTGAAGCTCTGAAAGCGGGTTTTACATTGTCACATTTATTTGTGACGACGGAGTTTAGTGAACAAGTGGTCCAACGTCTAACTGTCGAGAATAGAAATGGACCGAATAATGAATTCAAGTTATATACTGTGGCCTCTAAACAAATGAATATTTGGAGCAGTGTTGTCACTCCGCCTGGTGTTATCGGTAATTTAATAACAATATTTTTTTTGAGAAATTATAAATCTTGGTGCTTTATAATAATAAAAGCATAGCTGGGCATTTCAGTTACCGTTCCTTCACCCTTCCTTCTTTCAGTAGAGAAGGGTCAAATTTTTACCCTTCTTCCTTCTCCTTCCTTCTCAGTTTAATTTTTGCCGTTTCCTTCACCTTCCTTGAGAAATATGAAATTTTGGCTCCAATCTCAAATCTCAACAATTCTTCTCTAACCCTTCCTTTTAAAGGATTCGTTCAAAAGTGTTCACATATGTTTCTGATCAAAAATATATTTGGCGGCAAACATTGAATGAAATTAAAGTTGTACAACTTTAACGTCTGAACGCAAACTTGAAGCCAATTTTTTCGATTAAACATGCGCAGCATGGGAATTTTTGCGAAAATACCCCCGAAAGGGCGTGAAAATGAACAATTTTGAAAACTTGAGAAAGCCTTCTCTAACCCTTCCTTCTGAAAATTTCAAAAAAAGCACCTTCCTTCATTTTTCTATCTGAGAAGGACTTTTTGAACCAGCCACTTCTTCTTCCTTCTCCTTCCCTTCTCTAACCCTTACTTTTGAAGGAAGGTGCCCAGCTATGAATGAAAGCATTATGTTTTGGAACTCCGATTGAGAGAATCTAAACATAATGGGACAAGTATTGAGGATTTCAAAAGTGTACGACTTTTAGCGGGCTTTTTTTCCTGCAAAAGCAGAAGATCACAAAACAAAGGCATACGCGCCACTAACTCTCCGTCTAGGGTATATTATTACCCACTGTTTTTTATTAAATCCCGGCACAGCGGGAAATACTGTGCTTTATTGTGCCAAATGGGAAATATGGGATTAAGGTGTCTTTAGAGTGTGGGTTTCGGCTAGGCATGGGGTGGGCATAAGCAGAACTGACGAAAATTTGGCTTTAGAGTGTCGGTTTAGGCTAGGCATTTCTTAGGCATTCCTTTGGCATTCCTTCGGACATCGAGTTGAATGCGATTCAACTTTTTTTTGCCTAAGCACGGCCGAAAGACCTTTTTATATGCGAATCGCTACAAACATAGAGTAACGTTTCGGCACCAAAAAAAAATTACGCACCAAAAGTATTTCGCGCGTTAAAAGTCATTGAAAAATATCAATGTTTTTTTGGGGCATTGCCCAAACTATAAAGTCAACAAGATTTTTGCTTTCATCCCTCCGCAGGCACTAACCTAAGCAGTGCCCAAGAAATTTTCTTGCCCACCGGCGTATGCCTAGCTGAAACCCACACTCTAAAGAGACCTTTATGTGCCTAATAGGTATCACCCACTATTGCACAATAAGGCCCAAATTGAAAGTTTTTTTTCGAGCACAGTGGGAAATATCGTGTTTTACTGTGCTAAATGGGATATATGGGATTTTGTGAGCCATATACTATAGTTGGCTATATAGGCTAGTAGACAAATGCAAATAAGCTATATAACGCTGATACTAGTGGCAGCAAATTAGCATAAAATTTGAAAGCTGGTTTCCTGAAAAAAAGTATTTCAATGATAGGAATTATGAATTTGAACAGTTTTAATAAATTTTTCTTTCTGACAATTGTCAAATCAAGTTCCAGATTATATGAGACTACGTAAGAGATGTGAAAATATAAATAAGAAGGAGAGGCTCGTAAAATTTCAAATTGTCATATTTGAACTCGTTTTAACCTCGCAAATATAAGCACTTATTGGGCATGCCACTTGACAACCTTTCTATTATCTCCTAGCGCTCTAATTATAATGGCACACTTTGAGTGCTATATCCCGGCACAGTGGGAACTATTGTGCCAAATGGGTAATATGGGATTTATTGTGCCTTAATGGGATTTCCTATAAGGCACATTAAAGCACATAAGGCACATTAAAGCACATAAGGCACATTCAACCCCTATTTTCATACCCATTATTTCCCTCGGGTTTTCCCAATATCTCCCGGCAGAGTTTCACCCACCTAATACCCTATCTCCGTCACATTTACTTTTTGCATCTCGTTACATTGAATGCACATTGCGTTAGTTAGTGGACGTGGTCAGTACAGTATTGGAAGTGGGTGTTTTTCTTTTGCTTTTGTAGGTGCGTTTATGAAACCAGACCCAAAAAACACTCAAATAATTAAAAACTGCGAAGACAAAATTCCGTGTACTGTGTATTGTGATGGAATCCGAGACCCTGGGAACTTAGGATCAATTTTGAGGACTGCTGCTGCAGCTGGATTTCAAAATTGCTGGCTTTCTTCCGGTGATAATTTACAGCTAAACGAGCCAAGCTCACTGTTTCATTCAAACTGCTAATAAAATAAGTATTTTATTCTAAGTAACATTCCTGCAGGGCCTCATTTCACCTAATACACGCAATTTTTTTTTATTTCAAGCAAAAACGCATACAGAGTCTCTTAAGTCTCTTTATGATACTATTCCAGAAACTTTGTAAATCATAAAAGGTGATTTTTGAAAATATTTGCTAAAACTTTCATTTCCTTCTCTTGTAGGTTCTGCCAACGTTTGGGACATGAAAGTATTGCGCGGAGGAAGTGGAGCCCATTTTTATATCCCAATCGAATGTAAAATTGAACCACGCCAGTTGAAAACACTAGTTCCTCCGAATTCTAAAATCCTTATTGCCGATAGCAATAATGCCAGAGACAGTGATGACAGTTCCAAATTGGACGCATACTACCAAGTAGATTATACGAAATTTTCGCACATTTGTATCGTGATGAATAGCGAAACAGAAGGGATTTCCAAAGGCATACATCAATTAATCAGTGAAGATTCGGATATCTCTCGAATTCATATCCCTTTGAAATGTGGTATTGATAGTTTGAATGTGGCCAATGCATTTGGCATTATTGCATTCGAGATTTGTCGTCAGTTTATTATGTGCTCAAAAGTATAATCAGAGTATTCAGAGTCCATGCAGTGTGTATGACAATGTGAAAGAGTCAGAAAGGTTAGAAAAATGCTCAGGCTTCAAAAAAATGAACCGCGATACACAGTATCAGTTCAAGGTATTTAATATTTTTATAAAAAGATAACCCTAGTTAGTTAGTTACTGGCATACCGACGATCAAAAACAAAAACAAATGTCGGAATTGATGGCTGCGCAGAGTGGCAGACGGTAGATTCAAGAGACATTATTTAAATACGTACCTGCGAATAAAACAAACGGTAATTCTAGAATAATAAAAAGAGAGAATCACATTTCATAATCGAAAATATTGATAAGAACCCTTAGGAATTTATCTACAGATTACTAGTATAACTGTATATATAATTTCTATGGACTAAACAATCTAGTGTAAATATAGCTACATTACTACAAAAAATACACTTCCGCCGCAGTTGCAGTCCATTTCTTTTAATTAAGACAGAAAGATTAGTCAAATGCTAATAACATTTAATTTTACTGTCCGTTTTCTATAAAGATCCGCTCATACTGAGAGTTTGCGAATTTAGTTACCATCAAGATACAAAACTTGGATACACAACTCCCGGAAATTCGGCCTGTATATGACAACTACAAACAAACAATTTTCTCCAATTCCTTTTCGGACTTAAATCAACAAACTTTTTTTTATCTTCAATTGAAAGCTTAGAAAATACAAAATAAGCACTGGTCGGTCATACAAATTTATGTTGTCTCTAGTTCCTTTGAAGCAGTGACAAGTTAAACGGAAGCCTTAATAGAAATTCAATATTTTGTCCCAGACGAGGAAAATTAAAACCTGTTGTTAATAGTTTCAATTTCATCTAAGCACCGATACTCTCCTGAGGTGACAAAGCATAGCAATCCAGTCGGGGAGGAGAAGAGTCCTCGTCTCTCCATGTCTCACTCAATGGAGCCCTTATTGGCTCTAAAAAGGGAGGAGAGCAACTTGCTTGATCATCCTCCCTAGTGCTATCTACCTCTGGTCCTCTAGCATCCTCCTCTTCCATTCGGACAAGCTGTTGGTCCACCAACTGGAGAACATCTTGCTCCTCCTCTTCATTTTCTGCCTCCGAGTCTGATTCCGACTCCATGTCCGAGATTCTCTGACTATTGTGTCCACATTTATTGGCCATTTCTAGGACCATCACATGGGCTATAGCTTCTCTTCTCGGATCATCAAAATCCTAGAACAAATTTTTAAACTTTCAGTTACCTCAATAGTATACTAAATTTAAAAAGCAATACAAGGAAGAGAAAAAGAGGAAATAGAACACATAACTGGACATAACATGGAGAAAAATCCGTTAGAGTATAGTCAGTTCTTAAAAGTAAACGGACGGTAAACACAGCCATTCGTATTTCACAATAGTTATTTCAGATAATTTGTAAACAATAACAAGTCTCACCATTTTCCCGGCATAAAAAAACAGAATTTAGAAAGTTTAATTTCCCTTCTCTGGCATGCACGTATTTTGAGTTTCATAATCCTTATGCTACACGACAAAGAGGGAAAGTAGGAAAATTATAGTGAGAGTCAGAAAAAGTAGTTTTTGAAAGTCACCGATTCATCAGCAGCGTTCATATGCTCCTCTGGTTGGAACTCCGAACCGGAGTCGGAAACCAAGTCAATCAAAATTTCAGCTCTGGAAGCCTTGTCCGAAACACAAGGTAGTTGAGGGTCACCAAGCTCCGGAAAACAAACACTAGTCATCCCACTCGGCATATAAGAAGCATTTGACTCAATAGGATTTTCAACAGGATCAAAATTACAATCTTCTTGGTCACCTTCCATTGCTAAAGGATCTTGCACATTCTCGTCTTCAGAGCTGAGAACAATCGTTTCAGATTCAAGCCAAATCATGGAAGAATTTATAGCTTGGGCCACTTCCGTTTCTACTGGTTTATGTCTATTCCTCCGCCTAGGGTCCGAATACATGAATCGTTTCCGTTTTTTATTTTTCCGAGGTTTACTCTTTAAATTTATTGACTGACATTTCATATCCGCGTTTTTACAATTCTCAGAGGATGAACAAACAGCCACCGATTTCAATTTTCCGTCTACACATGCTATTGCTGGGAAACCTGCTTTGCTTTCTACTTTCCTACTTTGTTCCATATGGTCCAATTCCAATGCTTGTTTCACAGGAGCTGCACTTGTATTCACAACTACTTCTAAACTGGCCATTTGGGAGCTGGATTCCTCCGCATCAAACGTAGATATCGGGACAGAATCTTCTATACGTTCACAATCTGAACCTCTCGTTGTTTTACACTCAGCATAAGTATCCCTGGCTATGACAGCTTCATTTGAGTTCAGCTGATCCATATCTACAACTACTCCCACGATGTCAGTTTTCAACTGGTCCCCATCAGACTCCGTTTTGGAACCTTGAGCTTCATCCGGCACACTCTCAACCCGAGAACGAATTCGCTTGGACCGTTTACATCGATTCACTTTACCACTTTTGCTCGTCAACACGTTCTTGTCACAGCAGCTGAGAATCACTTTTAAACCAGCTTGGTCTTCGAAAGCTCTTAGGACCAAATTATCGGCCATCTTGTCTTTAGATCTGCTTCGACTACCCTCTGAAGATTTCAAAACTTTTCCTTTGGCGGCTCTTTCCTCCTGCTGAATAAAATCGTGTATCAATTTCTCTTCGGCTTTGGACATGATAACCATCAATTCTTGCATTTCGGGCATTTGGCTACCAAGAGGCACAGCAGGCTGAAAGAGGTTACAATTTTTATCAACTGTCCTATTTGAAATCAACGATCCACCATATTCACACGTCTTCTTATCTGGCACCCCTGAATCCCGTATGTCGGCATCCTTTAGTTCCAAACACTTTGTTTTCCATTTTTTCTTTTCCCTAAATAACCTTTGAGATTTCCGGGGTATTTTTTCACATTTTAATGAACAGTTCGTCGCATCACTTTCATCTAACACATCAAATTCTTCATCACGTGAGGCCTCCGTTTGTTTGGGTGAATGCACACACTTGTCCAATTCTTCCCCATCCGTTTTTTCGCTTTTCTGAGTCCCAAGTACATCTTCAACCAGCAATTTTGAGCTCATCAGTTCCAATCCTGTAGTCAAAATTTCTCCTACCGACTCTTTATTACATTTTATTTCTTCGTCATTGTCAACCCTACAGCTATCCAAAGCTTCAGTTTTTTCCTCCACTTGTTGACTAGAAATGTTAACAACGCTTTCTTCTTCAGATTTCTGTTCAGAAACAGCAGTTTCCCTGTCTATGCATAAAATATTCTCGTCCTCAGCAATGACTTTACCGCAAGTATTCAGCTGCTCTTGAGCACCATCTTCCAATTCGATAGTTACCATTTCCTCAACGTGCCTGCTATCATTTCCTGTTTCCAATACTTGTACACAATTTGTAAATGGTTCTAATTTAGAATCTATGACTTGATTTTGACATGGGGAATCGCCAGGCTGGGATAATAAGCCACTCTGCTTATCCACTATGATAGCGTCTTGAGCGGAATCTTCTTCACAACTATCTGTATCACTGCTGTGCCGCACATATTCATCTACCAGATGATATTCTTCCTCTAGAGATACAGGAGTTGAAGGTTTCGACGGAGGTCGGGAGCATACAACTTGTTCGGACAAATCATCTTCAATATTGATCTTAGGACTGGAGAAGGGATTCAAAAAACGTATTTCAGTGAGACACTGAGAAGGTGAGTTTGACTGAGAAGAAGCACAGTCTGGGATCTCAACTGCATGTAACGGGGCACAAGATTTAGCCAACTTTGCTGAGAAAAATGAGAGAATAGCGATTAATAGTGAACAATAATAATTTAGATATAAAAAAACCGGGCTTAATACAACTTTTAGAATGTGTAGCCCTTGTAATAATACACTCACCTTGACTTTTGACACAGAAATCAGTGACTTGAGATTTTCTCACTCCACTTAATAGGACAGTAGCCTTCCTTAGTTTCTCATCATATAATGGGATTGTTAACACAGTTTTAGACTTGGATTCTGACAATTTAGAGTCATCATATGATAAAATGTCTACTATGGGCTCATCTGATACATTCTTTCTTCTTTTTTTGGGCAAAAATTCCACTTGGTTGGTCATCATAGGTAGATTCGCTTTCAGATTGTCAAAATTACGGTCTTCGACAGAGGATTTTTTATCCTGGGTTGGTGTTAGGTTTGCAGTTGGCACTTTGAAAGAAAAAAAATGCCGTTAAATGTAGACCACTATTATCGTATTTTATGTGACAAGTCAGTATTCTAACTAACTAACTAACTAACTAACTATAGCTAAGATTCAAGATATCTCATTTATTCCCAATACACGTGTCAAAATACGACGACAAAGCCATGCAGGTTTCAAAGGTTAAATAATAAAAAAATTACAAAATACCTCCATTCTTATTCCGATTACTGTAATAATGATAATTATTGTTATCTTCGGAGAATAACCTTTTCACAATGACTACTGCATTGTGCATTTTTTGAAACCCTTTCTTTTGTTTCCATTTTTGGGGACTACTGTCTACATCTAAAAGTTCCTCTTCCTCCTCAATACTAGTTTCATTTTCTCTTTTCCATTCATTTCCCACATTCACCGATAATCCCGATCCATCCACTTTACGAATAAAGCAAACCCCCCAAAAAATTATAACAAATACATGTAAAGCCATAATAAATGCACATTAACTCAAACAACTTTCATTTTATAGCTATAAGACTTTAATCATAATATACTTATTTGACAATTCATTTTGTTAGAAAGAAGCAGATATGCACAGAAAGAATTATAACAATAACCTCATGTTCTCAACACACACTGCGGTTAATCTGTCTGCATAAGTGATTATTAGAAAATGCCTGGAACTTTGACAGGTACTAATTGAATAAAATAAAAAACTGCTACCAAATGAATTTTCCCAAATAAAGGAAAATGTAAAAGATTTTTTCATATTCTAATAAAATGGTCACAAAGCTAGTTTCTACACTCACTTTAGTCTCACACATATTTCAAGATAGGATGAATTTCTCAATTTTTCTCGTTTTTACAAAAAGAAGCCAAGGGTTTTGTGGATGTGAGCTTGAATTTACAGCAACTTTGACGCTAGAAAAGATAAGAAATTCAATCAGATCGCCACCCCAACATCTTTTAATCTCACGGAGTGGAGTGATTATTAACAATTATGTAAGGCAAGCTTAAATTTCTCATGCCGCTGTGAGTGAGTGAGATTTTCTCATTTCCTAACCAAATTTTATCCAAACTCGAATATTACTCCAAATTCACACAGTGTCTTTAAGCATTGTAAAAAATTCAATAGGCAAAATATAAAAGATAACTACCAAGCTAAATAGTTCAAGCATGTGTTTGATACAAGCTTAAATCAACTAAAATATAAGAATACAAAGTTTTTAATAAAAACATACACAGAAAACATAGGGCAAAGAAAAGAATAAATTTATGTAACCTTTCTGGGCAGAATTTTTTCGATCAAACCAGCGTTTCAGATTTGTCATTACTGTATAGATATAGGAGAAAAGATAATGAGCATTTTTTAGAACAAATGTAAAAGTTTTCATACAGCAAACAATAAAATAAGCACATTATGGTTAGTTGTTAAACAAAGATGAATTCCAATCTTGATTAAAAAATAGAAAATAAAAGTGAAATATCTTTTCATTCTTTTTGCTAACGTATTAATAAACAAGCGGCCAAGCTGTACTTTTCTCCACCAAAGTGAAGAAAGAAATCGCATTGGAAATTTTCAAATTGAATGATAATATTTACACAATTTCACGGATTTATGATGTTAAAAATTACTCACCAAGGCGACCAGCAGAATAAGTCTTCAAGGGATATCCTTCATTTGTGAAAATTTTAACTTTCAATTCCTCGACTTCCTTCACATGTTCTTCACAATTGTCTTCATCTTGCACAACTAGCGCGTCTAAGGATATATTTTTTGGACTATGGAAATTCCGTTTCAAATTCTTCTTAGTTTTCAATTTCACACTGTTAGTAGTCAATATAGAAGACGAATTATTGTCCAAAGATTCCACATCCACAATTGGAATAACATTAGTTTCCGGGGAGTCGGAAATTGCAAAGTTTCCATGTAAAATCCCAGAGCCAGGAGCATTAACGGCAGGTAAACTTTTGTTTGAGCAGCATGATTCGGGAGGTAAAGTGGACTCGGAAACTTTGGGTTTTGATGAAATAATATTCATTTCATGTAGGGGTTCACTCTCCACTGGAATTTGAACTACACTCTGGACACAGGTATTTGGAATTGGAGTCTTCATATCTGGAGAAACAGTATGGTTTCCACCACTGTCAGTGTTTTGCTCAAAATCCACTGCACATGCAATTACCGATTCAATCGTGTTCCACATAGTTTGCTCAGTAGATTTCACACGTTCTACAAGCGTAAAAAACATACTTCATCATGATATCTTTAAAAATAAAAACTAAGAAACTAGAAATAAACTTACTGGGCTTTTTAGGTTTTTTCTGCCTCTTCAGCAGCAGCTTGGCAGCAGCCGAGGCCGCCAACTCTTCCGAAGTTAAAGTCTCCACGTTTACACTCACATATTTATGTTCCTTCATAGCCTTGCGAGTAGGCGTCTTCCTTTTCTTCACTATAGTTCCGACCAGTTCACTTCCAGGTGGAAACTTCTCAACAGTTTTCCCCGAATCGCTCAAATTAGCCCGTCCATTTGTGATTAAATCCGCTGAATGGTCGAAATTTAGTATACCCAGTTCCTGCAACAGTAGTTCTTGTCCGGAACCAGTCAAACTAGCATTTGGTACATTAGGCAAGCTACTATAGCCAGTAACTGCATTCCCCTCATCCATTGTTGGGCCACACCACTCATTCGAAGTAGGAAATGATAACTGTCGGCTTGCGGTCGATACTGGGATGAGATCTTTATCGAAACCAGTAGACGTGGATGCAAAATTCAATTGCCCATTCTCAGTAGTAACACCAGCAAACTGGTCATTTTCTCGTCCTGTCGAAACACAATCCATAGGACGAACTAAACTGGAGACCGAGCTCAACGAAGAATTGCACCCAATGTTCGTATTGGAAAAATACAAATTTGGGGGGAAACTTGCACTTAAAATGTTTGCTACCGGTGGATTCAATGGTTGACTAAAACTTATTTGATCAGCTGTGCTCATCAAAGTAGTCTGGCAAGCAGAATCAAACTGACTATTGTTAGCTATCACTCCGACGGAATTCAATTGTTCAGGCGTATTATTTAGAGGTGCAGACATCACAGAGACGGGAGTTGAATTATTGCACATGGATTCCACATTCGGATTTGAATACATAATTTCATGGTGATAAAATGTTCGAGATCCATTGTCCCAATCCATATTTTGGCAATTATTATTGCCAAATGGAATATGTGTGTATTCGTCAACTAATTGCATCTGAGAAGCAGTGGAATTGGAATTTAATTCTTGATCAATATACTCAAATAATCCATCTTTAGGTGGCACTTCGTTGTATTGTGCTACATTTTTTATGCACGGCTGAGTTCCAGTTGGATCCCAAATTTGAGGCTCTCTTGGCTGAGAATACGAATACAAATCAGGTTCCCCTGAGTGTGAGGTTCCTGGAAATGCTGCATTCATCATTTGTCCGTCCACTAATTTTAAACAAGAGAAATTTATGTTGAGTTCAATTTGTATAGCCTCGTTGAATTTAGTTTTGGAAATGACAAATGATGGTATCAGACTAGCTAGCATTAGCGAAAAAAATTCCTAATATTTTCGATTGGCAAACAGAATTTACACAAGAAGACTATAAAAGCCAAAAGCGTCTGAAAAACTTGAATCTCAAATCGGAAAATAATGTAAATCAGATTCGAAAATATCCTGAGTCTTTGCTAATGCTATTCCAATCCCGATACATTCAAAATGACCTTTACCTTTAGATTCAAATGACTCATTTTCAACTTTGGCGACGGCATCTAATGCATTGAAATCCAAAACAATTCGCCGGATCGCGGAATTTTTCTTCTTTTGCTTCGAATGATTTACAGACCGTAAAGCCTCTAGTCTATTACGTGCCCGCTCTTGAGCATCTAATAATAATGAAGTCAATTGTTTTGGCAGAATTTCTTGAGATCCGATTTTTGTCTTCCCTGCGACGAACATAAACAGTGCAAAGAATTAGCAACTGAACTAAATAATATCTAAAAAAGTTAACAATTAAATGTAAAAGTCGCAAACTCTAACCCTTTTTTTTGGAATAAACAGACTTTATTCCATTTTTATTGGGTAAAGAACTAGACGAACACGAGGTATTGTTGGATTCCATTGGATTCGAGTTTTGAGCAGCCAAACTTTGCAGTTGTGCCCGTGCCTCCCTTCGTTTTTTATATTCCTCCCGTTTTATCCGATTTTTTTCTCTTACTTCTGGAGATCGTTTGTTATATGCACGTTTTGGTTTTTCAACTGAGGGAATACTTGCATCAGGGGATTCCATTTTTAAAATTTGACTACTGGAACTAGATATCATGGCAATTGGATCACTGCATTCTGGGGATACGGGTTCAATTTTCTCAACCGAATTTATTTCCACCCGTTTAAGAGGAATGGCACGAGCCTGAAAGTCAGCAAGATATCCACTTAAATTTCATCCTAACCCAAGGCTTTTTTATTTTGGCAATGACTACATCAAAGTAGCTATACGATTCTCAGGGTACTACCATTGTTAAATTAAGCATCAGTAATTTTTTAAATCTTTACCCGTTGATTTGAATATAAAAATTGAACTAACCAACTCTCCGAATCCCTTTGTTCTCCCCTTTTTAATCGTCTTTTCCTTGACGCATTTCCTATTCAGTCTTTTTTTCTCTTCTTTGGCCACATTCTCCTCATCCTCACTATAAGTCCTGGGCTCGCCCATTTCCCCTTCATCTTCCACCATGGTTTTTAACTTGTCCATATCTCCCTGCAGAGGGACAGCCCACTGTGATATAGCTTCCCTCATCTCCTCAGGATCAACTCGGACTTGGATCCCATTGCTAACGAATATTTCATCAGCCCCTACCTGCCCACTCTCCTGCTTCACTCTATATCTACAAACACTGTCCAAGTTGGAACTCTCGCCCCATGAAAACTTATGTGTCAACTCTTCCTGACTAAACACTGCACCCAAGTTTAAATTATATTGAGCAAAATAGGAGACAGTTGCGGGAGGACTATAGGTCGTTGGCTCCGCATGTTTGACAGCATTTTCCCCCTTGGGATCTAAAAATTGTCGCACTCTCAACTCAGTTGGGAGCACTCCAGGGGGGAGTAAGAACTGAACTCCCATTCTGATTGACCTCTTGATCTTGTATGAGTCTGCACTGTATTTGGCACCAAGATATGTCTTCAGATTCTTACAAGCTATCACATGTTGTGGGACTTTGGCTTTCAAAGATGGCTCAATCCCGCCTGCCGCAAAAGGCGATAATCGTTCAGAGAGGGACCGTTTGGACACTGATTTCCGTCGATATCCGGTCATAATCTTTTTTGGTGGAGATTTTATCTTGGTTAAAATTACTTTCACATTTTTTTCCGGCGTTTTTGATATCGGTTGAGACGGAGTTTTTGATTTGTCACTTTTCCTTGGTGGTTGCAGCTTGGACAACATCTTTTTAAACATTTTCCTTTCATGAGGTCGATATCCTTTTTCAACCCCATCGTCTTCAGGATCCCACAGAGAAGGAAGATGCTTATATTTTTCATAGTCAACATTCACAAATTCTAAATCCTTGTTTTCAACAATGGCCATACAGCCATTTTCCAAAAGTCTTGAACACAGGGAACAAAGTTCTTCGCCCGAATTTTTATTTATCAATGGTTTCCACCGGGGATTGTTCACGATAGTTTGCAAATCAGCGAGGATACCTGACGACAAAGATGACAGAGATTCTGATTTCCAATTCTCTGCTGAAGACAGCAAGTCGAAATTTAGGCTTTTAAATTGCTCTTCTGTGGGATGAAGAGAAAAGGCGGTGAGTTTCAGTTCTTCCTGTAAGAAAGTACAGCTGGGGGCGAAGAATTCAGAGAGCGAAAGATAACGGCCCGAAAGACGTGTTTGGTGTTGCAAAATTAAAGGCTTATCTAATGACTGTTTCGACTTGAGTACTTCAATAGCATTCAGGTCCAGCGTTACAGCTTGAATGTAGAGGATAATAAACTTATTTCTGGATTCGAGGGTATCACCCATCTGTGATGGACACGAAAACAAAATTAGATACAATCATCACCATTAAATATGCGTTTTGACAATTGACATTCGTGAAAAATCACCCTGTATGCCTGTATACTGACATGTTCAAATAGCTTTAAATTAGTATTTTCTATATAATGGTACCTTTTGAAAAACGACTTCAGCAAAGGCATACATATAGTCACTGGTGGCAATTTTGTCGATATCGCTAAGTATTTCATTCACAGGAGTAGTCACCCCATCCTTACTAATAGAGATCCATTCTTGCATCAAGGTTTTCACGATGGTGATATTCTCAAGACGTCTCATTGCCCCCCACATCGATTCCCGAATAAATGACGCGACAATTGAATCCAGTTGGGACCACTCTTTGAGTTTGGGACTCATTCTGGGGATCCCTGGATCAGCCGCCTTGTTCCACAGTCGACGTGCTACTAATACTGAGACGGAAACGTCCCACTGGAGAATTCGCTGCAAAAGTCAAGCAAACAACAAGTTAGAATGAGGATACTAACTTGATGTAATTTCAAATCCTTCACAGTTGCTCATCTCACCTGAAGTGACAAAGAAAGAGCTTGTCGACTCCAGAAAAGAACAAAAATTTCTAAATACTGATACATGGTCTCTTTGGGGAATCGAAATGGGCTGCTCAGAGATATTGGTGTTCCGCCCGGCGTATTTGTGATTGCGTCAGAGCTCAAGAGATTAAACTTATCCATTCCAATTCTAATTAGCAGTTCCAGGACCTGAGCAGCCCGGGTATATTGTTTTTTACTTGTTAATATTTTCAGCCTTGTTTCCAAAAGGACCCATCCTTCTTCTCTCCAAATTTGGTTTGCAACTGTGAATAACATATTGGAAGATTACTTATTGCCAACAACATTTAGTTTGATACAATTTTGGAGTATAGTGAATCCCAAAATGCTTACGTTCAGGACTGATTTGAGCATAGCAGTCAGTAGGAAGAGTAAAGAATTCTTTCCAATGATCTACTTTCCACGGTGACAGTATAATGGACGACAAACTGATGGAAATGCAGGCTAAATCTTTTCGTTCTAGTTGTCCATCATCGTTACAGTTCAGCAGCTTTAGTCCAAATTCTTGCAATACTTGAGAAAACTTTGTTTTTACTTCTTCCGAGACTGCTTTACAATAGTCAGTGGAAAAAATTATGGTCGCCGTTGATCTGCAAAATTCACAAAATCAAAGTTTCTTAAAACCAGTTTGTACTGACAAAAGTGCATTGCAACATGGAATAAAAGAAACAGAAACTCATAGCTAGGCAAGTCAACTAGAAACTACGTTCACAATTAATATAGGGACAATTGGGAGACACATGGACCAAAAAACTGCAAAATCACTTTAGCATGAAAACTAAGAGGGAAAAATGCAGTTTTAAAAACAGAGCTACGTAGTCGGCTTGCCTGAACTATAAACAAACAAACTCACTGTAAAACTTGATCAAAGATCGGATAAATCCTTTCAATGTTCCTAGGAAATTTTTCTAACATCAGACTCCAAATGCTGATCAATCGTCCAGAAATCGCTTCATAATTTTGTTCAGATGAATTCTTTAAAGCAGCCAATTTGCTCTGAATCTGAAAAACAATAGAAACAAAAACCTCACCGACCTTAAAGTAGCCGTTTTCTAACTTAATGGTTATGTAGTTGATCGACTTACATCTTGGTCGGCGAAAAAGAAGTTTTTGAAACTGGCAAACATTTTTGCTTAAGATTTCAAAGCACTATTTCAATGAAGCAGACTCACGGAGAAGTACAAAAAGAGCATAATATAGAAATCTGTAGTCTGTTACAGTTACACCTCATCGACGAACAATCATTGTTCAATCACAATCCACAAAGTGGGAAGGGATATGTCAGACTCCTTCTAATCGTTAGTCACTATTGAAAACTGATTTTGAGAGTTAGTTAAAATGTATCTTTCAATATTATATTCGAGGGATTTGAAACCATGTTTGCTGTAAGCTTGCTCTATGAGGGGAACGAATCGCACTCATTTAAATAAAAGAACACATTTCGAGTTAGTAATGTGGAGAGCAAGTTTGTTTAATTTAAAAGTAAGCTGTAGACATGATTATAACAAGTCTAGTTTTTCATTGTCATTTTGATCACGTTAGTTTAATTAACAAAAAATGATTAGATTAAGCATTTGCTTCAGGAGACCCTACTGATTTGATTGTTTTTAAATGTAGGTTTGAATTCTCGCGCAGACAAGTCGTCATTGAGAGTTCTACTCGATTTCCTAAAGCTCATACAGTATGCCCTAATTATCATAGTTTAGTAGCCCTGATGATGCAAACTGTTTGTTAGTGAAAGCTTGGCACAATAAATATATTGACATTACCGAATACCCGTTGGCTTTTAATCCTGTATTGAATACATTCTATATATGAATATTTCATTCTACATTCGATAACCGTATAGGTCCGATAGCTCTGGGAAAACCCTCAATCGCTGACATATAAGTATAAAAAACCGACAGCGAACTCTTTTGTGTTCAACTTAACAGAACAAATGACCCCTACTAATTTTTGCAATCCTAGTTACCGAAGAAGTTGGATATTTTCCGACACATGGGGGATCACTTTCCACCCCCAACTGCTCAGAAATTGTTTTTATGGAATCTTTTTGAAACAGTAGTTCCGTCTTCCCGTATCTTTTAGTCAAATGGCGGCTTTCCGTCAACTAGTTGGGTGATTGAACAGCATAGTTTTTAGAATTTAGAAATAACAAAGAGTCACATATACAGCCCTCCTAGAGTTCAACCTCAACCCCATTATGTCGATTAATATGCTGAGCATATAACATGATGGCAACAAATATCAGGAAGCCTGCTCTGCGTTGCAACATATAGATGGCGCCAACCAACGCACACACGAGGACAACTGAAAAGTGAATATGGAGTTAGTACGTCACTGAAAGAGTCCATGGAAAACCAACATTAAAAAGAAAAAAATTCAGGATTTTGTAATGTTTTCGTCCAATCTCTAACTCCTAGGTTTCTATCCGATTTTTCTAATTTGATGGAATTTTTCTCGGGGTTGAATGGTTAAATTGACAGGCGAATTAATATGGTGTCTTCAGGTGACCTTTTAGACGGCGAACTATAAAGTTATTGTCAAAAAGGTTTTAGCCGAAAACATCTATCTCAGTTTCGAGGAATTTTATATCCCAACTGTCACTGTCTTACTTATGAGCCATGTTTTTGCAAAAATAGGTGATCCACATTTTTAAAGGTTGTGCGATAGCAAATATTAAAATTAAACAACTTATCATGTATAGTGTGAGTGAATTTAGTTAAAAAATATATACAGCGCTTAAGTTGTGTGTAGTTTGCATTTACTTACTTAGTTTATTATCCTTTATTTTTTTCAATATTCTCTGAAAGGAAAATGCATGAACTCTTTAACTACTACTTTTCCTCAAATCAATTTAATTTTATTGAGATAAAATCAGTGTCAAATACAAGTTTTATCATCAAAAGCAATAATTTACTTGGCCACCATTTAAAACTTCTTAACCCATGCGTATTCCACTACCGCCTCCTCGACCCATTCCACCTCCAAGTCCTCCTCCATTACCGATTCCGCCACCACCTCCGTTTCCGGCACCGCTTCCTCCTTTTCCACCACCAAGTCCTCCTCCGTTACCTCCTCCGATACCACCTCCTCGTCCTCCACCAATGCCGCCTCCATTACCACCTTGACCGTTTTGTCCAACACCATTTCCGATTCCACCACCACCTCCG
>Ga0210040_10004654_pt1 | contig 17782 bp, 8 predicted proteins | sample CryGeyCG12114_NA_FD_185462 | JGI IMG/M metagenome (GOLD analysis project Ga0210040, IMG submission 185462) | Groundwater microbial communities from aquifer - Crystal Geyser CG19_WC_8/21/14_NA (SPAdes) (version 2) | ecosystem: Environmental > Aquatic > Deep subsurface > Groundwater | place: USA... | reverse complement strand
CAAGGAACTTCTGCACGTACTGGTAAGCGACTGCGTGTTGTCTGTGATGATATCTTCTTGGAATGTCAGTTCCGAATGTTCCGGTCCACTACTTGCACGACAGCACGCCTCCGCACGCGCCCGGGTCGTCCTGGAATTGAGGCACGATTGTAGGTGGAAAAGTCATCCAAAGGTACGGACGCGTATGCTGAGAAGAACATCCCAGCACAGTGCACATGGTTTCGTTTACGGGTTATTGTTGCCTTGAAAGGGACGATCAATGGAGCAGCAAGCGGAATACCGGAGCAACGCAATCCCACATCCTACGAATACCGATTGAGTGGTGGCAAAGTTCAACTGCTGTTGCCATGCTACATGAGCCTCGGCTTGGTATTTGCGGGATATGTCAACAGTGTCAGCACAGCTTTCCAACATTTAGCAACTGTTGATCTGTTTGATTTAGCCATGCTTCAAGGCTGTGGAGACCATTGCCCAGGAATGTTGGTCACGCAACTGCCGGCCTGAAAGAGATGCACTGTACGGTTCTCAGAATAACGCTTAATAATGAAACGGAAGACTCGTCTCTTTGAAAACGATGTGACGGCGGGGATGCTCATTTGTGGGGCGGTTGAACCACGGCGCGCACTCCCCAAGTTGGAAATCTATTAGTGGGGTACAAGCAAAAGAAGCATGCGGGCGCGCTGGAGTAGCCTTCGCTCGTTTGCAAGTGATGACACCAAAGCTGCAGCGTCAAGAAGATGATGCTGACAGAGCTACATCGTAGACCCAGATGAGGGGAGAGGACACAGTAAATTTCACGCTGCAAGACTGAAGCTGTGTCACTTGTGCGGAAGGAGGTGCCTCCAGTGCATGTTGTTATATCACCGGCCGCAGGGCACCTTGGAAGGTATTCACCAAGATTCGCAGTGAAACAGCGCGTCGTGCTCCCTGACTTTCGCAGGCTTGTGCCTAATCCTCATAAAGCTGTTGCCGCCAAGCTGTGCTTTCGATCGACACGGTTATATACATCCTAGCTAGAGTTGTTCTTCTGTAAGCAGTCTGCAGCACGGTGTCACTCTCCCATTCAAGCGGAAGACACCCCGTGGAGGGGGAAGTGTTCTGGGCGGTACCACAAGCCGTACGCTGACTGGACTGTCAACGGGCATGTTGTATCCGTCCATGCATGAACAAGTTTTGTACATGTACATGTACCAGCATCAGCCTTTCGAGCCCATGCGCGAAGAGCTCGTGATATACTGAGTGCAGAAACTTCGGTGTCCGCAAAGCCTTTACGGTTTCGCATTGCACTGTTCTGGAATGGTACGCCGTCTTTTGCGGGGTAATGCAGAAGGGTACACGCTCTAGGAGATCACCCATAGGCTATGAAATTAGCTCATTTCGGGTAGTGGAATGTGCCTGGAGGGGCTAAGACCGGCTTGGATAGATCGATGCTCGCTGACGCAGATCATCAGTCGATCAACTTAACTTTTTGGAAATCTTGACAGCTTCAAGCGCTGATCTGTTTGCCCTGCCATCAGCGGGTCTGCTGGTGACAATAGTGACAGCTCCTCCTCTTCATAGACCTGATGTAACTCCCGTCGTGCTCCTGCTGTATAGTTTCACTTGACTTTCACATAAAGGTTCAAGGAAGTTGCGTGCTGCTTCTGCTGTTTGCTCAGCAGGTCTACTCTCTTCTACACGGCACCCTCTTCCATCCTTTGCCTTGTTTATTCTTCCTATGTACCATAGTCCCTCGGCTTGGTGGAGTACCTAATATGTGGCTTGCCAATACCGCTGTGGCGGCGGCCAGTTTCGTCATCCTAGTCTCTGCTACGGTGAGTGCTTCTAGAAGCTCCAGATCCCTGCAGAACCTAGCAACAAGCAGTCAAAGGCTTAGCTGGTGCTAGCCACTTCAAGTTCAACACTGACCGTGATAGCCATTCGAGCGCTTCGAAAACATAGGAAAACGACAGACTCTTGAACCTTTCACAGATGATTACCCTGGTCCACTTGCATATTCTCCTCCAAAATACCCATCACCATGGGGAGCAGGGTCGGGAAACTGGTCCTCAGCTTACGACAAAGCAAGAGAATTTGTGTCGCAACTCACCTTGGCTGAGAAGGTGAACCTGACCACAGGTGTCGGCTGGCAAGGCGAACAGTGCGTCGGTAATGTTGGTGCGATACCAAGATTAGGACTTCATGCACTATGTATGCAGGACTCACCCCTTGGTATTCGGTTCGCAGACTACGTCTCTGCATTCCCGGCAGGCATCAATGTAGCTGCTACATGGGATCGACACCTAGCTTACGCACGAGGCTATGCAATGGGCTCAGAACACAGAGACAAGGGAGTTGACGTGCAGCTTGGCCCCGTTTGCGGTCCTCTCGGTCGAATTCCAGAAGGTGGTCGTAACTGGGAAGGTTTTGCTCCCGACCCATACCTTACGGGTCAGTTGATTGCGCCGACTATTCAGGGCATCCAATCTGCGGGTGTGATCGCTTGTACGAAGCACTTTATCTTGAACGAGCAAGAGCACTTCAGACAGGCACCGGTAAGAATGTGTCCCCCATACCCAAGAGCAAAATAAATGTTGACTCAGGTAACAGGAAGCTATTGGTTACGGCTATAATATTACCGAATCCTCCAGCTCAAATGTCGACGACAAGACGATGCACGAGCTTTACTTGTGGCCTTTCGCCGATGCTGTGCGCGCTGGCACAGGCGCAATCATGTGCTCGTACAACCAAATCAATAACTCGTATGGTTGTAGCAACAGCTATACTCAGAACTACCTGCTCAAGCAGGAGTTGGACTTCCAAGGCTTTATCATGTCCGACTGGCAGGCGCAGCACTCTGGTGTTGGTGATGCTCTAGCTGGTCTCGATATGTCTATGCCAGGTGACACTCTGTTCCTCACAGGTGACTCCTACTGGGGACCGAACTTGACGATTGCTGTTCTCAACGGCACCATTCCACAGTACAGATTGGACGATATGGCTGTACGTATCATGGCTGCATACTATTATGTTGGACGCGACGCGGCCCACGTGCCCACGAACTTCGACTCTTGGACCCGAGATACCTATGCACCGATCCACGCCGCGGTCGAGTCACAGATTGGTCTTGTCAACCTGCACGTCGACGTTCGAGACGATCATGCGACCCTCATTCGGACGATCGGAGTTGCCTCTACCGTCTTGCTGAAGAACAATGGTGCTTTGCCTCTAAGCGGACGCGAGAAGTGGACAGCGATAATTGGCGCAGATGCTGGAAGCAACACATACGGTGCCAATGGCTGCCCTGACCGCGGCTGTGACAACGGTACTTTAGCGATGGGCTGGGGATCCGGTACTGCTGACTTCCCGTACCTAGTCACTCCAGAGCTGGCCATCACATACGAAATCCTCAATACTGGCAGAGGTGAAGTTTTTGCTGTCACCGACAACTATGCAGAGTCACAAATTGTTGCTACTGCTGAGCAAGCTTCTGTCTCTATTGTCTTCATCAATGCTGACTCAGGCGAGGGTTTCATTAGCGTCGACGGCAACGAGGGTGACCGCAGGAACTTGACTGCTTGGCTTGATGGTGACCGTCTCATTCAGAACGTCACGTCTGTGTGCAACAACACCGTTGTAGTCATTCACTCCGTGGGTGCCATCGACGTCTCTGCATGGAACGAGAATGAGAACGTCACTGCGATTGTCTGGGCTGGCCTTCCAGGCCAGGAAAGTGGCAATGCTATTGTCGATGTGCTCTATGGCAAGGCTAACCCGGGTGGCAAGCTTCCGTTCACGATGGCAAGAAGTGAAGACTACAACACCCACATCCTCACGGTGCCCAATAACGGACAATTCGGTGCACCTCAAGACGACTTTACTGAAGGTCTGCTCATCGATTACCGAGCTTTCGACGCTCTAGACATCACGCCCATCTACGAATTTGGCTTTGGTCTCAGCTACACCACTTTCAGCATTTCGGACCTTGTCATCACACCAGTCTCCGCAAATCCGTACACACCAACCACAGGCCAGACTGAGGCCGCTCCAACTTACGGCTCCGTTGACACCAATGTGAATGCTTACCTCTTCCCCAGCAACATCGACCGCGTACCGCTGTACATCTACCCATACCTCAACAGCACGGACCTTGCAGCTGCATCCGCAGAGGAGGACTATGGCATGCCAACAGAGGACTATACCCCACCCGGTGCTACCGATGCAACGCCACAGCCGCTTGTACCCGCAGGTGGTGCTCCTGGAGGCAACCCTGGCTTATACGAGACGGTCGCCACTGTGCAAGCAACAGTCCAGAACACTGGATCTGTCGTGGGTGACGAAGTGATCCAGGTGTATGTGGGTCTTGGTGACGGTGAGCCGCCAAAGGTCCTTCGAGGCTTCGAGAGAATTACCGTCGCTCCTGGTGCATCTGCAACTTTCGTTTGCGAGCTGACGAGAAGGGACGTCTCCGTCTGGGATACAACTAGCCAGAATTGGATACAGGTCGAGAATCCAACAATCTATGTCGGCTCATCCAGCCGGAATCTGCCACTCACTGGGACGCTCAGCATTTCTGGCGGCTCCTCCCCACCGCAACAATCTAGCTCATCGGCTGTCCAGAGCTCTGCACCTGCTGCTAGTGGTTCTGGTGCACCCGTCTCTCAGATCTCCGATGGACAGCCGCAAGCAGGAACTTCAACCGTTGTACCAGTGTCTCAGATTTCCGATGGTCAGCTGCAAGCACCCGCTGCGACCGCAGTTTCACAGCTCTCCGACGGTCAACCACAAGCACCCACTGCAGCCGTCTCTCAGATTTCTGATGGTCAGCCACAAGCATCTGCTACCAGCACTAGCCCTGCTACTGCTCAGCCTGTACAATCATCCGGAGCAACTTCAGGCTGGGGCTGGTACAACGGCCAAGCAACGTGGCAAGCTTGGACCTCTACTAAGGCATCATAGAGCGATGTTATGCGTAAGGTCATGGACATTCCCAGTGAAGTGGTGATAACGCTAGGAGCAGTAATCTGGATGGTTTAAGTGACAAGAGTAAGTACTGTACATATGCGCAGCCGCATACATGCCAGATAAGGAACAATGGTTCAAGCTCAAATGAAAGAATTCCGGTTCCTAACATGACTTGCTAAGTTCGAGATCAGCCACCTACTCTTAGGATTTTGCTTGACCTCGTGCTCTCAGATTGGTCCGATCCGATCTGGAACTAACCGTATCTGAATTAGGGCAGATCTCTGGCGGAGCCAATCGAAGGTCATGACTTCATACAGGTACACATAAACCTCACAGTCTTGCCAGCTGTATGAGCTCAATGTCTTCAAGCTGACTGAAACATCATTATCTCCAGCAGCTTCAACATCTGTAGGTTGCACTTAAGCCTTTGCGCGCACATTTAGAACTAGGTTCCAGCCCAAACACAAGCTAGTAACAACAATACTGCACGCCTCTCGAAGCGCCCTTGGAGCTATTCATCGCAACATCTTCCTACCAGTCCTTTCCGCTCACAGTTCTCCCACGCTGTGCAGGCTTCCTAAACAGAAGGCTATATGCTCTCCGGCTCATCAGCACCTCCCTCCCCCACTATAACACACACATAATGCCACCCAGGTTCAAAAAGTCCTCAAAGGACCAATCAGCATCTTCGCCACCAGCGTCTCCGAACCAACCTAAGCCCGGCCCCAGAACTAAACACGCGAACCCGTCGAAACCCACCACCGACGGCCCCAGAGTCCTCTACTGGTTCCGCACCGATCTGCGAGTCCACGACTCACCAGCTCTCCACCACGCGCTCAGCCTAAACCCAAGCGCCTTCATCCCGATCTGGACCTGGGACCCGCACTACGTGTACCGTGCGCGTGTGGGCCCGAACAGATGGAAATTCCTGCTCGAGAGCCAGAGTTGTCTGAGCGAGAGATTGACGGAGTTGAATCCGAGGCAGAAGCTGAACGTTGTGAGGGAGGCGCCGGCGAGTGTGATTCCGAAGCTTGTGAGGAAGTGGAAGGTCGATGTGCTTGTGTTTGAGAAGGATACGGATGCGTATGCGAAGAGTCGGGACGAGGAGGTGAGGAGGGCGGTTGAGGGGCTGGGGTTGGGTGTTAAGGTTGTTGTTTGTGCTATTGGGCGGACGTTGTATGATCCGGATGAGTTGGTGAGGTGTAATGGGGGGAGGCCGACGATGAATATGAGTCAGACTGTGAAGGCGAGTGCATTGATTGATCCGGGGGATGGCGGGAAGAAGGGGGAGCCGCGGCGGTGTATGCCCACGCCTGTCACTTTGCCTGGGCCGTTGGGTGCTGAGGAGATGGATTTGAGTGGGGATCCGGAGTTTCGGCATGAGGTGCCGGAGCCAGCGCCGGATTTTAATCAGGAGCATAGGAATGGGAACGAGGAGGGGCATTATGAGAGTATTGCGGGTCCGAGGAATGATTTTGCGGTTGTGACGCTCGAGGAGATGGGAATTGATCCGAAGTTGGCGATGAGTCCGCATAAGGGTGGTGAGAGGGAGGCTTTGAGGTTGCTGAAGACCTATATCGATAACGAGGAGTATACCGGGACGTTTGAGAAGCCGAAGAGTAGTCCGGCCGACTTTGGCCCACAGAGTACCACGCTATTGTCACCACACCATCATTTCGGCACGCTGAGCGTGAGGAAGTTCTGGTGGGACGTCCAGGACGTGTTTGAGAAGCGCAAGAAAGCTGGAAAACAGAATGCTCCGCCGCCAGCCAATTTTCCTGGCCAGCTGCTATTCAGAGATATGTATTTTGGGGCACAAGCCGCGCTGGGCTACGCGTTTGCGCAGACAAGAGGGAACAAGATTGCGCGATTCATTCCGTGGCATTTGCAGAGTAATCACTCCGACACACCTGTGGGTGAGCACCTGCTAGATGGAACGTATAATGTTGATGATGAGCAAGCGGAGGAATATTTTCGACGGTGGAAGGAGGGGCGGACAGGATTCCCCTGGATCGATGCACTGATGCGTCAGCTCAAGTATGAAGGCTGGATGCATCATCTGGGTAGACATTCAGTCGCCTGTTTCTTGACGAGAGGTGGGTGCTATGTGAGCTGGGAGCGAGGGGCCGAAGTATTTGAAGAATGGCTCGTCGACCATGAAACGGCCTGCAATGTCGGAAACTGGATGTGGTTGAGCTGTACCGCGTTCTTCAGCCAGTTCAGCAGGATGTACAGCCCTATTGCCTTTGGGAAGAAGTGGGATCCAGACGGGCATTTTATACGACACTATGTGCCTGAGCTTAAAAGCTTCGACACCAAATACATCTACGAGCCGCACAAAGCGCCCATAGCGGACCAGAAGAGATGGGGCTGCCAGATCACAGGTGATGGGACTGAGAAGGGCACGAAAGATATGGCTAAGTACCCGAAACCAATGTTTGATTTCAATGAGAAGAGACAATCTTGCCTAAATAAAATGAAGGAAGCATATGATGCTCATATGTATGGTGATGACAAGAGAGTAATGAGTGGAGAGTGGAAGAGCATGTTCAATTATGTGGATGGCAAGACCACCATGGATGAAACGGGGGAATTGGTATCAGGGACAAAGAAGCGGATGCGAACGCCGGACGACCACGAGTACGAGGATGGTCAACATGCTGATGTTGGTGACCAGATTGAGGAGGAGCCGCGGCGCAAAGCCGCGAAGACGAACGGCACTGCTAAAAGCTCGAAAGGGGCTCAAACCAAGCTCGACGCCATGGTAACGAGGAGCAAGAAAACTTGAAGACAGCCCGTGGCTGTTCGATGGATTCTTCCTGTGGCCGTCAGGAGAGCTTATCGTGTTCAGCTGTGGGAGATGTCGCGAAGTCACTGTTGAGTTTCATGAGAAAGCCAAGGTTGCACATGCCATCCCCGCCGCTGTGCTTCCCGAGGCAACAATGACCCTGAAACAACCTAATGTCTTGGCGCGTGATGGTCCTCGAGCAAGCTGTCGACCATCAAGGTCTCGCACTTGCTGCCTGTCAACCGTCTTTTGCGCCGTGGACGTATGGTTTGGTGCCAACAGGTACATGTCACAAGTTTATACGAGGACAATGATTCACCTACCTCAGACGACGACAGGAACCATCGAACGCAAACCTGGGAGAGTCAGCCATTGAACAGGTCACTGCAGCTGCTACATATGATGCAGACTGCGACTTCGCTGATTTCAGTCGAGGCTTAGCTGGTGGTGGACAATTTCTCCAGACACCGTCAAGACTGGTCGGCGCGTTGCTATCAGTCCTCACGGACGAAAGGCGCCGGAAACATGCCACAGCGAGGCATACTGTGGTGTTATCGATCTCCAATGGGAAAAGTGCATCACGTCCAAGTTCTGCAATCTTCGGCGCAGCTAAGTGACATCTGCACGGACAGAAATTAGAGAACACCACTTGTGCCGTGTTGGCTGCTAGGACAGACCTTTTCGACAAGCAAGCCGCGCAGGTGGCGCGCAGGTACTGCAGTGGGTGGAGATGTCAAAATCCCAACATCTTCGACCATTTGTTCCTTTCCATGATCTTTGAAGAAGTCATCTTCATCGCAGCAGGTGCTGATGCGGTCTTCGAATGTCACAGAGCCATGACGAAGCAACGAAGAAATTTGGCAGGTGCCGAAGTTAAACACTTGCGGCAGGCGCTTTCGAGTGTACTATATGGCAATGCGTGCTGGAGTGTCACGGCTTGGGCTGCATGCCCACGATGTTTTTGCGACGGACATGAAAACAAAACAGAATGAGTTCGGCGGTGAGGTTGTTCCATTCCATCATCTTCGTGGCAGCGCGTTCGTTAGGGCGAATTGTGTTTACTTACATTTAGCCATTTGGGCAGTCCACACGCGGTGCACGCGTCCAACAAATTCACATCTCGGTGTGTTAAGTCTCAAGTCGGCACATTTGGGTGACATTGTTGGTTCATCGGCTTCAGCAAGCAATCAGGTGGTCTGTCACTGTGTCCAGACTCACTCTTCTTCCCTGCGTCACGTCGACGAGCACTTACTTCAGGATCTATACTTAATTGCCATTTATCCCCAACCTTTCCTAGTTTGAGGCAGGACAAAGCACTTCATCGATCACATTTTGACATCTGATCGATCTCTTTCCAGACCGAGACAGCAAGTGCATTCCAGTAAACATGGGCGCAACCTCGGGCATGTCACTTGCAGGGCGACTCAAGCGACAATACGTCCGAAAAGGCACAAACAATGCACCTGGTATACAACCGCCAACCTCTCCTCCCCAAATCGCCGACCTGGCCTTTAACATTCATGGCTGGGCTCTGCAGGATGGCATGGCATGGCGAGATACATTCGAGGTCATCAATGCATACAAAGCAACCATGGTTAAAGGTGGATTCGAAAAGAAGATCCAGGAACTGCGCGAGGAGAATCAGGGCATGGTCTACCGGGAAGATCTTCGATATACTCCTCGAGAGCTGGATCCAAATCTTGCGAGCGTAGACCCCTCTGTAAGCCAGTACCTCGTGGTTGGGTACACACTGCAAGAGGAGGATCCAGTTTTCCAGAACAACAAGACCTTTGCCAGGTATTCGGAGAACGAGCTTGTTGGCGAGACTCGACCACCTCCTCAGAACCTGGTCATGTGGGGCCAGGTGAGACCACCGATTCTGGTTGTCACTCCAATCAAAGAGAACACTGGCACCTCTGTAAGACTCTTCGGTCTGATAATGCCACGCAGCGGTTTATGCCAACCAGTCCTGCTCACCCACGAGCGAATCTTCTATCGATGGGAGTTCCGCGCCAGTGCTGGGGCTCGTCCCACTCAACGAAACAAGAACTGGAACCAGGTTGTCATTGACAAAGCCAGAGATCTTACCCCACCGGACGGGCTTGTACCGCAGCATGATGGCAGTTTCGAACGACCGATAAAGCGACGGAGATCCAGCAGCTCGGGAGGCCCGGTCATCAAACTAGAAGAGGACTCATTGATGGACGATTTGCCACAAGATGGCCTCGAGAAGTCGGAAGTATTCGAGCTCGTGCTTGCTCTGGAAGACCTCTTCGAAGCATTGGCTGAAAGATACAACATCATGACCATTCCACCACCGACGCCTAATGTTACGACAAGGCTCAAGATCTTTCTGACGCCAGAAAGTCGAGGCATCATCAATGCCATTCGCACCAGTAGGAGCTCGAGAATCAAGCAGGAAGTCCAGGCGAGCTTTGTCAGAGTCAGCATGGGCCGCGAAGTTCCATCGGCGGAAACATCTCAAGGTCTGATGCACTTCGCTTATCCAGGCACAACCTTTGGCAGGCCGGAAGCCGAGGCAGTAGTCAAAGATATCAAGGAACTCTGGCCAAAGCTTGCCCACTTGGCCGATGCCAATGCTGTGTTTCGCCTCAAAGAGGTCATGAGCGATGCAGGTCTAGCAGTTGGCTTCGAGGCAATGAAGGACTTCTTCATGTCAGCTCTGACTCACATTAAGCTCAAACCAAACATGACTGACATGGAGCTCCAAACCAGGCTGCATGATGCGATACAAATGGCAGTATACGTTAACCAACCTGCTTCGGATGGAAATCAGGTTGACACCAACATTGGTATGGATGCTGTGTTCCTGGTCACTTTGCTAAAAGACATACTTGTGATCCACGACTGGCAATCAAATGGGACGAAAGCCATGTACACGGGCAACGTTCCTACTTCATTTGCTGGGATGGAGATGGAACACTACTTGGAGATCAGAAGCGTGGAAGCTGCAACTGGAGACCTTCTGAATACGGTGAGGTATCTCATCGGAAGTGCGAAGGCTAAGCGATGTGGTGTTGATGATGTCTTGCTCTGGCTAGAGCGACTTCGTCTTCGAATCAGGCAGGTCTGAGGGGTGCAGATATCGAAGGATATCTTGACGAACGGCGAGGGGGGTGAACATGTGGGGTGATGACACAGAATATACACACGGCAATGGAGGAGGCGTTTAAATATCTGGATTTCATTATTCTAGAAGCGACAGCAAGGTGTTTACCGGCGCAGTGGTTGGGGTAATGTCGTTTATTGCTCCACTAATTTCGCCCGGGCCCGCTTCGCCTAACCAGCGAGAGTTTGGGTGCGTCATAGCGTTTGTTTTAGCTTAGATTAGAATCCTCCCAAAGCACTCATGGCTTACCATGCGACCACGCTCTGGCTACCATTCATAGCACAGTATCCATACCGAACCAACCCTGTTACAAACACATCTCTTCGCGTCGCTTGTGAATTGCGCCAATCTGCACCAAATGCAAACAACATGAAATGGTGACCAGTGTGCGAAGGTACAGCAACTGGGTCTAGGCCGATTAGGCTGGAAAGGACCAGCACCAGCACCAGGACAGCACCACACCGGAGGCATGAGCACCCTGCTGCACCCTATACATGGCGCGCGCGACAAATGTCGACCGAAACACCAGGTGCTTGTGCTGAAATGCTACCCCAAGTACCAGAAAACGGTGCAAGAGGTCAAGCCAAACTCCAGCGAATTGAGCTATCTCCTGTACTATGTCACCACACGCAGGGGAAAACTGCCCAAAGTCGGCGCCTTTCTCGAGAAGAAGACGGCTAGCGATGTCTGGCGGAAGAAGCTTGGGTAAGAACGAATACCAACCATGAGCGCGGCGGCGCAAGAGCTGACACGATGGCAGCAATGTCCAAGTTACCCTCCAGATCCTTACGGCTATCATCGAGAAAGACCCTGTCGACCTACCCCTCTACGCTGGCTCAGTGCTGACCATTCTGAATACTGTACTGGGTTCAAAGGACATCAACATGGTGGAAGAGTCAATACCAACCTGGGAGTCATACTGCAGGCATATCGATGCCGCTTCACTCGCCGCCGATCAGGAGCGCACGAAGCAGTACATGTCACTTGTACAGCAATATGCCGCATCTGCGACCGTCGACCAAAGCACAGCAGCAACACCTGCGCAGTCAACACCAACTTCGACCAGGTGGAGGACCATTGCCCTCAAAACCATCCGCGCCGTGGTTGGCTCAGACGCCATGGCCGTTGAAACAACAGAGCAGCTCAATGTCGTCACGCCGGTCATACTAGAGAATCTGGATCTCGAAAGAGGTGGAAGTTTAGCCCCCTTGCAAGAGAGAGCTAGCACTGGTGAGAAGCAAAGCTTTGAGATGGCCCGCAGACGCAGGATGAGTACAGCCACCGTTCCTAGCGTCGACGAAATCTCAACAGACCCCGCAAACGCTGCCGAGACAACCGCTGATGCAGACAAGCTTGCTGAAGAGGAAGTAAAAGTCCTGGCCATTCGCTGTCTGAAGCAGATATTCTCCGTCAGCACGGGTACCAGCAGAACACAAATGCGCATGGCCACAGCTATGGTTTTGAGGTATATCGCCATGAAAGAGAGGCCAAGCACAGCTAGAAGACCTGAACCAAATGCCAGCTTCACTCCAGATTGGGCTACCAGACTGTTCGAAACCATTGCAAGATGGACCCCGGTACAGGACCGTTTCATCATTGTCATCGTGACTGTGGAGACATTGGTTAGGTCACCAATCGTCGAATCCATCCTCGAGAAGCAACTTGTACTGGCCACTCTGGTCGACTGGCTGCTGAGATCCGACATCAATCTGATCGGTCTGAGTGTGATGGATGTCTTGCTCAGGCTGGTCCAGCACACCCTATTGCTACTTCAGCTTGGCTCCAGAGACTCAACAGCCGTGGTGCAAAACCAGCAGGCAGACACGCTAGGTCTTTACAAGGAGATGACAGCTTCCTTCGATCCTGCTCAGCTCATTACTGAACCAGAACGAGGCCGGTTACGCGACGCGAAAGAGTCGACGCCATCCCTAGTCCGGATAGAGCTATTGAATGTACTTCAGCGGTGCATCAGCGACCTCGCTACCCACATTTACTATACCGACCAGATTTCAGACATGCTGACCGCAATCATGGCCCGGCTTAAACCATCGTCTGCGTCAGATGTGCCAACTGCGGCTGCTGCAGTCAATGACCCTGTGCGCGCTACCAAGGCCCTTGTAGCATCGGCCCACTTGCAAGAAGACCCCTCAACAGACGGCTTCTTCTCCTTCGCAACTGCAAGGGTCGTTGCCCTGAAAGCCGTGAAGGAGATACTCCTTACAGCACACAGCCAGCGAACAAGCGCTGGTGCATCAGCAGAAGTGCGCAGTAGAGTTGGCGCTCAGGTCTGGGATGGCACCCAGTGGCTACTCAAAGATGACGACCCAGAAGTCAGGACCGCATATGTAGATGCAGTTGTGACGTGGCTGAGGTTAGAGACAAACAAGGCAGATCTGCATCTTCCCCAAGATGGCCCACGTATGCCAAGAACGACCAAGAGGGAGCGCCATGCAAATGGTGAGGTTTCGATCGCTAAACGCGCCGCGTCCAATGCTTCAAAGAAAGGGGAACGACGGACGAAGTCGTCGTTCCTGCAATTGCTACATCTTGCTATCTATGACGATGCGGTCGAACGGGCTGAGCATGAGCCTAGCATCTTGCTGCTCCTTCTCCTGTTGTGGACGCTCGTCGAACGACTCGGTGTCAATGCCATCCGGACCGGTCTACCCATGATCATGAATCTGCAGAGTGCAGTTCTCAATGGCAATGACCATTCACCAGCTGCGAGGGCACGGGTCGCTGGCTTGGTGCATGGCTACCTGTGGGCCATTGCAGACAAATTTAACTTCGAAACCTCACCCTTGGGTATGGAACTCAACAGCGAAATATCTCGGCGAAAGCGCTTCAGTTGCTGGTGTGATCGAATCAAGTTCCCACCTCTAGCCGTTCCGGAGATCGTAGCCACGAGTATAGCGAGCCAGAACCAAACACAAACCTCCGCAGAAGCAGCCGACACGATCCGCCCCTTCCTCAATATCACAGCATTCGTTGAAGAAGTGGCAACAGCATATGACATGTCTCTGGTCTCACCTCCTACATCACCACCTTCTTCACCAGGAGGCCGTGTCTTCTCCGTGCCTACGCTAGGATTCGGGTATGGTTACAACGCAGCACCAGTCCACAAGCCGAGCCCCGAAAACCAGATGCCTCAGAGGATAAAAGATGAGATGTGTGGTACCTGGTCGCGAGAAGCATGCTTAGCATCCATCGACAAAGAAAGCAATCCTTCTTTAGCAGGCTCGCGGACTGCTGCATCGTCTATGGGTGCTGGAAGACAACATCTTTCAGTACAACAAAAGCTCAATGGAGGGGTGAGCGGGCAGCATACACCTGCAGACACAGATCCCGTCCAGATGCCACCAATAAGTGCTGGCCTTGGCAGCCTGAGTCGAGCACGGAAATTTAGCGCTGCCAGTTCACTACGTGACCCAGACACTTCGAGTCGAGACTCGACAATGAGGGTATCAGATCTCAAGAGAGCATTGGCAGGTGCGAATGGTGGTTTCAGAGGTCAAAGTCCGCTAAGAACTGCCAATGGTGGTCGGACAATCGGCACGTCCAGAAGAAGCGCCCGCTCTCATAGTAGTGACAGTGAGAGTATGGTGTCATGGAATCCTGCCGACAACGATGACCACTCATTCATCGAAGGCGAGAAGGGACAAAAGTCGCGACCTGGAACAGCAATTTCACAGCCACAATCACAACCACAGCCGCAGGCGCATGTTGCACACACATTTCACGACCAAGTAACGGTCACATCAAATCCAGAGTTCGACAGCGACGTACCGCCTGTCCCGAAGATACCGGACGCCTTGAATCTGCCAATGGCAGGGACCTGGCCACGTGATTCCTCGCCAGACAAACATTCGCCTTCAAATCTCACACATGAACAAATAGCGCCTTCGGCTCCATCATACACCACCTTACCGACGAGAGATGAAAGCGCATCCTTGAACACGCTGCCAAGAACAGGAGGCGAAAAAGCGAAGAGGAGGGTGATCTCAAGACCGGCTAGCAGGGCTGGTGGTGCCAGTGTGTGGAGTCATAGTACAAGTGGAAGGAAAACGGATCTGAGCAGTCTGCTGGACAGCATAAAAGTTGGCGACGTGGGCGAAGAAGAGAAAAGCAGGAGGAACGTGAGTAATGGGAGTAACAGGATGTTACGGCCGCCTTATTAGGGATTGCACATGGAATGGAGTGGTCATTGTAATTAGCGAATCGTGGAACAGCCGGCGGTAGCTCTGCTTCGGGCGATCACCAAAGCCATGAAGCGTTCTTGCATTTGCGAACTGTATTTCATTCAGCTTGATGGAGCAACCATTGTAGAATAGACGTCGTTCTCTTTCTTCACCCTCATATTTTGAAGCAGTAGAGAACATTCTTCTGACTGGAGTGATGACTTGAGCTACAGTAGAGTGTCACAGATACCCCTTTCTAGGCTTGGCGGTTGTAACTGCCGATCTTCTGGACCTCAGTATTTGTGGTTCTGTTCTCGGTCTGCTTGCCACATCTCTTTTGCTTTCAAATTTGCTTTTCGGGTTGCCATACCTGCTACGCTTGTCATTACCCTGCACCACATCCCTCCCAGTCAGGTCGTCCAAAGCGTGCAATCTGGTGTGGATGCTATGTGACAAGAAAATGCAAAAACGCAAGCGAACCGTCCGATGCAAGAAAGCAAAGACGCGTATGCCCTTACTGGAAGCTATCAACGTGGACTGAGGCTCCGCACCAGACAAAAGGTTGGACGGAACAGACAAGTTCCTCTGCGTGTACATGGGTAGCAAACACTGCGAACCTATTCACACCAGCGATGACTCGAGGTTCGTTCTAGAAGATGTTGAGACAAGTCTTGGCGTACTGTCCAATGCCTTTGAATTGAGTACGAAGCCTGTTACCATGCGTTCCAACGTGTACTACTGGGGAGGAAAATAAAAATGGTCATAAAATTGTGTAAGATCCATCTTCGTACTAACTCAGACCCAGGAGTACGTCTACCAAGCCCCCTGATCTCGAGGATTGTTGAAAAACTCGATGAGTCTCATCGGTCAGAACCACCGCCCCTATCTCCTTGCAGCTAGGGGGAATAAACGTTCCGCTCCATCTGCTTACTTGGCAGCAGTATGCATCTCGTCGGTAGTGACACACCCACCCCCATCGGCATCGAGTCTGTGTAACCTCTGTTGGCGTGGGTAGCTCACAAGGATATTCAGTACTCATCGAAGAAAACGTCCTTATATAATTAGTTTAAGAGAGTGCCTCTAACAACATACCTAAACGAGAAGGCTTAAAACACACCTATCAGCGGTAGACAACTACACTTCTAAGCATCTAACTAGAGATAAGCCATAGCTTAGAACCAGGCCGCTATCCCAATCCCATCGCTGCACCTAGGAGCCCATTAGGAGGTTCCATGATCAGTCCAACCCAGTATCCTCACACAAGGGACATTACCAGGAATGTCCGATCATCTTTCATGCCTTGAGGAAAATATCCTTGTAACTCATACCCTCCCAAAGACGCTCCATATACTCTATCTGAACTTCCCTCTCCCACGTAGGCCTCGACTTCTCCCATAAAGTCGCATAGTACGGCTTGGTCAGCTGCTTTGTCTCAAACCATTCCCGCGACTCATCCCACACCTCGACTAGTCGGAATTGCCCAGGCTTTTCTGCGTTTTGGAAGACGTTAAAGTAGATGCACTCTGGCTCGGCGGCGCACGCCGCCTATACTGGCCGATGTGCTGTCTTCTACTCCTCGATGCGAGATGGTTGTACGTGGAGAGTTACGAAGAGGGTGAGCTGTTTCTGTGGTGGCATCTTGGTAGTATTTAGAGAATCTTAGAGAGAGAACTCGATTGCAGGCTTTTAGCCGCGGTGGTGTTGACATGGGATTTTAGGAGGTAAACATTATATTAGACGGTAAAGGTAGACTTAGCTAAGCTGAGTGTAGGATTTGTATATTACGGACTATAGCTACGGGGCGGCTACGGTTAGGATATAGGAAGGTCTTACGAGGAAGCCTAGTACGTAAGGACCTAGGGTCCGTTACGTAACTACCTAAAAGAGTAATACCTTAATATATTAACTTAGTAGTATAAACTATATTAATATACTAATATACTATACTAAGGCTTTTTATTTAAGACTATAAATATAAGTATATAAATACGACTCTTCTTTATATAATTCTATAGTTTTATAGTTAACTTAAGTTATACTAAAACCCTACTTATATATAATAAACCTTACCGCGACTTATCTATATAATATCTAGCCTAGCTTATTTAAGTAGAATAAGAGGTTCTACTCGTACTCTTACTAATTATATAGAGAATAACGCCTTATAATATTATAATAAGACTTTAACTCGAGTTACTACTAAGAAATCACCGTTACTTTAACCTCGATTTATAAAGTAATTTACGATTTACTAGTCGCTTAAGGTATAGGTAGGTATAAAACTCCTATAAGCGATTAAGAGTATAATACGTAACCCTTTACTAGTATACTATAGGTTTCTTATCTTTATAGTAATACTATCTAGACTTAGTATTACGAACTATAGCGCTAGGGCAGCTATATATAAAGGGAGGCCTATACCGTTACCGTTAACCTAGCTATAGCATCCTAGAACGATTATATAAAAAACTTATCTCGTTAGTAGACTACTTTAGCTCTTCTCTAAAGACTGTGCTTTTAGGCGAGGGTCTAACGGAAAGTAAAGCTATAAACATCGTATTTCACCGCCGTTAAGTACCGTTATAACGGTGGGATGAGCTGAACATCCTGTGATTAGTGTAGACTGCATACCATCGTGCACGGGGCCTCGAACCTTTCAACTCTTGACCGAATCACCACCACCTTATCTATATTACAGGTCTGAGTGTAAACTCTACGTAAGTATGTCCTATTCCATAAAGT
>Ga0210040_10004653_pt1 | contig 17784 bp, 18 predicted proteins | sample CryGeyCG12114_NA_FD_185462 | JGI IMG/M metagenome (GOLD analysis project Ga0210040, IMG submission 185462) | Groundwater microbial communities from aquifer - Crystal Geyser CG19_WC_8/21/14_NA (SPAdes) (version 2) | ecosystem: Environmental > Aquatic > Deep subsurface > Groundwater | place: USA... | reverse complement strand
TGCCGGTCAACGGGTTCAACGGCACGCACAACTGGGGCTACGACGGCGTCCTCTGGTACGCCGTGCAGGAGCAGTACGGCGGCCCGGCGGCCTACCAGCGGTTCGTCGACGCCTGCCACCAGCAGGGCCTCGGCGTTCTCCAGGACGTCGTCTACAACCACCTGGGCCCGTCGGGGAACTACCTGCCCGAGTTCTTCCCGATCTTCGCCTCGGGCGGGGCGAACACCTGGGGCAACTCGATCAACCTCAGCGGGCCCGACTCCGACGAGGTGCGCCGCTACATCATCGACAACGCCCTCATGTGGCTGCGCGACATGCACGTCGACGGGCTGCGGCTGGACGCCGTGCACGCGCTGGTCGACGAGCGCGCCACCCACGTGCTCGAGGAGATGGCGCAGGAGGTGGACAAGCTGTCGGTCGCTGCCGGCCGGCCGCTGACCCTCATCGCCGAGAGCGACCTCAACGACCCGCGCATGGTCACCCCCCGGGTCGCCGGTGGCCTCGGGCTCACCGCGCAGTGGAGCGACGACTTCCACCACTCGCTGCACGCCACCCTGACCGGCGAGGGCCAGGGCTACTACTCCGACTTCGCCGAGGCCGGGATCGCCGGCCTGGCCAAGGTGCTGAGCGGTGCGTACTTCCACGACGGCGCCTGGTCGAGCTTCCGCCGTCGCCACCACGGCCGCCCGGTCGACACCGCCACCCTGGCCGGCTGGAAGTTCCTCGGCTACCTGCAGGACCACGACCAGATCGGCAACCGAGCGGTCGGCGACCGGATCTCGGCCACCCTCTCCCCCGCACTGCTCGCCGTCGGGGCGACCATCACCCTCACCAGCCCGTTCACGCCGATGCTCTTCATGGGCGAGGAGTGGGGTGCGAGCACCCCGTGGCAGTTCTTCACCAGCCATCCCGAGCCGGAGCTGGGCAGGGCGACGGCCGAGGGCCGGATCGGCGAGTTCGCCGAGCACGGGTGGGACGCCGACGTCGTCCCCGACCCGCAGGACCCGGAGACCTTCACCCGCTCGAAGCTCGACTGGGCCGAGCTCTCCCAGGAGCCCCACGACCGGCTGCTCGCCGTGCACCGGTCCCTGCTGGCGCTGCGCCGGGCGCACCCCGACCTGGTCGACGCCGACCTGAGCGCGATCGAGGTGGACTGGGACGACGCCGACCGCTGGCTGGTCGTGCACCGTGGCTCGCTGCGGGTGGTGGTCAACCTGGCCGAGGAGCCGCGGGAGATCGACCTCGACCGGCCCGTGGGCGAAGTCCTGTTCACCACCGCCGAACTGCCCGCGGTGGACGGCGAGACCGTCACCCTGCCGCCGGAGAGCGCGGCCGTGCTCAGCACCCGCTGACCGTGCGCCGGCTGCTGCCCTCGCCCACCGAGGACCTGGACGACGCCGGGCTGGTGGAGGCCTACCGGCTCCCGCCGGGCCGGTCGCTGCGGATGGACTTCGTCGCCTCGCCCGACGGCTCGATCGCCGTCGACGGGCGCAGCGCCGGCCTGGGCTCCCCCGGCGACAAGCGGGTGTTCCGCGTGCTGCGGGCGCTGGCCGACGTCGTCCTGGTCGGTGCCGGCACGGCGGGCACCGAGGGGTACCGGCCGGTCGCGCCCGACTCCCCCGTCGGCCGGCTCCGCGAGGCCATCGGCCGGCCCGTCGAGCTGCCGATCGCGGTCGTCTCCCGCCGGGCCTCGATCGATCCCTCGTCCGCGCTGGTCACGGCGTCCACGCTGGTCGTCACCTGCGCGGCCGCGGACGCCGACCGTCGCGCTGCCCTGGCGGAGGCCGGCGCCACCGTGCTCGTGTGCGGGGACGACGACGTCGACCTGCCCGCCGCCGTGGCCGCGCTGGCCGAACGGGGTCTGGAGCAGGTGACGTGCGAGGGCGGGCCGCAGCTGCTGCACGCCGCGCTGAGCGCGGGGGTGGTCGACGAGCTGGACCTGACGATCGCGCCCGCGCTGGTCGGATCGGCGCAGCGGCTGCTGCCCGACGACCTGCCGGCACCGGTCGGGCTGGAGCTTCGCCAGGTGCTGGAGGAGGACGGCGTGCTGTTCACCCGCTACGGGGTGACGGCGACCTCGAGCGACCAGGTGGAGTCATCGTGAGCGGGCCGCCACCGCTGGACCGGGACATCGTCGCCGGACGGGTCGTGGACTTCCCGCGGGTGGTGGCCGACCGCCCCGACCTCAAGCAGGCCGCCGTCGCGCTCTGCGTGACCGAGCTGGACGGCGCACCGGCCCTGGTCATCACCCGCCGGGCGGCGGGACTGCGCGCGCACGCCGGCCAGTGGGCGCTCCCGGGAGGCCGGCTCGACGCCGGCGAGGGCCCGGTCGAGGGTGCGCTGCGCGAGCTGCACGAGGAGATCGGCCTCGACCTCGCGCCGTCCACGGTGCTCGGGCTGCTGGACGACTACGTCACGCGCTCGGGCTACGTCATGACGCCGGTGGTCTGCTGGGCCGGCCCGGTCGACGGCTTCGCCGGCTCCGAGCCGGAGGTGGCCGCCGTCTACGAGGTGCCACTGGCCGACCTCGACGTCGACCCGGTCTTCGAGGCCATCCCCGAGTCCGACGGCCCGGTCATCAAGCTGCCGCTCATGGACGGGTTCGTGCACGCGCCCACCGCGGCCGTCGTCCACCAGTTCATCCGCATCGCCTGCCGCGGCGAGGTCCAGCGCGTGGCCCACTACGAGCAGCCGGTCTTCGCCTGGCGCTGAGGGTCCCGGGGCCGCACGTTCCCGGAGGGCCAGGATGGCCATGGTGGCCCCTCCGGGCGACGCGGGCTGCTTGACTGACCGGCATGGACCTGCCGTTGAACCCGCCGGTCAAGCCGATGCTGGCCAAGGCCGCCACGAAGCTGCCCACCGGTGACGGGCTGCTGTACGAGCCCAAGTGGGACGGCTTCCGGTGCATCGTCTTCCGGGACGGCGACGAGGTGGAGCTGGGCAGCCGCAACGAGCGCCCGCTCACGCGTTACTTCCCCGAGGTGGTCGAGGCGGTCAAGGCACACCTGCCCGAACGCTGCGTCGTCGACGGCGAGATCGTCGTCCCCGCCGGCGACCGCCTGCACTTCGAGGCGCTGCTCCAGCGCATCCACCCGGCGGAGTCCCGCGTGAAGCTGCTGGCCGAGCAGACCCCGGCCTCGTTCGTCGCCTTCGACCTGCTCGCCCTCGGGGACGAGTCGCTGGTCGACCGGCCCTTCGGCGAGCGGCGCCGGCTGCTGCAGACGGCGCTGGCCGGCACCCGCCCGCCGGTCTACCTCACCGCCGTCACCGAGGACGCCGACACCGCGCAGCGCTGGTTCGACACCTTCGAGGGCGCCGGTCTGGACGGCGTCGTCGCCAAGAGCCCCGCGCTGCCCTACGGCCCCGACCAGCGGCTGATGACCAAGGTCAAGCACGTGCGCACCGCCGACTGCGTGGTCGCCGGCTTCCGCTGGCACAAGAGCGGGCCGATCGTCGGCTCGCTGCTGCTGGGCCTGTACGACTCCGCGGGCGGGAAGGTGGGCGGCCTGCAGCACATCGGCGTCGCGGCGTCCTTCCCGATGGCCCGTCGCGCGGAGCTCGTCGAGGAGCTCGAGCCCTACCGGGCGCAGGCGCTGGACGGGCACCCGTGGCAGGACTGGGCCAACGCGCAGGTGCAGGAGAATGGGGAGAACCGCATGCCGGGGGCGGTCAGCCGGTGGAACGCGAAGAAGGACCTCTCCTGGGTGCCGCTGCGACCCGAACTGGTCGTCGAGATCAAGTACGACCAGCTGGAGGGCCGTCGACTTCGTCACACGGGGCAGTTCCTGCGCTGGCGGCCCGACCGCGAGCCGCTCAGCTGCACGTACGACCAGCTCGACGTCCCGGTGCGCTACGACCTGGCCGAGGTGCTGGAGACCCCTTAGGCCGTTCTGCAGGGTCCCGCCGCGAGCGTGCGAGTGGTGGGGGGCAGAAGGGTCCTTATCCTCGTGATCATGCATTCGCTCCACCGCGGCCGGCGTGCCGTCGTCCCCAGCCTGCTCGCCGCCCTCACCCTGCTCGCCGCCGGCTGCACCTCCGACGGGGGAACCGAGGAGGAGGCGGCGCCCTCGACGAGCAGCGCACCGGCCGAGCCGACGGCCGCGCCGATCGAGTGGACCGAGTCGAACGACCTGATCCAGCCGCTGATCGCCGGCCGCCCCGGCGCCGAGCGGGGGCTGACCTTCGACCGGGCCCAGGTCGAGGTCCCGATCACCTACGACGAGCCCGAGGGCGAGCGCCTGCCCGTGACGGTCGTGCGCGCCGTGCTCCCCGGGCAGACCGACCGCATCGGCTCGCTGGTGATCAACCCCGGTGGCCCGGGTGGCTCCGGCGTTGACGCCGCGATCGGCCTGGCGCTGACCCTGCCCGAGGACGTGCTGCGCCGGTTCGACATCGTCGGCTTCGACCCGCGCGGCGTCTCCCTGTCCTCCCCCGTCGAGTGCATCCCCGACGAGACCAAGGACCGGCTGACCGCGGCCGAGCCCCAGCCCACGAGCGCCGAGCAGCTGGACGAGGTGTTCGACCTGGCCGACGAGGTGGCCCAGGACTGCGCCGAGCGCTACGAGTCCCCCGCCGCGCTGGGTGCCTTCAACACCGTCGACACCGCCCGGGACATGGACCTGCTGCGCCAGGCGCTCGGCGAGGAGCAGCTGACCTTCCTCGGGTACTCGTACGGCACCACGCTGGGCTCGACCTACGCCGAGCTGTTCCCCGACCGGGTGCGCGCCTTCGTGCTCGACGCCGCGGTCGACCCCGACGCCGACGCGCGGGCGAAGACCGAGTCGCAGGCGGCCGGCCTCGAGGCCAGCTTCGACGCCTTCGCGCAGAACTGCCTGACCCTGCTCGCCGGCTGCCCGGTCGGACCGGACCCCCGCCGGTTCGTCGAGGAGGTCATGCTCCAGGCGTCGCAGGCACCCATCCCCAGTACCGCCGAGGGCGAGACCCGGCAGGCGACGCCCGGCGTCGTCCACACCGCCGTCGTGGCGGCGCTCTACGACACCCGGACGTGGCCCCAGCTGTCCCAGGCCGTGGCCGCTGCGCGGAACGGTGACTCCGCCGGTCTGTTCTCGCTGACCGACAGCTACGTGGGCCGGCTCGAGGACGGGACCTACTCCAACCAGCTCGACGCCAACCTGGCCATCAACTGCGCGGACACCGACGAGGAGATCGACACCGACGAGGTGCGCGCCCTGACCGCCGAGTGGGACGCGCGCTACCCGCTGTTCGGCGCCGGCTCGGCCGCCTCGCTGTACACCTGCACGCCGTGGGAGGGCGAGCGCACGCCGCTGCCCGAGCGCGACGCCGCGGGCAGCGCGCCGATCCTCGTCGTCGGCAACTCCGGTGACCCGGTGACCCCGCTGCCGGGTGCGGTGGACATGGCCGAGCAGCTGACCTCCGGCGTCCTGCTCACCTGGCAGGGGCAGGGGCACACCGCCTACCCGAAGAACCAGTGCGTCAACGACGCGGTGAACCGCTACCTCATCGACCTGGTGGTCCCCCTGGACGGGCTCACCTGCCCTGCATGAGACTCGGCCCCCGGCCGAGGAGCGGCTACGACCCGAGGAGAGCGGCACGCAGATGGCGAGCAGCAAGGACGCGGTGATCCTCGACGTCGCGGGGCACGAGGTGCGCGTCTCCAGCCCGGAGAAGCCGTACTTCGCCGACAAAGGCATCCGCAAGATCGACGTCGTCGAGTACTTCGTGGCCGTCGGCGAGGGCATCCTGTTCGCCCTCAGGGACCGGCCGACGACGCTCGAGCGCTGGCCCGGCGGGGTGTTCGAGGGCGCCCGCCTATCCACGCGCATGGACAACACCGGCGACGCGTTCTACCAGAAGCGGGTGCCCAAGAACGCTCCCGAGTGGGTGCCGACGGCGCACATCACCTTCCCCAGCGGGCGCACCGCCGACGAGATCGCGCCGGACTCCGTCGCCGTCGTCGCGTGGTGCGCCAACCTCGGCACGCTGACCTTCCACCCCTGGCCGGTGGGCAAGGCCGACGTCGAGTCGCCGAACCAGATCCGCATCGACCTGGACCCGCAGCCGGGCACCGACTTCTCCGACGCGGTCTGGGTGGCCCCGCACGTCCGGGAGCTGCTGCACGAGTTCGGCATGGAGGGCTGGCCGAAGACCTCCGGCGGCCGCGGCGTGCACATCTACGTGCCGATCCAGCCCCGGTGGACCTTCACCGACGTCCGCCGGGCGGTCATCGCGTTCGGCCGCGAGCTGGAACGGCGCCTGCCCGACCGCGTGACGATGTCGTGGTGGAAGGAGGAGCGCGGCGAGAAGATCTTCATCGACTACAACCAGATGGCCCGGGACCGCACGATCGCCTCGGCGTACTCCATCCGGCCCAAGCCGCACGCCCCGGTGTCCGCGCCCGTCGACTGGGACGAGCTGCCTGACGTCACGCCCTTCGACTTCGACGTCCTGACCATGCCCGACCGCTTCCGCGCGGTCGGCGACAAGCACGCGGGGCTGGCCGACCACGCCTTCGGCATCGAGCCGCTGCTGGAGCTGGCCGAGCGCCAGGCGAAGGACGACGGCATGGGTGACCTGCCCTATCCGCCGGACTACCCGAAGATGCCGGGCGAGCCCATGCGGGTGCAGCCCAGCCGTGCCAAGCGTTCCAGCGCCGAGGATGACGCCGGCTGACGCGTCTGAGCTGCTGGCACACCATTGGGGCGTCTCCCCCGTCACGTGGACCGGCCCTCGGGCCGACCACTGAGGGCTTCAGCCCGGCTGGCCCGCCCCAGGGAGGGTGAGGCGCCAGATGTCGGTGACCTCGTCGAGCATCAGCTCGCGGTCGATGCTCGCCTGTCCGAGCACGACGATCCGGTACGCGAGCTGGTCGAGCTGGATCATCAGCAGTTGGAGCCGCAGGTGGGCGCGGTCGCGTTCGTGCGGCGGGACACGGGCGAGGTAGCCGGACATCTCATCGGCGAAGCCGGCGAAGTTCCCGTCGACCTTCTGGGCGAGGTGCTGGTTCGCGGCCAGGGCTTCGCGCACCGGTCGCAGCAGGTTCGAGTGCTGCTCGTACCAGTTCAGCGTGTTGCGCAAGGACGCCCGCAGTGCGCTGCGGTCGCCGCTGACCAGCGCCGTGTCCACCTCGCGCCAGTAGTCCGGGGTCTCCGCCAGATTGGCCCGCATGAGGGTCATGAGGACGTCGGACTTGTCGGTGAAGTGGAGGTAGAACGTCGCCCTGCTGACGTTGGCGGAGGCGGCGATGCTCCCGACGGTGGTTCCCGAGTAGCCGTCTCGCTGGAAGATCTCCTCGGCCGCGGACAGCAGTCGCTGACGGGTCACCTCCCGCAGCTCTTCCCGAACCGTCAGGGTCGGCGGAGTGCCCGGCACCGGCGCGGGGTCCGGCAGTGCATCCAGGACGCGACGAGAGGTGTTGCCCGTACCGGTCACCCCCTGGCTCATGACGCCATGAAGAGGATCTGATCGCGGGTGTAGGTACGTCCCGGGTGGGCCTCGCTCAGGTGGGCCTGCGCCTTGGCCACGAGGTCGTCGTCGTCCTCGCCTACGACGACCTCCCCGCAGGGGCAGTTCAGGTACTTCTCCACGCGTTCTCCTCCGGCCGGCCTTCGGCTGACACAGCGACATTGACTGGACAGTGTGTCAGTCGTAGCCTGCGTCACACTCCGAGGACCACCTGAAAGGCCAGGAATGCTCGTCACTTTCGTCCTGCAGGACAAGACCGCCCGCACCGTGGAGGCCGAGCCCGGCTGGAAGCTCATGGAGGTCGCCGTCGACAACGCGATCCCCGGCATCGACGGGGACTGCGGCGGGGAGGCGGCCTGCGCGACCTGCCACGTGTACGTCGCCCCCGAGTGGCGGGACGCCACGGGCGAGCGCACCCCGGACGAGCAGGCCATGCTCGGCAGCACCTTCGGCGTCCGCGAGAACAGCCGGCTGTGCTGCCAGATCGAGACGTCCGAGGACCTCGACGGGCTGTCCGTCGAAGTCGTCGGGACCTGAGGCCCCCGCTCGGCACCCGGTCGCCCCACTGACGGCGAGCCGCACGCAGCAGGAGCGTCCACGCCGCCGCGAACCACTGGCACCGCCACCATCCACGCACGGAAACGGAAGGCAGACGCATGACCACTGCAACGCGAGCGGGCACGGGACCGGACCAGGAACAGATCGACGCACGAGAGCGCATCTTCGCCGCGCCCCTGGAGTCGCTCGACCCGGGCAACCCGGCGCGCTTCCCGACCGGCGAGTGGCAGTACGTCTTCGAGCGCCTGCGCGCCGAGGACCCGGTGCACTTCACCGCCGACGAGCACACGGAGTTCAACCGGTACTGGTCGCTGACCAGGTGGGCGGACATCCAGGCCGCGGACACCAACCACGAAGCGTTCTCCGCGGACGGGCTCATCACGCTGAACCGGCCGCAGACCGCCGAGCAGGCGTCGTCGATCTTCAACGACGGCACGATGACCCAGGAGGAGATGCGGAGGCGTCAGCAGGCGGGGATCCGCTCGCTGCTCAGCATGGACCCGCCCGACCACGAGATCCACCGCGGCGCCGTGAACGAGGGGGTCGCGCCGGCGAACCTCGCACTCCTGGAGCCGCTCATCCGTGAGCGCGCCGGTGCGATCCTCGACGGTCTGCCCATCGGGGAGGAGTTCGACTGGGTCGACAAGGTCTCCATCGAGCTGACCGCGATGACCCTGGCGACGCTCTTCGACTACCCGCAGGAGAAGCGCCGCCAGCTCACCCGCTGGTCGGACATCATCACCACGCCCGCCGACCCCACTGCGCCCGAGGAAGTACGGGCGGAGCGCGACCGGGAGGTGCGCGACTTCTTCCTGACGATGTCCGAGATGGTGACGACCCGGCGGAGCGAGGAGCCTCGCCTGGACTTCATGTCGTTGATGGCGCACAGCCCGCACTCGACCGACTTCAGCGAGTCCGAGCTGTTCGGTGACAGCGTGGTGCTGCTGGTGGGGGGCAACGACACCACCCGGAACACGATCACCGGCTCGGTCTACTTCCTCCACACGCATCCGGAGGAGAACGCGAAGCTGCGGGCCAACCCGAAGCTCATCCCGTCGATGGTGTCGGAGACGATCCGGTACCAGACGCCGCTGACCCACATGACGCGCCGGACCACCAGGGACGTCGAGATCGGGGGCAAGGTCATCCCCAAGGGCGACCGAGTGGTCCTGTGGTACGTGTCGGGCAACCGCGACGAGGCCAAGGTGGCGGACGCGGATTCCTACGTCATCGACCGCAAGAACCCCCGCCAGCACCTCTCCTTCGGCTTCGGCATCCACCGCTGCCTGGGCAACAAGCTGGCCGAACTGCAGCTGCGGATCATCTGGGAGGAGATGCTGGCGCGCTTCCCCGAGATCACCGTCGTCGGGGAGCCCAAGCGCAGCCACCACCACTTCATCAAGGGCTACGAGGCGATGACCGTCGTCATCCCGCGCCGCAACTGATCGAGGTCCCGTGACGCTGTCCTCCGTCGTCATCATCGGCGCGGGCGCCGGGGGCGCCCAGGCCGCCGCCTCGCTGCGGCAGGGCGGGTTCGAGGGGTCGATCTCGCTGGTCCACGGCGAGCCCGGCCTGCCCTACCACCGGCCACCCCTGTCGAAGGCGTACCTGCTGGGCCGGCTCGAGGCCCGGAAGCTGCTCCTGCGGCAGGAGACCTGGTACGCCAAGCAGGACGTGGACCTGGTGCTCGATCGCGTGGTCGCCATCGACCGCGCCGCGCACCAGGTCCGCCTGGCCGGCGGCCAGGTGCTGACCTACGGGCACCTGGTCCTGGCCACCGGATCGCGCAACCGGGAACTGCCGGTCCCCGGTACGCACCTGGAGGGCGTCATCGGCATGCGCACCCGGGTCGACGCCGACGAACTGGCGAGCCGCCTCCGGGCCGACGTCGAGGTGGTCGTGGCCGGCGCCGGGTTCATCGGTCTGGAGTTCGCGGCAGTCGCCGCCGCGCACGGCGCGTCGGTGCACGTCCTCGAGCTGTCCGACCGACCCATGGCGCGCGCCGTCTCGGAGCCGACGGCCGAGTTCATCCGCAGGGCTCACGAGCACTGGGGAGTGCGGTTCGACTTCGGTCAGGCGCTGACCGCCATCGACGGCGAAGGTCACGTGACCGGCGTCCAGACCAGCGACGGGCGGCGCCTCCCGGCCGATCTGGTCGTCTACGGCATCGGCGTCGTCCCCGAGACCGAACTGGCGGAAGAGGCCGGGCTGGCGATCGAGAACGGTATCCGCGTCGACGACCGGTTGCTGACCAGCGACCCGGACATCTCGGCCATCGGGGATGCAGCCAGCTTCCCGAGCGCACACACCGGCGGTCGCATCCGACTCGAATCCGTCCAGAACGCCGTCGACCAGGCGCGGCACGTGGCCGCCCGACTGATGGGCGCCAGTGTCGGCTACGACGCGCTGCCGTGGTTCTGGTCCGACCAGGGCGATCTCAAGATCCAGATCGCGGGGCTCGCGGACCCGACGGACCGGGTCGTGGAGTTGTGCCTGCCGGCGCCGCGGGAGAAGGCCGTCCTGCGCTTCCGGCAGGACCGCTTCGTGGCGGTCGAGACGGTCAACCGACCGGGCGACCACGTCCTCGCCCGGAGGATCCTCGCGGGGAGCACCGGCCCGACACCCACCGAGGCATCGGCCCCGGACTTCGACCTGACGGCGTGGCACGAGGCGAAGGGATTGGCCACGACCAGCTGACGAGAACGCACACGATCGGACGCCGTTCGGCCGCGGCAGCGTGCCGTCGCCCGGACGATCCAGGGAGGTGCGCTTCTACCGCCCGGGGAGCACGAGGCGCTCCTGCGCAGCGTGGATCGGCGCTCCCTGCCCAGTGCCCTCGGTCAGCCGCGCAGCGCCATGGCGTTCGCCCCGCAACCCGCCGATCTTCGCCAGCTGACGCGAGGCACACCGCCGACTCGCCCTCGGCGGCCCCGTCACCGGCCGGTCAGCCCACTGGCCGGCACCGGGGACCGGTGTTGACCGGGTTGCAGCGGGCGGGGTCCCCGTCGGGGATGGCGGCGTGATAGTCGGAGAAGGGCGAGCTGCCCGGTACGGGGTAGTCGGTGCTGACCCACTGCGCGCCGCTGGCAAAGGCAGCGTCGCGCTGGGTGGTGTCGCCGGTGCGGGCCTGGACGGTCGGCTCGTCGGCCCGGGTCCGGACGACGTAGCCGGCGGCGACCAGGTCCTGGATGCGATCGACGTTGCCGAGCGGCTGGTTCACCTTCACGAACGCCGCATCAGCATCCCCCGGCGTGGCGTTGGTGAACAGCACGCGTCCCTCGAGCGACGGGCGGCCGAGCCGGTAGGCGTCGCGATCCGCGTCGCCGTTGTCCATGAGGAAGAGCACCTTGCCGGCGGACTCGCGGAGGGTGGGCCAGCCGCCCGCGAGGACGGCGTCCTGAAGCGTCGGATGTCCGGCCCGGACGTCGTCCGGTGTGATCATCTCGTCCTCGTCGAAAACCGAGCGGATCTCGGCGTCGAGGGCGTCGAGCTGCTCGGGACCGATCGGCTCGGGGACGACGAACCCGACCCCGAGGGGGTCCCGGATCGCCTCGTCCTTGAGCTCGACCAGGATGGTGACCGGCAGATGGGCAGGATGGGCGTCGGACCAGTCGTCGACCTGCTGAAGGCATGCGACGAAATTCAGGCAGGACGAGTTGAAGTCCAGGTCTTGGACATGAAGCACCTTGAACCCCGGCTCCAGCAGCTCCGGAGGAGGGGCGGCATCGGGCACGCCCGCGAGGTCCAGCCCGAGCCGCCCGGCGTAGCGTCCACCCTGGCTGTCGGCGAAGACGTCGAGCTCGATCTGGCGGACCTCCTGCTCGCTGAACTGCTCGGCCAGGGTTGCATGGTCGTACTCGATCGATGCAGCCAGCTCGGGATCGAACAGTCGGAGCAGGGCGAGGACCTCGGGCGTCACCGGCTGCTTGTAGCTGTTGTGGGTGCCGATCACCTGGATCTGATTCAGCTTTAGGCACCGCCGCAGCAGCTGGTCGGGGATCGGCCGGGTGTCGGCCCGGGTCCCGGTGGCTTCCTGCACCCCTGCGCAGGGGCCCGCATGCACGGGGACCGGCGCGTCGGCGGGAGGAGCTGCGGCGGCAGTGGTGACGATCGTCGAGCTGGTAAGGAAACAGGCGGCTGCAGCGAGGAGGCGGCGCATGCGGGCGGACGCTAGCACTGCGGGGACCTACAGCGGCCCGCCCAGTTCCCGGCTCTTTTCATACTCCCGAGCATGTTCGGTGCAGCCGGCCTCGGACCCTGAGCGGAACGCCTGAGTTCGTCGGCGGACTCAGCTGCGCGAGGAGATCGACGCCGCGACGGCGCGCAGGGCGGCGGCGGACTCGGCGAGCCGGTCGGCCAGGTACAGGTCGAGGTCGGCGTCGTGCAGGTCGTCGACCGTCCACAGCGGCAGGAGGTCGCAGTCGGTGTCGGAGGGGCGGGCTGGGGACGCGGCGAGGGGGTGCATCGGAGGGCTCTTCCAGTAGTGACGGTGTGCCGGTCGACCCGGCAGACAGACCGTCCGTCGCGGACCGCGCGCCAGCCCCCAGGGAGGCGCAGGAAATCCGCAAGACCGTTCGGAGGGGTCGATCCGCCCCCCGTCGGGGTGAGGCCGGCCCCCGCGCACGCCTGTCCCGCTGCATCCGGGGGAACGCTGGTCGATGGCAGGACGTCCGACCCGGACGGCCCACCAGCGGAGGAGGCGGAGATGAGGCGTGCACTGGCCGCGTACGGCGTCGTCCTCGTCGTCCTGCTCATGCTCGCCCGCGAGTACGAGGCCGCTGGGTGGCGCGACGTCGGCACCCTCGAGGTGACGGCGGCGCTGGTGAACTCCCTGCTGGTCGTGGCGATCGCCGCCGGCGTGCTGCTGGCCGGCCGCCTGGGCCTGGAGAGCTGGGCACGCTCGATGGCGCGATGGCGCCGCCGGCAGGCGCCCGCCGCGGGTGAGGACTGGCCGGACGCCGAGATCGTCGGGGTGACGTCATGGCGCAGCGAGGGCCCGGCAGCGCCGGGCCGGCTCGCCGCCGCCCCCGAGCCGGTCCAGCCCACCTCGGCCGGGTTCACCTACGTGGGCCCCTCCTACGGACCCGACTCCCGGCCCACGCCGCCGTTCCCCGAGCGCCCCGGCCGCCAGTTCTGACCTGCGCGGTTCCCGTGCCGGCCAGCGCTGGTCGCGGCGGTGGTCCAGCCGCTACGCTTTCTCCGTCGGGAAGGCCCTGCGCTATGGCAGGACCCCGATGCACCACCTCAGCTAGGAGCGAGCAATGCCCGAAGGAACTGTCAAGTGGTTCAACGCCGAGAAGGGGTTCGGCTTCGCCACCCCCGACGGCGGCGGACCTGATGTGTTCGTCCACTACTCCGCCATCCAGTCCAGCGGGTACCGCTCGCTCGATGAAGGCCAGCGGATCGCGTTCGACATCGAGCAGGGCCAGAAGGGCCCGCAGGCTGCGAACGTCTCCCCGCTCTGATCAACTGATCAGCTCGCGCAGCGCCCCCGCCCGGATCTCCGGGCGGGGGCGTTGTCGTTCGCGGGGGCGGTCGTCCGCCGGCCGCTCAGCGGCGCGGCACGTACCCGCCGACCAGGGCGGACATGAGCAGCGCCCCGTCGTGGGCGCCGACGGCGGCAGCAGCCTCGGAGAACGCCCGCCAGCGCGCCCGCTCGACCTCGGTCGGCGCGCGCTCTGCCCGCGCGGCCAGCTGCTCGAGCAGCCGGTCCCACTCCCCCTGCGGCGTGGGCCAGAGCCCGGCCAGCCGCCGCGCCTCCGCGGAGATCGCGGTGATGCGCACGATGTCACCGGCGTGGTTGGTCAGGGGCTCGATGTAACCCGCCGACGCCAGTGCCTTCGCCGCCACGACGACGTCGGCCTTCGGCAGTCCGCTGGCCGGGACCACGGCGCCGAGCAGGTAGGGCGATCCCCCGTGCTCGGGAGCGTCCACGAGCCGGGCGATGGCGCGCAGCACGGGCAGATCGCGGGTGAACCAGGTGTCGGGCAGCGGGGACGTCACCGCACCATTCTCCCCGCACCGGCGCGGACGGCGGCGCCCCGCCACCTCGAACGGACGGCGGGAGGCGCCCGGCCCGGGCCCTGGCCCGCGGGAATGGCGGTCCGGCGGAGCCCGTTCGACCAGGTATGACGACCTCCTCGCAGCAGCCACGGGTGCAGAAGACCGACGACGAGTGGCGCGCGCAGCTGGCCCCGGAGGAGTACGCGGTGCTCCGCCAGGCCGGCACCGAGCGCCCCTGGACCGGTGAGTACACCGACACCAAGACCGTCGGCGTCTACGACTGCCGCGCGTGCGGCGCCGAGCTGTTCCGCTCGGAGACCAAGTTCGACTCGCACTGCGGCTGGCCTTCGTTCTACGAGGCCTCCGCGGAGGACCACGTGATCCTCCGCGAGGACCGCAGCTTCGGCACCATCCGCACCGAGGTGCTGTGCGCGACGTGCCACAGCCACCTGGGCCACCTGTTCGACGACGCCCCGCAGACGCCCACCGGCGACCGCTACTGCATCAACAGTGTCTCCATCCGGCTCGCTCCGGCCGAGTAGCCCTCCCTCGAGGGGCCACGATGGCCATCGTGGCCCCTCGACGGGTCAGGCGAGGTCGCGGACGAGTTCGGCGATCGGCTTGCGGATGCCCGTGTAGAACGGGATCTCCTCGCGCACGTGCCGACGGGCGCGGCTGGCCCGCAGGTCGCGCATGAGGTCGACGATGCGGTGCAGCTCGTCGGCCTCGAAGGCGAGCATCCACTCGTAGTCGCCCAGCCCGAAGGAGGCCACGGTGTTGGCCCGCACGTCCGGGTAGGGCCGCGCCTGCATGCCGTGCTCCTTGAGCATGTCGCGGCGCTCCTCGTCCGGGAGCAGGTACCACTCGTAGGACCGCACGAACGGGTAGACGCACACGTAGCGGCGCGGCTCCTCGTCGGCCAGGAACGCCGGGATGTGGCTGCGGTTGAACTCCGCCGGACGGTGCAGCGCCATCTGCGACCACACCGGGTCCAGGTGCCGGCCCAGCGCGGTGCGGCGGAACCGGGTGTAGGCCTCCTGCAGCGCGTCGGCCGTCGAGGCGTGCCACCAGACCATGACGTCGGCGTCGGCCCGCAGCCCGGCGACGTCGTAGACACCGCGGACGACGACGTCCTTGCCGGCGAGTTCCTCGATCAGCGCGGCGGCCTCGTCGGCGGCGGCGGTCCGCGCGTCGTCGGCCAGCGGCCGGGCCAGGCGGAACACCGACCACATCGTGTAGCGGACGCTCGCGTTCAGCTCGTTCGCCCGCTTGCCGATGCTGCGTTCCTCGGTCTGCTCGGTCATGCCCCCATCATCCCCCCGGACGCGGAACCGCCCGCGACCCGGTCGGGGTCGCGGGCGGAACAGGTTCAGCGGTCCGCGGCGGCGCGGCGCCGGCCGGACAGCACGTCGGCGTGCTGCTCGCGGCAGTCACCGCACGCGGCCAACCACACGTGGTGGCGCAGGCAACGGGCGGCGGGACGGGGTCGGGGGGTGGTCGCGTGGATCGGGTCGTGCTGGGTGCTCACACGGGTACCAACACCGGCCCTCACGCGAGGATGCCCCGGCTCCTGGTGGCGCCCGACACCCGCGCGGGCCAGCGCACGGCCACCAGGACGGGTCAGCGCACGGCCACCAGGACGGGGCGCGCACGCCCGGGCAGGGAGGCCAGCGTCGCCATGGTCAGGGCGGCGGCGTCCTCGAGCAGGGCGGCGGTGGTCGCCGGCATGCGGGCACCCGCCCACCGGCGCCAGGCGGCGCCGGCCACCGACCCCGCCGCGGCCGCCACCATGCCCACCGTCGCCGGGAGCGCGCCGTTGGCCCCCGACCTGGTCGCCAGCCGGGCACCGCCCTCGAACCCGCCCAGCAGCCGCGCGGGCAGCCCCGCACCGCTGAGCCGGGACGGTGTCCCCGGCTGCTTGTCGGCGACCAGTTCCGCGGCCAGGGCGACCGTCGTCGCCACCTTGACCGGCAGGCTGGCCCGGCCCGGTCCGGAGCCCCGGGGCGCGGTGAGGATCGGCCCGGCGAAGCCCAGGCTGCTGCGGCTGCCGGTGGCCAGGCCGAGCAGCGCCGAGCGCAGCACGACCGCCGCACCGGCCGGGCGCCGCGGCGGGCGGTTCTCGCGATCGGTCGGAGCCGCGTCGAGCACCGCCTGCACCGCCATCCCGTAGGCCAGGTGCGGCACGGCGTCGGCCGCCCAGTCGGCCGCCGACCAGGAGCGCGGGTCGCCGACGCCCAGCCCGGCGATCGCGAGGTCGGTCGCGGCGGCGGACGTCGCGCCGGCGAGCACCGCCCCCACGGGGAACGGGAAGCGCACGCCGTAGGAGCGGGCCGCGCTGGCCAGCACGCCGACGCCGAGCCCGTTGCCCAGCCCGGCGAGGGCCGCGAGTGCGCTCCGGCGGGAATCCTGCGTGCGGCCCCTGCCGGGCACCGGCCGGCCGATGCGCTTCGCGACGGCGTCCACGAGCTGCCCGGGAACCGGACTGGCGGGGCGTCCGCGCAGCGCCATGTCGAGGTGTCCCACGGCGTCCAGCGCGACGGTTCCCGCCGCACCGGCGGCCAGCCCACGGAGAAAGGTCCCGGTCATGCCCCCGACCCTGGTCGCCCGGGCCCCGGTCAGCAACCGGCGATCGCCCGGTCAGCCGAGGAGGGCGTCCACCGCTCGGGTGGCGTCCCGGATGCAGGCGGGCACGCCCACGCCGTCGAAGGCCGCACCGGCGACCTCCAGGCCGGGCACCTCCGCCACGGCGGCGCGCACCGCGGCCACCCGGTCCCGGTGCCCGACGAGGTACTGCGGCAGGCCACCGCCCCACCGGACCAGCGCCGTCTGCAGCGGCTCCGGGCGGGCGAGACCCAGCAGGTCGGCGACGTCGGCCACCACCGCGGCGACCAGCTCGTCGTCGTCGCGCTGCAGATCCTCCTCCGCGCGGAACCGACCCACCGACGAGCGGACCAGCAGCGCCTCGCCGCCGTCCAGGTGCGGCCACTTCGCCGAGGAGACCGTCACGCCCTTGACCAGGCGCCCGGTCACCGGCGGCACGAGCAGGCCCGACCCGGCGGCGACGTCCTGCGCGGGGAAGGCCATCGCGACGACGGCCATCGACGCGTACGGGATGCCGGCCAGTGGCTCGACCGCGCCCGGCGCCACCTCGCGGAGCAGGCGGGCCGCCTTGAGCGCCGGAGCGGTCACCAGTACCGCGTCGGCGTCGAGGAGCTCGGGCTCGGCCGCGGACCCGACGGAGAGCTGGAAGCCGCCCGGCGTGCGCCGCAGCGCGTGGGCAGGAGTGCGGAGCCGGACCTCGGCGCCGGCGGCCGCGACCAGCGCGGCCGGCAGCGAGCCGATCCCGTCGGAGACGGTGACGAACACCGGGCCGTCGGCGTCGCCCCGGCTGCGGGTGCCGGCGTCGCGGGCGGCCGCTGCGGCACCGAGGACCCACCCCGCGGCCGGCAGGGACGCGGCAAGAGCCGGCATGGTCGCCTGCAGCGACAGCTCGTCGGCCCGTCCGGCGTAGACCCCGCCCAGCAGCGGCTCGACCAGCCGGTCGACCACCTCGTCGCCCAACCGCTCGCGCAGCAGCGCCCCCACGGCGACGTCGCCGTCGAGGCGGACCGGCGGGAGGTCGGCCTCGGCCCGCACCCGGGCCACGCCGTCGGGCGACAGGAAGCCCTCGAGACCGTCGGCAGAGGCGGGCACGCCGAGCACGGTGCCGGCCGGCAGCGGATGCCGACCGTCGGGCAGCACCACCGAGGCCTGGGTGGTCGCGGGCGCGACCAGCCGGTC
>Ga0210040_10004652_pt1 | contig 17786 bp, 12 predicted proteins | sample CryGeyCG12114_NA_FD_185462 | JGI IMG/M metagenome (GOLD analysis project Ga0210040, IMG submission 185462) | Groundwater microbial communities from aquifer - Crystal Geyser CG19_WC_8/21/14_NA (SPAdes) (version 2) | ecosystem: Environmental > Aquatic > Deep subsurface > Groundwater | place: USA... | reverse complement strand
GCGACACGGATGAGGAAGGCCTCGGCCGCTGGCGTTTTCCCAAGCAGGTGCTCGGCGAAACATGGCCCATGGCGCATGACGGGATTTCGTATCTCGGGCGCTTCACCTCCTTTCGCCATGTCGGCGTGTTTCCCGAACAGGGACCGCATTGGGCGCATATGGAAAGGCTGATCCGCGAGGCGAAACGGCCGGTCAAGGTGCTCAACCTGTTCGGCTATACCGGCCTCGCCTCGCTTGTGGCGGCGCGCGCGGGCGCGGAAGTGACCCATGTGGATGCATCCAAGAAGGCGATCGGCTGGGCGCGCGAAAACCAGGAGATGGCCGGCCTGTCGGACAAACCGATCCGCTGGATCTGCGAAGATGCGATGAAATTCGTGGAACGCGAAGAACGGCGCGGCAGCCGCTATGACATCATTCTGTTTGACCCGCCGGCTTACGGGCGGGGGCCAAAAGGCGAGGTGTGGCAGTTGTTTGAACATTTGCCGCGCATGACCGCGCTGTGCCGCGCGATCTTGTCGCCGCAGCCCTTGACCGTGGTGCTGACGGCTTATTCCATCCGGGCGTCGTTTTTTGCGATCCACGCGCTGATGCGTGATGCGTTTGCCGGTATGGGCGGGCGGGTTGAATCGGGTGAGCTGATCATCCGCGAGCAATCGGCGGAACGCGCGCTGTCCACGTCCCTGTTTTCACGCTGGGTGGCGCAATGAGCGGCTTTAACGGCAATCCACGCGGCAGCGGCGCGCCGGGCCAGGTGAAGGAAGTCACCAGCCTCGCCAATCCCGTGATCAAGGACATCAAATCGCTGTCGATGAAGAAATTCCGGGACGAGCAGAATGCGTTTCTGGCCGAAGGGCTGAAGCTGGTGATCGACGCGCTTGATCTCGGCTGGTCGATCAAGACGTTGGTTTTCGCCAAAACGGCGCGCGGCAATCCGTTGGTTGAGAAAGTCGCCGCGCGTGCGGTGGCTGCCGGCGCGCTGGTGCTGGAAGTCAGCGAAAAGGTGCTGACTTCGGTGACCCGCAAGGACAATCCGCAAGCGGTGATCGGCGTGTTTGGTCAGCGCATGACGCCGCTGCGCGATGTCCGGCTGTCGCCTTCCGATGTTTGGGTGGCGCTCGACCGGGTGCGTGATCCCGGCAATCTCGGCACGGTGATCCGCACGGCCGATGCGGTCGGTGCCAAGGGCGTGATCCTGGTGGGCGATTGCGTCGATCCGTTTGCCGGCGAAACCGTGCGCGCCACGATGGGCTCGATCTTTGCCGTGCCGCTGGTGAAAACCTCTGCCGAGGCTTTTGGACAATGGCGCAAGGATTTTCGTGGGCTTCTCGCCGGCACGCATTTGAAGGGCGCGGTGGATTATCGCTCGGTTGATTTTGCCGGCAAGCCGGTGGTGCTCTTGATGGGCAATGAAAGCCACGGGCTGCCCGAACCGCTTGCTGCCGCCTGCGACACGCTTTTGCGCATTCCGCAGGCAGGCCGCGCGGATTCGCTCAACCTCGCCGTTGCCACTGGCATCATGCTTTATGAAGTGCGCCGCTCCGCGCTCACCCTCGACGGAGGCTCCGCCGCGTGACTTTGCGCTCGATCCTGATCTACGGCCTCGTTGCAGCCTTTGCCGTTTTGTTCGACCAGGTGGTGAAGGAATGGGTCGAAATCGATATGGCGATGTATCAGCAGATCGACCTTCTGCCGTTTTTCGCGCTGTTTCGCACCCATAATACCGGCGTCGCCTTTTCCATGTTTTCGAGCTGGGGCGCGCCGGCGCTGGTGGTGATGACATGCGGTGTGGTGGCGTTGGTGCTCTACCTTTTCTGGCGCACCGCGCCGCATCAGGTGGCGGCGCGGCTGGGCTTCGCGCTGATCGTCGGCGGGGCGATCGGCAACCTGATCGACAGAGTAATGCTGGGCTATGTGATCGATTACTTCTTGTTTCACACGCCGACCTGGTCGTTTGCCGTGTTCAACCTGGCCGATGCGTTCATCACCGTCGGCGCGGCTTTTGTTGTGCTACAAGAAGTGCTGGATTGGCGCCGCGACCGCAGACAGGCCGGAAACGAACCGCCGGCACGCTGACACGGGCCGTTCACGACATCACAAAGGGAGGATTTATCATGAGTTTCAAGGCCATCATCGTTGATCGCGATGCCGACAAGAAGCAGTCCGTGCGGGTCGGCACCATGGATGAGGCCGACTTTCACGAGGGGGACGTGACGGTCGCGGTTGAAGCCACCACGGTGAACTACAAGGACGGGCTCGCCATCACCGGCAAGGCGCCGGTTGTCCGCAAGTTCCCGCTGGTGCCGGGCATCGACCTGGCCGGCACGGTGACGCAGTCCGATAGCTCCGATTGGAAGGTCGGCGACAAGGTCGTCTTGAACGGCTGGGGCGTGGGCGAAACGCATAATGGCGCGTTCGCCGAACAAGCGCGGCTGAAGGGCGAATGGCTGGTGCCTTTGCCGGACGCGTTTACGCCCAAGCAGGCGATGGGGATCGGCACAGCCGGTTACACCGCCATGTTGTGCGTGCTGGCGCTGGAAAAACACGGCCTGAAACCGGCCGACGGTTCGGTTGTCGTCACGGGTGCCTCTGGCGGCGTGGGTTCGGTGGCGATTGCGCTTTTGGCCAAACTTGGCTGGCATGTGATCGCGTCCACCGGCCGGGTGGAGGAAGAAGCCTATCTGCGCGATCTGGGTGCAGCCGAGATCATTGCGCGCGATGAGTTGTCGGCGCCTGGCAAGCCGCTGGGCAAGGAACGCTGGATTGCCGGCGTCGATGCCGTGGGCAGCCATACGCTGGCCAATGTGCTGGCTTCAACGCGGTATGGCGGCGCGGTTGCCTGCTGCGGCTTGGCGCAAGGCATGGACCTGCCGGCGTCGGTGGCGCCATTCATCTTGCGCGGCGTGGCCCTGCTGGGCGTTGATTCCGTCATGGCGCCAAAGGAAAAGCGCTTGGAAGCCTGGACGCGGCTCGCTCGCGACCTCGACCCGAGCAAGCTTGACGCGCTCACCACCACGATCGGCTTCGATGACATTCTCGGTGCCGGCAAGGATATCGTCGAAGGCAAGATCCGCGGCCGCGTTGTTGTGGATATGGCGGGCGCCTAGGCGTCTTTTTCGTGCTTCGATAAAATTGAAGCAAAGCGCCGAAAGCTTCCTCAAGAGGGGGTGATGTTAGGTCCGCTGCATGGTGGCGGTCCTGAAACAACAACCAATCGGAAGCGTGCAAACGGGCTTCAAGCCCGTTTTGCCTGCGCTTCCGACCCGATCCTCAAGCCGGCCCGCGCCGGTTGCCGTGCGGGCTCTGCCTGTGTGGCTGCCCTGGCTTTGGCTCGGCTTGATGCTGGCCACGCTGGTTCTGGGCGGGCTGGCTTATCTCAGTGGCGCGCCGGTTTTCATTCCCGCAGCACTGGCCGGCTTGTTTCTCGTCAAGCTCGCGCTCGCCGCCTACGCCTTTTTTGAACGGCGCCGTGAACTGCAGAGCCAAGCAGCCGCGCTCAACCGCAGCCAATTCGAGATCGAAATCCTGTCCGACCGGATGTGGGAATTGCAGGAAAGCGAGGAACGCTTCCGCAGCCTGCTCGATGCGCTCGGCGATCTGGTGGTTCACCGCGACCGCCACGGCCGCATTCTTTACGCCAATGACGGGCTCGGCTCCTTGCTGGGGCGCGATTCCCACAACCTGACAGGGCAGCGTCTGGTGGACCTTGGCGTCGATATCAGCCTGGTGCCGGATGCAGCCTTTGTGCAGGGCGAATGCCTGAGCTCCACCGATGTGGCGATCCAAACGCCCAATGGCGTGCGGTGGTTTTCCTGGATCGAACATTCGGTTCGCGACGCAACAAGCGATGCCGTGTCGCACCGGGCAATCGCGCGCGACATCACCGCGCGCAAACACGCGGAAACGGAAATGAACGCGGCGCGCGAGCGGGCCGAATTCGCCAACCAGGCCAAGTCGCGCTTTTTGGCAACGGTGAGCCATGAAATCCGCACGCCAATGAACGGCATTATCGGCATGGCCAAGCTTTTGGCCGACACCGATCTGTCGCTTGAACAGCAGACTTATGTTCAGGCGGTCTCCACCTCGGGCGGACATCTTCTGGCGCTGATCGAGGATTTGCTCGATTATTCCAAGATCGAGGCAGGTCGCTTCGACCTGGAAGCGCAGCAGGTTTCGCCCCGCGAGCTCAGCGAAAATGTCGTGGAGTTGCTGGCCTCGCGTGCTTACGGAAAGGGCATTGGGCTTGGCGTGCATGTTGCGCCGGATGTGCCTGGCCTGATCGCCACCGATCCGGGCCGTTTGCGCCAGGTGCTGATCAACCTCATCGGCAATGCCGTGAAGTTCACGGACACAGGCGGCGTGCTGATGGACGTTTCGGTGGACCGATCCGCCAGCCAGCCGACCATCCGCTTTGCCGTGCGCGACACCGGACCCGGTTTGCCGCAAGCGGATGCGCAGCGCATTTTCGAGGAATTCGAGCAGGCCGACAGCACCACGACGCGCAAGCATGGCGGCGCGGGGCTCGGGCTGGCGATCTCCAAGCGCATCGTGGAAGCGATGAACGGGTCGATCGACGTTCAAGCAGCGCCGGACCAAGGCGCCACCTTTATCGTGACCCTGCCGCTCGATGCGCAAGGCGAAACGCCGAACCGCTCGGCGCTGCTGGCTGAATGCCGCGCGGTGATCCTGTCGCCAAGCGTGGTTGAAGCGCAAGCGCTTGCCGCCACGATCCGCGATCATGGGGGTACGGCTCGTGTGGCGGCGACAATTGAAGCCGCTGCTCGGTTCGGCAACAGCAATCTGCTTTTGATCGATGCGCGGCTGGAAGATGAATTTGGAAACTGCTTGAAAGCGGCCCGCGCTGCCGGTCTGCGCGACCTTCATGCCATCACCCTGATCGCGCCTGGCGATCGCGGCCGGCTGGGGCAATTGCTAGCGGCGGGCTATGCGAATTTCCTGGCGCGGCCGGTGCGCGGGGAAACACTGTTGCGCGTGCTTGGGGCGGCCGTGACGACTGCGCTATCCCAGGCAAAGGAAAACGCCGCACCAAGGCTGTCGCAATCGGCATCACAAACCAGCCGGTCGATCCTGATCGCCGAAGACAACGAGATCAACGCGCTGCTGGTTCGCTCGACGCTGAGCCGCGCCGGTCACCGCGTCGAGGTCGTGGGCAACGGACGCGCCGCCGTCGACGCGATCATCGAGCGGGGAAACAGAACCATCGATCTCGTGCTGATGGACCTGCACATGCCGGTAATGGACGGGCTCGACGCCATTGCCATGATCCGCAAGCACGAAGAAGAAAAGGGCTTGGCGCCGGTGCCGATCATTGTGTTGTCGGCTGACGGGCAGGAAAAAACGAGGCATCATGTTTTGGCGCATGGCGCCACCGGCTTTGTGACCAAGCCGCTCGATCCCGCCGCGCTGGTGCAGGCGGTCGCGGCTTAGTTCGCCGGCTCACAGGTTCTGATCGGATCGGCTTTAAAGCCGGCTCCATTTGGCTCTCCCTCCATCATGTCACCATCATGTGATATTAGCCGCGTATCCGCTCGGCAGGGTCCACGGAGAATCAGCCATGAACCACGTGACGTTCGACTTCGACACTTCTCGTCCTTTGTTGCCGCTGCAAGCGGAGCCGTCTTCGCTTAATCTTTTGCCGCCGCTCGGCAAGATCGGGTCGCTCCAAGCGCGACTGGCGGTCAGCGAAGCGGAAGTGGAAGCCGCGCAGCAACTGCGGTTTCGCGTTTTTTATGAAGAGCTGGGTGCGCGGCGCAAGCTCGCTCACGCGCTTGACCAGCGCGATGCCGACCGCTTCGACAGCGTTTGCGATCACCTTTTGGTTTTCGATACCGCCCGGCCCGGCCCGAGCGCACGTCAGATCGTGGGCTGTTACCGTTTGCTGCGGCAGGAAACGGCGGCGGCGACCGGTGGCTTTTATTCAGCCGACGAATTCGAGATGGACAGACTGGTTTCGCGCCATCCGAATCTCAATTTTCTTGAGCTCGGCCGCTCCTGCGTTCTGCCGGCTTACCGGTCCAAGCGCACGATCGAGCTTTTGTGGCAGGCGATCTGGGCTTACGTGAAGCAGCACGCGATCGACGTGATGGCGGGTTGCGCGTCGTTCCACGGCATGGTTCCGGCGGCGCATGCCGAGGCGCTGTCTTTTCTGGCGCAGAACTGCACGGCACAAGAAGATTGGGCGATCCGCGCGGTATGCGGACGGTTCGCGGCAATGGACCTGATGCCGGCGGAAGCCATCAACGCAAAAAGCGCGCTGGCCGCGATGCCGCCGCTGGTGAAGGGCTATCTCCGGCTTGGTGCGAAATTCGGCGAGGGATGCGTGGTTGACCACGATTTCGGCACGACCGATGTGTTCGTTGTGCTGCCGGTGCGCGTGATTGCGGAACGCTACATCACCTATTACGGCGGCGCCTGAACAGCGCCTGAGCTCTTGCTGCCTCCAGCGGGGGCGGGCCAAGGCGATCGCGGGGCGGCGTGAGTTTTGCCGCGCCCGCCAGGTGCCATCCTGATCCTATTTTTCCCAGTCAGCGCCGATCGGTTCGTCTTGGCGCTCGGCGGCCTGCTGGATGAGGTCGCGGGCGCGCTCGATATCGGCGCCATCGGCCTCATCTTCCTCGCCAGCGGGTTCCTCATGGTCGCATAAAACGAGATCGAACTGCACGGGGAAGTGGTCGGAGCCGCAGGGTTCAAGCCTCTGCATGTCGATCAAGCGGAACTGTCCGGAATGGAAGAGGTGGTCAAGCGGCCAGCGCATGAACCAGAAGCGGGCATCAAACGTGTTGATCATGCTGCGGCCGATGCGCGGATCCAGCAAACCGCTGATGCGGCGGAAGCGCCGCGTGGTTTTCGACCAGGCGACGTCGTTGAGATCGCCGGTGACAATCACCGGCCCCTTTTCGTCGCGCGTGGTCATTGCAATCAGCGACAACTCTCCGTCGCGCCCTTCCGTGCCGTGGTTCGGCACCGGGGGCTCGGGGTGAATCGCGTACAAGCGGAAGCGGCTGTGGTCGGCAAGCACCACAGTTGCCATGATCGACGGGACGCCCTTTGTGAGAAGATCCTGCTTCGACGCGTCATCGAGCCGGTATTTCGACCAAAGCAGCATGCCATAGGCGTTATCCTGAGGCTGCTCGACGCGGTAGGAATAGCGCTCGCGGATCGGCGCCATTCCTTTCAGCCATGCCTCATCCACCTCCGCCATGATCAGAATGTCGGGGTCTGACTGCTCGATCATGCGGATATGGGCGGCATAATCGCGGTTCGACATCTTGACGTTGGAGGCAACGAGCCGAAAGCGTTCGCCGTGATCAATCGCGGGGTCGAAACTTTTCGATGATTTCGGCCAAAAACGCGTGAATTCCGCAATGAACCGGGCTTGAAACAAGGCAACCGCGCCGAACAGGATGGCGAAGAACCAGGTGTCGAAAAGGATGCCGTTCGGCGTCAACGAGATCGCAAAGCAGATCAGCGCAAGAATAAGGATCTGCTGGCGAGGGAATTCGCCCATGCGGACAATGCCGTGGGCAATTGGAAGAAAAGGAAGAACCGTGATCGCCAGAAGAAGGACGGCAAGCACCGTTTGTGCAATCAACATCTGGCGGCTCTGATCCTGTTCGGTGTGCGTGCTGGGCAGTGTTGGCCGCGATATAGCGCGGATTGACAGATGAAACAGGCCAGTTGTCCGCGAGCCTGTTTCGATCCGGCGTGGCCCCTCAGGAGATCGCGCTGTAAGCGGCGATTGCCGCCATGTTGACGAGGTCGCTGTCGCGGGCGTTGAGCGGCACGATCTGCACCGGCTTGTTCAAGCCGACCAGCAGCGGGCCGATCACCGTCGAGCCGCCGAGTTCCTGCAGCATCTTGGTGGAGATGGAGGCCGAGTGGAAGGCGGGCATCACCAGCACATTGGCCGGACCGGACAGGCGGCAGAACGGATATTGCGCCATGGCCTTCGCGTTCAGCGCGACATCGGCGGCCATTTCGCCATCATATTCGAAATCGACGCGGCGCTTGTCGAGGATTTTTACCGCTTCCTGCACGCGCTCTGACCGCTCCCCCTGCGGATGGCCGAAGGTGGAGTAGGCGAGCATCGCCACGCGGGGCTCATAGCCCATGCGACGCGCGAAACCAGCGGCTTCTTCGGCGATGTCGGCGATCTGCTCGGCATCGGGCATGTCATGCACGGCGGTATCGGCCACGATCACCGTGCGGCCGCGCGACAACACGATGGACGCACCGATGACGCGGTGGCCGGGCCGTGTGTCGATGACGTTGCGGACATCGTCCAGCACGGTGGAATAGTTGCGGGTGACGCCGGTGACCATGGCATCCGCATCGCCCAGCGCCACCATGGTCGCGCCGAAATAATTGCGGTCGTTGTTGATCAGGCGCTGGCAATCGCGGAACAGGAAACCGCGCCGCTGCATGCGCTCGTAGAGATAATCGGCGTAGATCGCGTTGCGGCGCGACAGCCGGGCGTTGATGATCTCGATGTTAGGCTTGTCGAGATCGACACCGGCATTGGCCGCATTGTCGCGGATCACATCATCGCGGCCGACCAGGATCGCGGTGCCGAGCCCCTGGTTCACATAGGACACGGCAGCGCGCATGACCTGCTCTTCCTCCCCTTCCGCAAACACGACCCGCTTGGGCTTGCGGCGCACGCTGTCGACGATGCGCTGCAGGGTCGAGGCAATCGGATCGCGCCGCGCGGACAATTGCTGGCGGTACAGTTCGAGATCAGCAAGCGGCTTGCCGGCCACGCCGGACTCCATCGCAGCCTTGGCGACCGCGACCGGAATGGCCGAGATCAGGCGCGGATCGAACGGCACGGGAATGATGTAGTTCGGGCCAAAGCGCGGACGCGAGCCCTGATAGGCGGCAGCGACTTCGTCCGGCACGTCTTCGCGGGCAAGCTCGGCCAATGCGTTTGCGGCCGCGACCTTCATCGCGTCGTTGATGGTGGTTGCCCGCACATCCAGCGCGCCACGGAAGATGTAGGGGAAGCCGAGCACATTGTTGACCTGGTTGGGATAATCCGACCGGCCCGTCGCCATGATCGCGTCGGTACGAATTTCGGCCACTTCTTCCGGCGTGATTTCCGGATCGGGATTGGCCATCGCAAAGATGATCGGGTTTTTTGCCATGGACTGCACCATGGCAGGCGTCAGCGCGCCCTTGGCCGAAACGCCAAAGAAAATATCGGCGCCATCCATGGCCTCGGCCAGCGTGCGCTTATCGGTCGGCACCGCATGCGCCGACTTCCACTGGTTCATGCCTTCCGTGCGGCCCTGGTAAACCACGCCCTTTGTGTCGCAAAGGAGGACGTTTTCGGGCGTGAAGCCAAGCGATTTCACCAGCTCGATACAGGCGATGCCGGCCGCGCCCGCGCCGTTGCACACAAGCTTGGCCGACTTCATGTCGCGGCCGGTGATGTGAAGCGCGTTGATAAGGCCGGCGGTGGCGATGATCGCGGTGCCGTGCTGGTCGTCATGAAAAACGGGAATGTCCATCAGCTCGCGCAGGCGTTGCTCGATGATGAAGCACTCCGGCGCCTTGATGTCTTCCAGATTGATGCCGCCGAAAGACGGCCCGAGATAGCGCACGGCGTTGATGAACTGGTCGGCATCTTCCGTGTCGATTTCGAGGTCGATGGAATCCACATCGGCAAAGCGCTTGAACAGCACCGACTTGCCTTCCATCACCGGCTTGGAGGCCAGCGCGCCGAGATTGCCGAGGCCGAGGATCGCCGTGCCGTTGGAAATCACGGCCACCATGTTGCCCTTGGTAGTGTAATCAAAGGCCTTGGAGGGATCTTCGGCAATCGCCAGCACCGGCACCGCGACGCCCGGCGAATACGCCAGCGAAAGATCGCGCTGCGTCGCCATCGGCTTGGTCGGGTTGATTTCCAGCTTGCCGGGGCGGCCCTGCGAATGGAAATCGAGCGCTTCCTGTGGGCTGACGGAGGGGCCGGTCGGCTCGCTGCGATCCTTCGGTGCCATTCTGATCTTTCCCCGTTCCGTCTCTTCTTGTGGAGCGTTCGGGATTAAGACTCCCAATCCCCTTCGTAAAGGCCGAAAACTCGCAGACCTTCGCCGAGGCCCATCTTGAACGCACACATGCCCATCGAAAAAAGCGACATCCCGCCGGCGGCGACGCCGATGATGGAGCAGTATCACGCCATCAAGGCGGCGAACCCGGATTCGCTGCTGTTCTACCGCATGGGCGATTTCTACGAGCTGTTCTTCGACGATGCGGTGATTGCGGCCGGCGTGCTCGGCATCGCGCTCACCAAGCGCGGCAAGCATCTGGGGCAGGACATTCCGATGTGCGGCGTGCCGATCCACGCTTCCGACGATTACCTCTCGAAGCTGATCGGGCGCGGTCACCGCGTCGCGGTTTGCGACCAGATCGAAGACCCGGCGGAAGCCAAGAAACGCGGCTCCAAATCGGTTGTCGCGCGCGATGTCGTGCGCTTGGTCACCCCCGGCACGATCACGGAAGAAAAGCTACTGGCGCCCGGTGAAGCCAGCTATCTTATGGCGCTCGGCCGCACCAAGGGGGCGGAAGCGCCTTATGCGCTGGCCTGGATCGACATTTCCACCGGCGCCTTTACTGTGATGGACACATCGGCGGAGCGACTGCTGGCCGACATCCTGCGCATCGAACCGCGCGAGCTGATCGTGCCCGAGCCGGTGTTCCACGATCCCGAGCTCAAGCCGGTGTTCGACGTGCTGGGGCGCATCGCCAATCCGCAGCCGGCCAGCCAGTTCGACACGGGTGCTGCCGAAGGGCGCATCACCCGTTATTACGACGTGGCGACGCTGGATGGCTTCGGCAGCTTTTCGCGCCCTGCCCTGTCGGCCATCGCCGGCGCGATCGCCTATGTCGAGAAAACGCAAAAGGCCGAGCGCCCGCCTTTGTCGCGTCCGTGTTTGGAGGACGGCGGGGCGGCGGTCTTCATCGACCCCGCGACGCGCGGCAGCCTGGAGCTCACCCGCACGCAATCGGGCAGCCGCGACGGCAGTCTGATCGCGGCGATCGACCGGACGGTGACGGGCGCGGGCGCACGGCTCCTGGCCGAACGGCTCACCGCGCCGCTGACCGATGCCGGCGCGATCAATGCCCGGCTGGATTCCGTGTCGTTGTTCTGCAGCGAAACGCGGCTGGCGGAAGCACTGCGGTTGGCCCTGCGCGACGTGCCGGATTTGATGCGCGCGCTGACCCGGCTGGCGCTGCATCGCGGTGGGCCGCGCGATCTCGGCGCAATCGGTGCCGGCCTCAAGGCCGCGCAAGCCATCGCCGATCTGATGGGCAAAGCCACGCTGCCGGCTGAGTTGAGCGCCGCAGTGGTCGCGCTGCACGCCCTGCCGGCAACGGTCCCCGACAGTCTGTCGGCAGCGCTCGATGACAGCCTGCCGCTGCTCAAGCGCGATGGCGGCTTTGTCGCCAAGGGCCATCATGCCGAGCTCGACGAAATGCGCGCGCTCGCGACCGCATCCCGCCAGGTGATTGCTGCCATGGAGCGCGATCTGTGCGAGGAAACCGGCATCCGCTCGCTGAAAATCCGGCACAACAATGTGCTGGGCTATTACATCGAGGTCACCGCCGGAAACTCCGACGCGCTGACCAATACGCCGGAAGCCAAGGCGCGCTTCATCCATCGCCAGACCATGGCCAACGCCATGCGCTTCACCACCACCGAGCTCGCCGGGCTGGAAACGAAGATCGCCAACGCCGCCGATCGCGCGCTGACGATCGAACTTGGCCTGTTCGACGCGCTGGTTGCCCTGGTGGTGGAGCACGCCGAGGCCATCCGGCAGGCGGCGGGTGCGCTGGCGGTGCTCGATGTTTCGGCAGCGCTCGCAGCGCTTGCGGCATCCGAAAGCTACAACCGCCCGCATGTCGATGACAGCCTCGACTTCTGCATCGAAGGCGGCCGCCACCCCGTTGTGGAACAGGCGTTGCGGCGGCAAAACGCGCCAGCTTTCGTGATGAACGACTGCGACTTGTCGCCGGAAAAGCCCGGCCAGTCCGGCAAGATTTGGCTGCTCACCGGCCCCAACATGGGGGGTAAATCGACATTCCTTCGCCAAAACGCGCTGATTGCCCTGATGGCGCAGATGGGCGCATTCGTACCCGCCCGCCACGCCCGCATCGGCGTCGTCGACCGACTGTTTTCCCGTGTCGGTGCCTCCGACGATCTGGCGCGCGGCCGCTCGACCTTCATGGTGGAAATGGTGGAAACCGCCGCTATCCTCAACCAGGCCGGCACCCGCGCGCTGGTGATCCTGGACGAGATCGGACGCGGCACCGCCACCTTCGACGGCCTGTCGATCGCCTGGGCGGCGGTGGAATATCTGCACGAGAAAAACCGCTGCCGCGCGCTGTTTGCCACCCATTTCCATGAGATGACCGCGCTGTCACAGAAGCTCTCGCGGCTCGACAACGTCACCATGCGCGTCAAGGAATGGGACGGCGAGGTCGTGTTCCTGCACGAAGTCGGCAAGGGTGCCGCCGACCGCTCCTACGGCGTCCAGGTCGCCCGCCTCGCCGGCCTGCCGAAGTCGGTGGTGGAACGCGCCCGCGCCGTGCTCGCCCAACTCGAAGCCGGCTCGACCTCGGGCAAGGCCACCAAGCTGGTCGACGACCTTCCGCTGTTCAGCGCGGCGATGCGGGAGGTGCCGAAAGCGGCTGCGGTGGATGCGTTGCGCGAGGATTTGGCCGCGCTCAACCCGGATGAGATGAGCCCACGCGAGGCGCTGGAGGCGTTGTATCGGCTGAAGGGGCTGGTTGGTTCCTGAACACCACCGGTCACGCCTTTAGCCACAGGTTCAAGCGAAATCGGCGGCAGTGGTCAGTAGATGATGGCCGCGCGCAGCAGTGTGGCATCGAAGCGCTGTCCCTCATCCGGCCCGTCGGTGATGCGAGTGTGGGCATGGGTGGCGGTGAAGCGCAGAACATCGGTCGGGTACCAGTTCACCACTGCGGTTGCGGCAAGTTGCGCACCGCCGCTGGGATCATCCGTGAAGTCGAGATAGCCAAGGCGCGCGCCCACTTCAAAAGCGCCAAAGCCGCGGTCCCAGATCGAGCGTTCTGGTTTGACCTGCTCGAAGGCACCTGATTGGGCGTCGTAGTCCCGGTGGTCATCCGTCAGGAATGCAAGAACGCTCATATAGCCACCGTGAAGCACGACCGCGTCGCGATCGGCGGAGTTGATGCGGTTGACCGTGTATTCGCTTTGCCAAGTCAGCCGCCCGCTTGTTGCGGCCAATTCCGCATTCACGGCGGCGAGGTCGGACGATTGTTCGAAGGAGCCGGTCGAAATCGGGGAAACATCCACAAGATCGGAGCCGACGCCGCCTGAAAAGGAAAGCCATTCCTGGCGGTCGAACCCGGCGGCCAGTCCAAGGCCGAAATGGAGCACGTCGCCGTCGTTCAGATAGGGAGCCCAAGTTCCCCGGCTCACGGCGGTGATGCCGTCATCGAAGGGCTGCCGATTGATGTCGCCCCCGAAGACGCCGCTCTGGACGCTCCAACGTTCCCCATTTGAAAGGGCTGCGAGGCCGACGCTGTCTGAAAGCTGTAGGCTGCTGTTCAGGCCGTCTTCCGCAAAGGTCGCCGAACGGCTGCCCATGATCTGCTGCAGTGAGAATGGAACTGTCTGCTGGCCGCCTTGAACCGTCAGCGTGTCCGTCAGGCTGTAGCTCAAATAGGCGTAGGTGATGGGTGTGGTTTTAAGCGCCTCGAAATCGATCGTGAAGCGGCCGCCGAAGCTGTCATAGGCGAAGTCCGTGTAAAGGCGGCCCCGTCGCACTTGGCCGTTGCGCCGGTCGGCTTCCGCTATCGCATCGTCAGGCGAAGACGATGCCCAGCCGCCGTCAAACTGCACGAAGGGTGAAAATTCAATGTAGCGGTCGTCCCCGCCGACGCGAGGCGCTGCTTCCAGGCGTTCAGCAAGGCTGGTTGGGTCATCCGCAAGGAGCGCGGATGGAAACGCGAGCATCGCCGCGAGAAGCGTGAGCGATCGAGCAGTCGCACCTGGCATCTTGTTTCTTTCTTCCGATCCAGGAGTGCTTTGATCATGGCATCCATAAGACCGCAAGCATAAGCGCTCAGGTGATCCTAGCAGGAGATGATGGCAGGTCCAGCATCCTCTCCAGAACGCACACACAGTCAGAAACGGCTTAAATAAAGTAATAAAAAAATTTATTTCCTATAAATTTGCCTGTGCTTGATTATTCACCCAGAAGAATAGCAACCTTCCTGCCACAAGCTTCGCACAATCTCTGGCGCCTATCTTTTGATTGTTCATTTTGCTTATGATCATGACACCACATAACAAGTCGAAGGTTCGATGCATAAGCTATTGTCAGGATGCCTCGCGGCTGCCCTTCTTTTCGTCACCGCAGCATCGGCTTCAGCTGCAAACGTAACGTTCAACGGGACTGTTTCCGCAACATGTTCGCTGAACATCACGGCACCCGCCGGCACAATGGTGCCCGACGCCACTCTCCAGCAGCTGAGTTCACTGCCGGCGGGAGGCTCTCCAGCGAAGATTTCGCTTACCACCACGGGCGGTGTCACATTGACCGTTGACCCTTTGGTATCGGTGATAAAACCGAGCGGCGATACCACTGCGACCACCTGGCAGCCGTCCTACGACTTGGCGGGCGTTGAAACCGCAACAAACGCGGCATCGCCCACGATCCTCGAATTGGCCGGCACAAACCTCGTTGATGTTCATTTGACCGGCACCAAAGCGGGCAGCGACAAGTTCGCCAACGGCAACTATATCGCGACAGTCACGGTACGCTGCGAATGACGTTCAAGATGACACGGGCCACAGCCTTGCGCGGAGCCTTGCTTGCGACGTTTCTGCCGCTGGCAGCAGCTGCCGGTGCGCAATCCCTGACCCCGATGCGCGGTGAGGTGACGAGCTTCACGGAAGTTTTCGCGGTCCGGGTGTTTCCTTCAAACCCTTACGGCCACCGCATCCGCCTGGAGGTGAAGGTCTATGATCAGGACTTCAAGCCGGTCAACGCACAGGTGTCGCCGTCGAGTTTCATGCTTGGCAGCCAAGCCTCGCGCCCTGTGACCGTGGTGGTGCCTTTTACCGATGCGGCGACACGCAAGGTGCGGGTTTGCGCTGAAAGCATCCCGTTTCCCAATCAACAAACCCAAATCAGGGCTCAGATATGCGGCAAGTTTCTCGCTCGGCGTCTTACGTAGCGGCGCTGTTGGCCGCTGGCACACCTTCGCAGGCTGCCTTGGCGGAAGAGGTATATTACCTCAACCAAAGCCAAAGCGGCTTCAATCTTCCCGGCGTCAGCCTGCCCCAGGGACAGGATGAGGTTCGTGCATCCGATGGAACCACCTGCCGGTCGGCGGTGGGCGGCAGCGGCGCTTATCTCGATGTCGGTTCCATCCGTGGAAACAACAGATCCGATCCGGAAATGGCGAGCTACGGACGCGTCGTCATACCGCTGGGCGGTGGCGGCAAGCGTCTTGATTGCTCCAAGCTTTACGCTCTTGAAGTGGAACGTTTGCAGATGGAGCTGAAGCTTATGAAAATGGGCTTGAACGGCGACGGCGCCGCAAAGCCACCGGCGCAAGGGACGGGGAACTGGGCGCAAGAAGGCTGGTCCGAAGGTGGACCCGGCGCAAGCGAGCCGACCGTACGACGGTGAGCCCGGCTCGATGACACGCATATTGCCCCGATTGGCTGTTGCGCTTGCCTGCATGCTGGGCACCACAAACGCGTTTGCCGCTTCCGGCACTTGTGCACGATCGTTGTCAGCGCGCCTGGCGTGCTGACGGCGAGCGCGGACCTCAAAACATCGAGCACCCTCAACGCCGGAGGATCTCCGGCCAGGGTCCGCGTCGCCGCAAATGCAGGCGGCGTTCTTCCGGGCCTCGCCTGCGCGGTGAACCTTCCCTTGAACTGCTTTCGGGTCAGGGTTTCGGCGCTTTCGGATTTCAACACAAAGCCCGCCCGCCTGGGAGTGCCGAACTTTACGGCCGGCTGGCGAATGGCCGGCCAGGATCCCTCGCGGGGTGTGACAACCGCCGTTGTTTATAACGGCACCCACGACATGCTGTTTGATTTGACCGCAACGCTTTCTTCCGGCGGGTTCATCGGCGGTACGTATCAGGCGGATGAGATCGTCCGCTGTGAATGACGCTGCCGATGACGCGGCGTTGCCGTCCGCGTCATCGTTTTGCCCGCAGCGATCATCCCTTGCAGCTTATTCCGGATCGGGCGAGGCCGCATAAAGCGACGTGCTTTTGGCGTTGGTCAGGATTTGGTAGCGCTCGAACTGCGCCAGCACGTCGGCCAGGACGTCGTCTTTGCCGAAGCCCATCACGTCATAGCCCCGGCTGCCATCCGAAAACGACGTCCGAGCAGACCAGACCTGTGGGCGGCGGGTGTCCGGACGGGTGGCTTGCGCGGCGGAAAACGCCATCGCGAGCTGGTGAACCGGCGAAACCTTGTAGGTGAAGTTGCGGGTTCCTTCCGCGACAACCGTCAAGGCGGCGCTGCGATTGTCGTCGCGATCAACCGAGGCGGACACGCCGCGCTTTGAAAGTTCGCGACACACATCGGTCAAGGCAGGCTCGACGGTGTTGTCGATGAAGCGAAGCACCTCCGCTTCGGTGGGCTCGTGCAGGATCGATCCCAAACGGGCTTGCCAGGTCGCATCCCGGCGCGGAATGGCCGGTTGCGCTTGCCGATGTTCCACAGCGCGCGCGACATCGGCGCGCATTCCGCGCACAAGCCCGAACGCCATGAGCAACAGGATCACGGTAAACGGCAAAGCGCTGATCAAGGTCATCGTTTGCAGCGCCGTGAGCCCGCCTGTGAGGAGCAGAAGCGCCGCAACGGCGCCTTCGAGGCCGCACCAGTAGATGCGCTGCCAAAGCGGCGTTTCGGCCGTGCCGCCCGACGCGATCGTGTCCACCACCATGGAGCCGGAATCGGAGGACGTGACAAAGAAAACGGCGACCAGAACAATGCCCAGCGTCGATGTCACGGCCGAAAGCGGCAGATATTCAAAGAACTGAAACAGAGCCACGGAAATATCGGCGCCAACGGCTTGCGAGATCGCACCGTTGGCCGTGGTCATGTCCAAGGAGATGGCCGTGTTGCCGAAAACGGTCATCCAGAAAAAGGTGAAGGCGGACGGCACGAACAAAACGCCGACCACGAATTCGCGAACCGTGCGGCCGCGCGAAATGCGGGCGATGAACATGCCGACAAACGGTGACCAGGAAATCCACCACGCCCAGTAAAACAGGGTCCAGTTGCTCACCCAATCGCGCGGTTCATAGGCGTAGAGCTTGAATGTGCGCTCGATGAAGGTGTCGAGATAGGTGCCGACATTCTGCACAAAAGCGCGAAAGATGAATTCCGTCGGGCCGACCACCAGAACGAAGAGCATCAACAAGATGGCCACGATCAGGTTGGCTTCCGACAAGCGCCGGATGCCGACGTCCAGACCCGATACGACCGAAAGGGTTGCGAGGCCGGTGACCACCGCAATCAGCACCACCTGCACCCAAACAGTTTGAGGAATGTCGAGCAGGTAATTCAGGCCGGCATTGATCTGCAGAACGCCGACGCCGAGCGAGGTCGCAATGCCGAACAAGGTGCCGCAGATCGCAAAAATGTCGACGGCATCGCCGATCGGGCCGTTGATGCGATCCTTGATCAGGGGATAGAAGCCGGACCGCACCGTCAAAGGCAGATTGTAGCGGAACGAGAAATAGGC
>Ga0210040_10004651_pt1 | contig 17787 bp, 21 predicted proteins | sample CryGeyCG12114_NA_FD_185462 | JGI IMG/M metagenome (GOLD analysis project Ga0210040, IMG submission 185462) | Groundwater microbial communities from aquifer - Crystal Geyser CG19_WC_8/21/14_NA (SPAdes) (version 2) | ecosystem: Environmental > Aquatic > Deep subsurface > Groundwater | place: USA... | reverse complement strand
GCGTTTTAAAATTGTAGGTAAGTTAGAGAAGAGTGGGGCCAGTATGGGCGGGGGTGGGGCCGATCGGATGGTGTTGATGCCTTTGGTTACCGGAAATCAAATGCCCCGGCAACAAGCCCTGGATTAAGCTTTAAAAACCACCATCCTAAATGCCGACAACATAGATTACGCCATGGCCGAAGCTACCGGAATTATGCGCAATGTACGACAAGATGGCCTGGGACAAGAAGAATCATTCGAAATAAAACGCAGTGATTCGATGTTAAAATCATTGAATGATATTTCGGGCTATTTAAAAATAGGTGGTTCTTTGGTGGGTTTTATTACCTTATTGGGAGCTTCTATTGGTTTAATGAATATCATGATGGTTTCGGTAACAGAACGAACCCGGGAAATTGGGGTACGGAAAGCTTTAGGCGCTACCAAAAAGCAAATACGGCAGCAATTCTTAATTGAGGCTATTGTGGTTTGTTTACTGGGTGGTGTGCTGGGCGTAATTTTGGGTATTTTAATGGGCAACGGAATAGCCAGTATGCTGGGCAACAGTTCCTTTTTTGTGCCTTGGTTTTGGGTAGTAGTAGGGTTAATGGTTTGTATTATAGTAGGTTTAATTTCCGGTTATTATCCGGCCCACCAGGCTTCTAAATTAGACCCGATCGATTCCTTGCGTTACGAGTAAGAACTGATTGGTTGTTGATTTCTGAATAGCTAAATTTAAACTTATCCCTTCGTAAAATAGTTAATATAGGAATTAAGTTAATTTAAATAGCAAAGGAATGAATACCGAAACGAATCAAAATCAATATAATCAATTAACTCCCGAAGAAGAAAGAGTATTACTGTACAAGGGCACGGAGATGCCGTATTCCGGTAAATTTTATAACCATAAGCAGCCGGGGACTTATACGTGTCGCCGGTGCAATGCGCCTTTGTACCATTCCGCCGATAAATTTGACTCCCATTGCGGCTGGCCCAGTTTTGATGACGAAATTAAAGGTGCGGTAGAGCGGGTTCCCGATGCGGACGGCCGACGCGTTGAAATTGTATGCGCTAACTGCCAGGCGCATTTAGGTCACGTTTTTGAAGGGGAACGGTTTACGCCTAAAAATACCCGTCACTGCGTTAATTCAATTTCCATGGGTTTTATTCCTGATAAAGATTAGTTTAAGCGGTTGTGTAAAACGGTTATTATATCCTGTTCTATCCGTTTAGGACGTAATTTAACCGCATCTAGTAAACACCAGGTAGTTTTGGCTTCGGCCAGAATTTTACCCGTACCTGCCTGACAAATCTGGACATAACGTTCGAAACGAGCGCCTTGGTAATTACCCAGCCAGGTATAAGCTATTAATTCGTCGTTTAACCGGGCCGAGCAGTAGTAATCTATTTCGTGCCGGATAATCATCCAGGTATATAATGATCTAACAGTAGGAGAGGCCACTTGGTACCAATGAGCGGTGGATACTTCTTGTACCCACCGCTCATTGGTACACCACATTATTTACGTGGCAAAATTCATCAATATCATTTTCTTTAACACTAAGTTTGTAACTAAACTTTTCGGCTTGTAAGGTATCCATAACCTATTTTAATTCAAGCCTAAATTTAAAATAAAATATATTATAAATTCTATATATGATATGGAAATTAGCTAAGTAGCTGCTTTTTTATAAAAGATTTAAATTAAATATTCTAAATTTTATATATCTGCTCTTTATTCGTTGTTAAATAAGCAAGTTAGGAAAACCATTTTTACTATAACATCTACCAGTTAAACTCATCCGCCACTTTAAAGACTATGGTTCTGTTCATCTCGTATCAGAAAAACTAATTTGAATTTTGGCTCAAAATACCTTCAATTTGGTTTAGTTCTTCCGGGCTAAATTGGATATTTTTACAGGCCTGAACAGCATCGGTTACTTGCTGCGATTTACTGGCCCCAATCAGCACCGAAGTAACCCGGCTATCTTTTAATAACCAGGCAATCGCCATTTGGGCTAAGGTTTGATTCCGGTTTTTAGCCATTTCGTTTAAACTGTTTATTTTAGTCAGCAGTGCCGGCGTGAGTTGTTCGGTTTTTAATGTTCCGTGCGTTTTCGCGGCGCGGGAGTCGGCAGGAATGCCACCCAGGTATTTATCGGTGAGTAAACCTTGGGCCAAGGGAGAAAACGGAATGCAGCCCACGCCTTCTTTCTCCAGCAAATCTAACAGGCTAGCCTCTACCCAACGTTCCAGCATCGAGTATTTAGGTTGATGAATTAGGCAAGGCGTGCCTAAATCCTGCAGTAGCTTTATTGCCTGTTCGGCTTCGGCTGGTTTGTAATTCGAAATACCCACGTATAGCGCTTTGCCTTGCCGCACTATTAAATCCAACGCCTTCCAAAGGCGTTTCCGGATCAGGCCGGTGGTGGTAAAATATATCTACGTAATCCAAACGCATTCTTTTTAAACTCTGATCCAGGCTGGATACCAGGTATTTCTTCGAACCAAAGTTACCGTAGGGCCCCGGCCACATATCAAAACCAGCTTTGGTAGAAATAACCAGTTCATCCCGGTAATTAGAAAAATCCTGGTGCAATAACCGGCCAAAATTTTCTTCGGCCGAGCCGGGCGGCGGACCGTAATTATTGGCCAAATCAAAGTGCGTAATGCCCGTATCAAAAGCCGTACGCAAAGTTTTTTGAAAGTTTTCCGCCACATCTACATGACCAAAATTCTGCCAAAGACCTAAAGAGATTAACGGTAGTTTTAAACCGCTGCGGCCGCAGCGGCGGTATTCCATTTGAGTGTAGCGTTCCGGGTTAGGTAAATAAGTCATAGTTTTATTTTTTCTCTTAAGCGATTTAGATTGATTAAATAAACTTACGGGAATTTATCTTTCAGATTAATGGTACCGTTGATTTTATTAAAAATAATCCGGGAAAAAAATATGTGCGGCAAAAGCAAGCTAGCGTAATTGGCTGCTAATTGCTTTAAGCTTAACTTGATTTTTCGATAAAATTTCTTATATTTATATAAATTCATACTCCAGCATATGTGGCAGTTACTCGAAAATCCGGCTATTCTTTGGTTTGCTTTAGGCTTAGTGCTTTTACTTTTAGAATTGGCTTTACCCGGTTTAATAATCGTCTTTTTCGGCGTGGGCGCCTGGATTACTGCCTTGGCCTATTTGCTTTTTGATCTTTCTTTTAATTCCCAATTAATCGTGTTTATTTTAGCTTCCATCCTCAATTTAGTTTTGCTGCGCCGCTTGGTGCTCCAGAAATGGTCGTTTCCCCGGTACAGCCGGAACGAACTGAGCGAGGAATTTATCGGCAAAATATGCACGGTGGTCGAGCAGATCAATCCCGGACCAATGGGCGGCAAAGTTTTTTTCCGGGGCACCACCTGGACTGCCAAAGCCAACACCAATATTCCGGTCGGCGAAACCGTCCGGATTAAAAGCAAAGAGAGTATTATTTTATTTGTAGAACTTTTATCTTAATGTAAATTCTTCCATGGTAACTACAATTATATTAATCGGCCTGGCCGTTTTTGTTTTAATGCTTTTCCTGTCTACTTTAAAAGTAGTGCCCCAGCGCTCCGTTTTTATCGTGGAGCGTTTAGGAAAATACAATGGCAACCTCGAAGCCGGCTTTCATATTATTATTCCTTTTATTGATAAAATAACGTATCGCCAAACCTTAAAAGAACAGGCTTTAGATGTTCCCCCGCAAAACTGCATTACCCGCGATAATATTGCCGTGGAAGTAGATGGTATTTTGTACTTACAAGTAGTTGATCCGCAAAAAGCCTCTTATGGCATTGATAATTATACGTTTGCGGCCGTTCAGATTGCCCAAACCACCATGCGGAGCGTGGTAGGAAAACTGGAACTGGACCGCACGTTTGAAGAACGCGAAACCATTAATGCGACTATTGTGGCCGCCGTGGATATTGCGAGCGATTCGTGGGGCGTAAAGGTAACCCGCTACGAAGTAAAGAATATAAATCCGCCGCCCAGTATTAAAGATGCGATGGAAAAGCAAATGCGCGCCGAGCGGGAAAAACGGGCTATTATTGCGGAGTCGGAAGGAGAGAAGCAAGCCAAAATAAACCGGGCCGAAGGGGAGAAAGCGCACATGATTGCTCTTTCGGAAGGGGAAAAGCTCCGGGTCATGAACACCGCCGACGGGAAAGCTTCCGAAATCGAAAGTATTGCCCTGGCCACTGCCCGCGGTATCCGGGAAATTGCTTCGGCCATTAACGAACAAGGCGGCATGAATGCCGTTAACCTGCGCGTGGCCGAACAATATTTGGCGGAGTTTGGCAAGCTGGCCAAAACGAATAATACCATGATTATCCCCACCGACCTAGCCGATATTTCTGGCGTAGTGGGCAGTATTACCTCGGTGATGCAGCGCATGAAAGAAGAACCAAATCTAAATACAACCGCAAATTTAAAGAAAATCAGTTCTTAAGGTAAGTAGATAGATTAAAAGTAAAAGAATAAGTGTGTAACTTATTTAAGGGATAAATCTAACTTATTATACTTTTTCGTAATTTTTGTATGTTGATTCAAATATATACTATATTCGATATTCCAGTTCCATATAACATGCTACCGTTGGTATGATAATCGGAATGAACTCCATTTAGCTACAAGTTAGCACCATTTATAACTGGCATCATGAAAGAAGATCAACAAGAACAACATCAAGCTTCAAATAGACATACGGTTAAATCTATACTTGATAATTTCAGGAGAAACATTTTTGGAATAGAATACTATTTCAACAAATTCGGAAATCTTGCACAAGGTGCAGATGAAGACGGACTAAAACAGACATCTCAATATATAATAGATTCTTTCAAAGAATTAGGAGTAGATCTTGACTTTTCTAAAGAGAAAACGAAAGACATAAATATACCTTTAGACAAAGTAGCTGACTTTTTTAGAAAAATTAAGAAGCAGCCAAAAATATCCGCACAGAACTATGAAATTCTTTCTAGAAGCTCATTTTTGATGTTAAATAATTATTTCGAATATCTGATTTCAGACCTGCTCTCCTATTATTACAGCAAATTTCAGAATTCTTTGAACGAGAAAAAGTTCAATATAGCACTCAAAGAAATAAATGAATTTGATTCACTTGAAGACTTTACAAAATCGTTGATTACAAAAGAAGTAGAGTCGATGATAGTCGAACTAAGTTTCAATGACTTGCTAGACCACTTTCATAATACTCTTGGGATTAATAATGAAAAGGACATTGTTAAATGGGATACAATAATAGAATGCAGAGAAAGAAGACACTTAATTGTTCACAATTCGTCGTTAGTTAATAAGAAGTATATCAGTAGAACAAAAAACCCATTTAACCTAAAAATCGGGGATACAGTTCATGTTGACAGTGAGTATTTCCTAAACTCTTGTAAAGAATTCTTTCTAGCTGGGCTTTTGCTTTCCTATAATTCATGGGGGAAATGGGATAAAGAAGAAATTACACAAGCGATCAAGGAGATTATGATCGATTCATTTGAATTATTAAAGCAGCATGAGTTTGAATTAGTGGCAAGGTTTACGGATTACCTACAGAAAATAGAACCAAGAAGTGACGAGCAAGAAGATTTTTTGATGCGTGCGAGAGTCAATAGAATGATTGCATTAAAAAAGCTTGGAAATGAAAGTACCTTAACGAAAGAGTTGAAAGATTTAAAAGTGGGCACAGCTTCACCAATTTTCAAGTTGGCTTACTCAATTCTTGCAGGCAAACATGAAAATATTGTTGAGTTAATAAGGCAGTCAAAAGCAGTTGACGAGTTAGATATACACAGATACAGAGAATGGCCGATATATGAATTTGTTAGGTCAATACCTGAAATTAATAGCAAAATTGAGACTGAACTAGGAACAACAGGAGCTAACATGGTATTGCCAAAAGCGAAGCTCGACAATATGCAATCGACTGACGGGATAATTAAACCTTTGTAATTCTTTTAAGCGGTAGTGCTGAAAATCTCCGCCTTTGACAATACCTGAACCTTTATATGCAATATCATGTTTGATGTATCTTGAAATCATAATACAAATTTTTAAAACCATATACTTGTTAAGCTAAATTTTACGCACAATCTGTTATATAAATAATATAACTTAAATACATTCCGGAAATTCATCCGAATAAATCTTTATGGAATAGCGGTAAATAAGTAAAGATTCGTATAAATAAATTGGCCTAATTTCGTCCAAAGCAATAATTGGTTCTGATTAATAGCCAGAATTTATTATTGCTTTATTCTTGTTGATTCTTACCGGAATGAAAAAGTATTTACTCTTACTCCCTTGTTTATTCGCTTGCCTTTATAAAGTTAATAGTCAAACTCTTACGGTACTGGATAGAACAACTCTACAGCCATTGCCGGGGGTTAGCATCACTAGTCAAAATACGGAGCTTCGGTTATATACCGACGTTGCCGGCCAAGCTCGGTTAGAACAAGCCCAACCCGACAGCCTCCGGTTTAGCTATGTTGGTTTCCGGTCTGTTACTTTGCCTTTTGCCCAAGTCAGGCAGCAACAGTTCCGGATTTTGCTTGCCGAAAGTAGTTTTTCTTTGGGAGAAGTTGTGGTGTCGGCCAGCCGGTTCGACGAAAAAAAAGAAGATGTACCCCAGCAAATCCAAATCTTAAAAAGTCGCGAACTACAGTTTATAAACCAAGCTACTACCGCCGATGTGCTGCAGCAAACCGGCAATATACTGGTACAGAAAAGCCAGTTGGGTGGCGGCAGTCCTATTATCCGGGGATTTGAAGCCAATAAAGTATTGCTGGTGGTAGACGGCGTTCGGATGAATAATGCCATTTACCGGGGTGGACATTTGCAGAACAGCATTACGTTGGATAATAGTATTTTGGATCGGGTAGAAGTGGTATTTGGTCCGGGATCGGTGGTGTATGGCAGTGATGCTTTGGGCGGAGTTATGCATTTTTATACCCGCAATCCCGTTTTAGCTGCGGCCGAAAAAAGAAATGCAGGGAGTAATGCTTTTGTGCGGTACGGCACGGCGGCCCAGGAAAAAACCAGCCACCTTGATTTCAATATCGGCCTGAAAAAGATTGGCTTTTTAACTTCTTTTACTTTTTCTGATTTCTCCGATTTAAGAATGGGAAAGAACCTACCCGGCGATTACGGCGATTGGGGCAAGCGCTTGTTTTACGTTGACCGGGTAAACGGCCAAGATATGCGCCATACAAATTTGGAGCCGCTCGTTCAAAAAGGATCGGGGTATACCCAATACGATTTGCTGCAGAAAGTTTTATACGAACCTAATCAAAACAGTTCGCACGTTTTTAATTTTCAGTATTCTACCTCCTCCAATATTCCGCGTTACGACCGTTTAACTTTAGAATCGAACGGCAATCCGCGTTTTGCCGAGTGGTATTATGGGCCGCAGGAACGGTTATTGGGCGCCTATACTTTAAACCTTAAAGAGGCCACGTCGCTATACGACCAAGCCCGCGTTGTAATAGCTTACCAGCACCTGGAAGAAAGCCGCCACGACCGCAGTTTTCAAAAACAAGACCGGAACAGTCGTCGGGAGCAAGTTCAGGTAATCACCCTTAATGCCGATCTGGAAAAGGAAATTCGAAAAAATGAGTTCCGGTTTGGATTAGAGACTACGTATAATACGGTTAATTCTACCGCTTTTTCCGAAAACATCATTACCAATACCAGACAACCCCTGGATACCCGCTACCCGGCGGGTGGCTCTAGCATGCAATCGGCGGCCGTTTACCTAACGCACGCTTATGAATTTAAACCTAACCTGATTTTTACGGATGGGCTTCGCTACAGTCAGGTAAACTTAAAGAGTAATTTTGGGAGAGATGCTTTTTTCGATTTCCCTTTCCAAGAAGCAACCCAGCAAAACGGCGCCCTGAATGGAAACCTGGGTTTAGTATATATGCCAGATAAGTTCTGGCGATTTGCGGTAACGGGTTCTTCCGGCTTTCGGGCACCCAATGTAGATGATTTAAGCAAAGTATTTGAAAGTGTACCGGGAAATATAATTGTACCCAATCCGGATTTAAAACCGGAGTACACCTACAACGGGGAAGTAAGTATATCTAAAAACATTAACCAAACAGTTCAGTTAGAGTTAGTAGGATATTACACGCGGTACCACAATGCCATCACTACGCAAAAAAGTACTTACGCCGGTCAGGACAGCCTATTATATGACGGACAATTGAGCCAGATAATCAGCAATGTAAACGCCACCGAAGCTTATATCTGGGGAAACAGCTTAAACTTGACGGCGGACATAACCCCGGCGTTAGCGCTTACCAGTTCTCTCAATTATACTTACGGCCGCATTAAAACCGATACCACCGATTATCCCCTGGATCATATTCCGCCGGTATTTGGCAAAACCAGTTTACAACTAAAAATAAATAAGTTGCGGAGCGAGTTTTTTGTCATGTATAACGGCTGGAAAAGAAAGCAGGATTATAATTTACTCGGCGAAGATAATTTTGCGTACGCTACGCCCCAGGGCATGCCGGCCTGGTACACGCTTAACCTGCGCGCCGCGTATAGACTAACAAATAATTTGCAACTACAAGCAGCCCTCGAAAATATCCTCGATCGGCAATACCGGGTTTTTGCTTCTAATATAAATTCTCCCGGTCGAAATTTTATATTGACTATTCGAGGTACGATCTAACTACTATTAGATAAGTAGTTGCAAGCTATTATCAATCTTAATTTTTGATTGATCACCACCTTGATCCCTAATTAGCTTTGTTATTTATTAATATTTCTTGATGAATAAATCAAAAGCAACCATGATCTAATTTCGATAAATCATACCAAAACTTCCCGGTTATATTTGCTGCGGTATTGCATGGGCGATAACCCGGTTATTTTTTTGAAAGTATCCCGGAAAGCTTTCGGATCAGAATAACCAACATTATACATGACTTCATTCACGTTTTCCCGCGACGATTCCAGGCTCATTTTAGCGGCTTCAATTTTTACCCGCTGCATGTATTCTACTACCGTATTGGCGGTGGCTTTCTTAAACCGGCGCTCCAGGTTGCGCCGGCTTAAAGCTAAATTATCGGCGAGCTGATCTACGGTAATGCGTTCCTGTACATTATTTTCAATAAATTCCTGGGCTTTTTTAATCAGGTCGTCTTCGTGGTCTTTCTGGCCGTTAAATATTACAAACGGCGACTGGCTGCGGCGCTCAATATCAATCTGGAATGCTTTCGACATAAATACGGCAATATCGCGGCCGGCAAATTTTTCGATGAGATAAAGAATCAGATTTAAATACGAAAATGCGCCACCACTGGAATATATACCGTGTTCATCGGTAATAATGCAATCTTCTACGAGGTTCACGGCCGGGAACATTTTGCGGAAATGATTAGCGGCCATCCAGTGAGTGGCACATTTTCGCCCATCAATTAAGCCGGTAGAAGCCAGCAGAAAAGCGCCCACGCACAAACTGCCTACTTCGGCGCCGCCTTTATATTGATTTACAATCCACGGCACAAAATCGCGGTTAATTTCTAACGTCTGTACCATATCTCCATCCAGGGCCGGAATAATAATCAGGTCGGTTTTAGAGATATTCTTAATTAGAGTATCGGTAAAAACGGTATACAACCCGCCGGCAGCCGGAACTTCTTTCGCTAATCCAGCGAGTTGCACCTGAAACAAAGCGGCTTTCCCCATGCTTTTCAGCAATTTGTTTACTTCCGTTAAAACTTGCCGCGGGCCTTCGATGCTGCCCAGAATAGCTCCCTGTGGAACCAGAATGGTAATGTGTTTCATAGTCTTAACTTAATATAAATAACTGAATATTAACTTTGATGGGATAATAATGCTCATCTCTAGAGATAAATAATTTTAAGCTGAAGAAGTATTTGCGGTTACAAGTTAAAAAGTTTAGTTGTCGCAATCAACCCCTTATATTGTCGGAATTATACCCCCGCTTTTCTTCTTTTTTCCGGTAGGTTTGCATCAGCAGCTTAGTAAAATTTCCGCTATTATTTTATGCCAGATATTTATAGGAGTTGGTATTTATAAATTTTGGATCATAGATAAACAAGGTTATTACAGATTAAATCTACTTTCCTAGTGATGAATAATTTTAAGACTAAATGCTTAATCGCATGAACTTAGAAATTCAAACTATTAAAAAATCTATTGACATAGATGCCCCTAAAGAAAAAGTTTGGGAGGTGTTGCTCCTTGATAAATATACGCTGCGTTGGTATGCCGCTTTTAGTCCGGGAAGCCATGCCGAAACCGATTGGCAAATAGGCAGCAACGCTATTTTTAAGGATAATAGTAACGAAGGTATAGTTGGTGCCATTGTGGTTAATCGGCCGGCTGAGGTTATTTCCATAGAATACCAGGGCGTTGTTTCCAAGGGGCAAGAAGATTATGACAGTGATTTTGCTCAGGCCATAAAGGGTTGCCGCGAAACGTACCGCTTGCTGAATAAAGACGGACTTACCCAATTTGCCATTAATGTAAATATGGGAGCCGAATATTTTGATATGATGTCTGCCGCTTGAAATAAAGCTTTGCAGCAGATAAAGGAATTTTCCGAAGCCAATTAAAGAAATACAGTACCAGATACTGCTATAAAGAGATAATCGAAAATAATTAAACCAGCTACCATGACCCAATTTATTTCTTATTTAATTTTTAATGGCGATTGTCGCGAGTATTTTTTGAGGTGTTAGTTGATCCATTCGGCTTTCGCTGGCAGTTCCATTTTTCTGAAAATTAAATTAGTTAACCATTTAAAATAAAGAAGTGAAAATGATCAAAATTATCCTGATAAGCATAGTGGGTATTATCGGCTTGCTTTTACTAGTGGCTCTTTTTGTAAATAAACAATACACCATTGAGCGGGAAATATCCATCAACAAACCAAAAAATGAGGTATTCGGCTACCTAAAACAACTTAAAAATCAGGGAAATTATAACAAATGGGTAATGTCTGATCCGAATATGAAGAAAGAATATCGCGGTACCGATGGTACGGTTGGCTTTGTGTACGCCTGGAACGGCAACAACCAGGCTGGCCAAGGCGAGCAGGAAATAAAGCAGATTACCGAAGGAGAACGCCTGGACCTGGAAATCCGGTTTATTCGTCCGTTTGCCGGTGTGGCCAAAACGCCGTTTACTACCGAAGCTGTAGCGGAAAACCAGACCAAGGTAAAATGGGGCATGACCGGCGGCAATCCTTATCCCTTTAATATAATGCATTTGTTTATGGATAACCTGCTGGGTAAAGATTTGGAAGTTAGTCTGGCTAATTTGAAAGGTATTCTGGAAAGAGAAAACCCGAGCGTATCCGTAGCTAACTAATTATATAAACGCTTCTCTGTCGCGAGCGTTTTTGCTCGTGACAGAGAAGCATTTCTTTTTAGATAAATCCATCCATTCCTGTTTAGAATGAAAAAGACTGCTGTGCCTACCTTATCTGATGCTGAAAAAGTAAAAGCCTATATGGCTTTGCTAGAACATCCGCTGAAAGCAGAAATAGAAGCTATAAAAGAAATTATTCAAAACTCAAATAGCAAAATTAACGAGCGGATAAAATGGAATGCGCCCAGCTATTATTACAAAGAAGATTTGGTTACGTTTAACCACCGTAATCAGAAACAAGTGCATTTGGTTTTCCATCATCCAACAATTGTAAACATCCAATCCGGCTTGTTAGAAGGCGACTACAAAGACCGGCGTATGACGTATTTTGCCGATATGGCGGCGGTGCAGGCGAATAAAGCAGAACTGGAAAAAATAATGAACAAGCTAGTAGATCTTATAGATGGTACATGCAAATAGATATTGTGTTGAGAAGCAGCAGCAATTACCTGATTTGTTGTAACAGAATCTTATTAATAAGTATTTAAACAAAACAACTAATACGTTACCTGCTTTTTAAACTAGTTAATTTTATAAGCCAAAGCTATATTGCTAATTATATTATCAATTTAGTTTTTTAAAAATATATACTAAAAAAGTTAGTATTTAATTTTAGTTTGTTAACTTACTGCCAAAATTAGTAAATCTACAAACTATGAAAGATAACCTGTTCTTGCCCGCTACGATACAAGTTGATACCCACGCTTTATTAGATGAAGTGCTGCATCCACCAATTTATAATTTCGCTAAAGAGTTGGTGGAGTATCTTTTAATTGTTTCTCCGCCGGATGGTATAAAGAATGATGTAGAAAATTATAAAAACCTACTAGCTGCCGATCATGGGAATTATATTGCCCGCTATTCCATCGCGCATTTAACGCTTGCTTCTTTCTTGCTTCATCCTAAAAGAGAAAAAGCACTTATTCGGTCGTTGGAAAATGCTGCCGCTGAAGAAAGTGAAAGAACATTTACAACTGATGGCTTTGCTATCTTTGATTCGAACAGCACTTTATATTTAAAAATTAAAGAAATGAGTAGCTTCTCGCAACTTAGTAAAAATATTAACGAGAAAACGTTAGGTATTTATTTACCAAGTTGTCATAAGTTCCTGACATACAATCCACATCTTACCATTGGTAAACTTTTAAATAATTTGGAAGCAGCAATGAGTTTGTTTTTTCATCAGGAATATACCCAGCATTTTAAAGCTACCGGTTTGCTTTTACTAAAACGTAACAGTGACGGCCGGTATGAACCTATTCAGGAATTCCCGTTTCTTTCCCGCGCTCCCGCGCAATTATCTATTAATTTCTAACTTTTAGTACCAATATACTGCCGCCGGACTTATTCGGAGGCAGTATATTGGCTAAAGCTTGTAACGTTTCAGCTTTTTACTAAAATTCATTGTCGCAAACTTCCCTATTTTTGTCGTATTCACCCCCAATCAAACCGCACCATTTCTGATATATTTGTTAAATAAATGTAAGTAAATAGAGTGAGGCATTTAATCAAATGTTGAACTAACCTGGATAGTAATCCTATATTCCTTAGCTTTTAAATTTTGTAATTGGAAACGATAACCTTTTTTTTTAGTAAATCAAATAATTTCTTAACACCTTAATAAACAAAAATTATGGCAACTCAAATATTTGTAAATCTTCCGGTTAAAGATTTAAATAAATCCATCGAATTTTTTACGCAACTAGGTTTCACGTTTAATGCCCAGTTCACTGATGCGAACGCTACTTGTATGATCATTGGGGAAAATATATTCGCCATGTTGTTAGTAGAGGAGTTTTTTAAGACGTTCACGAAAAAGAGTATAGCGGATAGTTTTAAAAGCACGGAAGTGTTGCTGGGAGTATCTGCCGAAAGCCGGGAGGCAGTAGATGAAATGGTGAATAAAGCATTAGCTGCCGGTGGCAAGGCGCCCAACGATAAACAAGATCATGGCTATATGTACGGCTGGGGTTTCGAAGATTTAGATGGGCACCAGTGGGATATATTTTGGATGGATCAGGGAACAACACAAGGATAATTTAGGAATGTGGCAGCTATTACGGAAAAGTTAAGCCGGCTAGCTGCCGGTTTTCTAATAATGTTTAAAGCTTGTTACTTCTAAAAATCTTAAGCTGATAGTTGTACCGATACCTTCATGTAAATTTGTTATACTTTTTAGTTTGATTAGCTAATGGTAGGTTGAGGTAAGTACCCATGCCAAAAATATCTATTTAACTACGAGTTTAATTAAATTATAAAACGCGCCATTATTAACTTGATATAAGTACTAAATAAGCAGGCAATATGATAGAAGTATTCAAAACCAATGTGGATGACCGGGTTCAGGCGAACTTGCTAGTCGACCAAATTCATCAAACTTATTCCGATTACAAGGCTAACTTTGACCTGGAAGATTGTGATAAAATTTTACGGGTGGCCAGTTCCACTAATTTTGTTTGTGCCGACTGTTTAATAAACTTACTCCAAGAATTTGGTTTTCAGGCCGAAGTTTTACCGGATGAATTGTGAAAGATGGCAAGAGACTTCTTAATTGAAATCATGTATTATTAGATTAACCATCAATTGAAACAGTTGAAAATTGGTTCTTTTAATTAATGTACTTACTACGTTTGTTTTATAATATTTTAAAGGTCCATAAATAATTTCTCAATAAAGCGAATAAGCTGCTAAACACTATTTCATTCTAGAGCCTTTTAGTAAGAGTAAGTATATAAAGCCACATATTATATATCCTTAAAAATTCTTAATATCACCAGGATGAAAAAGATCTTGGTTTACTTGCTCGTTTTTTTTACAAGCTTGCCCATGGTGCATAGTCAACAAATAGTTCTGGTAAAAAAACGTAATCCGAATCAGAAGTATAAATACCTAGAAGGCAAATATCTAAAAATTAAGCTAAAAGAAAGTAAAGAAGTACTAAAAGGCTCTTGGCAGTATGTAAATGACTCCTCTTTTGTTTTAGACGGCAGATTAGTTTATTTGCCGGACATTTACTGGCTAGATATTTCTAAGAAAGAAAGAGGAGTTTGGATTCTTAGAAAAGGTCAGGATATGTTAATTTTAGTGGGCTTGGGCTTGTTTGCCGTGTCTCAGGTTAATACTATAACTAAACCCCGGAAGTTTAAAATGGAAAACAAAGTGTATACTAATAGCGGCAAAATGATTGCAGGCGGTTTATTTTGCCGCGGCTTAGACCGTACTTTGCGCCCACGAAAGGTTCGCTTAGGACACAAATTTGGAGTGTATCTTAGATAATCCTTTCATTATAATAATATTCATCTTTATATTTTCCGGCAAAGCATTCGTCTACCCAAATAAAGTTGCACCTCCTGCAAGTATCGCATTAAACAGCTTATTTAAAAATATGTTCTTCTTGATAACAGCTTTTAGGATATGTTTCAATCCTTTCGCGCCACCTGCTCCTCATTAGTTTGTTTTAAATCGTTATTATTACTGCCTTATTGCGTTACTAGTTAGCTGATATATTTATCAGAACTGAGTGGTACGTAATAAGATCCATTTTATAAATTTTCGGATTAGTAAAAATTTTACTATAGAGTTTAAAACAGCCAGCATGGAAATAAAACTTTTACGAAATGTTAGTTCCGTTCATGATTTACGAGCAATTAGTTTCTTTTCAATTATAATTTTTGCCCTAATAAGTTTACTTTCCCTTCCCGTAAAAGCCCAACTTAGCAATAATTACGAGTGGAAAAATGTTGCCATTGGTGGTGGCGGATTTGTTTCAGCGATTATTCCCAGTAAAAATGAAGCAGGCTTGGTTTATGCCCGGACAGATGTGAGCGGGGCCTACCGCTGGGATGCCCAAGCAAACCAATGGATTCCGTTAATAGATTGGGTTTCATTAGATGAAACCGGCTTTTTAGGTATGGAAGCGCTGGCCTTGGATCCAAACGATTCTAAAAAATTGTACGCGTTGGTTGGTACTTCTTACTTTAATGGCGGGAAAACGGCTATTTTACGATCTTCTGATTACGGTACAACCTTCTCCATTACCGAGGTGACCAATCAGTTTAAAGCGCATGGGAACGGAATGGGGCGCCAAAATGGAGAAGGACTGGTAGTTGATCCGATTAACAGCAATGTATTATATTGCGGCACCCGCAGCAACGGCTTGTTTAAGAGTAAAGACGCCGGAAAAACCTGGGTCCGTTTAGCAGAATTAAACGTAACAACTACGCCCAACGAAAATGGAATCAGCTTTGTCGTGCTTGACCCAAGCGCTAAAAATTCGGCCGGTACCCAGACGATTTATGTGGGAGTTTCCCGGTTTAATAATAATCTTTACATAAGTACCGACGGTGGGGTAACTTTTACTCCGGTGGCGGAAGCGCCACCTACTTTAATGCCCCAGCGCGCGGTACTGACGAGTGAAAATAATTTACTTATTACGTATGCCAACGGCGCCGGCCCGCACGGTCATTGGAATGCTGCTTTAAATGAACCCATGGATAAGGGGCAGATTTGGAAGTTAAGCGGCTCGACCAGCACCTGGGTTGATATTACACCCGCAAATATAAATCGCGCCTTTAGTGGCATTAGTGTTGATCCGGTAAACCCGCAACGAATAGTTGCTACTACTATTAATACTTATTTGCTTCAGGAACCAAATGTGTACGGCGATTGCATTTATTTAAGCACCAACGGTGGCTCCTCCTGGACGGATTTAATTGCCAGAGGTTTTGATTTAGATCCGAATGGAATAACCTGGATTGAAGGCCAGTCTATTCATTGGGCTGGTTCTATAGAGTTTGACCCGTTTGACTCTCAAAAGGCTTGGGTTAGCTCGGGCAACGGGGTTTTCAAAACAGAAAATATAAATGCCAACCCAAATGATTGGAAATTTATGGTAAAAGGATTGGAAGAAACCGTTCCGCTGGACTTAATAAGTGTTCCAAATGGACCATTAGTTTCGGTTATTGGTGATTACGAAGGTTTTCGGCATACCGATATTCGCCCAGTATGCTCCCATTCATTCCCCCCGCATGGGAACCTCTGCCAGCCTAGCTTATGCGGCTCAAAATACCAATATCATGCTGCTGGTAGGTGATAAGATGTATTATTCTACGGATAAAGGATTAACCTGGACCGCTAGCAGTATAAATAGCAAGAAAGGCTCCGTAGCAATTTCGGCAAATGGTTCGGTTTTTCTGCATTGCCCTAAGGCGCTACTAACACCACTACTTACCGTTCCACGAATAATGGCAGCACCTGGACTCCCGTGACGGGATTAAATATCAGCGAAGCCCGACCGGTTGCCGATTATGTAAATACAAATAAGTTTTATGTGTATAATAATAGTACCGGAACAGTAATGGTTAGTACTAATGGGGGCGCTTCTTTTGCCAACGGCGGTTTTGTTGGGACTCAGGCTTCTAAAGTTATCCGGGCTACACCGGGCCAGGAAGGCTACATTTGGGTACCTTTATACAACAATGGCTTAAGCCGAAGTACAAATTTCGGGCAATCATTTTCCAAAATAACTAACATTAGTTATTGCGGCGCAGTAGGCTTTGGTAAAGCAGCTAACGGCAGTAATTATCCTACCATTTATATTTGGGGAACGGTAAATAATGGCATGGGCATCTACCGTTCTACCGACGAGGGGCAAACCTGAGAACGCCTGAATGATGATGACCATGAATACGGCGGACCAGGAAACGGCCAGTTTATAATAAGCGATATGAACGAGTTCGGACGAGTTTACATGAGTACGGTGGGCCGCGGCATTGTTTATGGTCAAGCGAAAGGTACTTCTACGGTTACGGGAATTAAAGTCTATAAGTTCATTGCTTTTCAATATGCGTCTAATCCATTTACCAGCAAGTTACAGGTACATATTGCGGGTAAATTTACCTACAAAGTTACTGATTTAGTAGGTGCCACCGTGGAGACCGGAAAAGGATCAGGGACTGCTTTGATAGGAGAAAGTTGCCAGCCTGGTATATTCTTTTTAACCGTCCAAAACAACACTAGCGCCCAGACCGTCAAGATTATTAAAAAAAAACTACTTAGGTATACTGAGCAGTTTGTTAGTTACTACATCAAATTCAAACAATAAAGAAAAAACCTGATCTTTTAAAGTAGCAATACAACGTTAAAAATCTATATCTCCAGTAGATAATGGTAAATCCACCGGAAATATAGATTTATTTTTTTATTAATTATAAAGGCTTCTTATGCGGCTTTAATCATCATCTTGCGAATCATCTTTTTTATTTAACAAGGCAACAACTCCGGTTATTAAAAGGGCACTAACGGCTATTGTCGTCAGTAAACCTTTTTTATCGTGTTTCCAGATGGCTTTGTAG
>Ga0210040_10004650_pt1 | contig 17791 bp, 7 predicted proteins | sample CryGeyCG12114_NA_FD_185462 | JGI IMG/M metagenome (GOLD analysis project Ga0210040, IMG submission 185462) | Groundwater microbial communities from aquifer - Crystal Geyser CG19_WC_8/21/14_NA (SPAdes) (version 2) | ecosystem: Environmental > Aquatic > Deep subsurface > Groundwater | place: USA... | reverse complement strand
TTTTGGGTGAAAGCCAAGCTGCAATGTATTTCAATGTACCTTCCCACTCTGCGCTTCTTTCTCTCTCTCTCTCACTTTCTCTTTTGTAGCTGTTCTCAATAACTTTACTAAAGCAAAGTTAATAAATGAATGAATTGAGAAGGTCACCCACACTACTTGTATGGAGCCTGTGAGCTCGAATTAAGCGTAACCTGGAGTGCATGAAAACAGCATTCAAAAATTTATTGATGATAGTGTGAACTTGGGTTTCTCATTTCCCTGAACAATTTGCCGTTTGTCTGTTTCAGAAAATAAATTAGTTATTTGGCTCGTTTAGTTACCACGCATTTTATTTTTATAGCAATTGGGGTAGCTATGAAGCTCAGTAAAAGAGCCCTTTAAACCGAAATCATTCTAAATACTCTATTCTCAAAACTCAAACGGACGTCGAATACACACAAATGCATGTCCCATAGCATTGCATTCCCTCCGTTTCAATTCTGCTCGGACTATACAACATAGGACCACTATTTTTTTCTAAAACGAACATTAATAGGGAAGTAACGGATAAATTAGTTCCTGTTAGCTATCGTAAATGCAATGTAACACAAATAAATTTTATTTTTAATAAGATATTTTTGACTGAAACTATTAAAAGGATTTCCCGACTACTAAGGTGTGTGACTGGTGAAAAAGCGTTCTTTTAGAGTTAGTTAGTATTGCACAATTCATTTTTAAGGGTTGTGAAAGTATGCATCATTTGTGCCTGGCACATATTTAATTGCATTAAAAGCTTTCCCAGCGTGTTTTCACAATTTTTAATAGATCATAGTTGAATTTTACCAACTACTTGCTATGCATTTTTAGGCTAATAGGAACGATACATCACTTCTGCTAAACTCCCCAAGGCCAATTTGTTACCATTTCGGATAAAATAGATTCATCCTATCGAGACACATCGCTTGCAAATGGACTACTATCCATTATTGAAGAAAATGTATCCATTGTATAAAAACGTTTCGGCCGTTAGCAAAATGGCTTCTGTAAATATTCCTAACAGCATGAATGTACCATGCCTACGAAGTGTGTCTTGGTCGTGAAATTAAAGCTGTTCCATGTCAACTCCCAAATGTCTCGCAAACACAATATCCTACTTTCTTTTCATTTCGTAGAGACCTTAAATGCAAACTTGTGTACCCCATAGATGGACACTTTTATACGCACACATGCATGCAAAGTGGACCACTAAATGGAACCATAAAAGCGTGCATGAATTCGTGCATCAATGACTATGGAATGACAAAATGAAAAAGAAGGTTAAGTTGTTTCTGGCCCAAAAAGATTTCTGCAAAGATAGCAGTTCATTTATTCCTACTTTTATCATTTCCCAGTTCATCTGTTGCAATGTATATGAACTCATTTTCCCAAGTCAGCGATATTCATGTTGGACCTGCAAACCTTTGATTGTATCGTAGCAACTCTGCCACGTACAATCTTCACACAGAATAGAGGAAAAAGCATCTCTAGTGAAACTCGATTATTTTTTTCAGCACCGTGTGAGACTGTGCATGCATGTGAGCATATAATACACATCCATCTATCAACTTCCGATCTTTCAAATAAAACGAATGGAAGGAGTTGAACAAGTTTTATTTCCATTAACTTTTTTACGATACAGTATTACTCCATGGAAGAGGATGATAGACCGAAGAGCTTTTAAATTTTTAAGATCCTTCAAGTGGCACCACCAAGTCAATACTTTATAACATACCGGTTCTTCATGTCTAGTAAATGCAATCGCTTCAGCATCTCTATACTTGAGTGAGCAAAAAATGATACTAGAGATGTGCTGTATCCACATATTGGAGATCAATCATGACAAAGTAAATCCAGACGTATCATCATCACTTTTTATGGGTAATATTTATAAATTGGTGAGAAAGGTTATTAATTCTTTAGTATTCACTTTTTTTAGATAAATGGTGCAATCACGTAGAAATTTTATGGAAAAAAGAATTTATAATGGGGTTTACAGTTTTGCATTTACTCACACTAGCTTTTTTTTGCAATGCTATTTGTAATAAATTTCTCACCTTTTTGATAAACTTGATATTCTCAGGTTATAGATTCACCTATATTTGCAAAGTAATGGAACACCAAAATTTTTAAAACTCTTAACGAAAACGTAGGATCATTGATGTTCAGAAAGTTATATACAAATCGACAAGGAAGTAATAACCAGGGTCATTCGTTTTTTGCACACATGAAGAATTTTATTTCATATGTGAGTTGGTAAAGTTAGATGAGTTTTTTTTTACCACATCGTATGGATTTTTTCAAACTAAAACCCAAGAATTGACTTTGTTTGCCAACCAAAAGATGAGAGGAAGGAGCTGTGAAGCGAGAGGCTATAACCATGAATGATTCTCAGCTCCATAAAATTTTCTACAGAGCATTAGTTGGCCATTGCATTGAAAACAGCACTTCTGACAAGACAAGATAAGAGGAGTGAAAGAAAAGGAGAAAGTTTTAAGAAAAATATTTTACTACTCATCCTACTCAAGCAGTCTCCCAGCTACACAAAAGACAAAGAAAGGCAAAGGATTAAATCCTTTTAATTAGTTCTTTCATAGAAATCTATTTGACTTGGAAAAGAAACTTTTATTTCAGCTTGAGTTCCTACTTCTATAGTCTTCTATTGTGATTTTCAGTTACTGCTAACGCTTTATTTCCATCGCTGCTGTCTCTAAATCATTTGAGGTCAATTACTACAAATCAACATAGACCAGACGGCCAATAACACCTACCAATACTTGGCAACAAAAACCCTTTCCCTATAATTTATTTGAAGTATCTGATTAAGACCATGCATGTGAACAACTGCAATTACTTAAATTGAATCAGTAGGTTAGATATAGCACCATCAAATAAAATTGTTGATGCAAAATCTAGCTTTCTTTGGGTATTACTGGCGTTCCACATGAAAATATGTTTCATAAAGTTTATCAACGACGGGACAACTGTCCAGCTCCTGTTCAATAGAAAATCGTAAGATTTGCCACCAATGAGTGTAAGCAGCTTGTGTTATAGCTAGCATTTCATAATAGAGACGGTTGAATTGCGCGACAAATCTTCACACCTACTGATCAGTCGTATGCGCTACCAACGAAAAGATGCAAAAGTAGTAGGTTCATTCGACAGGCAGCATAATATTTTGCGAAATTAAGAATTGGGCAGTACATTTTCTCCAGTCAATCAAACGCGCACCGTACAATGTTAGGTTATACTAGTGCGCCCAAATTCTGAAACAGAAAACACTGGCAGCAAGTCAGTCACTGTATTATAACTACTAACTAACTGCCGACTTAAAAATTTAGTACAGCATTAAGGGAATTTAATAAACATAAAACATTTTAATACTCACAGTAAACAGCAATCCCGTCCCGGTACACTGAGAAACATGGGGAAAGAAGAAAAATCTAGTGATCTGGAGAGCGTCTATGTGACCTACTGGAATCGATTACAACATTCCTTGTTTTCTTCGTTCCTTTTGATTGCTACAGCGGCCACCACAGCATTTCTTATCATCGCTCTTCTGTTTGGTCATGTAAGTAAATAACTGTCGCTAGTTAGTCACTGAAAAAAAGAGACTTTATATTCTGAAATCAAATGAAAACCATATGTGTTTACAAAGACCTGTCAGCTGATAAAGTCAACCGGTGAATCAGTCCGTTGATTTTTCAAAACGAGAAACTTGAAGGAAACATTTTCATTCTCATGAAGCTGAGCTTGTTTGTTTGACAGAAAAGAAAATTACTTTTACTTACTTTCTTGCAGGATATCACAAACACAACATCTCAGGTGTCCATTCTCATTGTGTCACTGGTGATTCTACTGGTCCTTTTTCTTGGAACCCATTTCCCGTTGTTTCAACAACGGCAGTTGTCATTGGCCTGGTCTCTTTTCGTCATATCCACTTTGATGATCACTATTTTTCTGTGTGCTCATTTGTCCGCTCCTAGCAGACCTGGTGACTATGTGGTTCCCGTTTTTATCCTTCTTTTTGTTGTCAATGCCATGCTTCCAGTTTCCATTTCAGTGGCTATCGTCATTTCTGTCGTACTAGTGGCCATTCATCTCCTACTCACCATTTTGTTGTCTCACGAATCCACGGAGAACTTATACACCCAGGTGAGTTTAATTGTTCAATTTTTCGAATCGTCCGCCACTAAATTTTTTCGAGTCGACTGGAAACCCGTTACGACAATGCACTTCCGATCCGACCCATATATTACTCATGAGAATTTTAACATAAATCTATAAATTTTTGAGTCCGGCGTTCTTATCTCACATACATGTTCATCGGACATTTCATAAACTTCTTTTTTCACTTTTTTTTCTTCAAGTTTGTATATGCAAGAGATTAAGACGAGTATTTAGTGAAGATTGTCCTAATTTGTATTTTAATAATTTTCATAAACTATAAAAAAAATCTGAAGCAATAACAATAAAATTATGTACCGTTAAACCCCGACCTTAAATTATGACATGCATGATAGACAACATACAGAGGAGTAAAATTTTATCCTTGACGCACGAAATGAGAAAATTGGTTATTCATGCAAAACGAGGTAAGGCTCACTGAAGCAAACTGCTGGCTGCATTCCTGTTTCATCTTTGGATGTAAATTCCTGAAACAAAAAGTTTCCTTCCATGATTCATATTAGCTTTTTGGATGAGATAGTTTCGCCCCTGGAAACTTTTTTACAGGACAGAAACCCCAGATCGACTTGTAGTAGTTTTTTTTGCAATAAATAAAGCCGTCTATTAAGGTTTGTACAATTCAATTTCACTATTCAAACTTTTAAAGCCATCCTCTCTTTACTATGCTTTTACTGAACCGAGAAACTAACTGTTGAATGATTTGTATAAACTATGTCGAAAAAGTTCTTTCTTATCAAATGTTGCACGTTTTGGTGCCAAAAAAAGCATCTTGACAGACAGAAAAGAGCAAATTATAACAGTCTGCTGCAATGAAAAAAACGGTCGTAATGTGCGTGAATGTGAGTTATGACCTACTGAAAAGGACAAGTGAAAGGCTCAAAGGGAAGAACCTTTCTTCTTGGTTTCTTAACTGTTGGATACCGTTATGCGAAACTTTAAGCCTCCTTAGAATAACTTGAGACTTTTTGAGCTCAAAATCAATTACAGTCCCCTTTCATCAAGTTGAGCGAAAGTTTTACACTTTTTTTAGCCCAATAAGTTGTGGTTGGATTGACTTTTAAGATCTTATACAGAACAGAATACTATTGGAAGCACTTTTTATGAATTTTTAATTAAAAAGAAAAGAACCCAAGCTAAAATATTCCAGTCATGTAGATCTACATTTATGGCAAATATTATAAGTTCTAAAAAATTATATTATTCTCTGCATAGGAAATGAGCGATGTTTCAACTTCCTTTGCAGCTTTCTAAATTATCTAAATAGTCCGTAGTTACAATGGTCCTAGCCCGGCAGACTGGGTGCTTTTACTGACGCATATTTGCTAAAAGTATTATGCTTTACTGACTGAGTCATGTAGTCATGTTTTCAATTGAATTATACAAACCTATTAAATGTCATGTTTTCTCAACATAAACTAGTTACAAGGCGAAAAAAATGCTTCAATGCCATGTTGAACATGCAGCATCGGTATTGGGAAATTTGTATTAATTAGTCGTTTCATCGACTATCCGGATTGAACGAATGTATCGATTTTTAATGCATAATAAGAGAACTAAAAAGGAATGCCAAAGTTTCTTGGTCCTATAACAATACCAGCCCCATAATTTATAATTAGGTTACAGCACGCAAAAGCAGCATGCAAGTTTGTGAATCATGTTTCCGAAAACCGGCGTAGATATTTATTAACTTTTTAGTGTATAGAACTGTATAAGCAGGTGTAACGTGACTGAAATGCTTAAGAAACGATTGTGATGTAAACTTGGGTTTTGACAGGATGTGCATTTTTTATGTGCCCTTTAGGTTGGAGCAAATGCAGCTTTCCTTTTTGCGAGCTTTACTGCTGGGTTGTTTCATAAGAAAATGGCATTGACAGCCCACAAGAAAACATGCGAAGGGACGAAAATTTGCTTGGAGGATCGAGTCAAGTTAGAGTGTGAGAAAGAACAGCAGGAGCAATTATTGCTGTCAGTGATTCCTGCATACATTGCTGCTGAGGTAAATATCAAAACTAGTTTCATGCGGAAGCGAAATTAAAACAGAAAGTAATTAGCTTTTGAATATTGACCAGCCAGTACCAGTCCAGCTGAGACAATATTATTTAGGAAATTCATATTCAGTTAACCCAGGCATAAGGTAACTGTTGATGTAATATGTGTAACCTTTATAGCATAAAAATAAGGGTAGAATTTTGAATTTATGGTTATGGAATAAATCATGATTTTATGCGTGGTGTAGAATTTATCTATTGCGTACCAAACTGGTGAAATTTTCTCCTCAGGCGATGAGATTGCATTACCACACAAAGTTTTTTAATCAGCTATAGCATGTGAAGAGATGCTTTGCAAATTTTGCTAAATAGCAACTCATTAGATAGTCTTTAACCTAAAGACGCGTTTTTTTATCAGGCAATAATTTAATTTAGTAATAAGCTGAAAGTTCTTTGATTCCGCTGCATGGTTAATCCTTGGGGTGTATCAAAGTTTTTTGTGCAGATTTACTTCAAAAGTTTTGGATTGGCAAATTGCTAGAGGGAGTCGTAAAAAGTTATTCAGGGTAAAGATTGAGTGAATAAAGTTCATTTATTCTATTAGATTTCAGTTTATAAATAAATTGTTATTTATCGGACACAAAAGATGCTGGGTAATAGAGGTTTTATAAGAACGAAAGAGAATTCCCATCGAAGAACAAAATGAGAATCTAAAGCCCAATAAAGTTTGTGGGCAAACTTGAGCTATAATATGGTAAACTTATTACGGGGAGAAAGTAGGTCCCAAAGGACTCACAAAATCTGATTTGGATGATAAGTCATGTTGTTTGCTGATTTACGTAAAAAGCGCATAAGGGATTTCAGTCTTTGTATTCGTGGTTTTTTCATACAGTTAGGGGGTAAGCCCTGAAAAAACTGTCTAAGAAAAGCTTGTAAGGTAGAAATTAGAAGCAGGATTTAATTCTCATTAAATTGCAGGAATCTTTTCATAGAATTCTTTAAAAATTGAATAGTAGAATACTATCAGATGCAAATAATCTGGGAAGAGCCAGTTAATTAAAATTTTGAGTCGTTTGGCTGCGCTTTGGTCTTCACTGATTAAATTATTCGGTTTTCAGGTTAAAAGAAGTATTATGCTAAAAATGGCTGATGCTTGTCAGTCAGGAAACCCTGCAAGATTTCATGAGATGTATGTTCAGCGCCATAATAACGTCAGGTAAAAATAAAATGGCATTTTCAAGGTTTTCATTTCTAACCTCCATTCTCAAAAATACGTTGATTATAACTTGGTAAATTGGAATATTGTTTAGCATCTTGTACGCTGATATTGTCAACTTTACTCCATTATCAGAAAAGCTAAGCTCATCCGATTTGGTGAAAACTTTGAATCAACTGTTTGGAAAGTTTGACAAAATTGCCCAGGTAAGAATACATTTGTTCAAATCAATAGAGCAAAAGTCCATCAATTAGATTCAAGTCCAGAATATAATTTAATTTTCACTAAAAGGTGTTAGTATTGAAGAAAATTTATTTTTTTTCACTAATTTGGCACTAACAACAGTAAAGAAGTTGAAATTAATGTAGGCGTTAAATGCTTTTCACGCCGTATGGAAAGAAACTGGAAACGAGTTTTTTCTCGATTTTTATGAATAGCGACTGTACAATTTTGATTGGATGCTAATTGGACGCATCCTTTTGTTCCAAGCACTTTTGCTTGACTTTTTTGGCTGAACTTTTAATGCGTGCCAGAATCTGTACGTCAATTGCTTGCTTAACTTTTATTTCCTCCACTGACAGAGTTTCTTCAATATTTTAATTACATTTTTGAAGTACATGCCAACTAATTACCAGCTTAATTTATGTATGACTGAATTCCCATTCATTTATTTTTCATTTTGGCTAAAAGGAAGGCCACGATGCGCTTCAATCTACTCTAGAACTAATTATTTTTTATGTTTCTAATTTTAATTCTCACTTGTATCAGCCGCATAAAGAATCTAAAGTCAAATTCAATGTATCTGCAAAATTGTAGGTAACAGTTTTTTAAGCAAATATTTACACCCTAGGCAAATATTTACAGAAACTGAAAGTTGATTTAGTTTAGTAAAAAGTTAAAATTTCTAACTACTTTTCTTTGAATGTTTGCATTCATTCACTATGCTTGTCGTTATGTTTAGTTAGCTCGCAAAACGTTAACAAATGACATTGTATTTGATGCTCAGGAGAATCAGTGTATGAGAATTAAAATCTTGGGTGACTGCTACTATTGTGTTTCTGGACTTCCCATTTCAAGACCGAACCATGCTGATAATTGTGTACATATGGGACTCGAAATGATTGAAGCCATCAGGTTTGTATAAAGCATGTTTTCTCTCCTACTTGTTCCTTTCCATAAGCATGCATGCTTGTTTGCTTTAGCTTGTTCATAAGTCCGGACAAGCACTCGTAACACGAGTCCATTTATTATGCTGCTGTGTGTGATCATTTGCAAGCAGTAACGGGGAAATGATAGGGAAGATAAATAATATATAAGTGAGTTATGGGCTACTATTTCTCCTATTCCATTTATCTGAATTACCGCAAATTGCAAATTAATAACAGACTAGTCAAGTCAATCATTAAAAATTTATTCTAGCATACCCTATTCACAGTATGTCAAATAAGGTCTGTGAATACCAATTCCGAGTAATTTATACATGTAAAGCATTAATGGTAAATTGCCAAAAGCGCATAAGTTGATTATACATTTTCACTTCTGACTGACTGCGAGTTTCATTCTCCATAAGGACTTGTAATATGGCACGCGTACAAATAGCCCGTCAATGAGCTTATTAGAAGGAATTAATTCATTTGCTATCCTCATGTTTCTCTCATCGTCCGTTCCAATTAAATGAAAACATGGTTCTAATTACGAAAATTTGCCCGTTGTCTCTAGAATGGTCCGACAGGCCACAGGATGTGCCGTGGATATGAGGATTGGTGAGTAAATTTGAACGCTACTTTTAGTGTTATTAGTGTTATATTGTATGCATGATATAGGATTTATGCAACCTCACGCATGCAAAATATAAGATGCTCATGAAACCTAATGCGGCAAGATAATCTACTGTGTTATAAATACTTGTTTCTGGTCTGCTAGAGTTCTAATCTGCGGGATTTAATTAAACCACACAGGTATCCACACAGGGAATGTTCTATGTGGTGTTTTGGGGCTCAGAAAATGGCAATATGTAAGTAAAGCACTTTGAGTTTGTCTTTAGATCAGTGTTTGTATTGTACACAGTACACAATATACACCAAGACAGCTTAATACAATGAGTGAATTATTTCATGCTAATCGTTTTTAATGGACCAAAGCGTCTCTTTGGTGGCAATGAGCTTTCCTTTGCTTGCATAGCTTAATAGTGGCGTACATGATAATATGAGAAGTTATTAGTTCCTTTCTGTTATATAAGGAGAAAGTCTCCTTTATAACGTCTCAATTGTAAAATAACTATTTTGGTTTGAAGGACGTTTGGAGTGACGACGTGACTTTAGCAAATCACATGGAGGCTGGAGGCGTACCTGGGTAATTTTTAATGATTTAGTGATTTTGCATATCACATAAATATTGAAGTTATGAGCACTCTAGTTGAATTATATGAACAGCAAATGAAACAAGTCTAACATCTATTCACTTCAGGTGAAAAGATATCCTATTATTTGATATCTATGTCAGAATTTAAAACTGAGATGAAAATTTAATGACTAAAAGGAAATTAGGAAACAAATTCCCAGTTAGTTTTTTCATTTGAAAAGTAATTCAATCAGACTGAACCTAACATAAGCTATGCACCGAAAATGCTTATCTAAATTGCGGGTTGATTTGATCTCTTGAAAATGTTGCTCATATTGTTGTACAAGTGTACATTTTCCAGGAGCTTGTTATTATTATTTTTTCAGTCGAGTGCACATTACAAAGCAAACCTACTTGGCATTAAAATCCGGAAAATTTGAAGTGGAACCTGGAGAAGGCCATTTACGAGATTCTGTTTTGGCGGATAACAAAGTAGAGACTTTCCTGATTATCCCTCCATCTAAAAGAGTGAGTTATCCCAGCAAATTTTTCATTGCATAATAAATAGGATAAAAACATAGTTTTTCCTAGGAGCTGAAGCTATTTTTCTAAATCTTGTTAAACATGCCTGTAGAACCTTTTGCTTATCCAAAAAAAGTTTCTACAGGAAGCTAGCGTTAATGTCGGTTTGACGTAGGGATAGTAGGGAATAATGTCATTTGCTACCTAAGGCAATTTTTCCTCATCCCTTAACTTCATTAATTTCATTTTACCTTTGTACAACTACAAACGCAACTTGCTGAAAGGCTTGGAGAAAATCCATTTACGGATAGCTTAGCTGCTCTTGTAATGTTTACTGGTATGTGGAATCCAATGAATGAATTCTTATAGGAGGCTAAAAAAGAAGGCCGTAATGGGGAAACAACGTTAAGTAGCCCTTCACCAACCCCGCACGGATTTTCCGAGGAGAATAATGGATCTGTGAAGTATGGGTTGCAATCGGGCAGATCACGTTCTTCCTCCAAAATGACAAAATCTATTGAGTGCTGGGGTGCAAATAAACCGTTTGCAAATATTGCTGAAACTACAATGGCCAAAACTATTGGTCTAGCTGTAAGTGTTTGTTTTTTCGCTATTTATTTAATTTTTCTGGTCATTAGATGCGAAATGCGTATTCACCCCAACTAACGGTTTTTAGCTATGAGTAAAAAATTTAATTAAACTAGCGCTGCGAAAAGAAAACTATGTACATAAATAGTTGGATCGTGTAGCAGAAAAATTTAATTATTAGGTTTGTGGTAAAAGTCAGAGTTTGTCAAAACAGATTCATTTTCATTTTTCTGTTGAAAATTTATTTTCTACTTTCTGTTAAAAATCTGTTAGATAAATTAGCGTTTTTACCAAATCAAAAAAAGAAGAAAAGTGAATTTTTAGCCCGGTACAGGGCTTATGGGATCGTGCCAATTTTTTCAATTTGAAAGGTGCACAAAGCAAGTCTGGTTTTCAATTATTTAAATCTGATGGAAGGCATTTTTTATACTCATGGTTCTTATTACGTAATAAAACCGGCCGCAACTCAGACATGACATCGATGCTAAATTCTGCTTTTAAATATATACTAAAGTTTTTGAAAATCAGGTACTTCATTTACTCCTTTCTATTTATTTTTCAGAGTCTGGAAATTGAGTCAAACCTTTTAAAGAGTGCAAACACCTTCGATGAGTGCAAGTAAGTCAACACAAATTCTATCTGCTAATTGAATCTTTATCCTTGTGGTTGACTGTTAATATTATTTGAGTTACGGACCTCAAACTTCTGTAATAATGATATAACTAACTATCATTGTCAGGTCTGTTTTTTTTCTTTTACTCATCTGTCACGCTATCCATTCATGCCATATGATGGGAAATCTGGCAAAGAGAAAGTTTTCGTTTGGTTTGTTTTGTTGCTTCGTCACAAAGAGTTATGCAATATTTTCTATTTCACGATGAAACGAAAATAAAACTCGTAATTTCTGCTATCCCACACTTTTTTTGTTTCGCTAACAAGGTTCTTTGGACATACTTTATTATTGTAGAAGCTGTTGGACTTCTGAAGAGCTTAATCCTATCACACTATGGTACCGTAAAGGAAGCCTGGAAACGCAGTACAGAAATTTACCTGATACTGAATTTCATCAATGCATCATAGGAGCAACAATTTTGTTTATTTGTATGGCTCTGGTGCAACTTCTTACTACTCCAGGGTAGGAATTCTAATTATTATAATTTAGTCTTCATTTATGGACAGATTTACTGAGTTGCCTACAATTTTCCGTTAGGATTTTTAATAAAAAATATAGGATTTTTTTTTGTACACTGTTAAAATGAAAAAGACATAAGCTGGAAAATTTGCGGCGCAAATTCGTGACTCCTGAGACGGATATTATTGTGTTTTGTTCACAGAACGTTAAGCTCGGTTTATATTCATCAATATTATCACTCGCATACAGAAAAACTTGCATAATATTACGTATAAGACATTTTTTTTTAAATCGAGGAAAACTTCAAGACTATCTCATGACTGTAGGAAATTGAAAATGGAGATTTACTGCTAAAAAACTTTACGCACACAACAGGAAACTGTCATATCGCTTAATTCATTTATGCTATGCTACATTTACGCTGGGATCATTTAGTCAGAAGCGTGCTGTGAATTTAAACTGGATGACATAAATGATATAGAGCACACGACTGAATATCATCAACGATACATTAGCGAAATGAGATTTCCGAGTAATCCCAGCAGACTCATAATCTCAACTTTTTTAATAGTGTGATATTTTATGAGAAAGCAAATAGATTCCCATTCACTCTAGTCATAATAAGTTTTGCCTAAATCCACGTCTCACATTTCTAGAAAGCAGATGCTAGAAAACTTTGCTTATGACATGCCCTAAACGAAACGATTGTTTTGTGGCCTTAGGTGGATGGTTTTGTTAGCATCTTACCTTGCAACTCTACTCACACTTATAGTCTTCATCAGCTTAAGTTGGCAGGGGAAATGCTTCTGGGAGAAAAATGAAGGTTTTAATGATGACGAAAATGACCCACACATCCGACCCCAAACTCGGTGTATGTCGCACACCTCTGGAATCATTAGCAATACTCGTTGGCTGAGGCTGATCATGTTTCTTATTTCAGCTGCTCTCATTTGCACCAATTCGTTGATCTCTGTTGTAAGTTGACGCCACTAACTATTTCACCTGTAACTCATATTTTCGGTGCGGACTGTAAAGATTGCTGAAATTCGATTTTTTTCAGTTCGATGTGAACACAACGGAAACTTTTTTGCTGGAAGGTAACTTTTCATCTCCTAATGAATCCTTCTCCGTAATCAATGCCAGCACTACGGATCTTCTGCTGGGTACGCCAGTGTTGTCAATCACAGAAGAATTTGACAACAATAGTTTGTTCGGTGATCTATTAATCTCGGAAGTATTTGAGCCTGCAGATAACTTATTTGTCCCGGTATGGTTTGCTTCTATTTATTTGCCTACTCATGATCCAAGTACAAAAAATAAAACATTTTTCTCGACCATGATTTCTTTTTTGTATTTCAGTACTACATTTGCAGTTGCATCACAGCACTAATGGCTGTCTCATTGTTCCTTCGCGTGGACTTTTTGCTGAAATTATTAGTTATGGTGGCCACTGCTGTTGTCCATGTAGTCCTATCTTCATGTATTAGTCATAACTTTTTTGCCAATTACTACGCTGGATACAATCAGTAAGATATATGACATGAGATATATTATAAATATGTTGCATATGGTATGAAGTTGGATAAGTTTTACAGCTGTCAATTTGTTTGTTATTTTTTCAGCTTTCAAGACATTCCATTCGAGCTTCGAACTTCTCTCATTTTGTCTATTTTGATTTGTATACTACATATTTTGGATCGCCATAAGGAGTCAACTTCACGTGCAGATTTCCTTTGGAAATCAAAATTGATGGTAAGCTAAAGAATCCGTGCTTTGATGTTTGCAAGTTGTTAAGGAGAAAGAGAACAAAATGAAAAGGCTTGTAAGGAGAAAGTGAAGAGCTGTTTGAAGGAAGGGTTGTGTTTTGTCTGCCTAGGTGGAGCAAGAAGAAGTGGAGACGATGAGAGGAATAAACAAGATTCTTTTGGAGAATATTTTACCAGCCCACGTCGCTGAAACTTTTCTACACAATCTGCATGTGAAAGTGAGCAGTCGGACTGAATAAATTATGAATGAAGATGATTAGAACGAGTATAGATTTCGTATGCATTGTGTTACATTACTGTTGATTGAATAGGATCTTTACCATGAGCACTACAACTGTATTGCTGTCATGTTTGCCTCCATCCCTAACTACAAAGAGTTTTACGATGAAAACGATGTGAACAAACAAGGCTTGGAATGTCTAAGATTGCTGAATGAAATCATCTGTGACTTTGACAAGGTTCCTTTAGTAGGAAAAATGTAGTTAGCTAATCAACTTTGATTGAAAAAGTTCTTTCTAAGATTTTTCTTTTTCCCTAGTTACTTTTGAAACCCAAATTCAGCTCTATTGAGAAGATAAAAACTATTGGGTGCACTTATATGGCTGCATCTGGATTAGATCCTGGAAAAGCTTCAAGGGTACTCACAGTCATATTAAAGAATGAATGTAATTTAATTTCGCCTGTTGTTCATGATGGATAGTTCTTTGCGAATTTATAGGAGAGCAAAAAGCAGGAGAATGCAATCGTATCAGTGTTGGTTGACTTTGCCACTGCTTTGATGACTAATTTGGAGAATATTAATAAAGAGTCCTTTCAAAGATTCAAACTTCGTGTGGGTGAGTAACAGGAATACATAGTATTAGCTCAATCATGTGGTACAACTGTCGAGGATTATTACTGAAGTGAAAGCATTTTTTCTTTCCAGGTATCAATCATGGCCCAGTGGTTGCTGGAGTTATTGGTAAGAATTTTAAAGCATTTTGTGTTTTAGTGTGTCTATCAATTCAATAATAATATCAGTAATAGATTTTAATGTTTTTTTTCAGGTGCTGAAAAACCAATTTACGACATTTGGAGTAAGTTTATTTCAGTTTTTAGTCCGAGATAGCGCTTTCTTTTGCACACGATTGCTGTCAAATAGATGAACAGATTGACGTAAAATGCACACATTTAGCTTTTGTGAATGTCAAGAACCTTATTAAAATACAGCTATATTGGACGGGTGCACCGTGGCTGTGGAAAGTGAGATTTTTGAGCGTAGTAGGCGAACGTCTTGACATTTTGCCCAGCAGTTTTTACAATTTTATGAGCCATATTTAAATGCAATTATTGATGACTGCGGATCGTACCGTGGTCTTGGAGTTTAGGATTGAAGCACGACCAATCGTTCAAAAATTAGGCAAAGGTTTGGTGTTAACTTCATAGTCAATCGTAAATGAAATATATAGTCATATACTATTTGACGTTCATTCAATCTGTATCAATCTTTGCTAATTTATAAATTCATAGTTTCCTCTCACGGCTCAACAATTAAATTAATCACACATTTTTTCACCTAAAAAAGCCTAATTCCACTTAGATTAGTGTCCTTAATTTCCACATATTACAAAATAGTTGTATACAGCATTTTAAACAAAATAATTTTATGATTCCACACGCTGTAGCTGTAGTTCTCGCAATGTAATTACCCAATTAGGCTTTTAGTAATTTAGAATCATTTAAAATATCATCCAAGGGAGGAAATGTCTTCTTTTAACTGTGTCATGTGCCTCTATCTCGGACTCTGCTAAGTTATACCTGAAGCTTTCGCCCTTAAGGCCCTTATGTCATGTTTACATGATTTCTCACTGATTGTGTGTAGGCAATACTGTAAACGTAGCTTCAAGAATGGAAAGTTGTGGTCACTTGAATCGGATTCAGGTAAATTTGCTGTGATGTTCTGCTTTTTATTTGGGCATAGAAATATATGTAAAATTTGAATTTACCTACCAGGTCACTGAAGAAACTGCAAAATTGCTTATGGAAGCTGGATACGATTGCGAGTGTCGGGGTCCTACCTTTGTCAAAGGAAAAGGCACTTTGACGACATATTTTGTGAAAACAGCTTTTGATGCCAAAAATGCTTGACATTGATTTTAATCTTTTATCAGAAGTCTATATTGTATGCAATACATGAAATTCAACGTATCTTTAAGTATTAACCTACAAGTCAAATGCATATCTTCATCCCGTTGTCATTGTCATCAGAGTGTTCTTATTCATAATAGTCTAGTTTTTTATTGTGATTGAGTCTTTTTTTCAGGAGCTATGCAGCTTAACCATTATTTTATTCACTTAAAATGTAGGAATTCTGACCTCCAGAGGTTAATTTTTTTTCTCATGTTTTCATCATTAAATGTGCATTAAGTCAATTTAGAAGAATGTCTTATGTAATCTGGAAAACTAATTTAATCTACATGAACGCTTACATGAAACCCTGTGCTTGAACAATTGACTGACACTTTTGAATCATAAGGTTTAAAGCTTTATGAGTGTATTGTAGTTTTGTAGTGTACCTGTTACAGAAGCTAAGCTGCTAAACGAACTGCTATAGGGAAGCATCAAATAAGTACCATTTTGAACAAACGACAAAATGTACCTGATTACTTTCTGAACTTAAACAATATTTGCATTTGAACTTCTTCTTTTACTATGACTTACTGCATGCAAATAACTATGTATTTGATGAAAACTTTAACTCATGTCTAAATAAATATTGGGTGTAGTGTAAAGTGGATTTGGTCAAATAAAAGTTGAAATCATTATTTACCTGCTACTGACTGAGAAAATATAGTGGTTCCTCATTTAATTTTGAAATTGTGAAATGAGAGGTATTGTTGTCTTAGCTCTCAATTTTGAAAGATAATGGAGTTGTGTAAAAGTCAACTAGTCTTGAAGTATGGGTGTTCTTTCTCAGAACATTTGTTGAATCTCGTTTTTTGTTATGCGCGTTGCAAGGTGATTGTTGATACGAGAAATACTAGTTCCAGAATAACAGTTATTATAAGTTGGTACGTTTGAAATCACCCAGTTTGAACCTAGAACCGGTACTTTATAAGCGGTAATAAATATGTAGTAGGCAACATAACTCAAGCAACCACGATTACAATGCACGATTATTTTGAATACCCTCTAATATGTACGGACTACATATTGTAAAATGTGTGGTATTTGGACCATGTGTCTGAAATAAAAGTTCTTAATGGCAAAATACTACTACTCCAACTACTTTACTACTACCACCACTTTAGACATTTAATATTTCACCGTGTTCATTGATATGAAACACTTGGACAAGCCCAGCTTAAAAATCGTCTTTTGCATGTTGACTAAAAGTATGACAGTAATGCTTTCATTCACCAGAAATTCAACAAGGAGCAAAGTCACTGAAACAGAACCCTCATAATTAAGGTGGCAAATAAGATTCTCCAGAACTTATGCCGAAAAATTTAGAGACAACGACAGCTAGAAGTTTCCTAGAATATTTGTATTTTAATGTGAGAACACATTTCGCGGTTTCTTACTTGTCACTTGGCACAAATAACATGACGTCAGCATAATTATGAAATCATTATCAACTCTCCTATGTTTAAAATTAACATCCAGTGAAGCAGAAAAAAATACGCAAATGAAAGTTGACACTCAACGGTGGTCAGCCGTCACGGTACCCATATTAAACTTTTACACTGCGAACTTCGTTTAATCGCTACAACGGAGCCATCTTTGATAAAAAGAATCCCTTTCAGAATAATATGTTAGTCAGTTTCTGAATTCAAAACAGTTCATGTGTCAGTCCATACATCCATACTCCATAAACATGGCGTTCCGAAAAACCGTATTTGAACTTTTTCTGCTGATTATCTATTTGCAACATCGGTGTGTTTTATCAAAACCTGCAGAAGACGATGAACCAATTGAAAACGCTTCTTTGAAAATTTACTCTCCAATCGATTTTATTGGCAAGATATTCCAAGACTGCACGATTCATATTTTCCAC
>Ga0210040_10004648_pt1 | contig 17802 bp, 17 predicted proteins | sample CryGeyCG12114_NA_FD_185462 | JGI IMG/M metagenome (GOLD analysis project Ga0210040, IMG submission 185462) | Groundwater microbial communities from aquifer - Crystal Geyser CG19_WC_8/21/14_NA (SPAdes) (version 2) | ecosystem: Environmental > Aquatic > Deep subsurface > Groundwater | place: USA... | reverse complement strand
GCTGTACCGCCCGCGCGCTTCGTAGAAGGCATCATATGCGTCATAGCCCCGATAGCGGCGGCCGCCGGGTGCCAGCGTCGCGCGGATAAAGGCGGCGAGGCGGCGATACTCCTCGGGGCGCAGCACGATGCGGCGCTCGTCGCTCCCTTGCTGCGGCCGCGGTACGTGATCGACATGCACCAGCGTGGCGTCGCTGCCGATCGCGGCTGCGAGCACCGTCGCGACTTTGACATCGCTCCACGTTGGCGTGCCGAGATAGAAGGCCTTGTCGCCCCAGCCGATCGCCAGATGATCCCAGCCGCCGTAGCGCGGATCGGCAAGGTCCGCGGCGGGGAAGGTGCCCCGCCAGTCCACCCCGGCCGCCACCTTGGGGACGACGATGCCGGTATGGACGCCGTTGGATTCGACCCAGATCGTCACGCCCTGCGCTGGCGGCGTCCAGCGGCTGTTGCTCGGTAGCGCGCCGCCGACCAGGCCCGCCGCGACGTAGAGCCCGAGCAGCAGCGCCAGCCCAGCCGCCAGCCAGCGAGCGACCTTGATGGTGGCACGGATGTTCGTCATGGTGGGCCTGTGCTAGACCAAAGCATGGCAGACGACACGCACCACTTCGACTCGCCGCCGCAAGGTGCCGCCGCCGACTGGACGGTGCCGCAGGACTGGAACCACTACACCCCCGAAGAGCATGCCACCTGGGACACGCTGTTCGCGCGGCAGGCCAAGCTCCTCCCCGGCCGCGCGTCGGAGGCGTATCTGCGCGGGCTCGACGTGCTCAAGCTCTCCAAGCCGGGGATTCCCGACTTTCGTGAACTGTCCGATCGGCTGATGGGCCTGACCGGGTGGCAGGTCGTGGCTGTCCCGGGACTGGTGCCCGACGACGTCTTCTTCGACCACATGGCGAACCGGCGCTTCGTCGCCGGCAACTTCATCCGCCGGCCGGACCAGCTCGACTATCTTCAGGAGCCGGACGTCTTTCACGACGTGTTTGGGCATGTGCCGATGCTCGCAGACCCGGTGTTCGCCGATTACCTGGAGGCCTATGGCCGCGGCGGCCAGCGGGCGATGGGGATGGACGCCCTCAAGTATCTCGGCCGGCTGTACTGGTATACGGTGGAGTTCGGATTGATCCAGGAGCCGGAGGGCCTGCGCATCTATGGCTCGGGGATCGTGTCGAGCTATGCGGAAAGTCGTTTCGCGCTGGACGATCCCAGCCCCAACCGCATCAAGCTCGATCTCGCGCGGGTGATGCGCACGGAATACAGGATCGACGACTTCCAGCAGAACTATTTCGTGATCCCGAGCTTCGACGAACTCCTGCGGCTGACGGTGGAGACGGACTTCGCGCCGCTCTACGACGCGTTGAAGCAGCGTCCCGACATACCCGTCGCCGAAATACTGGCGGAGGATCAGGTGCTGACGCGCGGCACCCAGGCCTATGCGCGCGGCAAGGCTGCCGCGAGGGCTTAGCTCAAGGAGACGCGTCCATGCCTGTGCTCGGGATCGGTGGCCTGTTCTTTCGCGCAAAGCATCCGGAGGCGCTCAGCGCCTGGTATCGCGAGCACCTCGGCGTCGGCGCAGGCTGCGCGGCCGAGGGCGCCGGCGAGCCGGAGGAGTGGGTGTGGAAGACGCAAGGCGGGGCCGTCGCCTTCCAGCCGTTCGGCCCCGACAGCGACTATTTCGCCGCGGACAAGGCGTGGATGCTGAACCTGCGGGTCACGGGCATCGACGCCATGATCGACCGGCTGCGCGGCGCCGGCGTGGAGGTGATCACCAAGGCCGAGTGGGACCAGCCCGGGTTCGGCCGCTTCGCCCGCGTCCACGACCCGGAGGGCAATGCCATCGAGCTGTGGGAAGCGCTCGCCGAATAGCGACAGCGCCCCGGGCCGTGATACCGCGGTTTTGAGCGGTTATCGACCATCCGACCCGTTCGTGCTGAGTGATGTCGAAGCACCGGCGAAACGCAGAGCCTCCGACCGGGCCAGGGCGGAGCGGACGATGGTGCAGTTTAATCGAAGACCGCTCTAGCTATCGGTAGCCCAGGCCTCGCGGTCGCCGGCCGGGACTTGCCCGTTGGGTGTGGCGGCACCCGCGGCGAGGCGCAGGATCGTCCAGTCGCCGCGCACGTCGCGCGCGGAAACCGCGCAGCCTTGTGCGGCATAGGCGGCGGCGACCTCCTCGGCCTGCCTGGTCAGAAGCCCGGCGAGCACCACCGTCGCGCCCGTGGCGGCGATCGCCGCGACCTCCGGCGCCATCGCGACGAGGGGACCGGCGAGGATGTTGGCGATCACCAGATCATAGGGTGCGCCGGCCGAGATCGCGGGGTCGCGCGTGCCGTCGGCGACGATGAGGCGCACGTCGGTCACGGCGTTGGCGGCCATGTTCTCGCGGGTGACCTGGATCGCAACCGGGTCGATATCGGTCGCGGTGATCGTCGCGGTGGGCCACAGGTGCTGCGCCGCGAAGGCGAGCAGCCCGGTGCCGGTGCCCAGATCGATGATGCGGTCGAAACGCGTGCCCGCGAGCCCGTCGAGCATCGCGAGGCAACCGGAGGTGGTGGCGTGATGGCCCGTCCCGAACGCTTGGCCCGCATCGATCAGGAACGCGCGCCCTCCGGCGGGAGCGTCTGCCGGATGGGCGCTGGTGTGGACCACGAAGCGCCCCTCGCGGATCGGCTCCAGCCCCGCCTGGCTCATCGCCACCCAGTCGGCATCGACAAGCGGCTGGACCACCGGCTCCACACCGGCGGCGCTCGGCACCAGCGCGCGCAGGGCGGCGATCATCCCGGCATCGGGCTCTTCCTCCAAATAGGCGTCGAGCCGCCAGCGTTCGGCGTCGTCCTCCACCTCCTCCGTGGTCATCAGCACCGCGTCGAGCGCCACCTCGCCCTTGTCGATCGCCTCCGCCTCCGCGCGCGTGCAGGGCAGGGTGACCTTCCAAGAGTGAACGGCGTCAGCGGACATAGGAGGCTCCGTTGACGTCGATCACCGCGCCGGTCATCGACGCGGGCGCCCCCAGCGCGCAATAGCGCGCGACCGAGGCGACTTCCTCGGGATCGGCCACCTTTCCGAGCGGGATGTCGGCGAGCAGTTTGTCGCCGCCGCGGCTCGCCAGATAGTCCTCCGCCATGCCCGTCATCGTGATGTCGGCGAGCAGTTTGTCGCCGCCGCGGCTCGCCAGATAGTCCTCCGCCATGCCCGTCATCGTGAAGCCGGGGCAGATCGCGAAGGCGAGGATGCCCTCGCGCGCATAGCCGCGCGCGATCGTCTTGGTCATCGCCACCATGCCCGCCTTGGACGCTGCATAATGCCAATGCTGCGGGCTGTCGCCGCGATAGGCGGCGCGGCTGGCGACGTTGACGATGCGGCCCCCAACCCCGCGCTGCTGCCAGTGCAGCACCGCCAGCCGGCAGAGCTGCGCCGAGGCGGTGAGGTTGACGCGCATCGTCCGCTCCCAGCCGTCCAGCCAGGCCGCGTCGTCGCGGTCGAGGGGGTTGGTCTCGAAGATGCCGGCGTTGTTGATCAGCACGTCGATCGCGCCGCCCGCCCGGTCGAGCGCGGCGCGCCACAGCCCGGCCGGACCGGCGGGGTCGTCGAAATCGGCGGCGATGCCGCTGCGGGTGCCGTGGCCGATCACAGTCGCGCCAGCGTCGGCGAGCGCAGTGGCCGTGGCCGCGCCGATGCCGCGCGACGAGCCGGTGAGGAGGATGGTGGTCATGCCGCCGCCTTACGGCGGGACGGCAGCGAATTGAACCTCTCGTCGCTGCGAGCGGAGCGAAGCAGTCTAGAGTCGCGCGCGTGCGGCTCTGGGTTGCCGCGTCGCTATGCTCCTCGCATTGATGGTCAGTCGACCTCGCCCGAGAAGCTGTCCGCCGCCTGCTTGAGTTCGCCGAGCTGGTCGTCGATCTCGCCGAAGGCGTGGCCCAGCGTGTCGATCTCGCACGCCATGCCGTACGCGTCCTCGCGGATCGCCGAGATGGTGTTGCTCATCGAGTCGGCAGCCAGCGCCGTTTCGTCGACCGCCGCGATGATCGAGGTAACGGTTTCCGCCTGCGCTTCCATCGCCACGCGAATGCGTTCGGCCGAATCGCGCACCTCGGCGACAGTGGCCTTGATGCCGGCGTTGGTGCGGACGGTGCCTTGCGTCGCCGACTGGATGGCGGCGATCTTGGCGGCGATGTCGTCAGTCGCGCGCGCGGTCTGATTGGCCAGGCTCTTCACCTCCTGCGCCACCACTGCGAAGCCGCGGCCGGCGTCGCCGGCGCGCGCCGCCTCGATCGTGGCGTTGAGCGCGAGGAGGTTGGTCTGGCCCGCGATGTCGCGGATCAGCCCTAGGATCGATTCGATCGAGCGCGCATGGTCGGACAGCGCCTCGCTCATGCCTACCGCTTCGCCCGCCTGGGCGCTGGCGCGCTTGGCGATGTCGGCCGCCGCCTCCACTTCGGTGCGGGCGTCCTCGATCGCGCGGATCAGCCCGGCCGAGACCAGCGCCGCCTCGCGCATCGACATGGCGGATTGTTCGGCCGCGGCGGCGACCTCGCTGGTGCGGCCCTGTACGCTGCGGGTCGAGGCGAACGCGCTCTCCGCCTGGGCGCGGATGGTGTTGCCGAGCTGGGCGGTGACGCCGATCGCCTGCGCGATGCTTTGGCGAAACGCGACGGCACGCTCGAGCCGCTCGGTGCGCGCGTCCTCCAGGTCGCTGCGGCCGAGGTGCGAGGCCATGATGTCCGCTTCGATCAGTGCGAGCCGCTGCACGATATCGGCGAGCGCCGCGACGCGCGCCGGGTCGTCGAGCCGCTTGGCGACGCGGGTCAGCGTGGTGCTGTGGGCGAACGCCATCGAGGCGAGCAACGATGGCAGGGGAACCCGGGCTGTGCGGCATTCTTCCGCGGAGCGCAGGGCAATCTCCTGCCAGGCCTCGCCGTAGGGCGAGGCGTAGCGCAGCTGGGCGTAGCGGGCGCTGCGCCGGACGCGGACGTCAAGCACCGTCTTGTTGTGGAAGGCGGTGATCTGCCGCGTGGCGTCCAGCGAAAGGTAATGTTGCCAGAATGCCGTCGAGATGGCCAGGTAGTCCTCGTCCGTCAGCACGGCGGCGATTTCCGCGCACGCCGGGCGGATCGCGCCGTCCCAGTCATAATCGCGCACCCGCTCGGCGAACGAGCGCTGCTCGCCGCTCCAGCCGGGACCAAGGAGGGATGCTGCCGGGCTGCCCATCAGGCCACCTTGGCGACGAAGTCGCCGGCGCTGCTCTTGAGGTTGTTAAGCCGGAGGTCGAGGCCGTCGAAGCCGCGGCCGACGGTGTCGATCTCCGATGCCACCGTCTCCGTGTCCTCGCGGATGGCGGCGATGGTGTTGCTCATCGAGTCGGCGGCCAGCGCTGTCTCGTCCACCGCGGCCGTGATCGCGGTCACCGTCTGCGCCTGTGCTTCCATGGCGTAGCGAATGCGGTCGGCGCTTTCCTGCACCTCCGCGACCGTCGCCTTGATGGACGCGTTGGTGTCGACGGTGGAGCGCGTCGCCGACTGGATGGCGGCGATCTTGGCGGCGATGTCGTCGGTGGCGCGCGCCGTCTGACTGGCGAGGCTCTTCACCTCTTGCGCGACCACGGCGAAGCCGCGGCCGGCGTCGCCCGCGCGGGCGGCCTCGATCGTGGCGTTGAGGGCGAGGAGGTTGGTCTGCCCCGCGATATCGCGGATCAGCCCCAGGATCGATTCGATCGACTGGGCATGTTCGGACAGCGTCTCGCTCATGCCCACCGCCTGCGTCGCCTGGGCCGAGGCGCGGGTGGCGATCTCGGCTGCCGCTTCCACCTCGGTGCGGGCGTCCTCGATGGCACGGATCAGGCCGGCAGCGGTCTGCGCCGCCTCGCGCATCGCCACCGCCGATTCCTCGGCCGCCGCGGCGACTTCGCTGGTCTTGCCGAGCATGCCGCGCGCCATCGCCGAAGCCTGTTCGCCCTGCCGCCGCAGCGACGTGCCCTCATGGCTCGCGACCTCCACCGTGACGCCGATGCTTTCGCGGAACTCGCCCGCCAGCCTGGCACGCTTGAGCTGCGCCTCGTGGTGGAGAAGGCCGTTGTAGATTTCCACCGTCACGTCGGTTTCCATCCCGTACAACGCCATCAGCGTGTCGATATGGACGGTGAGCTTGGGATCGTCGAACGGGACCCGGCGCATCAGGATATCGAGGGCCACGCGGTCGCTCGCGCAGGTCATCGACAGCAACTCCATGGTCGAGACCCCTGCCTGGTAACCGGCGGTCACCGATCGCTCCATCGACTCCAGCCAGTCGCGGCTGGAAAAGTCGCAAAAGCGATTGCGGAGGAAAGCCTTGCCGAGCTCCAGCCGCTTATCGCGCTCGTGCTTCACCCAGTGGCGTTCGCCGGGATTGGCCAGCGCCCATTGCTCCCAGTATCTGTCCACGACCTGGCCGGCGTCGGGCTCCAGGATCACCCAGAGGGCCCTTGCGCGCTCCGGCAACGTGCCGTCGGTATCGAACGCGCGAACGCGGGCCTTGATGTCGATGGTCGCAGCGATGGAGCCGGGAGGGGGAAGCTCGGAACGGGGCAAGGCACTGGTCTCCACCGGCAATCGGACGTGTGTTGAGCCACGGGGTAACCCCGATTGGTTAAAGGCAGGTTAGGCAAGCCGTCCGTCCGGCTTGCATCGCGGGGCATCGGGCCTAATAGGTCGGCGCATCTCCTTTTACGCCGTTCGAGGACATTCCCTTGGCCACGCGATCCTCCGCACGTCCGATCAGCCCGCATCTGCAGATCTACAAATGGGGCCCGCACATGCTGGTCTCCATCCTCCACCGTGCCACCGGCGTGGGCATGGCGACGGTGGGGGCGACCGTGCTGGTATGGTGGCTAGCGGCGATCGCGGCCGGCGACGCGGCCTATGCCACCTTCCGCCACGTCTTCGTCGATTTCGCCGGCGGGGCGCTCGGCTACGTCATCGGCATCGGGCTGACGCTGACCTTCTTTCAACACATGGCGAGCGGCATCCGCCATCTGGTGATGGACACCGGCGCCGGCTTCGAGCTGAAGCGCAACAAGATGGCGGCGCTCGCGACCATGTTCGTGTCCGTCGCGCTGACGGCGTTGTTCTGGCTTTATCTGGGGTTGAAGTGATGGGAACCGGCACCAGCATCGGCCGCGTCCGCGGTCTCGGCAGCGCCAAGGAAGGCGCACACCATTGGCTTCACCACCGGATGACGGCGGGATCGAACTTCCTCCTGATGGGGTGGTTCATGATCTCGATCGCGCGGCTGCCCGCCTATGACTATGCGACGGTGCGCTATTGGCTGTCGTCGGGCTGGGTCGCGGTGCCGATGGTGCTGCTCATCCTGTCGGTGTTCTCGCATTTCCGCATGGGCCTGCAGACGGTGATCGAGGATTACCAGCATGACGAAAGCCGCATCGTGATGCTCGTCCTGCGCAATGCCTGGACCTATGGCCTGGGCGCCATCGCCATCTTCTCGATCCTGAAGGTCGCCTTCACCGGAGCCGCTGCGTAATGCCTGCTGCCTATCAGATCATCGACCACACCTATGACGCGGTGGTCGTCGGGGCCGGCGGCTCGGGGCTGCGCGCGACCATGGGCATCGCGGAAAGCGGGCTCAAGACCGCGTGCATCACCAAGGTGTTCCCGACCCGGTCGCACACCGTCGCCGCGCAGGGCGGTATCGCTGCCAGCCTCGGCAACAACTCGCCGGATCATTGGACCTGGCACATGTACGACACCGTAAAGGGGTCCGACTGGCTCGGCGACCAGGACGCGATCGAGTACATGGTGCGCGAGGCGCCGCAGGCGGTGATCGAACTCGAGCACGCGGGCATGCCGTTCAGCCGCAACCAGAACGGCACCATCTACCAGCGCCCGTTCGGCGGCCACATGCAGAACATGGGCGAAGGCCCGCCGGTGCAGCGCACCTGCGCCGCCGCCGACCGCACGGGGCACGCGATGCTCCACACGCTGTACCAGCAGAGCTTGCGCTACGATGCCGACTTTTACGTCGAGTATTTCGCGCTCGACCTGATCATGGAGAACGGCGTCTGCCGCGGCGTCATCGCGCTGTGCATGGAAGACGGCTCGATCCACCGTTTCCGCAGCCATCAGACGGTGCTGGCGACCGGAGGCTACGGCCGCTGCTATTTCTCCGCCACCTCGGCGCACACCTGCACCGGCGACGGCAACGCGATGGTGCTGCGCGCGGGCCTGCCGCTCCAGGATATGGAGTTCGTCCAGTTCCACCCGACCGGCATCTACGGCGCGGGCGTGCTGATCACCGAGGGTGCGCGGGGCGAGGGCGGCTACCTCACCAATTCCGAGGGCGAGCGGTTCATGGAACGCTACGCTCCCTCGGCGAAGGACCTCGCGTCGCGGGACGTGGTGTCACGCTCCATGGCAATGGAGATGCGTGAGGGCCGCGGCGTCGGCGACCACAAGGACCATATCTGGCTCCACCTCGACCATATCGACCCCAAGGTGCTCCATGAGCGGCTGCCGGGGATCACCGAAACGGGCAAGATCTTCGCCGGCGTCGACCTGACGCGTCAGCCGCTGCCGGTGACGCCGACGGTGCATTACAACATGGGCGGCATCCCGACCAACTTCCACGGCGAGGTCGTCACCCTCAAGGACGGCAACCCCGACAGCGTCGTCCCCGGCCTGTTCGCGGTCGGCGAGGCGGCGTGCGTCTCCGTTCATGGCGCCAATCGCTTGGGGTCGAACAGCCTCATCGACCTTGTCGTGTTCGGCCGGGCCACGGGCCTCAGGATCAAGGACACACTCAAGGCCAACACGCCGCACAACCCGCTCCCCAAGGGCTCGGAAGAGCTGGCGCTCGGCCGGCTCGACCATTTCCGCCAGGCCGAGGGCGGCTCGCCGACCTCGCAGATCCGCGGCGAGATGCAGCGCACCATGCAGGCGCATTGCGCGGTGTTCCGCGACACTGCCAGCCTCGCCGAGGGCCAGACCAAGATCAAGGCGACCTATGCGAAGATGGCCGATGTCGGCATCCAGGACCGCTCGCTGATCTGGAACACCGATCTGGTCGAGACGCTGGAGCTCGACAACCTGCTCGCGCAGGCGGTGGTGACGATGGACTCGGCCGCCAACCGCAAGGAATCGCGCGGCGCCCACGTCAACGAAGACTTCCCCGACCGCAACGACGGCGAGTGGATGAAGCACACGCTCACCAGCTTCACAGGCTGGGGCGGCACCGGCGGCGCGACGGACATCGCCTATCGCCCGGTCCACGACTACACGATGACAGACGAGGCCACGTACATCAAACCGAAGAAGCGGGTATACTAAGGGGGGCGACCCGACGCCTCACTTCCGGTTCGCCCTGAGCTTATCGAAGGGCTGCTCTTCTTCGCGAGGCGGGAGGAAGAACGGTGCGTCGACAAGCTCAGCACGAACGGAGTTGGTCGGTCTTCGGCATAGGGAGGAGGCGGGCGCTCTAGGCCCACTCAGCCCTTCTTCTTCCCCCCGTTGGCGAACAACACCGCCGTCGCCGCCAGCAATCCGCTGCCTAGCAGCACCGCCGCCGTCGCCTTGCGGTGCTTGGCCGCGCTGGTGTAGACGCTGAAGGGCCTCCCGTGCTGCTCGCCTGACCGCTCCTCGCCGGCGCGAACGCCCTTGAACAGGTTGCTGGGCTTCGGCTGCTCCTTGGTCTTGTCGGTCAGGTTCTCCGTTTTCCGGGGCGCCAGCCACTCGAACAGCGCAGGGAAATGCTCCGCGAACAGCACTTGCGCCCGGCCGACGCCGCCGACGGTGATGTCGCGCCGGGGGTGGGCCGCGCAGTCGAGGATCGCGTCGGCGACGAGCTGCGGGTCGTATACAGGCGGCGGGATCTGCGCCTCGCCTTCCGCGAAATTGGCGGCGTGCTGGCCAATCGGCGTGTCGATGCCCGCGGGCTTCACCAGTGACACCGAGATGTTTGGCGCCATGTCCTTCAACTCGATCCGCAGCACCTGCACATAGGCGCGCACCGCGTGCTTGGACGCGGAATAGACGCCCATGATCGGGCTGGCGATGTCGGACGCGATCGAGCCGACCGTGATCAGCGCGCCGCCCGCTTCCTTGAGGACCGGCACGGCTGCGCGACACCCGTGCACCGCGCCGAAATAATTGGTCTGGAAGAGCTGCTGATGCTCCTCCTCGGGCGTGTCGAGCAGCTTGCCATAAATGGCGACGCCGGCATTGTTGACCCACGTATCCACCCGGCCGAAGCGCTTCACCGTCTCGGCGGCGACGCGGGTCAGCGCCTCGGCGTCGCTCACGTCGGCGGCGATGAAATCGGCGCTGCCGCCCGCGTTGTTGATCTCCTGCGCGATGGTGCCGAGCTCGTCCTCGCTGCGCGCGACCAGCATCACCTTGGCGCCCTTGGCGGCGGCGGTGCGCGCGGTGACCAGCCCGATGCCGGAACTGGCCCCGGTGATCACGATCACCTGTTCGTTGAGCGGCTTGAGCTTGATTGTCATGGGTCACCTCGTCATGTTCGTGCCCAAGCGAAGCAGTCTCGCGCCAGTTCCGGCGCGCAATATTCGCTGCGCTGCGGAACATTGCCGCCGGGCAAGCTTTGCCCGCGCATGGCCGACAGCAACGCTTCCAACTATCCGCTCCTCGCTCATCCGCATGTCCAGCTTCATGGCACCGTGGACGATCAGATGTACGCCCGGTTCAAGGCCCAGCTCGCCGAGGCGACGGGCGAGGGGCCGGTGGTGGTGTCGATCACCACGCTTGGCGGCGACCCCGAAATGGGTCGAGCCATGGGCGACGACATCCGCCTGCTACGCGAATATACCGGGCGCGAGACGCTGTTCCTGGGCAAGGTCGCGGTCTATTCCGCCGGCGCGACGTTCATGTCGCAATTTCCCGTCGACAAGCGCTTCCTGACCCGCGGCACGCGCGTGATGCTGCACGAACGCTCGATGACCAGCACCATCAACCTGTCCGGCCCGCTTTCCACGTTGCCAGCGACGCTGAAGGCCAAGCTGCACGAGATCGAGCATTCGATCATGATCCAGGACGAGGGCTTTCGCGACATCGTCGCCGGCTCCAAGGTGACGCTCGACGAACTGCGCGAAAAGGCGACGTCGAACTGGTATATCGAGGCGGAGGAAGCCCGCGACCTGGGGCTGGTGCTCGACGTCATCTGACGGCGGGGCGGCTTCGCCCGCGTGCCCAAGGGGTTGCACCGCGCGGGCGAAAGGCATAGCCGCAGGTGCAGCAAAGGACACAAGCGATGGCCGAATTCCGCCTGCCCAAGAATAGCGTCGTCAAGAAGGGCAAGGCGCACCGCGCTCCCGCCGGCAGCGGGCGCGTCAAGCAGTTCCAGATCTATCGCTACGATCCCGACAGCGGCGAGAACCCGCGCTACGACACGTTCGAGGTCGACCTCGACACGTGCGGCCCGATGGTGCTCGACGCGCTGATCAAGGTGAAGGCCGAGCAGGATTCCTCGCTCACCTTCCGCCGCTCCTGCCGCGAGGGCATTTGCGGGTCGTGCTCGATGAACATCGATGGGCGTAATGGCCTCGCCTGCACCACCGCGATCGAGGACGTGAAGGGCGAGGTGAAGATCACGCCGCTGCCGCACATGGAAGTCATCAAGGACCTCGTTCCCGACTTCACCCACTTCTACGCGCAGTACAGTTCGATCCAACCCTGGCTGAAGACGGTGACGCCGCCGCCCTCGGGCAAGGAGCGGCTCCAGTCCGAGGAGGACCGCGCCAAGCTCGACGGCCTGTACGAATGCATCCTGTGCGCCTGCTGCTCCACCTCATGCCCGAGCTATTGGTGGAATTCCGACAAGTTCCTGGGTCCCGCCATCCTGCTCCAGGCGTATCGATGGCTCGCCGACAGCCGCGACGAGCATACCGGCGAGCGGCTCGACCAGCTCGAGGATCCGTTCCGGCTGTACCGCTGCCACACCATCATGAACTGCGCGAACACCTGCCCCAAGGGCCTCAACCCCGCCAAGGCGATCGCCGAGACCAAGAAGATGGAAGCCGAGCGGGTTCTCTAGGCGCCTCGTCACCCCGGCGCTTGTGCCGGGGTCCCGCTTCTTCTTTGACCGGGACAAGGTAGCGGGATCCCGGGTCAAACCCGGGATGACGACGGTATGAACGCCCCGCCTGCCTTCACCTTTGAAGACGATCCCGCCGAACCCGGCTGGAAGCGCTGGCAGTTCCGCGATGCGACGCGCTACAACGCCTTTCTCGAGCCGCTTCTGGTCAAGGTCGAAGGCGAGATCGCGCGCGTTCGCATGATGCCGCGCCACGAACATTCCAACATGCGCGACCATGTCCACGGCGGCGTGCTGCTCGGCTTCATGGACGTGGCGCTGTTCGCGGCCAGCCGCGGCTTCGGCGTGCTGTCGGCCGGCGGCGCGGTGACGCTCGACCTGTCGGCGCAGTTCATCGGCGGCGGCCGCATCGGTGTGCCGCTGGAGGCGCGGATCGAGCTGTTGCGCGAAACCGGCCGCATGCTCTTCCTGCGCGGGCTGATCGTCCAGGAGGGCGAGCCGACGATCGCGAGCTTCACCGGCACCCTGCGCAAATCTACGCCTCCGTCCGCGAAATGAGTGGGGTCCTCACCCGCTACGAGCAACTCGTCGCCGCTGGCGAACTCCGCCCCGATCCCGAGCAGGCCGCCGCGGCCCGCCGCCTCGACGCGCTCGCGACCGAGCTGGAGCACCCCCGCCACACCGGCCTCCTCCGCCGTCGCATCGTGCCGGCGCGCGGCGTCTACCTTTGGGGCGACGTCGGCCGCGGCAAGTCGATGCTGATGGACCTGTTCTTCGCGAGCGTCGACGTGCCCGCCAAGCGCCGCGTCCATTTCGGCGAGTTCATGCTGGAGGTGCACCAGCGCATCGCAGCGGAGCGCGCGCATGAACAGGGCGATCCGATCGCGCCGGTCGCCGCCGCGCTGGCGCAGGAGGCGCGATGCCTCGCCTTTGACGAGATGATGGTCACTAACAGCCCCGACGCGATGATCCTGTCGCGGCTGTTCACCGCGCTGATCGAGGCGGGCGTGACGGTGGTCACCACCTCGAATCGCGCGCCCTCGGAGCTGTACAAGAACGGCCTCAACCGCGAGCATTTCCTGCCCTTCATCGCGCTGATCGAGCACCGTCTGGACGTGGTCGCGCTCAACGGCCCGGTCGACTACCGCCGCGACCGGCTCGGCGCGCAGGACACCTGGCTGGTGCCCAACGGCCACGAGGCGACCGCGCAGCTCTCCGCCGCCTTCTTTCGCCTCACCGACTATCCCGTCGAGGATGCGGTCCACGTGCCCTCCGACGACCTCACGGTGCAGGGACGCACGCTGCACGTGCCGCGGGCGTTCAAGGGCGTCGCGGTCTTCTCGTTCAAGCGGCTGTGCGGCGAGGCGAGGGGGGCGGCGGACTATCTCGCGGTGGCGCGTCGCTTCCATACGGTGATCCTGGTCGGCATTCCGGTGCTGGGCCCCGACAACCGCAACGAGGCGGCGCGGTTCGTGGCGCTGATCGATGCGTTGTACGAGCACAAGGTCAAGCTGCTGGCTGCTGCCGACGCCCAGCCGGACGCATTGTATCCGGCGGGCGACGGCGCGTTCGAGTTCCAGCGCACGGTCAGCCGGCTGGAGGAGATGAGGTCGGAGGAGTATCTGGCGCAAGGCCATGGCTCTATTGCGATTGCGAACCAATCGCAATAACAATCTTAACACCTGTCCTTTAGCGGTTGTGCCGGCGCGCCGATCGGCCTATGCGGCGTGCCATTCGCGCTTACACCCGCGCCGCTTCGGAGATGAACTGAATGGCTCGCAAGAAGATCGCGCTGATCGGCGCCGGCAACATCGGCGGCACGCTCGCGCACCTCGCGGCACTCAAGGGCCTGGGCGACATCGTCCTATTTGACGTGGTCGAGGGCGTTCCTCAGGGCAAGGCGCTGGATCTGTCGCAGTGCGGCCCGGTTGAGGGCTTCGACGCGAAAATCACCGGCTCCAACGATTATGCCGACATCGCGGGCGCGGACGTGATCATCGTCACCGCCGGTGTCGCCCGCAAGCCGGGCATGAGCCGCGACGACCTGCTTGGCATCAACCTCAAGGTAATGAAGGCGGTCGGTGAAGGCATCAAGGCCAACGCCCCCGACGCGTTCGTGATCTGCATCACCAACCCGCTCGACGCGATGGTGTGGGCGCTGCGCGAATTCTCGGGCCTGCCGCACAACAAGGTGGTGGGGATGGCGGGCGTGCTCGACTCGGCGCGCTTCAGCCACTTCCTGGCCGAAGAGTTCGACGTGTCGGTCAAGGACGTGACCAGCTTCGTGCTCGGTGGCCACGGCGACACCATGGTGCCCGTGATCACCTACTCGACGGTGTCCGGCATCCCGGTTCCCGACCTCGTCGCCATGGGCAGGTCGAGCCAGGAGAAGATCGACGCGATCATCAAGCGGACGCGCGGCGGCGGCGGCGAGATCGTCGCGCTGCTCAAGACCGGCTCGGCTTATTATGCGCCGGCGACCAGCGGCATCGCGATGGCCGAAGCCTACCTCTACGACCAGAAGCGCGTGCTGCCGGCCGCGGCTTACGTCAACGGCCAGTATGGCGTGAACGACCTCTATGTCGGCGTGCCGGTGGTGATCGGTGCCGGCGGTGTAGAGCAGATCGTTGAGATCAAGCTCGACGATGAGGCCAAGCAGAACCTTCAGGTCTCGGTCGACGCGGTCAAGGAATTGCTCGAAGCCTGCAAGGGGATCGACGAGAGCTTGAAGTAACTACCACCCCGGCGCAGGCCGGGGTCCAGTAGCGGGCGCCTGGAGTGAGCGAACAGGCCTGCGTCTACATCATGGCGAGCGGCAGGAACGGCACGCGGTACCTGGGCTCGACGGTGAACCTGCCGAGGCGTGCGTGGGAGCATCGCAACGGCGTCGTCGATGGGTTCACGAAGTCATACGGCTGCAATCTCCTCGTGTGGTACGAGGTGGCCGGCAGCTGGGAAGCGGCACGGCAGCGCGAGCTGCAAATGAAGGAGTGGAAGCGCGCCTGGAAGCTGCGGGAGATCGAAGGGCTCAACCCCAAGTGGGAAGACTTGTATGATCGCATCGCACTGCCCTGACGAGTTTCCCAACTGGACCCCGGCCTTCGCCGGGGTGGTAGCATTGGAGATACGATGAGCATCCTCGTCGACAAGAACACCAAGGTGATCACCCAGGGCATGACCGGTGAGACCGGCAGCTTTCACACCAAGGCGGCGCTGGATTACGGCACGCAGATGGTCGCCGGCGTCACGCCGGGGAAGGGAGGCACCACCCACCTCGACCTGCCCGTCTACAATACGGTGCATGAGGCAGTGGCCAAGACCGGCGCGACCGCGAGCGTGATCTACGTACCGCCCCCCTTCGCGGCCGATTCGATCCTGGAGGCAATCGACGCCGAGGTGCCGCTGATCGTCACGATCACCGAAGGCATTCCGGTGCTCGACATGGTCAAGGTCAAGCGCGCGCTGTCCGGCAGCAAGTCGCGGCTGATCGGGCCGAACTGCCCGGGCGTGCTGACGCCGGGCGAGTGCAAGATCGGCATCATGCCGGGCTCCATTTTCAAGAAGGGCTCGGTGGGCGTTGTGTCGCGATCGGGCACGCTTACCTATGAAGCCGTGTTCCAGACGTCCAATGCGGGCCTCGGCCAGACGACGGCCGTCGGCATCGGCGGCGACCCCGTCAACGGCACCAACTTCATCGACGTGCTGGAGCTGTTCCTGGCCGACGACGCCACCCAGTCGATCATCATGATCGGCGAGATCGGCGGATCGGCCGAGGAGGAAGCGGCGCAGTTCCTGAAGGACGAGGCGAAGCGCGGCCGTAAGAAGCCGATGGCGGGCTTCATCGCCGGCCGCACGGCGCCTCCGGGTCGCCGCATGGGCCATGCCGGCGCGATCGTATCGGGCGGGCAGGGCGGCGCCGAGGACAAGATCGCGGCGATGGAATCGGCCGGGATCAAGGTGGCGGATTCGCCCTCGCTGCTGGGCGAAACGCTGGTGAGTGTGTTGAAGGGGTAATCACTCAAGCCGTCATGCCAGCGAAGGCTGGCATCTCGTGCGGCATGAGACCCCAGCCTTTGCTGGGGTGACGGGAAGGACTGAGTATGGGCTACGAAGGCCAGGATTTCAGCGACATCGCCGCCGGCGTCAGCCCGGCTTTCGTGGAAACGTTGTACCAGCGCTTCAAGGCGTCGCCCGACGCGGTCGAGCCGGGCTGGCGCGGCTTCTTCGAGGGGCTTGAGGGTTCCGCGCAGGGGCCGAGCTGGGGCAACCCCGCCTGGCCGCCCGCGACCACCGACGACCTGACGGCGGCGCTCGACCCGACGCAGATGGAGCCGGCGCCCAAGCCGGCAAAGGGCGGCGCCAAGCCGGCTGCCGCGCCTGTGGCCGCCGCCCCGTCGCAGGATGCGATCGCCAAGGCGGCGGGCGACTCGATCCGCGCGATGCTGCTGATCCGCACCTATCGGGTGCGCGGGCATCTTGCCGCCAATCTCGATCCGCTCGGCCTGTCGCCGCGCGACCTGCCCGAGGACCTCAAGACCGAGTACCATGGCTTTTCGGACGCCGACATTGATCGCCCGGTCTATCTCGGCGGCACGCTGGGCTTTGAATGGGCGACGATCCGCGAGCTCGTGGACACGCTGCGCGCGAACTACTGCGGCAATGTCGGCCTGGAATACATGCACATTGCCGACGTCGAAGAGCGCCGCTTCCTGCAGGACCGGATGGAGGGCAGGGACAAGGCCATCCAGTTCACCACCGACGGCAAGAAGGCGATCCTCAACAAGGTGATCGAGGCCGAGCAGTGGGAGAAGTTCCTCGGCCGCAAGTATGTCGGCACCAAGCGCTTCGGGCTCGATGGCGGCGAATCGATGATCCCCGCGCTGGAGTCCGTCATCAAGTACGGCGGCCAGATGGGCGTGCGCGAGATCGTGTTCGGCATGGCCCACCGCGGTCGCCTGAACGTGCTCGCCAACGTCATGGCGAAGCCGTTGCGCGTAATCTTCCACGAATTCGCCGGAGGCAGCGCCAACCCTGAGGACATCCAGGGTTCGGGCGACGTGAAATACCATCTCGGCACCAGCACCGACCGCGACTTCGACGGCATCAAGGTCCACATGAGCCTGGTCGCCAACCCGTCGCACCTCGAGACGGTGGACCCGGTGGTGCTGGGCAAGACCCGCGCGATCCAGACGCTTGGCAACGACCTCGCCGAGCACACTGCGTCGCTGCCGGTGCTGATCCACGGCGACGCCGCTTTCGCCGGGCAGGGGATCGTCTGGGAGTGCCTCGGCTTCTCCGGCATCCGCGGCTACAACACGGGTGGCTGCGTCCACTTCATCATCAACAACCAGATCGGCTTCACCACCAGCCCACAGTTCGCGCGCTCGTCGCCGTATTCGTCGGACGTCGCCAAGGGCGTCCAGGCGCCGATCTTCCACGTCAACGGCGACGATCCCGAGGCGGTGACGTTCGCCACCAAGATGGCGATGGAGTTCCGCCAGACGTTCCACCGCGACATCGTAATCGACATGTGGTGCTATCGCCGCTTCGGCCACAATGAGGGCGACGAGCCGGGCTTCACCCAGCCGCTGATGTACAAGGCGATCAAGGACCATCCGCCGGTTAGCGACGTCTATACCAAGCGTCTGGTGTCGCAGGGGGTGGTCGATCAGGCGTGGGTGGACGAAAACGTCAACCAGTACGTCACGCGCCTCGAAGGCGAGTTCGAGGCGGGCGCGAGCTACAAGCCCAACAAGGCGGACTGGTTCAC
>Ga0210040_10004647_pt1 | contig 17810 bp, 16 predicted proteins | sample CryGeyCG12114_NA_FD_185462 | JGI IMG/M metagenome (GOLD analysis project Ga0210040, IMG submission 185462) | Groundwater microbial communities from aquifer - Crystal Geyser CG19_WC_8/21/14_NA (SPAdes) (version 2) | ecosystem: Environmental > Aquatic > Deep subsurface > Groundwater | place: USA... | reverse complement strand
CGGATAATTCATCTTTAAAAAAAGGCTGGACCGTAGCCGGTAATTCTTTCTGTAAATAAGCTTTCAGGTCTTCTTCTAAAGAGGTATATACAAATAAATTCATCATGAATAAACGATTGGCTTTTAGTTTTGAGACAAAATAGATGAAAGCATACTACTGGTTTCTTTTGTATGGCCGATAGATTTTCCGGCATCATATAAATGAAGGTAATTTGTAATGCTTAACGGTTTACGGCTATCATGGTTTACATACCCGCTTATGAAGATAGGTATAGAGCCCATTCTCGGTTATAAAACCATTAAAGATTTAAAAGGCGTATCTGCCGCAATTTGCAACGACCGGGATAGCAACAATGCCATTGCTCTTTACGCGAAAGGTGGGGTTAACTTTTTGGTAATACCAATAAGTTTAAGGACAATAAAAAGACAAATCTCAAGAAGTTACTAAATACGGAAATTTTAGGAAACCCAATTTCAAGTAAAAAGAGATATAGAGGCGAGTAGATTGAAAAAACAGGTAATCCGTAACGTATGGTACGCTTGTCAGCAACACGAATAAGGACAGAAAGGTAATATTATTTTAAGTAGTAAATAAATGTAAACAACGTTTTTATATAAGTAACTGATTACTTATATTTATAACTAAAGAATAATTACTAACAACTGCTTAGGAAACCAACTCTTCGGCATAATCGAGTAAGTGGCGGGAGATAAATTCTTTTCGGTCGTCGTAAACAACTCCCTGACCCCGATGTATTCTGCAAGGGTAACAAGGGAAAGTATCTAAAGGCTGGTTCACCTCGAATAGTAATTTGTAAATGTTATAGATAACGTAAATGGTACCATTATTAACATTGCCAACCAAAAAGTAATCGGAAGAATCGTAACGTTTTTGCATTTATTGTATTTTAACTATATAATACTTAGTATATTCTTTGCTTGGGGCCTTACTAATGTAAATATATGAAGAACCTGATTACTTGATACACATTACCCTTAATAATTTTTAAACTACCATAAATAACTAGTTTAAATACCATTTTTAATGCAACTGAATTCATTTTAATTTCTTTTTTTAACTTGCAAAATACTGATTTACAAATTATTACAATTAACACATTTTTACCTGTATGACAGGCACCAGCGGCAAAAGACAAAAAAATAACGGCTACTTATTCAGTAGCCGTTTCTCTTGCTCCAGACAACTAACCATCTGGTTATATTTTTAAATTTAACTTACACAAATAAACCTTCCACCGATAAATACCTTTCGCCGGTATCGTAACAGAAAGTAAGAATACGCGAACCGGCCGGAATTTCGGGTAATTTCTTGTTTACGGCTGCTAAGGAAGCGCCCGACGATATACCCATAAATATGCCTTCTTCCTGGGCGGCACGGCGGGCAAATTCAAATGCTTCTTGTTGGGTTACCTGAATAGTACCGGTAAGCAAGCTGGTATCCAGTATAGCCGGTATAAAACCCGCTCCTATGCCCTGAATGGGATGCGGGCCCGGCGCACCGCCGCTAATAACCGGCGATAAAGCCGGTTCTACAGCAAAAGTCTGCAGTTGCGGAAATTTCTCTTTTAATACGCGCGTCACGGCCGTAATATGACCACCGGTACCCACTCCGGTTATGTGGTAATCAAATCCTTCCGGAAAATCTGCTGCTATCTCCCGGGCCGTTGTTTCCAGGTGGATTTGCACATTGGCAGGGTTTTCAAACTGCATCGGCATCCAGGCGTGGGCATTGGCCGCGACCATTTCGTGGGCCCGCTCAATGGCACCTTTCATGCCTTTTTCCCGGGGGGTTAACTCCAATTTAGCGCCATAAGCCGCCATGAGCCGTCGCCGTTCAATGGTCATTGATTCCGGCATTACCAGAGTTAACTGATAACCTTTCACGGCCGCTACCATGGCCAGTCCAACGCCCGTATTCCCGGAGGTAGGCTCAATAATGATGCTGTCCGGATGAAGTATGCCTTTTTTTTCCGCGTCTTCTATCATGGATAAAGCAATACGGTCTTTGATGCTCCCGGCCGGATTGGCGCGTTCTAATTTCATCCAGACCTCTGCTTTAGGTCCGAACAGGCGATTCAGCCGTACAGTTGGCGTATTCCCTATTTGTTCCAGAATATTATTTATTCTCATCGTTCATTAATTAAGTTGATTGTATTCAAAGTACCGTTTTCCTGTTAAGCACCCCTTATAGGATAAACAACTAATTGATTTATCTATTTACCCCAAAAGAAAGCATAAGTTGACCTAATTGAAATTTAAGCAACCAACACTGCTATCAGAATTTTGTATTTATTAGTAATTATTTTTTAGTGATTAGATTAAAGATATTGACGCGGTGTAATTTGTCATCCAAGATTTATTTAACATAATAAACGCAACGCATTCCAAAGTATCAGCTTAACATTATTTTGGGACCGCTATCCTAAAAGTTAACTGCTAATAGCTAAAAAACTAAATCGAAAAGATAATACTATCCTCGGGATCTTCGCTGCGGCTTACTTTTATTTGCGCTTTATGGTATAATCTAGAATAAGGCGGTACACTTTCGGTTAACCAGACATTCCCTCCGATTACGCTGTTGCTGCCTACTACGGTATTACCGCCCAGAATAGTGGCTCCGGCATAAATAACCACGTGGTCTTCGATGGTAGGATGGCGCTTTATATTGGCCATTTCCTTGGCTACGCTCATGGCGCCTAAAGTTACACCCTGGTAAATTTTTACATAATTACCAATATGCGTTGTTTCGCCAATAACAATGCCGGTACCATGATCGATGCAGAAGTAAGAACCAATGCGGGCTCCCGGATGAATATCGATACCGGTGCGGGCATGAGCCGATTCGGCTAGTATGCGGGGCAGCAAAGGCACTTGTAACTGGTGCAGCGCATGGGCCAGCCGGTGGACTGCTATGGCTAAAAAGCCGGGATAAGTCCGGATAACTTCTTCCACGTTTAAAGCGGCCGGGTCTTCGTTCGCGATGGCTTCCGCATCTTTTAACAACAACTCGTAAATACCAGGTAATTTATTTAAAAAAGAGGCTGCTAACAACTCAGGTACGGTTGCTTCGGGCAAAGGCATACCCAGCAAAATTTTGTGTAAATCCTGCTCCAGCAAACTTAGGTGCAGTAAAATATCTTTTTCCGAGGCAAATTTCTGCTCCGATAATTGCGGGAAAAACAATTGCAAAATATCATCCGTAAATTTACAAATGGCAGATTTAGGAATAGCGCCCCCTGCTTGGGCGTGGGCGGTAAATAATTGCTGGGCAAATTGCTCTTTCATTGTATCAGGCATATAGCAAATAAAAGTAATATCGGCTTTGGTGATGTAAAGTTAAACCTCTTACGTATTATATATTTTAAAGCAGCAGAATTTATACCTTTTAACTTTTAGCAGCATTTTATTGTTTGCCCGGTATAACCAACATATTTATTGTAGAGTAAATTGTGCTCTTTTACTTATAACCAAACCTTAATAATCCCAGACTTACTCCATGTCTTTTTGGTCCCGTATATTTCAGTTAACAAAACCCCAAAATACCAACAGCAAACCACCTACTTCTTTTAAAGACCGGGTATCGGCTTTGCGTAACATTCCGGCTTTTCTAAAATTAATCTGGCGTACCAGCCCGGCCATGGCCTTGGGCAATATCCTTATCCGGATTGTACGGGCAGCCATTCCGCTGGCTGTTTTGCAGGTGGCCCGCCTGATTATTGACGAAGTAATCTTGTTATCGCAACAGCCCGGCCCGGATGATTATACCCGGTTGTTTACGCTAATCGGGCTGGAATTTGGCTTGGCCATTTTATCCGATTTACTTAACCGGGCCGGGGCTTTGCTTGATAGTTTAATGGGCGATTTGCTGGCTAATACGACATCGGTGCAGTTAATGGAACACGCGGCTACCCTGGATTTAGACCAATTTGAAGATGCTAATTTTTACGATAAACTGGAGCGGGCGCGCCGCCAAACCCTGAGCCGTACCGTACTGATGGCGCAAGTGCTGGGGCAAATGCAGGATGCCATTACCCTGGGTTTCCTGGCCGTAGGGTTGCTAGCTTTTAATCCCTGGCTTATTTTGTTGCTGGTCCTGGCTGTTATTCCGGCTTTCCTGGGCGAGTCGCATTTTAACGAACGGAGTTATTCGCTGGTCCACGGCTGGACGCCCGAACGCCGGGAACTGGATTACCTGCGCTTAACCGGCGCCAGCGACGAAACCGCCAAAGAAATAAAAATATTCGGCTTATCCGGTTTTCTCATCGACCGCTTCAAGGAGCTATCAAATCGTTTTTACGCCGATAACCGCAAATTAGCCATCCGGCGGGCTTCGTGGGGCACTTTGTTTGCCGCGTTGGGCAGCGCCGGTTATTACAGTGCTTACTTTATTATCATCATCCGGGCGGTAAACGGTCAAATCAGTATTGGTGATCTTACCTTTTATGCCGGTTCGTTTGCCCGTATGCGCGGGCTCCTGGAAAGTATCTTAAACCGTTTCTCGGGCATTGCCGAAGGCGCCCTTTATTTAGAAGATTTTTTCGATTTCTTTCGGATACAACCCCATATTTTACCAGTACCAAATGCCCGTCCGTTTCCCAAACCCATCCAAGTAGGCTTTGTGTTCGACCAAGTAGGTTTTAAATACCAGAATGCCGAAAAGTGGGCTATCCGGAATTTGAGCTTTACTTTACAAGCCGGCGAAAAGCTAGCGCTGGTAGGCGAAAACGGCGCCGGCAAAACCACCCTGGTAAAACTGCTGGCGCGCCTTTACGATCCTACCGAAGGCCGCATCTTATTAGATGGCTACGACTTACGCGAATATAATCCGGCCGATTTGCGCAAAGAAATTGGCGTAATTTTCCAGGATTTTGTCCGGTTTCAGATGACGGCTTCGCATAATATTGCCGTTGGCCGGATTGAAGAAAAGGAAAACGCCGCCCGCATCCACACCTCAGCCGCCCAAAGTTTAGCCGATACCGTGATCAGTAAATTACCCGAAGGTTATAACCAAATGATTGGCCGCCGCTTCTCTAAAGGGGTAGATTTATCGGGGGGCGAATGGCAAAAAATAGCTTTGGGTCGGGCTTACATGCGCGATGCCCAATTACTTATTCTGGACGAGCCCACCGCGGCGCTCGATGCCCGCGCCGAGCACGAAGTATTTCAACGCTTTGCCGAGTTAACCCAAGGAAAAACCGCCGTACTTATCTCCCACCGCTTCTCCACAGTCCGGATGGCCGACCGTATCCTGGTGATTGAGAACGGTACTTTACTCGAAATAGGGTCGCACCAGGAATTACTAGCCCGCAACGGTCGGTATGCCGAACTGTTTAGATTGCAAGCCAAAGGTTATCAATAAAGGTATCATCCATTTCGGAGTAAAACCATCAGGCATTTAAAATTTCTTCCAGAAGAGACGTCATCATAAAAAGCAGGTGTTCGGCCAGCTCCGGATAAGGTATCTGTTCTTTATGCATGAGAGAAATTAAGCCAATGGTATTATCTTCCTGATCGTTAACCGCTACGGCCATGTAACTGTGTGCATCTATTACCCGCACGTAATCATCCAAAGGAAATAACTCCTGCAGTTTTTCGGGGAAATAAACAAAGTTGAGTCCTAATACATGCTCACAGGCGGCATTAGAAGTATTATAGGTAAAATTATCTAATACGTTTTGACCTTGCGTTAGCGCCAGCGTACGAATTAATTTTTTATCCTCCGCTACTATTTTTCCAATTGTTACATATTCAGATTGGGTAGCTTTATTTAGAAATAATGCGATACTTAAGTATAAATTAATTTTAGGTGGATTTTGCACTAAAAGAACAGCCTCCTCTATGTATTTCCTTTCTTCCTCTGTCCACTCTCTTAGTATCCGCTGTCCGGTAAAGTACTTCATGGAACCTGGATTTAAGATATTTCTCGATATAGTAAACTACCGATAAAAGCATTTTATTGTATCATATTTATATTAATTTGAAGTGTATAAAGAAAACCAGGGCTGCATATGCAGGCCCTACTCTTTTATTGTTTATTTTGCACGCTTAACACATTGCTAAGAAAAACAACTCTCAAAAATGCAGTGCAGAGTAAAAAATTAAGTATTAATTGCTAACAGCTACTTATCATGTATATTCCGGTTTAACCCCAAAACTTGTGAAACATTTTATACTGTTCTTAACTTTATTATTAATAGTGGCATCCTGCCGGCCACTACCGCAAAAGAACCCAGTTGCTTCGATCAACAAATTTTCGGATCCCGCAATCAGGGCCATTTATACCTGGCAAGACGAACGTAAAACGGATTCCCTCCTGCCCTATCTGACGCATCAGAATTTAATTTACCGCCAGGAAGCGGCCCAGGCTTTTGCTTCCGTACAAGACAAAAAAGTAATTCCTGATTTAAGTAATCTATTAAGGGATAAAGAGGTTTCGGTGAGAAAAGCTGCCGCTTATGCTTTGGGCCAGATAAGCGAACCGACGGCCGAACTTATTTTAATAGAGCAGCTAGCCCGGGAAACAGCACCCGCCGCGAAAGCTGAGATGCTGGAGGCATTGGGCAAATGTGCGACCCAAAATGGCCTGGACTTCTTAACCAATTTTGCCACGTCCGATCCGGTTATTCAGGCCGGGCAGGCCTGGGGTTTGTACCGTACCAACGCCAAAAATTTAAACTATACCAGCGCAATTATTACCGCCGCCCGCATGCTCTCTGCTGCTCATCAGCAGCCGACTCGTTTGGGAGCGGCTTATTTCCTGGCCCGCACGCCCCATTTAGATCTTACTGGTCAGCTAACACCCATTATGAATGCTGCTCAATCCGATCCATCGGCAGAAGTAAGAATGGCGGCAACTCAGGCATTGGGAAAGATAAAAAGCGACCAGGTTACCCCCATACTGGTGCGTTTGGTGCAGCAAGACCCGGATTACCGCGTACAAATAAATGCCCTACGGGCATTGAATAACGCTAAATTCTCCCAAATTAAAGAAGTTGTTTATAAAAACTTACGGCATAAAAACCCCAATATGGCCATAGCAACCGCTGATTTTCTCCTGGCTGAAGCTCCCGCGGAAGAAGAAAAGCGTTTACTGGAAAATGCCAAAAATGCTGCTAACTGGCGGGTACGGTCTACTTTATTCGGGGCAGTTTTAAAGCTACATCCCAATAATCCCCAGGTGCAGGAAATTATTCGTAAAGCGTATGCCCAAACCACCAACCTGTACGAAAAAGCCGCGCTGTTAACGGCCGTAGGTCAGGATATAAGTGCTTACCCGTTTATTCAGAAAATAACTTTCTCCGGCACGTCCCCGGTATTAGCTTCTTATGGTATGCAGGCCCTGGCCGATATGCGCAGTAACAAAGCTTTCCCCTCGGCCTTTAAAGAAACTTTTGCCCAGCTATTCCGGCAAGCCATCGAGTCGGATGACCGCGCGATGATGGGCATTGCGGCCAGCGTGCTACAAAATCCGGAGCTTCACTTCCGGGAAGCCTACCCCGATTATACCTTCCTGAAAACGGCCCGCGATAAACTCTCTTTACCCCAGGACATGGAAACATACCTGGAACTAGAGAAAACCATTAACTATTTTCAAGGCACAATCCCCGCATCTACTCCCCAAAACCCATTCAACCATTCTATCAACTGGCAGATAATCCAATCATTGCCCCGCAACCAACGGGTACAATTAACTACCGGCAAAGGCAATATCACCCTGCAATTGCTGGTAGAAGAAGCCCCGGGCTCCGTGGCCAACTTTGTGGCTTTAACGCAGTCCGGATTTTTTAACGGCAAGAATTTTCACCGGGTAGTTCCTAATTTTGTGGTGCAGGGCGGCGATCCGCGCGGCGATGGCTGGGGCGGCACCAATTATTCCCTGCGTTCGGAATTTGCCAACTTACGCTATTTAGAAGGTTACGTAGGTATGGCCTCGGCCGGTAAAGATACCGAAAGCTGCCAATGGTTTATTACCCACTCGCCTACCCCGCATTTAGATGGCCGCTATACCATTTTTGCGAAAGTTATTACTGGCATGCAGGTGGTACACCAGTTAGAAATTGGGGATGAGTTGGTAAGAGTTGAATTTATGGATTAGTCATCCTTATTCCTTTCCTGGTATTACCCGCACACCTACCCAACGTAGAGACCAATGAACCAATATTTCCGATTGGGAATTATTGTATTCTTTTAGAAAAAGATTAAGACTGATAAATAGCCAGTAGTACTTGTAACTAAACAAACCCTAAATACAGTATGTATATAACCTCGCTTTTTTACGAAATGGGGTTATGTTTTTTTAAACTGGAAAAAGAAAACAAATGTCCGATACCTCCGAAATTATAGCGGCTGTACAAGCCGGAAATACAACCCAGGTTGAAACTGCCCTGGAAGGCCAACCTGATTTATTGCAAAACGCCCAAGGCCCCAAAGGGGAATCGCTGTTACTCCTAGCCGTAAAGAAGGGAGACAAAGAAATGGTAGAGTTGTTGCTAAATAAAGGCGCCGATATAAATGCACCGGTGACCGGGGGTTATACCCCTTTGCATGCGGCGGCGCAAAACGGCCAGGAAGGAATAATATTATTACTGCTCAAAAACAAGGCCGATATAAATGCTGTTACCGATGACGGTAAGTCTCCCCTGGAACTAGCCATTCAAAATGGCCACGATGCCGCTAAGTGGTTTTCCATCTAACTATTATTTACTCCTCTCTCCTGAGGGTTTTATCTTACTTCAGAGCATGTTTAAATTTTGCATAAAACCATCCAAACCAGTCATTCTGAAAGAATCTTATTGGCAGCTAACCGATAAGATTCCTTCGGAATGACGGTGATTAAGGTTAATTAGTGTTTTTTTTCTTTATTGAGTTTGCAGCAAAACAGCGTATTCATTCAAATTCTAAAATTTAAACATGCTCTCCATTATTTAGGATGAGTTGTAATATAATAAAGTAGCTATAAAGCAAATTAGGTAAATCAGAAACCAAATTGATAACTACTATTTTATCAAAAATAAGTCTGGTGTCTACTATATTGATACTTGTGGATTATTTTTTATCTTGCTGTTCTTTTGTTTTGGATACTTAAACGATATGCTTTTTGTGGTAAAATCCGGAATTATAACAGCTATAGAACCGCTGGTTGCGGCCCATTACGAAGAGGTAAAACGTATTTACGCCGAAGGAATAGCTACTGGTCAGGCCACCCTTAATACCACTGCCCCCGACTGGAACACCTGGGACAAGGAACATCTTCCGTTTGCTCGCTTCGTAGCCCTTGCGGAAGATAAAGTAACCGGTTGGGCTGCCTTAAGCCCAGTGTCTGGCCGGTGCGTATACAGCGGCGTAGCGGAAGTGAGCATTTATATAGGTGCCGCTTACCGGGGTCGGGGTATAGGCAAAGAACTGCTGCGACTCTTGATACCAACCTCCGAAGAAAACGGCATTTGGACGCTGCAGGCCGGTATTATAAAAGAAAATACAGCTAGTGTGGCGCTGCACCAGGTTTGCGGATTTAAAATTGTAGGATTGCGGGAGAAATTAGGTCAGTTACACGGGGTTTGGCGGGACATTTATTTACTGGAGCGCCGGAGTACAATTGTTGGAGTCTGATATAAAAAAAATTAGTTTAACCGGTAACGCAACTGGCACCGTACATCCGTGCGGTTGGGCCCGGCTATTTCTTCTAAGCCGGAACTAATGGTTTTCTGATTCCGGTATTGGGTGTAAGTTACTTTAATCCAGCCGTCCAGTTGCCGCAAAATATTTTGCTGCCAGAGTACATACATCCGGGTTCCCGTTCCGCTGAGCGCTGGTACCGAAAATGCGTATAATACATCGTGTTCGGGCACGTATAAGCGGGTATCATAATCATCCGTATCAAACAAAGCATAACTCACCGACACCTTACTTTTCCGAAAACCGGTATTTACTTCCTGGCCAATGTAGTAACCCGTAGAAACCGGGGCGGTGTGTTCGAACTGGCTCATTTGTACCCGCGACCGTAAATTCAGAGCAGCCAGCGGGCTATGATCGAAGTATATTAAATACTGTTGCCGCGTAGCCGGTAAAACCCAGGTTAAATTGCCTTCTCCTGTTCCGTTCAGGCTTTTGGTTTCGCCGCGCAATTGCGCGTAAAATACAGTAACTTTCGTGGGCTTGTAAAGCAAACGTATCAGGTACTCGTTACCCGTGGAAGGTGCATCTACCCGGTATTTCAGCCACGGGAAGCGGAATAAATCGTGATAAGCCGTTATTTCCCATTTCGGCCAAGGTTTTACTTTAACGCCCGTATAAAATCCTTTTTCATTGATGTTGCGCGTATTTTCGCTAAAGGCCTGCCCGTAGAAAGAATGAAAGCGCCGGCCGTAGTTCCGGTAAACCATAGATATATCTATGGTTTTGGAAAGACTGGCCAGTAAGCCATTAATGGTCCCTAAACCCCCGCTACCAGACATAGCCGTTTCGCCAAATACGTTTATATTTTGCCAGTTATAACTGTAGTTTATACTGGTAGCCAGATTTTCCTGGCCGGTAAATTCAAATAAATTATATAATGCCGGCCGCTTTTGCAATGTTTGGCTAAAATGGGCATATACCAAGGTCAGGCCACCCGAAAAATGCTGATCAGGGCTTTTGAACGTTAGATTGCTGCCGGCAACCCGCTCTCCTATTTGTTGCTTATTACTCAATTCCGTAACCGTGCGATGAAAACCGGAAGCCTGGATACCGGAAAAGATCCCATTATCGGTATTTAGGGTATCTAAAGCCTTTTGTAAGGAACCATCCACTTTCCTGCCGGAGTAAAAGGCTGTAATTTCCAATTGCGGCCGGAGGGTATAGGTAAAAGCTGCTCCCCGGAAAAAAGCACTTTCCAGCACCGATGAAAAAGGCCGGATACCAATATTACTGCGCCGGATAGTGGTAATGGTTTCGCTGCCTTTGCCCACAAAAAAACCAGCTGCCAGCAACAAACCTTGCCCAAACTGCAGCTGATAATCGCCGATGGCTAAAGCTTTCAGCTTGCCTTGGTTGTATATCTGCAGGTGCGCTGAATAAAAATCGGCGCCGAACTGCCGTTGCGCTGGTTGCCAGGAAAACTGTTCACCGGCATCTTTTTCTACAGTAAATCCTAAACTAAAATCCTGGGCGTGGCTGTTGCGGTACCGTAAAATATACCTGTCCGGCGAACCCAGGTAACGCGATGTTAACCTATTGCCAATGGAATCGGGCAGGGTATAACCTTTGCGTTTTTGCAAAGTGCGGTCGTAGCGGAGCAGGAATGCCTGGTTTTTGTTATTACTTATTCTTTGGAGTAAAGCTTGGTGGTCTTGCAGTAATGGCACATCCGCTACGGTAACAAATGGTACTATTTTATAGATAGTGGGCAGGTCAAAACCCGGCACTGCCTGCAGTTCATAAATACTGAGTAAGAAACCGTTTTGACTTTTGTAAGTTAACAGATTGGCAATTTGCAGGGGAGTCAGTAAAAACAAGGCCGTTAATTCATCAGCAGTAGCTTGGTTCAGGTTAATGGGATTTTGATAATACTGGAACAGGTTCTCGTATATATCTTCGTAATTCAGGTCCTCCTCCTGTTGTGCAACCAACTCTTGTAACAAAAGATCAAAATTCTGATTTTGCCGCGGAAAATCTTGTCCGTAAGTAAAGAAACTTAAACAGCAAAACACCAATAATAATTGTAACCATTTCTGCATAGGCTTTTACTCAAACTGATAAGAAACCGATAAATGATTGCTGATGCCCAGCACCGCATGCCCACCCAGGGCATAGTCGAGTTGGAAAGCACGGGCTTTAAAGCCAAAACCGCCGGTTGCCGATTGCGTGGCCGAAGAAACACCGGTGCGAAAAGCCACTTTCTCCACAATAAAATACTCTAGGCCGGCTTTAAAATCGGCGGCAGCATCTAAACTTTTATCAGTTTGTAAGCTTAATAATAGTTTTTGACTGGGTTTGTAAGTAAGGCCGGCAGTTATGTAAGTAGGCAGCCGCTCGTCCTGGTAAGTAGCCAGTTTGGCCTGATTCAGGTTAAATATATCAGCGCCTACTATCAGGTGAGGAATAATTTCGGATTGGCCGCCAAACGAAAAAGCAATGGTTCTTTTACTGCCTAATTCTTCCAGGTGTACTTGCCACAGCGTTGCTTTTAAACCTAAACTTACCGTGCCTAACTGGTGCGCGAAACCTAAACCAATTTGCTGTTCGTTATACAGCTTATCGCCAAAACGGGAAAACTCCAATCCAGCCACCCCGGCCTTGGCTAGCGGGTAAACGGCCTGCAGGGTAACGGTACTTAAGGCTTTCAGGTTAAACCGGTTCTGGGCATAGGCGCCTACCGTAATTTGTTTTAAACCGGCAATTCCGGAAATGTTATTCGTAACGGAAAATACATCTTTTAAATTAACGCCGGCACCCGCCATAGCGGCCGTGCGGCCACCCGATAAAATTGTTCTGCTCTGGGATTGACTATAAAACGGAAGGCAGCAAAAGAAAAAACTTAATAGCAGCGGGGTAGAAATTTTCATGCAGGTAGTTATTTCCTATAATGAGAAGACCTATTTTTGCGTTTTACTATATATGCTTTTCTTACGTAGGTTTACCCGTACCGATACACTTTCATTTACCATTTATGAAATATATTTTATTAAGTATCATTTGGTTATACCAGCGGCTTGTTTCACCGCTCACGCCGGGTAGTTGCCGGTTTGTACCTACCTGTTCGCATTATGCAGCAACGGCATTAACCAAATACGGAGCCCTGAAAGGCGGCCGCCTAGCCTTGCGGCGTTTGGCACGTTGCCACCCCTGGGGAGGCAGTGGCTACGACCCGGTGCCCTGAAGCATTGATTATAGAAGTAGATCAACCGGAAAACTTCCGACCCGGGTTTACGTTTTTAGCATTTAAAATAAATTTGGCTGTATCTAAAGAGATTAAAAGCAGTTTACATGCGCTTACAATTCAAACTAACCGTTTTTTTCCTGTTTTTTTCTTTTGTACTTTTTGGTTATGTCTACTATCCGGAGCCAGGAACAAGTGCTGTTACTCCAGTAACCCGAGTAACAGCAGCAGAACCCGAAAAAAAAGCAATAAAGATTGGCACCCTGCCCCAAGAAATAAACGAAAGTTCAGGCCTGGAAGTAGGAAATCAACCCGGTACTTATTTAACCCATAACGATGCCGGCAATGCCGCCAAACTTTTCCGGATAGACAAAAGCGGAAAACTACTGGCTACCCTTTCCGTGGCCGGTGCCGACAACATTGATTGGGAAGATATAACCAAAGATAACCAGGGTAATATATATATTGGTGATACCGGGAATAATAACAACAAACGCACCCACCTGAAAATTTATAAGCTGCGGCAAGGCAATCCGGACCAGGTAAGTATTATTAGATTTGAATATGCCGACCGCAAGGCTGGTACCGCCGACAAAAATAATTACGAATTTGATTGCGAAGCTTTATGCTGGTATCGCTCTAAATTATATTTAATTACCAAAGACCGCAATACCGGAATGATAGCTAAACTCTACGAATTACCGGATCAGGCGGGAGAACACGAGGCCCGTTATATCAGCCAATACGAGGTAAATGCACCCGTTACCGCTGCGGATATAAGCCCCGATGGTAAAACTTTGTTATTGCTGAGTAAAGGCGCTATTCATTTGTTTTCTACCAATGGCAGCACCAATTTCTTTAAATCCGGAATGAAGACACTTGCTTTAGGGAAAGTAGGACAAACCGAAGGCGCCGTTTTTACGGATAATAAAACTATTGTAATTACTAACGAAAACGGGGATTTGTATCAGTATAAATTATAAATACTGCTCTTTAAAGCCAGCCACAGAAGAGTTTTCCGTTATTAATCTTCCGATTATCCGCTTTAGAAAGACTTCTACTATTTTTTTCCAATCTATGTATGCCGGTTGTTTTACGGGCAAAAAAAATCCTGAACCAATTAGTCCAGGATTATAGGGGTAATCAGGAGACCTTCAAATTACTTTTTATGCGGCACAGCATCGGGATCAATGGGGTTATTGACCGGCACCACCGGGTGCGTGTAAGACCGGATTAAAATATACAACCCAACCAAGATAAGCGGAATACTTAAAAGCTGCCCAATGTTCATACCAATAGTTTGCCAAAGGTAATCCTCTTTGTCTACCTGGTTTTCTTTTAAATACTCGTATAAAAAGCGTAGGGTAAATAAAATAACTACAAACAACCCGAATATACGTCCGCGGGGAGTTAACGCTTTTAAGCGGCTCCACAGAAATAATAAACCTAAAAATAATAAAAAGGTGGAAATAGATTCATAGAGCTGCGACGGATGCCGCGGCTCTACGGACGCCAGCACCCCGTTAATTATTTCGCGGTTTCTTACAAATATAAAGCCCCAGGGTAAACTGGTAGGTTTCCCAATTATTTCGGAATTAAATAAATTACCTAACCGAATTAAGGCCCCGCCCAAGGCCACTACAATTACAATGCGATCGAGTACCCAGAGGTAATCAAACTTATATTTACGGCTGTATAAATAAAGCGCCAATAAAATACCCACGGTAGCACCGTGACTCGCTAAACCGCCCTCCCATACCTTTAATATCCGGATTGGATCTTTCAGGTATACTTCGGGCTCGTAAAACAAGCAATGACCCAATCGGGCGCCCAGCACCGTTCCTATAATCATGTACAGGGTAATTAAATCTACCCATTTTTCCGATACCCGCTCGGCTTTATACATGCGGGTTAAAATAATTTGGCCGAAAACAAAGCCGGAAGCAAAAAGCAAACCGTACCACCGCAAAGCAAAACTGCCTACTACGGGAAGATTGAACCGAAATATTTCATCCGATACGTTCCAGGTAATGTAATTCAGTATAGACATAAACTATTTAAGTAAGCTCCAAAAATACGATATTGTGATCACTATGCAAGAAATTAGCTTTTACTTGAGAATAAGTAGTTTGCCTACAGCCTGTATTCACCTTATTTAAATCTATTTAATTTCTAACTTTTCTGCTTTATCGGTTATTGCTTGGTTGCTTATATCTTTCCCAACTTTTGCAAAATTTAAAGTGTTTCTTAACTTTAAGGGCTTTAAAGCCTTTATTTCACCTTCCTTTCATGAGAAAGAGCCTTTTTCTTTTTTTTGCCCTATTTATCCTTGGTTTCAATCTATTAGCCCAGGAGAACACCGTTAAAACTGATTCGACGGCCCAAGTGGTAGACGCTGCTCCTTATAAAATTTCTTTTCCTGACCAGCCCGGCTGGAACGTAGTAAAAGAAGGACAAAAACTAGAATTTGCGGTAAAAACTACTGGCGGCAACAACAGCAAAACGGTTTACTCTTTAATTCAGGGCCGGGTAGAAGGCATCCAATTCGATTCATTGGGAAACTTTTCCTGGACGCCTGATTATGATTTTGTGGACCGTTTAAGCAACAGCCGCCCGGTTCAGTTAATTTTTGAAGCCCGGAACAGTCAAAACGAGCGGGTAAACCAAGCGATAGAATTAAAGGTAGAACATGTAAACCGCCCGCCGGTTATCGGGGAGTTAAAGCCGTTTTACGTACGGTACAATACCCTGAATACGTATACCATCGAATCGTCGGTAATAAAGGATGAAGACGGTGACCCGGTAGTAATTGTGCCCATTGTAGATGCCATGCCCGAAGGCGCTAAACTCACAGCTCAGGGAGAATTTACCTGGAAACCATCGTACACCCAGTTCAACCGCTTAGGCAATAACCCGATCGCGCTGGAATTTTATGTGGAAGACCAACCGGCTAAAGCTCGTACCAAAGGCCATTTTAAAATAGAAATAACCCGCCAGGATTTACCGCCCAGCATCCTGATGATTCCCTCCCAAAGCAAATTTCAATTTAAAGAAGATGCCACCGTTAATTTAAAGTTTCAGCTGGTTGATCCGAACGGCGACAATGATATTGCTTCGTTTTCCTTTATTGCGGGCAATACTAAAATTCCGGCTGGCACTTTAGTTAAAAATACGCCCTCGCAATATGAATTTATCTGGAAGCCTGGCTATGACTTCGTGAAAGATCCCTTGGATTCGCTTTCTTTTAACATGACTTTTTATGTGTTAGATAAATCCAATAAACGAGACGAGCGCACAGTATCTTTTACGATTTTAAATGCGGTTAACGAAGATGAAAAAGACCAGAAATTATATACCGAATACCGTTCGACGATGGTGAGGGGTTGGGATTTGATGGAGCAATTAAAAGCGGCCGAAAAAGATCTGAAGAAAAAATATAACCGGGCCCGCAAAGGCAAAAAAGGTCGTTCTATAACCAATGCCTCTTTAGGAGCCGTAACGGGCATTGCCCCAGTAGTGGTAGAATTGCCCGAAACCACTAAAAAAATAAGCGTGGTGGGCGGCACCGTGGTGATGACCATCGGCACCCTGGAAGCAACCGAAGTAATTGGCCGCTCTACCAAAGATATAATAGAACGCTTAAATTATATTATTGAGAAACGGAACGAACTGCAAACCAAAGGGGACATTTTCGCCCGCAAATACGCCCTCAAATCATCGCGGCGCCGGCCTGAATTTATAAAAGATATTGATGACTTTGTAACCGTATTAAATTTGAAAGGCGTGGTAGCTTTGGAACTGGATGCGAACTGGCAAAACAAAGCAAAAGCAACCAACGATAATATTGCCAAGACGTTCAAAGACTTTAACCCGATAGATTGATACCGCACAATTAAAAGGCAGTGTGGACGTAATCTCAAGTTTTTGAAATCTTTTAGTTCTTCTGCAAGATCCCTTGTTCAGCGTCGAAATTAATTTTTTTCGATATTTATATGGTATTATGCCAGAACATTTTTTTTACAAATACTTTCACGTTATTGTTTCTATATTGCTTTAAATATATAGTATATTCGTTAGTCCAGTTCCGGTTATCAGTTGTAGACCGGAATAAGATACTATCCAAAGGTGTAATAACCGGAACGAACTCCGTTTATCCCTTAGTTAGGGGCAAGCAAAGAAATAAAAACAAAGATGAAAATAGGTCAAAGATTTAATAGCCTGACTCTAAAAGAATATCTGTTCTTTATAGACAATTATAAAAAATACACTGACTTTAATACTCTAGGTCTGTATCGTTCAATTATTGAAAACGAGAAATTAGACCTTACAGAAAAAATAAAGGTTAGAGATTACGCTCATAAGATATTTAAAAAGGCATTTGACTTTTTACAGATTAAAGACCCGAAAACCTATTTCCAGGTGACTACACTTGGTCAAGAACTGACAAAAGCAGATGAAGACCAGATTTGGACTGAAATATTTGCCAGTCAACAAAGAATCTTAACCGATAAGAGAATCAAGCACAGAAACTTCGGGGATTATTCTAAACATAATTGTGGTTATGAAACTTGCCAGTTCAATGGATTGATGATTAAACAAGGTTCCTTTTTATCAGAAGGGCACATCCACTTTAACGGGGATAAAAACAAGTACCAGTCTAAATTGAAATCTGAAGGACGGAAATTAGAGAGAAGAAAAGAAAATTCAATAATTGAAAGTAACCTATTTGAAGAATAAAAATGCCTGCCCCTAACCACGTGTAAACGCCAGCATCGGCCGACGGCCTTCGCCGCCGTTTACACGAGACCGTTGGGCGTAATAAAATAATAGACTTATATAACCATATTCTTAAACTTTTTACTAACCATACTGAACAATCTATGGGATATTAAAATGTCTTAGGTTGTATTACGTTCCTATTTTATGAAAAGAA
>Ga0210040_10004646_pt1 | contig 17812 bp, 17 predicted proteins | sample CryGeyCG12114_NA_FD_185462 | JGI IMG/M metagenome (GOLD analysis project Ga0210040, IMG submission 185462) | Groundwater microbial communities from aquifer - Crystal Geyser CG19_WC_8/21/14_NA (SPAdes) (version 2) | ecosystem: Environmental > Aquatic > Deep subsurface > Groundwater | place: USA... | reverse complement strand
GTCGGCGTGGTCGGCCCCAACGGCGCCGGCAAGACGACGCTGTTCAAGATGCTCGTCGACCAGGACAAGCCCGACGACGGCGAGGTCAAGGTCGGCGAGACCGTCAAGATCAGCTACGTCGAGCAGAGCCGCAGCGGCATCGACCCGAACAAGTCGCTGTGGGAGGTCGTCTCCGACGGCCTGGACCACATCAAGGTCGGCAACGTGGAGATGCCCTCACGGGCCTACGTGTCCGCCTTCGGCTTCAAGGGCCCGGACCAGCAGAAGAAGGCCGGCGTGCTCTCCGGTGGTGAGCGGAACCGGCTGAACCTGGCCCTGACCCTCAAGCAGGGCGGCAACCTGCTGCTCCTCGACGAGCCCACCAACGACCTCGACGTCGAGACGCTCACCAGCCTGGAGGGCGCGCTGCTGGAGTTCCCCGGCTGCGCCGTGGTCGTCAGCCACGACCGGTGGTTCCTGGACCGGGTGGCGACGCACATCCTGGCCTACGAGGGCGAGTCCAAGTGGTTCTGGTTCGAGGGCAACTTCGCCGACTACGAGAAGAACAAGGTCGAGCGGCTCGGCGTCGACGCGCTGCGCCCGCACCGGGCCACCTACCGCAAGCTGACCCGCGACTGAGGAACGGCCCCTCCGCCCCCCGACCCTGGCTCCGCCCCCCGACCCTGGCTCGGCTCGGGCCCCGTCCCGAGGCTCGCCCCGGGCGTGCGAGGGGGGCGGAGGAGGGGGTCCTCCTTCAGCGGAACCGGGTGACGAACCGTCGCTGACCCGGGGTCTCGACCGCCCGCGAGCGGTAGCCGGCCCGGACGAACGCCACCGCCTGGTCCGCGGGTACGCCGTCCAGGACGGCGAGGCAGGCCAGCGCCGTCCCGGTGCGGCCGGTACCGCCGCCGCAGGCCAGCTCCACCCGCTCCTCGCCCGCCCGCGCCAGCGCATCCGCCAGCTGCTCGCGCAGCCGGGCCGGGTCCCGGGGCAGCCGGAAGTCCGGCCAGCGCACCCAGGCGGTCTCCCAGGGCATCGCACCGGGGGAGCGGCCGAGCAGGTAGACGCCCAGCTCGGGCAGCGGACCCGGCGGCAGCGGCGCCCGGAGCCCCCGGCCCCGCACCCGGCGCCCCGACGGCAGGGTCAGCACCCCCGGTGCGCCCGGGTCCCAGGCCTCGCCCATGGCCGGAGGGTAGGCCGCGTGCGGCGGCCGGTCGGGCCGTAGGGCAGGGTGACGGCGTGAGGCACACCGTCGCCGTCCCCATGCGCTGGTCGGACATGGACGCCTACCAGCACATCAACAACGTGGCCTTCCTCGGCTACTTCGAGATGGCCCGCGTCGACCTGTTCTTCGACCAGCCGACGCACGACGAGAAGACCGGCCTGCGCCGTGGCATCGTCGTCGCCTCGCACGAGATCGCCTACAAGCGCTCCGTCGTCTACGACGCCGAGCCGCTCGAGGTGCAGGTGTGGGTGTCGGGGATGCGGGCGGCGGCCTTCACCTGCCACTACGAGCTGTTCGACCACGGCCAGCTCGCGGTCACCGGCAGCACCCTGCTCGTGCCGTTCGACTTCGCGCTGAACCGGCCGCGCCGGCTCACCCCGGAGGAGAAGGTCTTCCTGGGCAAGTACCTGGACGACGCCCCGGCCTGAGCGCGACGTCCGGTCAGTCGGGGAGCGCGACGATCCGGGGCACCGGCCGGTCGGCACCCACGGGCGCGCCGCGACCGGCCGCCTCGTCGTCGGTGACCAGCCGGACGACGTCCCCCTCGCGCACGGTGCCGCCGCCGAACACCGCGGCGTTCACCCCGCCCCGGGCGGCCAGCGCCTTCACCAGCTTCCAGCCGGTCAACCGCTCCAGGTGGGTGCACGGCGGGCACCGCTTGGTCCCGAACAGCAGCACCTCGCCCACCGCGAAGTAGGCCCCGACCAGCGAGGGCAGCGCGATGCCGCGGGTGACGACGTTGCGCCGGGTGAGGCCCGGGGTGAGCGGCACGCCGACGTCGGCTGCCACGGCGGCCACCTCGTCGGCGTCGATCAGCGTCACCTGCTTCTCCTGCAGGGGATAGGAGGCCCAGGTGCCGCCGCCGAGTGCGTACCGGTCGCCGGCCAGCCCCACCCCGGCCAGCGCCTGCACCGAGGCCGACCGGACCATGGGCGCGGCCGCCGCCGGCGTCGTCCAGATCTCCAGCACCGAGCCCGTCATGTCCGCCTCCACAGCGCCCGCGCCGGCGCCTCGTCGTCCGCGCCGCGGGCGTCCAGCGCCTCGGCGGTGGTGTGCGCCAGCTGCAGCACCTGCACCAGCAGCGGCACGGCCAGCGTGACCAGCGATCGGACCCCGCGCGCGGTCCCGCCCCGGGCGGCCTGCGCCTCCCGCACCCGGTCGGCCCGCTCCGCGACCAGCGGGATGAACCGCAGCGCCATCGCCACCAGCAGCCCGATCCGGGCCGGTCGCACCCCGACCAGCCGCAGCGGGGCGCACAGCCACTCCACGACGGCCACCAGCTCACTGACCCGCGAGGTGGCCGTCACGACCGCGGCGGCCAGCACCAGCGCCAGCAGCCGCAGGGTCACCAGCGTCGCGCTCGCCGCGCCGCTCACCACCGCGGTGACCGCGGCGAGGGCGACCAGCCACACCAGCACGGCCCGCGCCTGCCGGCCCAGCAGCGCCACCGGCAACCGGGCGGCTGCCAGGCCCAGCAGCAGCACGAGGCCGAGCGCACCGGCGGCGACCGGCACGGTCGGGACGGCGAACAGCACGACGCTCAGGGCCGACAGCGCCGCCAGCTTCAGGCCGGCGGGGCAGCGGTGCACGGCGCTGCCGCCGGGGACGTACAACCCGAGCGCGGTCATCGGTCGGCCATCAGCGTCCGGTAGGCGGCCACCGCCGCGGTGGGCTCGTCATCGGCCACCACCGTGCCGCCGTCCAGCACCAGGACGCGATCGAAGCCGTCGAGCAGGTCCAGCTGGTGGGTCACCACGACGACCTGCTGGTCGAGCTCGGCGATCAGCCGGGCCACCCGGCGCGCGTTGACCAGGTCGAGCAGGGTGGTCGGCTCGTCGAACACGATCCGGGCGGGGCGCATGACCAGGACCCCGGCGATCGCCAGCAGCTGCTTCTGACCGCCGGAGAGCAGGTGCGCGGGGTGGTCGGCATGACCGGCCAGCCCGTACCGCTCCAGCACCTCGGCGACCCGGCTGCCCCGCTCGGCCGGGGGCACGCCCTGGTTCTCCAGGCCGTAGGCCACGTCCTCGGCGACCGTGGGGTGCACGATCTGGGCGTCTGGGTCCTGGAAGACGAAGCCCACCCGACGGCGCACGGCGCGCAGGTGGACGGCGGTGTCCAGGCCGTCCACCAGCACCTGCCCGGCGCTGGGCTGGACCAGGCCGTTGAGCAGCCGGGCGAAGGTGCTCTTCCCCGACCCGTTGCCGCCGACCACGCCGATCCGGCGCTCGGTCAGCCGCAGCTCCACCCCGGACAGCACCGTGCGGTCGCCGTACCCGTGACCGACGCCCCGCAGCTCGATGCCGCGTGCCGGGTCCGCGACCGGTTCGGCCCGCGAGCCCGGCCGCCGCCGTCTCACGAGGCGGGGACCGCCCCGCGGCGCCGCTCGATCACCGGGTAGGCGCGGCGCACCTGCACGGCGATCAGGGACGCGGCGACGACCTTGATCGCGTCACCGGGCAGGAAGCTGAACGAGCCGGTGAACGACTGCGCCAGGGTGATCGTGTCGGCGTAGACGGCGACGAAGGGGATGCCCACCGCGTAGATGACCAGGACCCCGCCGAGTGTGTTGGCCACCGCGGCCCAGGCCAGGTTGAACCGTCGCCAGGTGAGCTCGGTCAGCAGGCCGACGACGAGGGCACCCAGCGGCCATGCGTACAGGTAGCCGGCCGACGGGCCGGCGAACACGCTCAGCCCGCCCCTGCCTCCCGGCAGCAGGGGCAGGCCGATGGCCACCAGCAGCAGGAACAGCAGCAGGGCGAGGAACCCGCGCTTGGCGCCCAGCACGGACCCGGCCAGCATCACGCCGAGGGTCTGTGCGGTGACCGGCACCGGTCCGACGTTGATGGCCGGCACCAGGCCCAGCACCGCGGTGAGTGCGGCGAAGAGGGCCACGAAGGCGAGGTCACGGGTCTTCACGGGGCCGGAACGTACCTGACCGTCGGCTCAGGCCCGCAGCCAGACAGCGCCGTCCGCCGGCACCTGGCCGTCGCTGATCGGGTCGCTGGCCAGCAGCACCTGCCCCTCGGGCAGCGGCACCGGGGCAGCCGAGAGGTTCACCAGACAGACGAGCCCGCCGGGACGGCGGAACGCCAGGCACCCGGCCGGCGCGGGCAGCCACGCCAGCTCGGCCCCGGCGAACGCCGGGGAGCTGCGGCGCAGCGCCAGCGCGACCCGGTACAGCGACAGCATCGAGTTCGGGTCGGCGGCCTGCGCCTCAGCGGTCAGCGGCCCCCAGCCCGCGGGCATCGGCAGCCAGGTGTCGGCGCTGGTGGAGAAGCCGTACGGCGGCTGGTCGCCCGACCACGGCACCGGCACCCGGCAGCCGTCCCGGCCGCGCTCGGTGTGCCCGGAGCGCTCCCAGATGGGGTCCTGCAGCACCTCGTCGGGCAGGTCGACGTCGGGCATGCCGAGCTCGTCGCCGTTGTAGACGTAAGCCACCCCGGGCAGTGCCAGCTGCAGCAGCGCCGCGGCCCGGGCCCGTCGGGTGCCCACCTCGCCACCGCCGTAGCGGGTGACGTGCCGCGGCCGGTCGTGGTTGGAGAGCACCCAGCAGGCCGGCGCCGGCGTCGTCGCCACCGTGGCCAGCGAGTGCTCGATCGCCGTCCGCAGCTCCTCGGCGTCCCAGTCGGCGGTCAGCAGCCGGAAGTTGAAGGCCAGGTGCAACTCGTCCGGGCGCAGGTACTGGGCCAGCCGCTCGTCGTCGAAGACCCAGACCTCACCGACCGCCATCCGGTCGCGGTACTGGTCCAGCACGGCGCGCACCCGCCGGTGCACCTCGTGCACGTGGTCCTGGTCGAAGCGCAGGTCACCGGGCCCCTCGTCGGCGAACAGCCCGGTGTCGGTGGCCGGGACCATGTCCGGCAGGCCCTCGGGCTTGGCCATCCCGTGGGCCACGTCGATCCGGAAGCCGTCGACACCCCGGTCCAGCCAGAACCGCAGCGTCTCCTCCAGGTCGGCGACGACCTCCGGGTTGGTGAAGTCCAGGTCCGGTTGCTCCGGGGCGAACAGGTGCAGGTACCACTGCCCGTCCGGCACCCGGGTCCACGCCGGCCCGCCGAACACCGACGGCCAGTTGTTGGGTGGCTCGCTGCCGTCCGGGCCGCTGCCGTCGCGGAAGAGGTAGCGGGCCCGGGCCGGTGACCCCGGCGGGGAGGCCAGCGCCTCGGCGAACCACTCGTGGTCGTGCGAGCTGTGGTTGGGAACCAGGTCGACGGTCACCCGGATGCCCAGGGCATGGGCATCGGCCAGCAGCGCATCGAAGCCGGCCAGGTCGCCGAAGACCGGCTCGACGTCGCGCGGGTCGGCGACGTCGTAGCCGTGGTCGTGCATGGGAGAGGGGTAGAACGGCGTGATCCACAGCGCGTCGACGCCCAGCTCGGCGAGGTGGGCCAGCCGGGAGCGGATGCCGGCCAGGTCTCCGACGCCGTCACCGGTCTCGTCGGCGAAGCTGCGCACGTAGACCTGGTAGAACACCGCCTCCCGCCACCAGTCGGCCTCGGAACGCGTCGGGTTCTCGCTCAACAGGGGTTCCTCCGGGCGGGGCGGCAGCGGCCCCGGTGCAGGGTCCCGCCGCGAGCTCGAGTGGCGGGGGCAGCCGGGTCCTTCTGGGGGTCGTTCAGCGGTTCTGCATGCTGCGCGCCGCCATCTCCAGGTAACCCCACAACGTCGCGTCCTGCTCGGCGGAGAGCTCCAGGGAGTCCACCGCGGCCCGCATGTGGGTCAGCCAGGCGTCGCGGGCCTTGTCGTCGATGGCGAACGGGGCGTGCCGCATCCGCAGCCGGGGATGGCCGCGCTCGTCGGAGTAGGTGCGCGGGCCGCCCCAGTACTGCTCGAGGAACATCCGCAGCCGGGTCTCCGCGCCTTCCCAGTCGTCGGCCGGGTACATCGGCCGCAGGATCGGGTCCTCCCGGACCCCGGCGTAGAAGCGCTCGACGAGGGTGCGGAAGGTCGGCTCGCCGCCGATCTCGGCGTAGAAGGTGCGCGCCGAGGGCACCTGGCTCGTCTGGCTCATGACGTCGATCGTCCCTCAGCCGCGGCCACCGCGGCCACGTGGGCAGGGTCTCCTTCCGCCGGCGTGCGGCGCAGCGCCGCCAGCGGGACGGCGACGGCGGCCAGCCCGATGCCGCCGCACAACGCCACGACCGTGCTCGGCCGCACCAGCTCGGCGCCCAGCCCGGCCGCCAGCACGCCGATCCCCTGCACTCCGGCCAGCCCGGCCGCGGCGACACCGAACGCCCGCCCGCGGTAGGCGTCGGGGACCGCCTGCACGAACGCCACGTTCAGCGGGATCGAGCAGGCCATGCCGATGCCGGCGAGGAACAGCAGCACCAGGACGACGGTGAACGCGGGCGTGCCGGAGCCCAGCCACAGCGGCACCAGCCCGGCCAGCGCGACGCTGCCGAGCGCGAGGGCGACCAGCGGCGTGATCAGCCGGGTGCGCACGTGCGGCGGGCACCAGCGGCCGAGCACCAGGCCGCCGAGCGCCGTGCCCGCCGGGTTGGCGGCCAGCAGCAGGCCGGCCGCCGCCGCGGTGCCCTGTACCTGCACGCCGAAGGGGGTGGCGATGCCCTCGGGCGCGTTCACGAACAGCGCGGTCACCCAGATGACGGCCACGGTCGCCAGCGGCCGGGGGGCAGCGGCCAGGAACCGCAGCCCGCTGGCGGTCTCCCGCCAGATCGACCGGGGCCCGTCGTCGTCGGCCGCGGCGGCCGGCGCGGGCCGTCGGCGCACCCCGAGGCGCACCCAGACCGCGGACACGGCGTAGGCCGAGGCGTCCAGCAGCAGCGCGGTCGAGGCGGAGAAGCTGAGCAGCAGGGCGCCACCGAGCAGGTAGCCGATCAGCTGGGCCAGCTGGGCGGTCACCCCGCAGACCGAGAGGCCCACGGCGTACCGGTCGCCGCGCAGCACGTCGGCCATCAGGGCCGAGCGGGCCGCCTCGAACGGTGGTGAGCACAGCGACACCGCGAACAGCAACACCAGCAGGACGGGCAGCGGCATGCCGGGGGCGGCCATCAGGGCGACCAGCCCGGCCCGGGCCGCATCGCTGGTGACCATCACCCGCTGGCGGGGGAACCGGTCGGCCAGGGCGGCCAGCACCGGACCTCCGAGCAGCCACGGCAGATAGCTGACCGCGAAGGTCAGCGCGGACAGCAGCGCGGAGTCGGTGCGCTGGTAGACGAGCACGGTCAGCGCCACGCGGGCCAGTTCGTCGCCCACCGTCGAGAGCAGGTAGGAGCCGAACAGCGGGCGGAACTCCCGGACGCCGAACACCTGGCCGAAGGTGGCCGGTCTGCCGGCCGCGGGGCCGGTGCGTGGGCGGCTCAGCGGTGCCCCGTCCCGGCGCCGGGCGACAGGGGACCGCGCCGGTGGCCACCGGCGCACCGGCGCTCAGCCAGGGTCACCGGCTGTGCGCGCTCCATGCCGAAGAGTCTTGCAGGTGGGTCCGACAGTGGCCACCACCTGCCCGTTCCCGCCTCGGCGCGCCGCCGCAGTTCCGGTACCTCCGACCCGGTTCCGCAATCCGGTCCCCGCCGTCGTCCCTGGTTCCCCGGGGACGACGGCGGCACCGTCGCTCAGGACCAGGCGGGCACCAGCCCGGTGTGCGCGGCCAGGAAGGCGAGCTGGTCCGCGGCCAGGCCGACCGTCCGGCTGACCGCCCGGGCGCCGTGGCCCACCGACAGCTCCCGGCGCAGCACGATCGGCGCCTCGGCGCTGGTCGCGTGCTGCAACGCCGCGGCGAGCTTGCGGGCGTGCAGCGGGTCGACCCGGGTGTCGGACTCGAAGGTCGTGAACAGCACCGCCGGGTACGCGGTGCCCTCGACCACCCGGTGGTAGGGCGAGTAGCCGAGCAGCCAGCCGAGCTCGACCGGGTCCGCGGCGGTGCCGTACTCGTCGTTCCAGGTGCGGCCCAGCCCGAACAGCTCGTAGCGGACCATGTCCAGCAGCGGTGCGCTGCAGACCACCGCGGCGACCAGGTCGGGGTGCTGGGTGGTCATCGCCCCGACCAGCAGCCCGCCGTTGGAGCCGCCCATCACCGCGAGCTTGGCCGGCGTCGTCCAGCCCTCGGCGATCAGGTGCTCGGCCGCGGCCGCGAAGTCGTCGAACACGTTCTGCTTGCGCTCGCGCATCCCGGCCCGGTGCCACTCCTCGCCGTGCTCGGAGCCGCCGCGCAGGTTGGCGACCACCCACACGCCACCGGCCGCCACCCAGGCCAGTGCCTGGGCGCTGTAGGCCGGGGTGAGGGAGACGTTGAAGCCGCCGTAGCCGTAGAGCACCGTCGGCCGGGGGGTGTCCGGGGTGCCGGTGCCCGACAGCACGAACAGGTGCACCGGTGTGCCGTCCGCCGACGTGGCGTGCGCCTCGACCACCCGGATGTCCGGGACGGAACCCGCGACGGGAGCCTGCTCCGCCGCCGTCAGCGCGGTCGGGTCACCGGCGTCCCAGCGCAGCACCGACGGCGGGGTGGCGTAGTCGGTGAACCCCACCCAGGCGGTCGTGCCGCCCTCCGGCGGAGCGCTCACCCCGGAGACGCTGCCCGGCCGCAGGGCGGTCACCTCGGCCAGCCGGCCACTGCCGTCCGCGGCCCACACGGAGAGCCGGTCGGTGGCGTCGACGGCGTGCACGGCGAGCACCTGCAGCGCACCGTCGGGGCCGTCGACCAGCGCGAGGTCCGACAGCACCCCGTCGGGCTGCTGCGGGACCACCTCGCGCCAGGACGATGGCGCCCAGCTGGCCGGGTCGGCGGGGTCGGCGACCACCAGCCGGCTGCGCGGGGCGTCCCGGTCGGTGTGCAGCCAGAGCCGCCCGTCCCGGGCCACCCACGCGGTCAGCTGGGCGTCCACGCCGACCTGCAGCTCGCGCAGCACCCCGTCGCCGGCCAGGTCGGCCAGCCAGACGTCGTCCCGGGGGGCGGTGCCGATCGCCGCCGTGACCACCAGCCAGCGGCCGTCGGCGCTGGTGCGCGCGCCGAAGTAGGTGGCCGGGTCGGTGCCCTCGCCGTGGACCAGGACGTCGGTGTCGGGGTCGCTGCCCACCCGGTGGCGCCACACGCGCCGGTGGAACTGCTCCTCACCGGCCGGCACCAGCTCGGGCGCCAGCCGGCGCACGTAGAACAGCTCCGCGGCCCCGGGGAGCCAGGCCACGGGGGAGTAGCGGCACCGGTCGATCGGGCCCTCGACGACCTCGCCGGTGCCGACGTCCAGCACGAACAGCTGCGACTCCTCGTCGCCGCCCACGGAGAGCTGGTAGGCCAGCCGGTCGCCCTCCCAGGAGGGCTGCCAGGCGTCCAGCGTCGTCGTCCCGGCCGGGTCCAGGGCGGTGGGGTCGACCAGCACGCGGACGGTGCCGTCGGGCTCGGTCACCCGCAGCACCGCGTGCTCCTGGCCGGGGTCGCGGCGGGTGGAGAAGGCCCGCCCACCGCGCTGCACCGGGACACCGACGGCGCCGGCGTGCACCAGCTCGCCCAGCCGTTCGGCGAAGGCACCACGGGCGGGGAGGCCGGCGAGCAGCTCGGTGGCCAGCTCGTCCTGGGCGGCGGCCCAGGCCGTGGTGCGGGGGTCGTCGGCGTCCTCCAGCCAGCGGTAGGGGTCGGCGACCGGGGAACCGTGCAGGTCCTCGACCAGGTCGAGGCGGGGGGCGTGGGGATGGCGCACGAGCCGACCGTAAACCGCCCGCCCGAGGACGCCGGAGAACTCAGTGCCCGTTGTCACCCGGATCAGGGCAGGATGGAGGTGCCTGTGGGCTGTCGAAGCCGTCGGTGGCCACCGGCACTCGGAGGTGTCCCGTGTCGATCACCGCACTCGGGTCGTCGTCCGTGCCGGGTCCGGCCGGTGCGCGTCACGACCTCTCCCTCGCGCCGTCCGCGCCCCCCGCGGCGGCGGTCACGACCAGCGCCACCCTGCTGCTCAACGCCACCTACGAGCCGTTGTGCGTGGTCTCCGGCCGCCGCGCGATCGTGCTGGTCCTGGCCGCCAAGGCCGAGGCCGTCGACGTCACCGACGACGAGGTGCACGCCGAGCGGGTCACCGTGGCCGTGCCGATCGTGGTGCGGCTCACCCGCTACGTGCGGGTGCCCTATCCGGTCCAGGTGCCGCTGTCCCGGCGGGCGGTCTTCACCCGCGACGGCTCGACCTGCGTGTACTGCGGCGGCTCGGCGACGAGCATCGACCACGTCGTGCCGCGCAGCCGGGGCGGCACGCACACCTGGGACAACGTCGTGGCCGCCTGCCGCCGGTGCAACCACACCAAGGCCGACCGGTCACTGGCGGAGATGGGCTGGTCGCTGCCGCACCCGCCCGGTGCGCCCAGCGGCGCGGCGTGGCGGCTGCTGGGGCACCGCACCGTCGATCCGCGCTGGCGCGAGTGGCTGGGGATGCCCGACTCCGTCAGCGCATGAGGACCGCCCGCCGGCTCTGGGCACTGGGGGAGCCGTTCCACGCGCTGACCTACTTCGCCGACGAGGCGCGCACCGCGTTCGAGGCGGCCGGCCTGCGCGGGTTCTGGGCCGGCTACTTCGCCGGCCGGGCCGCACCACTGGGCGCCGTCGGACCGCACGTGGTGACGGCGACCTTCGCCTCCTTCGCGCCGGACTTCGTGGCCCGGCGGGTGCCCGGCGTCTGGACGACCACGTCGCCGGAGGACGCGCTGGCCGCCCGGCTGGCCGGGGTCGACGCCGCAGTGGCCCGGGCGCTGCCGGGCTGGGTGGGTTCGGCCGAGGTGCAGGAGGCAGCCACGCTGGCCTGGCGTGCGGCCGAGACGGCCGACGTCCTGGGCCGGCCGCTGGCCGCGGCGAACGCCGCCCTGCCGGCACCCGAGCAGCCACACCTGGCGCTGTGGCAGGCGCTGACGACGCTGCGCGAGCACCGGGGCGACGGGCACCTGGCCGTGCTCCTGCACCGCGAGCTGCTCGGCCTGCCCGCACTGGTCCTCAGTGCGGCCGCCGGGGCGACGTCGGCGGAGTGGCTGCAGAGGGCCCGCGGCTGGTCGCCGGAGCAGTGGGCGGAGGCGGCGGCCGCGCTGGCCGATCGTGGGTTGCTGGCCGGCGGGGAGCTGACCGCCGCCGGGCTCGCCGAGCGGAGCGCCGTCGAGGCGGACACCGACCGGCTGGCGGCGCAGCCGTGGACGGTGCTGCGCAGTGCGGGCCGCGCCCGGCTGGCGGAGCTGCTGACGCCGGTGCGACACGCGGTGGTCGCTGCCGGTGACTGGCCGCCGCACAACCCGATCGGTGTCCCCGAACCCGGCTAGGTCACCCGGGTGCGCTCGGTCGGGTAGGCCTCGTGCGACCGCTCGGTGAGCACCGTGCGGAGCCGGTCCATCGCGTCCCAGACGTCGACGAACCGGGTGTACAGCGGCGCCGGGCCCAGCCGCAGCCGGTCCGGCGTCCGGAAGTCCGGGACGACGCCCCGGTCGATCAGCGCCTGGGTGAGCTGCCAGGCCTGCGGATGGGCCAGGCTGACGTGCGAGCCGCGCCGGGCCGCCGCCCGCGGGGAGGCCACCGTGACCCCGGACCCGGCGAGCCAGCGGTCGGCCAGGGCGATCACCAGCTCGGTCAGCGCCTGTCCCTTGGCGGCGAGCCGCTCGATCCCGGCCTCTGCCGACAGCCGGGCGCCGACCTCCACCGCGGCCATCGCCAGCACCGGCGGCGTGCCGACGGCGAAGCGGTCCACGCCCTCCGCCGGGTCGTACGCCGCGCCCATGGCGAACTGGTCCCGAGCCCCGAACCAGCCCCAGATCGGCTGGCGCAGCTGCTCCTGGAGCTCGCGGCGGACGTACAGGAAGGCCGGGGCGCCGGGCCCGCCGTTGAGGTACTTGTAGGTGCAGCCGACCGCCAGGTCCGCCCCGGCCGCGGTGAGCCGGGCCGGTACCGCGCCGGCACCGTGGCTGAGGTCCCACAGCACGAGCGCACCGGACTCGCGGGCCAGCGCCGTCACCTCGGCGATGTCGACCAGCGCTCCGGAGCGGTAGGCCACCTGGGACAGCACGACGACGGCGACCCGCTCGTCCAGCGCCGCGGCGAGCACGGCCAGGTCCAGGCCGGTGTCCAGGTGCGCCTCGACCTCCCGGACGGTCATCCCGCGGGCCTGGGCCACCCCCGCCACGATGTACCGGTCGGTGGGGAAGTCGTCGGCGCAGCAGACCAGCACGTCCCGGCCCGGGCGCGCGTCCGCTCCGGCCACCAGCAGCTTGTAGAGGTCGACGCTGGTGGTGTCCCCGACCAGCACCTCTCCGGGACGGGCGCCGAGGACGCCGTCGGCGAGCACGTCCCCGATCCGGCGGGACTGCTCGACCCAGCCGCCCCAGGACCCGACCAGCCCCCGGCCCCACTCCTCCTCGACCACCCGGGCGACCGCGGCCGGGGTCGCCACCGGCAGCCGGCCCAGCGAGTTGCCGTCCAGGTAGAGCAGGCGGTCCGGCCCGTCGTCGTCGGTGCCGGTGAACCGCGACCGGAAGCCGGCCAGCGGATCGGCGTCGTCCAGGGCCAGCGCCGCCGCGCGGGAGAGGTCCACGCGGTCATCGTCCCCGGCGGCTCAGACCACCTCGTCCAGGAGGTCCGCCAGCGCCATCACCCGGTCCAGCCGCCAGCGGAGGGGGAGGGCATCCACCTGCTCCTCCAGGGAGGCGGCCAGCGCGTCCGCGGTCGAGCCGGTCAGGACGAGCCGGACCGGGTCCGGGACCTGGTCCACGAACGGCGCCTCGACGGCGGCGTCGAAGGAGAGGGCGCCCGCCGCGGCGTAGCTCCGTTCCTCCAGCTCCTCCACCGCGGCCTGCAGGCGGGCGAGGAGGTCCTCCGGGAGCTGACCGAGCGGCCGTCCGGTTCCCAGCTCCAGGGTCACCACGGTGCGCGGGTCGGGTACCGCCACGGTGTGCAGCCGGCCGTCCGCCGTGAGCCACATCGTCGTCCTCCTCGGTGCCGGGTCGACCGCTAGCGTGCCCGATCGTGACCTCCTGGACCGGCACGCAGCTGCACGACCTCACCGCGCTCGAGCAGGCCGCCGCCGTCCGGGCGCGCGAGGTGAGCCCGACGGAGCTCGTCGAGCACTCGCTGTCCCGGATCGAGGCCCGCGACGCAGGCCTGGGGGCCTTCATCACCGTCACGCCCGAGCGGGCGCGGGCGGCGGCCGCCCGCGCCGACCAGGCCGTCGTCGAGGGCCAGCAGCTGCCGGCGCTGCACGGCGTCCCCACCGCCATCAAGGACCTGAACAACACCGCCGGGGTCCGGACGACGTTCGGCTCGGCGGTGCTGGCCGACTTCGTGCCCGACGTCGACGACGCCGTCGTCACCGCGCTGGCCGCCGCCGGCACCATCAGCGTGGGCAAGACGAACACCCCCGAGTTCGGCTTCCCCTGCTACACCGAGAACGACCTCGCCAGGCCCGCCCGCTGCCCGTGGGACCTCGACCTGCTCGCCGGTGGCTCCAGCGGTGGCGCCGCCGCCGCGGTGGCCGCCGGCCTGGTCCCCTTCGCACAGGGCTCGGACGGCGGCGGCTCCATCCGGATACCGGCCGGCATCAACGGGCTGTTCGGCATCAAGCCCAGCCGCGGCCGGGTGAGCAACGCCCCCTACAACTCCGAGACGACGGCGCTCGGCGTCCAGGGGCCGCTGGCCCGCACCGTCCGGGACGCCGCGGCGATGCTCGACGCGATGGCCGGGCCGGTGACCGGCGACCCGTTCTGGGCCGCGCCACCGCCGGCGGGGGAGACGTTCCTGGGTCACGCCGACCGGGCGCCGGGGCGGCTGCGGATCGGCCGCTACCTGGACTCCGGCATGCCCGGCGCCGAGCTCGACCCGGAGGTGCTGGCCGCCTACGAGGACGCCTCCGCCCTGCTCGCCGCGCTGGGTCACGACGTGGAGGACCTGCCGGCCGGGCCGCCCACCGAGGCGATCTTCCCCTCCTTCGAGGTGGTCTGGGCGCTGTCGGCGACCACGCTGCCGGTGCCCGAGGCCGCCGTGCCGCAGCTGAGGCCGCTCACCCGGTTCCTGCGCGAGCGGGGCCTGGCGCTGTCGGCCAGGGACGCGATGGAGGCGATGTTCACGCTGCGGCTGTTCTCCCGGCGGTTCCTGCAGGCGACCAGCGGCTACGACGTGCTGCTCTCGCCCATCTGCACGATGCCGCCGCGGCCCGTCGGCTGGTTCGGCGACGACGGGCCGGAGGACTTCGAGCGGCAGAAGCGCTACGCCGCCTTCCCCGCCGTCTACAACGTCACCGGTCAGCCCGCGGTGAGCGTGCCGCTGTGGTGGACGTCGTCCGGGCTGCCCATCGGCACCATGCTCGTCGGGCGGCCCGCCGACGAGGCCACGCTGATCTCGCTGGCCGCCCAGCTGGAGGAGGCCCGGCCCTGGGCGCAGCGCCACCCCGGCGGATGGTGACCTGCCCGGCCGGGTGAGGGCGGTCCCGGTAGATTGCGGCCATGCCCGTGATGGAGACCGTGCTCATCTACGGCGTCGTCCCGCTGGCGGTCTTCGTGATCCTGGCGGTCCTGACGCTGCTCCCCGGCCGAGGGGAGTCGAAGACCAAGTACCGCCCCGGTCAGCCGTGGGACCACGCCGCGGTCTGGTACGAGCCGCACCCCGATCTGGTCGGGGGCCACGGCGACGACTCGCACGCCGACGACCACGACCGGCCGGGCCTCGGCGCCACCGCCGCGGCGCTGGCGATCGGTCAGCGCCCGCACGGGGAGCCCGCCACCGACGACCACCGGCGCACCGCTGCCGGTGGCGCCCGTGGGACCTGGTGACCGCGCCGTGAGCACCGCCTACTCCGACGCCCCGTCCCCCTCCGGAGGCACCGACCCGATGAGCCGAGCCCCCATGAGCCAGCAGCTCGACACCCGCGGCACGTCCACCTCGGCCACCAGCGGATCGGTGGTCGACGAGTCCGGCTCCCAGGGGCCGTTCTCCTACCAGGACCTGGCCCGCCTCGACGAGGCGCTGACCATGTCGTCGAAGGAGACCGGGCTGCGCTTCACCCTCTACCTCGGGGAGCTGGGCAGCGACACCCGGTCCACCGCCGAGGACCTGCACTCCCGCTCCGGTGGGGACACCGCCAACAGCGTGCTGGTCGCCCTCTCGCCCGGGCAGCGGGTGCTCGAGATCGTCACCGGCGCGGCCGCGGCGCGCCGGCTGCCCGACCGGGCCTGCGCCCTGGCGGTGCTGTCGATGACCAGCCGGCTCGGCTCCGGGGACCTGGTCGGCGCGATCGTCAACGGGCTGCGGCAGATGTCCGACGCCGCCGGCCACCCCTCCCGCCGCACTCACTGAGCAAGGACCCCCTCGCCCCCCGGCACTCGCGAGCTCGTGCCGGGTCCCTGCGAGGGGGCTGTGCGGGGCCGTTCCAGTGCCCCACCAACGCCGGCGGCCCAGGACTCACGGAGTCCTGGGCCGCCGGCGTTCGGTGCCACTACTCGGCGGCGGCGTCCCGCTTGCGGGCCCACAGCGCGCGGGCCACGCCGTCCCGGCCCTCGCTGACCAGCCGGCGCAGCGGCGCAGGGACGTCGTCGGCGGCCAGCCACGCGTCGGCCGCCTCGAGCGTCGCCTCCTCGATCACCTTGGGGAACAGGTACTCGACGGCGTTCTTGGCGATCTCACCGGGCCGGCGGTCCCAGAGGCCGCGGATGTCGGCGAAGTACCGCTGCACGTAGGGCGCCGTGAGCTCCTGCTGAGCGGGGTGCCAGAAGCCGGCCACCATCGCCTCGTGCACGGCGTTCGGGATCGACTCGTCGGTGAACGCCCGGTCCCAGGTGTCGGCCTTGGACTCCGCCGTCGGCCGCAGTGCCCGGGCAGTGGCGGCCCGACGCGCACCGGTGGCGGTGGCGTCCCGCGCGGCCTCCGCGTCGATCTCCGCGTCGCCGGCCGCCCCGACGGCGACCAGGCCGTGCAGGAAGGCCCAGCGGGCGTCGGCGTCGACCGTGAGTCCCTCGACGGCGAACGAGCCGTCCAGCAGGCCGCGCAGCGCCGCGACGTGCTCGTCGCTGCGGGCCGCGGACGCCAGCGCGCGGGACCACTGCAGCTGGGCGTCGCTGCCCGGCTCGGCGGTCTGCAGCGCGGCGAGCGCCTTGTCGGCCAGCAGCGCCCAACCGGTCGGTGCCCACGCCGGGTCGGCGTAGGCCCACAGCGCCGACTGGACCCGGGCCAGCAGCGACTGGACGACGCTGATCTCGGTCTCCGCGTCGACCCCGGCCAGCACCAGCTGCACCCAGTCGCGAGCGGCGAGCTCGCCGTCGCGGGTCATGTCCCACGCCGCCGACCAGCACAGCGCCCGGGGCAGGGAGTCCGGCAGCGCGCCGATCTGGCTGCGCAGCGTGGCCAGCGACCGCTCGTCCAGCCGGAGCTTGGCGTAGGTCAGGTCGTCGTCGTTGACCAGCACCAGGTCGGCGCCGGGATGACCGATCAGCTCGGCCACCTCGGTCCGCGCACCGTCGACGTCCAGCTCCACCCGGTGCGAGCGGGTCAGCCCGTCGGGGCCGGAGCTGTACAGGCCCACGGCGAGCCGGTGCCGGCGCAGCACCGGGTGCTCGGCGACGGCGGTCTGCTCGATCGCGAAGGAGCTGTACCGGCCGTCGTCGTCGAGGGTGTAGACCGGCCGCAGGGTGTTGACCTGGCTGGTCTGCAGCCACTGCTCGGCCCAGGCGGACAGGTCGCGGCCGGTCGCCTCCGACAGCGGCCCGAGCAGGTCGGCCAGCGTCGTGTTGCCGTACTCGTGCTTGCGAAAGTAGCGCTGGACGCCGGCCAGGAACTCGTCGCGCCCGACGTAGGCCACCAGCTGCTTGAGCACCGAGGCGCCCTTGGCGTAGGTGATGCCGTCGAAGTTCACCTCGACCGCGGCCACGTCGACCATGTCCGCGGCGATCGGGTGGGTCGAGGGCAGCTGGTCCTGCGCGTACGCCCAGGACTTCTCGGTGTTGGCGAACGTCGTCCAGGCCGTCGTGTACTCGGTGGCCTCGGACTGGCACAGCGTGGAGATGTAGGTGGCGAAGGACTCGTTGAGCCACAGGTCGTCCCACCAGCGCATGGTCACCAGGTCGCCGAACCACATGTGCGCCAGCTCGTGCAGGATCGTCTCCGCGCGCCGCTCGTAGCGGGCCCGGCTGGTCTTCGACCGGAAGACGTAGTCCTCCAGGAAGGTCACCGCGCCGGCGTTCTCCATCGCCCCGGCGTTGAACTCGGGCACGAAGAGCTGGTCGTACTTGTCGAACGGGTACGGGTAGTCGAAGACCCGGTGGTAGAAGTCGAACCCGGCCTTGGTGACCGCGAAGATCTCGTCCGGGTCCAGGTACTGGGCCAGCGACGCGCGGCAGTAGATGCCCAGCGGGATGCCGTCGTGCAGGTCGGTGACCCGGGCGTACGGCCCGGCGACGAGGGCCACCAGGTAGGTGGAGATCCGCTTCGTCGGGGTGAAGTGCACCAGCTGCGAGCCGGCGTCCCCGGCCTCGATCGTGCGGTCGCCGGTGTTGCTGACGACCTGCCAGTCGAACGGCGCCGCGACGTGCACGGTGAACGTCGCCTTGAGGTCGGGCTGGTCGAAGCAGGCGAACATCCGCTTGGCCTCGGCCGGCTCGAAGTGCGTGTAGAGGTAGACCTGGGAGTCCTCGGGGTCGACGAAGCGGTGC